>Ga0335077_10010598_pt1 | contig 11493 bp, 11 predicted proteins | sample Lox_Sample_31_FD_207151 | JGI IMG/M metagenome (GOLD analysis project Ga0335077, IMG submission 207151) | Soil microbial communities from Loxahatchee National Wildlife Refuge, Florida, United States - Lox_Sample_3.1 | ecosystem: Environmental > Terrestrial > Soil > Wetlands | place: USA...
CGGCTGAGCGGGCTGACGACGGGGTTGAATCTACCGCCGGGCATGAAACTTCCTTTTTAAGAACCGGCGATTGGTCGCGTGAAGGACGTTCCACTATTGGAGCAGTTGATCGCCGCGTTACGCTGCCTGCCCGGCGTCGGGCAGAAGACGGCGCAACGCATGGCGTTTCACTTGCTGGAGCGTGACCGGCCCGCCGGTCGTACGCTGGCAAGCACGCTGGCAGCGGCGATGGAAAAGATCGGCAACTGCAGCCGCTGCCGCAACTTCAATGAAACCCCGCTGTGCCGCTTGTGCGCGGGCGACAAACGCGATCCATCACTTCTGTGCGTGGTCGAAAGTCCGGCGGACGTGGCCAGTATCGAACAGGCGGCGGATTACCGCGGCCTGTATTTCGTCCTGATGGGCAAGCTCTCGCCGCTGGACGGCGTGCGGCCGGAAGACCTGGGCATGGAACAACTCAATGAACGTCTCGGCGAAGGCACCGTTAACGAAGTCATCCTCGCCACCAGCGCCACCATGGAGGGCGAGGCCACCGCGCACTACATCAGCCAGATGGCGCGCAGTCACGGCGTCCGCGCCACCCGCATTGCGCACGGTATTCCGTTGGGCGGCGAGCTCGGCTACATCGATGGCGGCACGCTGTCACACGCCATCTCCAGCCGCCGCGACATATAGCAGATTGACGCAAAACTACTGCGGAGCCCGTCTGCGTTGTTGCTGCTCGCTCAAAAGCTCGCCGTACTGCCTTTGTACTGTCTCACTTTTTCGCTCGCGGCGCCTAGCAGCCGGGCTTCCTCAAAACGTTTTGCGTCAATCTGCTGATTGTTATCACGCCGTCGATGGATTAAGGCGGCGCTGCAGATAGGCGACGCGCAACGGCGCCGGCGGATGCGAGTCGTGATAGGCGGAGTAGAGCGGGTCCGGCGTCAGCGTATTGGCATTCTCCCGGTACAGCTTCACCAGCGCCCGCACCAGCGCGCGGCCGTCGCTTTGTTCAATTGCATAATCATCAGCCTCAAACTCATGCCGCCGCGACATCCAGGCGCCGAGCGGTTGCAGCAGGAACGTGAAGTGCGGGCTGATGAGCAGGAAGATCATCAACGCGGCGTGCGCGGAAGATTGCGATATCCCCACGCCGGCGTAAAACCACGGCTGCACAATCAGCCAGCCCAGGATGGCCAGTCCCGCCAGGCTGAGCGCCGCCATCAGCAACAGACGCTTGATGACGTGGCGGCGGCGGAAGTGGCCCAGTTCGTGCGCCAGCACCGCCTCTATTTCCTCCGGAGCCAGTTCCTTGAGCAGCGTGTCGAAAAACACGATGCGCTTGTGGCGTCCGAAGCCGGTGAAGTAAGCGTTGCCGTGGCTGGAGCGTTTGGAGCCGTCCATCACGAACACCCCGTCGGAGGTGAATCCGGTGCGACGGAGCAGCGCCTCAATGCGTTGCACCAGCCCCAGGTCGGCAAGCGGACTGAAACGGTTGAACAAGGGCGCGATTATTGCGGGATATGCCCACTGCATGAGCAGATTGAATCCCATCCACAAGGCCCAGACTTTGAGCCACCACCAGGCGCCGGCCAGCTGCATCAACCACAGCACCCCCGCGGCGAACGGCCCGCCCAGGATCAGCAGCAATATGGCGCTCTTGAGCATATCGCCGATGAAGGTGACCGGCGTGGTGCGATTGAAACCGAAGCGCTGTTCGATTACAAAGGTGCGGTAGATCGACGCCGGCAGATCGAGCAGGGCCATGAGCAGGAAGGCCGAGAGCAGGAAGGCGACGCCCAGCGCGAGTGGTGAATGCAACCAACCGCGCCAGAATTGATCAAGCAGGTTGAGGCCGCCGCCGAGCGTCCAGGCCAGCAGCAGCAGGACGCCGATGGTGGACTCGATCATGCCGAAGCGGATGCGGGCGACGTTATAATCAGCGGCCTTCTGGTGGGCGGCCAGCGGGATGAAGGTTTCGAAGGCCGGTGGCACGCGGTCGCGATGGGCGAGAATGCGCCGGATCTGGCGGCGGTCCAGCCACAGTTGCACCACCCAGTGCAGGCCCAGCGCGCTGATGAAAATTAACGAAAATGTATTCATGATGATAAGGGGGAGCGGTGTATGGCGGCGTCTGCCGGCAATTTAATCTGGATCGATCTGGAGATGACCGGTCTTAATCCGGATCGGGATTATATCATCGAGATCGCCACGCTCGTGACCGACGCGCAGTTGAACATCATCGCCGAGGGACCGGTCATCGCGATCCATCAGGATGACACGGTGCTGAATGCCATGGACGCCTGGAACACGGCGCAACACAACAAATCCGGACTGGTCAAGCGCGTGCGCGAGAGCGCGTTGCGCGAAGCCGATGCCGAGCAGCAGACACTGGCGTTCCTGAGCCAGCACGCGCTGCCCAATACCTCACCCATGTGCGGCAACAGCATCTGCCAGGATCGGCGCTTTCTCCACCGCCACATGCCCGCGCTGGAAAAATTTTTCCATTACCGCAATCTCGACGTCAGCACCATCAAGATCCTGGCCAAGCATTGGGCGCCGGCCATGCCGGCCTTCGAGAAGGAATCCGTGCATCTGGCGCTGGACGACATTCGGGATTCGGTCGCGGAACTCAAACACTACCGTACACATTTCTTCAAATGTTGAGACGGCCCTGACATGGCTGCCAATGATCCGGTGTTGCCACGCGCGCTGTATCGCGCAGCGCAGGTGCGCGAACTGGATCATGCCGCGATTGAAAAACACAAAATCCCGGGCGGCGCGCTGATGGAGCGCGCCGGCGAGGCGGCATTTGCCGTTCTGTGCCAACTCTGGCCGGGAGCGAAACGGATATTGGTGTGCAGCGGTGCCGGCCAAAACGGCGGCGACGGCTTCGTCGTGGCGCGCCTGGCGCAGACCGCGGGATTGCAGGCCACGGTGGCCGTGATCGGCAAACCCAAAAGCATCCGAGGCGACGCACTGGCCAACCTTGAGTGCCTGCGCAAGACGAAGGTTTCAATGACCGAATGGAAACCGGAGCTGTTGAACGATGCCGATGTAATAGTAGACGCATTGTTGGGCACGGGGCTGGATAGACCTGTTTCCGGCCGCATGGCGGAGGTGATTACGGCGATCAACGCCTGCGGGAAGCCCGTGCTGGCCGTCGATGTGCCGTCAGGTTTGAACGCCGACACCGGCCAGCCGCGGGGCGCGGCGATCCAGGCGCAGGCGACGGTGACTTTCGTCGGCATGAAGGCGGGATTGCTGACCGGCAGCGGGCCGGATTACTGCGGGCGCATTAATTTTGCCGATCTCGGTATTCCGGCGGCGGTGTACGACGCCGTACCACCGGCTGTCACGCGAATCAGCCGTTCCGATGGCGTGCATCATCTCCCGCGCCGGGCGCGCGCCAGCCACAAGGGGCATTTCGGCCATGTGCTGGTGATCGGCGGCGATCATGGCTACGCCGGCGCCGTGCGCATGGCAGCCGAGGCCGCGGGTCGTATCGGCAGCGGTTTGGTGAGCGTGGCCACCCAGCCTGCGCATGCCCCCATGATCAGCGCGGCGCGGCCGGAGATCATGGCGCACGGTGTCGCGGATCGGCGCGCACTGGGGCCGCTCCTCAAGAATGCAACTGTGATCGCCCTGGGTCCCGGTTTGGGACAATCGGACTGGGCGCAGGATTTGCTGGGCGCGGCGCTGGAGCAGAAATTACCGCTGGTGGTCGACGCCGATGCGCTCAATTTAATCGCACTCGATCCCATCACGCGCACCGACTGGGTGCTGACGCCGCATCCCGGCGAGGCCGCCCGTCTGCTGCGCACCGACACGGCGGCGGTGCAGGCCGATCGCTATGCCGCCGCCCAGGCGGTGCGCGAACGTTACGGTGGTGTTTGCGTGCTCAAGGGCTGCGGCACGATTGTCGCCACGCCGGACGGCCTGCACGTTTGCGATGCCGGCAATCCGGGCATGGCCAGCGGCGGCATGGGCGACGTGCTGACCGGCGTGATTGCCGGCCTGCTGGCGCAGGGGCTGTCAATCAGCGACGCCGCCAGGCACGGCGTGTGCGTGCACGCCGAGGCGGCGGATCAGGCGGCGGCACAGGGCGGCGAGCGTGGCATGCTGGCGACTGATCTCATGACCTGGCTCCGTCGGCTGGTCAATTGAAAACGATGGTGATTCGCTCGGCGCGGGCGATGGAGTCCCTCGGCCGGCGCCTGGCGGCGGTGACAGCGCCCGGCGCCGTCATTTTTCTGCAAGGCGAACTCGGTGCCGGCAAGACGACGCTGGTGCGCGGTTTTCTGCGGGCATTGGGCGTGATCTCGGCGGTGAAAAGCCCCACCTACACGCTGGTTGAGCCGTACTCGACCGCCGCCGGTCCGGTGATGCACGTCGATTTGTACCGCCTCAAGGATCCCCGGGAACTGGAGTACAGCGGCCTGCGCGATCATTTCAATGGCGAGACCATCTGCCTCATCGAATGGCCGGAGCGGGGTGAGGGTGTCTTGCCTGTTCCTGATTTGCGCATAGGAATCGACAAGCAGCTTGGAAATACGCGCGCGCTCACCCTCGGTGCAGAAACAATAGGTGGGGCAAGGAGTTATGCAGAATTTGTCTCTGCGGATAAAGTTAAAAATACTTGATATTCAATAAGTTATTACAATGTCATAATAAATACTTGAAAAAAACCGCGTATCAGATAAAAATCTATATGGAGATCAAAGAGAAATCTATAAGGCCTCATGCGCTTTCTGGTTTTATTTTTCGCACTTATCCCTGCGCTTTGCCCCGCGGCCAGCGTCGACGTGCAACGTATGCGCGTCTGGCCCGCGCCGGACAACACCCGCGTCGTCTTCGACATGAGCGGCCCGGTCAAATACGAAATCTTCACCATTCCCGATCCGAACCGCGTGGTCATCGACGTCGATCAAGCGCAGGTCATCGCCCCGCTCAACAAACCCGGCGGTGATCTACGGCTGCTGAAGGGAGTGCGTTGGGGCGAGCGTCCGGGCGGCGGATTGCGCATGGTGCTGGATGTCGCCCATCCCGTACAGGTGCGCACCGCCATGCTCAACCCGAACCAGCAATATGGACATCGCCTGCTGGTGGATTTGGTGGAACAGGCGCGGGCATCGGATGTCGCGCCCTTTGCGGGCACGCCGCTCAAGGCACAACCACTGACACTCGCATCGGCCGCGCCGTCGCTGTCACCGGCTCTCTCCGCCACCCGGTCGGTCAGCGCCGACAACGGCTCGCGCGACATCGTGGTGGCCGTGGATGCCGGCCATGGCGGCGACGACCCCGGCGCCACCGGCAGCAACGGCACCCGGGAAAAGGACATTACCCTCAGCATCGCCCGCCGTCTGGCAGGAATCATCAATCAGCAGAAGGGCATGCGCGCCGTGCTGACCCGCAATGGCGATTATTTCATTCCGCTGCGCGAGCGCATGGACAAGGCGCGCGAACAGAAGGCCGATCTATTCGTCTCCATACACGCCGATTCCTATCGTGATCCGCGCACCCGCGGCTCGTCGGTGTACGTGCTGTCGCAGCGCGGCGCCAGCAGCGAGGCTGCGCGCTGGCTGGCGGACCAGGAAAATGCCTCCGATCTGGTCGGCGGCGTGACTCTGGACGACAAGGACGCGCAACTCAAATCCGTGCTGCTCGATTTGTCGCAGACCGCCGCCATCGAGGCGAGCGTGAATGTCGCCGGCAAGGTGCTGACCGAACTGGACGACGTCGGCAACGTGCATCACCGCGAGGTGCAGCATGCCGGCTTTGTGGTACTCAAGTCTCCCGATATCCCCTCCATATTGATTGAAACCGCCTACATCACCAATCCGCAGGAAGAAAAGAAATTGCGCAGCGCCGATCATCAGCAGGCGCTGGCACAGGCCATCGCCGAGGGCGTGCAACACTACTTCGAGGACAACCCACCGACCGGCACGTTCATGGCGCAGTTGCGCCAGAGCCGCATGACCGCTGCCCGTTAACCCATCCGTTTGAACCCGCCATTTGCGCGTGGTTTAATTTCCGGCGTTTCAAATTAGCTTGTGCCCTGTTTATATTGCCGGGCGCGGCAAAATCAATGTGTTGTAAACGTAGCGCAGGATTATGCGGCGTTTAGTGCCAGAAGAATATATGGCGAAGGTGAAATCTAATTTATAGTTGGGCGTCACTTCAAGACCCAGTGGTTCTGACCAGGCAGTTCGAAAGGAGTGCGACATGATCGGTGTAGTCGTGACGTTTCGCTACGGAAACAATTTTGATGAGCAAGCCGTGCGGAAGATTGCCGAGACCGCTCGCGCAAGGTTTGAAGGGATGCCGGGGCTTCGCTCAAAGGCCTTCGCGTTCAATGCCGGAAAGCGCGAGGCCACGAACTTCTATGTCTGGGATTCAGAGGATGCTGCCAAGGCGTTCTTCACCGATCAATTGCTCGAGCGCGTGACAGGTCTCTATGGCGTGCGCCCCACCGTCGAGTTCGTGCAGATTGCCACGCTCGTGGAGAACACACGCACGTGACATGGTCCAGGGATGACGCCCAACCCTTCGTTGCACCCGCCCGCTAAACCTGTGTCATCTAAATCAAATTATGCTTAAAAGCCGGCCATGAGCGAAACCCCTGTCAACCCGAGATTGGCAGGCAAATGGAGGAGCACGTAAGCAGGGGACGTACCACATTTCTCCTTACTAATGCAAAAGACCATGCGCATTCAAAAAAGATTATGGGTTGCAGTATGCGCGGCACTACTTGCTGCTTCTGCTGTAGCTGTAGATTCGAAGCAAAGTTTCGAGAACCGGTGCGGGTGGTTTGTTAATCCGACACCGGCAAACGTGTCGCTGATTGACCGAGATGGCGAATGGATCATCGGCATACAAGGTGGCCATCAAGCCGAAGGCGATTGGCCCAGGTTCAAACGGAACCAATGGGTCGAGCAGAACGGCAGCTACGGCTACGGCTGCGCGTGTCTCAAGGTCATCGTGGACAAGGACACACATGAGGTGGTCCAAATCGATTCCGCCTCCGCCCGTCCGCTTGACAGTTGCCGGCAAGACCCTGCGCTGAAGGAGCCGAAATAGAGTTGTCATGCGGTTATGGACGCTGCACCCCCGGTATCTCGATCCGCAAGGTCTTGTCGCCTTGTGGCGGGAGGCGCTGCTGGCGCAGGCTGTTCTCCGGGGACGCACGCGCGGCTATACGCATCATCCTCAACTGGCTCGTTTCCGGTCTTCTGGAACACCGGGCGGTTCCATTGCGGCGTATCTTCGCGTCGTTCACGAAGAGGCGACGCGGAGGGGATACCGTTTTGACGCGAAGAAAATCGCGCGCGGCAGCCGGGTTAAATCCATTTCGGCCACAAAGGGCCAGCTCGCTTATGAATGGAAGCATCTCAGGGCAAAATTGCGCCGCCGCGCTCCGTCCTGGATGGCCACATTGAAGCCGCGATCCCTTCCCGCACCCCACCCTCTATTTCGCATCATTCCTGGCGGCGTGGCTGAGTGGGAAGTCATCAAGCCCGACAAGCCAGCCAACCTGACGCTGCGCAGGCATCGCGTCAGATAGCTTTCCCGGCGAATGACTCAAGTCGTGCTGTGCAAGGAGGGTGTGTTGGCGGTAGCATAGTTTCATGTTGAAGGAACGGTCGCGCATCCGGCTTTTACCGGAGGCGCTCATCAATCAAATCGCCGCCGGCGAAGTCATCGAGCGGCCCGCCTCGGTCGTCAAGGAACTCATCGAGAACAGTCTGGATGCGGGCTGCATGCAGATCGAAATCGATTGTGAGCAGGCCGGTCTGCGTCTCATCCGGGTGACGGACGACGGTCATGGCATCGAGCCGGAAGATCTGCCGCTGGCGCTGTGCCGCCACGCCACCAGCAAGCTGCAGTCCTTCGCCGATTTGAGTCATCTGAATACGCTGGGCTTTCGTGGCGAGGCGTTGCCGAGCATCGGTTCCGTCGCCAAATTGGCGGTTACTTCCCGTGGTATGGGACTAGAGGCCGCCTGGCGGGTGCGCGTGGCGGGCGACGCCAGCGTGCAGGGGCCGGAACCCGCCGCGCATAATCCGGGCACCACGGTCGAGGCGCGGGAATTGTTTTTCAATGCCCCGGCGCGGCGACGCTTTGTGCGCAGCGAGCGCACGGAGTTTTTGCATATCGAGGATCGCACGCGAACGGCGGCGCTCGGCGCCTTTCACGTGGGCTTCCGGCTGGTTCACAACCGCCAGACCATCCTGAAGTTGCGCGCGGCGGATACCGAGGCCTTGCAACGCGAGCGCCTGGTCAAACTCTGTGGCGCCGGATTCATGGCGACTGCGCACGCCGTCGAGGCGCTGGTGGAGGATTTGCGCCTATGGGGCTGGATCGCACCCGCAGAGGCGGCGCGCAATCAGAGCGACGTGCAACATCTATTCATCAATCACCGTCCGGTGCGCGACCCCAGGCTGCAACACGCCATCCGGCTGGCCTATCAGGATCGGCTCGCACCGGGCCGCCATCCAGCCTATGTGCTGTATTTGATTATGAACCCGGCCGATCTCGATGTGAACGTGCACCCGGCCAAGACCGAAGTGCGTTTTCACGACGTGCGGCGGGCGCATGATTTTGTGTTGAGCGGATTGCGCAACGCTCTGGAGCAGGGCGGTGCGGGGCGGCGGGTTTTTCTGCCGCCTTTGCCAACGCGCGCGACCCCCCCCGTCCCTGTTGTCGCCGAAACGCGGGCTGAATATGAAACAACGGACATTCGATCCGAACGCGAACGTCCGCGTGATTTGGAAGTGGTGGCCGGGCGCTATCTGTTGTCCGTGAGCGGTGATGATCTCATCATCAGCGATCTGTGGCGCGCTTTCGGCGACTTGAAGCGCCTGCGTCTGCAGCGGGCCGCGGCGGGGGGCGATATCGCGGCGCAGCCGCTGCTGTTCCCGGCGAACGTCGCCGTCGAGGAACAACACCTGGAGTGGCTGGCGACGTACGGCTCCCGGCTGCGGCGGATTGGCTTTGACGTGGAGCCTGCCGGACCGCGCGCCCTGCTTGTGCGCGGATTGCCGGCGGCACTGCGCGATGTGGAGGCATCGGCACTGATGCGACAGTTTGTCGGAACCACTCTGGATGATTTACAAGCTGATGACGCCTTGATCGAGATGCTGGCGGATATGTCCGCGACGGCCACGCCGATCAAGAGCGTAGCGCGGGCGCGGGCCTTGCTGCGCGATCTGGCGCAGGAGGAAGGTGCCGACATCGGGCGCAGCCAGCGGCGGGCGACTGTCGAGGAATTGCTGTCATTGCTTAAAACCTCCGGCTAGAAGCCGTCATGGCGCGTCACGTTCGTTCGCCCGCCATATTTCTGATGGGCCCCACCGGGGCGGGCAAGACGGCGCTGGCGGTGGAACTGGCCGCGTATCTGCCGTGCGAGATCATCAGCGTCGACTCGGCGATGATCTATCGTGGCATGGACATCGGCACCGCCAAACCGGACGCGGATGTCCTGGCGCGCGCGCCGCACCGGCTGATTGGTATTCGCGATCCCGTCGAATCATACTCCGCCGCCGAATTCCGCCGTGATGCGCTTGCGGCCATGGGTGAAATCACCGCACAGGGCCGGATTCCCCTGCTGGTGGGTGGCACCGGGCTTTATTTCCGCGCGTTGGAACGGGGGTTGTCACAATTACCACAAGCCAACACCGCAGTGCGGGAGCGCCTGCAGGCCGAGCAGGAGCGAGCCGGACTGGCGGCCTTGCATCGCCGGCTGGCGAAGGTGGACCCCGAATCCGCGCGCCGCATCCATCCCAATGACAGTCAGCGCATCCTGCGCGCGCTGGAAGTATTTGAGTTGACCGGCCGGCCTTTGTCCGAGGGTTTCCGCGACCGGCGCGGGCCGGAGTGTCCCTACCGGTTGATCAAACTGATACTGGCCCCGGCCGAGCGGGGCTGGCTGCATGCGCGCGCGGCGCAGCGGTTTCACGACATGCTCAAGGCGGGATTCATCGATGAAGTGAAAAGATTGCACGCGCGCGGCGATTTGCATCCCGCCCTGCCGTCCATGCGCGTTGTAGGCTACCGGCAGGCGTGGCGCTATTGCGCGGGCGAGGACGACCTTGCCGCCATGACCGAAAAAGCCATTACCGCCACGCGCCAACTGGCGAAACGGCAGCTCACCTGGTTGCGTGATGAGACCGACGCGCACTGGCTGGCGGCTGATCAGGAGGCAGCGGCGTTGACGGCAATGGCCGTGAAAATCCTGCGGCAGGAATTGGAGCCGGTTCAATAATATCAATGTGATGTCTGGTGTCCGCGGGCAGTTCTACGCCATGCAAAATACGGTGTATAATTAATATAATATATAGCGTGCATTGAGATAAGTCCTTGGCTGCGGAGAAAAAATATAGTCCCGGCGCGCCATAAAATCAGGGAAGATTCGGCGGCGCGGATAATAATAAGAAGGAGAACAACCCATGAGTAAAGGACAATCGTTGCAGGAACCCTTTTTAAACGCGCTACGCAAAGAGCATGTGCCGGTGTCGATTTATCTTGTCAATGGCATCAAATTGCAGGGGCAGATCGAATCCTTTGACCAGTTTGTCATCCTGTTGAAGAATTCCGTCAGCCAGATGGTCTACAAGCACGCGGTTTCGACCGTCGTCCCGGCGCGCAATGTCAAACTGCCGCGTTCCGATGAGGAACAGCCGCCGGCGCCGATGTGAGCCGATGACACCGGCCATAATCCCGTTGATGTGACACGGCGCTTTTCTTACAACGCCGGCGATTGCACCCCTTCCGATTCGCGCGGGTACTCGCCGCGCAGGAGTCATTCCTTCCTTGCTTGAACGTCCCCGCAGCGGCGAACGGGCCGTCCTGATTGGCCTTCGCCTGCGCGGCTCCCGGGCCGGCGACTCGTTGGCGGAATTCCGCGAGCTGGCGCGCTCCGTCGGAGTCGAGACGGTGGCCGAACTCGGCGGTTCGCGATCCAGTCCCGATCCGGCCTATTTCATCGGCCGCGGCAAGGTCGGGGAACTGTGCGACCTGATTCGGGCGCATCGGGCCGAGGTGGCGCTGTTCAATCACGCCCTGTCGCCCGCGCAGGAGCGCAACCTCGAAAAGGCCTTGCAATGCCGCGTCGTCGATCGCACCGGCGTGATTCTCGACATCTTTGCACAGCGCGCCCGCACCTTCGAGGGCAAGCTGCAGGTGGAACTGGCCCAGCTCGAACACCTCTCCACCCGGCTGGTGCGCGGCTGGACACACTTGGAGCGGCAGCGCGGCGGCAGTATCGGATTGCGCGGACCGGGCGAAACGCAATTGGAAATCGACCGGCGTTTGATTGGCCGCCGCATCCGGCAGATCAACGAACGCCTGCAGCGCGTGCGGTCACAGCGCCACGTACGCCGCCGTTCGCGCAGCCGCGCTGGAATACCGGCCATATCGCTCGTGGGTTACACCAACGCCGGAAAATCCACCCTGTTCAACCGGCTGACCGGCGCCGATACTTATGTCGCCGATCAACTGTTCGCCACGCTT
>Ga0335077_10010601_pt1 | contig 11493 bp, 9 predicted proteins | sample Lox_Sample_31_FD_207151 | JGI IMG/M metagenome (GOLD analysis project Ga0335077, IMG submission 207151) | Soil microbial communities from Loxahatchee National Wildlife Refuge, Florida, United States - Lox_Sample_3.1 | ecosystem: Environmental > Terrestrial > Soil > Wetlands | place: USA: Florida...
CTACGCGCATCTCTCGTCGTTCAGCGTGATGTCTGGCGCGCACGTCAAGCGCGGAGAGGTCATCGGCTTTACCGGTATCAGCGGCCGCTCCACCGGCCCTCATGTCCACTATGAAGTGCGTGTCAACAACGCGCCCGTGAATCCGTGGCGTTACATGAAGACCACTCCGGTTATCGGAGATTGATCCTTCCTCAATTTGTATTTGGCTTTAGCGCGAATGTACGTTTGCCCCGGCTGTCCCGTCACTAGTGTTGCTGTGCGTGGCCGCTTCTAACAGCTTGGGCGTAATATCGAAAATCACTCGCACCGATTTGCTGGCGCCCCGATCCAATTGCTGGATCTCCGCCGCGTTTAGGAGGTCGATATAACCCTGCCGCAGGTCCGGGTCGAGCTGTTTCCGCAATTTCACATCGTTCAGTCCTATCTGCGCTATCGCTACCAGTCCGCTGAGCAGTTCTTTGAGCTGATGCGTCGTGTTCTCGCTGGCCGCTTCGCCGTCGGCGACGACTCGCAGCAGATTTCCTTCCGGCTTGCCGCCGATGGAAATCCATTGCAGCTGACTGAGCAATGTGGCGAGTTGCGGTGAACGCAAACCACCCGGCGCTTCTGCCAGCGCGTTCGCCGCCCCGGCGTCCTGCCGCAGAATTACGAAAACAGGCGTCCCTGCCACCCGCGAAAAGTGTTCACGCCAATCCGCCCAGCCTGCCTTCGCAGCGGGTTGAAAAAAGTAAGACGAATCGTTCGCCCACGCGACGCGGTCGTCACGCAGGAACGTAAAATACACTTTGCGAGCCAAATGATCTGTGGGTACTGCGAAGATTGTTCTTCCGTCCGCGGTCTTTAGAGCGCCGAATTGCGCGCCATAACTCTCAATCTTCTTACGGTCGAAGTGTCCTTCAGCCAGGGCAAAAACGGTCTGTGTCTGCGGCTGTCGATCGATCGAAAGGGCCACTCGGTCGAGATCGCGTTCGTAATTGAACCCCGTGGCCTGGAGAAATTGCGAGTAGTCGCTGTCCTGTGCCGGCTGAGGTGCGAGCGCAAATAACCGCGCTAAAAATGGCGACGAGCGCAGCGAGGAGAGATCCAGAAATAGGACAACATTTCCGTTCGCCGGCATTAGTGAAAGTAGTTCAGCCCGGCTGGCGTCCGCGTCGCGGGAACTCCACCGCCAGTACCCGAGCGCTGCCCCAACGATTACCAGAGTCGCAACGGCAGCTCCGATTGCTTTGTTCTTGCATTCATGGAAGTCGTGGCCATTGTCGCATTTCTCAGTCGAGACCTCGGCGGAAATGCGACTCGCACGGAATGGAAAACAAAATCGCGGTGGAAAGTTGTGAATTCTGTGACCTAGCTAAGCGGCGCGGTTGTATCTACACCCTTTGTAATAAAGGAGATACGTGCGTGTGACCGCCGAACATTTTGTGGCGATTTTTCCACAGACGGTCCTCGCGGCCGGTGAGCGATTTCGCCTCTCGGCCCCTTGCAATTCCTGTGCCTAATCTGTTATTCTTGTGCGGTTTGAGCGGCGCTGGCGTAGCTCAGCTGGTAGAGCATCTGATTTGTAATCAGAGGGTCGGGGGTTCAATTCCCTCCGCCAGCTCCACCAGATTTTGGCAGGGGAGTGAGGCGGAGCGAATCCCGGCATGATAACATGAAAGGGCTGGTGTCTTTGGACACGAGTCCATTTTGTGTTTTCGCGTGCGCCGCTCCCAGAACACAGCTCGGTTCAGAAAATTGGGACACGCCGTTTGTGTCGATGAATTCCGCGGACGGGTGGGTGAGTGGCTAAAACCAGCAGACTGTAAATCTGCCGCTCCTTGCGGGCTACGAAGGTTCGAATCCTTCCCCGTCCACCAGGAATCAGCGGCGGTCGTGGTCAGCGACATGGCTGGTGATGCAGAGTCAGGCAGTTGAGCAACAGCACCGCAGGATAATCGCAGACGCGATGTTCGAACGCGGTCAGGAAAGCGGCAGACGAGCCGTACAGAAATCGTGCGCCGCCGTGAGCGGATTTTTTTTCGGAGGATCGGATTCGGCCTGGGTAGCTCAGTTGGTAGAGCGCGTCCTTGGTAAGGACGAGGTCACCGGTTCAATCCCGGTCCCAGGCTCCAGAATTTCGGGTTCCGGTGGGGTGAGAGCGAGTTTCGAGCGGGGGTAACTCAACGGTAGAGTCTCACTCTTCCAAGGTGATGGTTGCGGGTTCAAATCCCGTCCCCCGCTCCAGAGTTTTGAGCGCAAACCGGGAGTTGCAAGGCGGTTTGCGCAAAGGATGAGCGTAAATGGCGAAAGAGAAATTTGAGCGCAGTAAGCCACACGTGAACATTGGCACGATCGGTCACATCGATCATGGCAAAACGACGTTGACCGCGGCGATCACCAAGGTGCTTTCGAAGCACAATCCGAAGGTGGCGTTCCGCGCGTTCGATTCGATCGATAACGCGCCAGAAGAGCGCGAGCGCGGCATCACCATCGCGGTATCGCACGTGGAGTACGAAACCGCGAACCGCCATTACGCGCACATGGATTGCCCCGGCCACGCCGACTACATCAAGAACATGATCACCGGCGCGGCGCAGATGGATGGCGCGATTCTGGTGGTCGCGGCCACAGACGGCCCAATGCCCCAGACTCGTGAGCACATTCTGCTCGCCCGTCAGGTCGGTGTTCCTTACATCGTCGTGTTCCTGAACAAGTGCGACATGGTGGAAGATCCTGAGTTGCTGGAGCTCGTCGAACTCGAAGTTCGCGAACTGCTGAAGAGCTACCAGTTCCCCGGCGATAGCGTTCCCGTCATCCGTGGTTCCGCATTGCAGGCTCTGAACGGCGACGAGAAGTGGGAAGCCAAGATTCTGGAACTAATGGCCGCCGTTGACGAGAAAGTGCCTCTTCCGGTGCGCGACGTCGATCGACCGTTCGCCATGCCGATCGAAGACATCTTCTCGATCTCTGGCCGCGGCACGGTCGTTACGGGCCGTGTGGAACGCGGCAAAGTGAAGGTTGGGGAAGAAATCGAAATCGTCGGCTTCCGTCCCACGCAGAAAAAAGTTGTGACCGGCGTGGAAATGTTCCGCAAGTTGCTCGACGAGGGCATCGCTGGCGACAACGTCGGGTTGCTGCTCCGCGGCACGGAAAAAGACGATGTGGAGCGCGGCCAGGTGGTTTGCAAGCCGGGCTCGATCACCCCGCACACCAAGTTCAAGGCCGAAGCATACGTTCTGACCAAGGAAGAAGGCGGCCGTCACACGCCGTTCTTCTCCGGTTACCGTCCGCAGTTCTATTTCCGTACCACCGACGTCACCGGGGACATGAAACTTCCTGCCGGAGTCGAAATGGTGATGCCGGGCGACAACGTCAGCTGCGAAGTCACGCTGATCACGCCAGTGGCCCTCGAGAAGGGCTTGCGCTTCGCGATTCGCGAAGGCGGCCACACCGTCGGCGCCGGTGCCGTTACCGAAGTGATTCAGTAGTTTTCCCGAGGCCTGCCGGTGTAATCCGGCTCGCTCTCTATAAAAAAGGGATTTAAGAGATGCGCGAAATCATTACCTTGCAGTGTGGTGAGTGTAAGAATCGCAACTACACCACCACGAAAAACAAGAAGAAGCACTCCGATCGCATGGAGACCAAGAAGTTTTGCCGTGCGTGCCGGAAGCACACGCCTCACAAAGAGGCGAAGTAACTAGGCCAGGGGCAGCGTTCGAGCGGTTTTGGTTCTAGGGGAGTCGTCCAACGGTTAGGACTCCGGTCTCCAAAACCGGGTATGGGGGTTCGAATCCCTCCTCCCCTGCCAGATTTTTGAAGGGCACGAATCCGCGGATTCGTGCGGATGAAAGGGTCTTATGGCAACGCGGGCGGTGAAAATGAACGAAGAAGCGCAGAGCGGTTCGAAGCTCCCGCTCAACAAGGTGACTGGCACGATCCAGGATACCCGCGAGTTTCTTCACGATGTCCGTGTGGAGATGAAGCAGGTCACCTGGCCCAGTCGCGAAGATGTCGTGTCCACAACCGGCGTAGTCATCGCCACTGTGGCTTTTTTCGGGGTTTTTCTGGCCGTCATCGAATGGCTCGCGCAGCACGGTATGGAAAAGCTTTTTAATTATTTTCACGTGTAGGCACAGGACGAATTTTATGTCGATGCAGTGGTACATCATTCACACCTACTCCGGCTTCGAAAAGAAGGTCAAAGAAAGCCTGGAGAGCCGTGTGGCCGCGTTCAATCTGCAGGACAAGATTGGCCGCGTGCTGATTCCCACGGAGGAAGTTGTAGAGGTCCGCGGCGGCAAAAAGACCGTCGCTTCGCGCATGTCTTATCCCGGCTATGTTCTTGTCGAAATGGATTTGGACGAGAACACCTGGCATATCGTGCGCAACACGCCGCGCGTTACGGGCTTTGTGGGGTCAGCTACCGCGCCCCCACCGCTCTCCGAAGCGGAAGTGGACGCCATTATCAATCGGGTGCATACGCCACAGGATCGCCCGAAGCCCAAAGTGGTTTACGAGCGCAATGAGCAGGTCCGCATCATCGATGGACCGTTCGCCAATTTTAACGGCACCGTCGAGGATATTGATAACGACCACAGCCGCTTGAAAGTTTCTGTCACGATTTTCGGGCGTTCCACTCCAGTCGAACTGGATTTTGCGAGCGTCGAGAAGTTGGGCTAACGATTTTCACCCTTCGCCGCGTTCGGCGCGGCTCCGGGTAAAGGTAGAGGAAAGATGCCACCAAAGAAGGTACAGACCACGATTAAGTTGCAGTTGCCGGCAGGCAAGGCCACGCCGGCGCCGCCCGTAGGAACCGCGCTCGGTCCTCACGGCGTGAACATCATGGACTTTTGCAAGCAGTTCAATGCCAAGACGCAGAAAGAGCCCGATGGAATGATCTTCCCCGTGCTCGTCACCATCTACACCGATCGCAGCTTCACGTTCATTCTGAAGACGCCGCCGGCTTCGATTCTGCTTCTGCGCGCGGCGGGCATTGCCAAGGGTTCGGCGGAGCCTAACCGCAACAAGGTAGGCAAAGTTACCAAGAAGCAGGTCGAAGAAATCGCCAAGATCAAGCTTGTCGATCTCAACACCACCAATCTGGATTCCGCGGTGCGCACCGTGATGGGTACGGCGCGCAACATGGGTCTGGAAGTCGTGGAAGCCTAGGAAATTACAGGCGCTGGAGATCGCAGAGGCAGCACGATGAAGAAAGCAGGCAAACACGTAGAGAACGCGCGCAAGAAGGTCGAAGCGCGCCCGTATAAGCTCGCGGAAGCGACAGAGCTGATTAAGAAGACGCATCACACCAAGTTCAACGAGACCGTTGAACTGGCGATCAATCTCGGCGTGGATCCGAAGCACTCCGACCAGGTCGTTCGCGGCACTGTGGTTTTGCCGCACGGCTTGGGCAAGAGCGTTCGCGTTCTCGTCCTCGCGAGTGGTGAAAAGCAGCGCGAGGCTACCGAAGCCGGAGCGGAGCATGTTGGTGGAGACGAACTCGTTCAGAAAATCATGGAAGGTTGGACCGATTTCGACGCCGTCATCGCTACTCCAGACATGATGCGTTCCGCCGGTAAGCTCGGTAAGGTGCTCGGTCCTCGCGGACTGATGCCCAACCCGAAGACCGGTACGGTCACCGCCGATGTGGCGAAAGCGATCAAGGAAACCAAGGCCGGTAAAGTCGAATTTCGTGTGGATAAAGCCGGTATCGTGCACTGCCCGGTGGGCAAAATCAATTTCGATGCTCTGAAGCTCGCGGAAAACGCGCACGCCATTATCAATGCGGTGGTCAAGGCCAAGCCGGCCGCTGCGAAAGGCAAGTACGTCAAGAAAATTACCCTGACGTCCACCATGGGTCCGGGAATCAGCGTGGACCTCGCCGAAGCCGAAACGCTGGCGACGGCTGCGTAAGGACGCCACGGAGAAATAGAGATCATGAAGAAGAAGAGTGAAAAGCAGCAGGATCTAGACAATCTGAAAACCGAGCTCGCGAAGGTCTCCACCGTGATTCTCACGACCTTTCAGGGCATCACCGTCGAAGACGACACCAAACTGCGCCGCGCTGTGCAAGCCGCCGGCGGTAAGTATCAGGTGGTCAAGAATACGCTGGCTGAACTGGCCGGCACCGGCACGCCCGCGGAAGGCGTTCTCAAGAATCTCAAGGGCACGCATTCCATCGCGTATACGCAAACCGACCCGGTCGCGCTGGCCAAGGCGCTGACCAAAATTGCGAAGGACGTTCCGGCGTTCCAGTTCAAGTCCGGTGTGGTCGAAGGCAAGGTCATCTCGATTGCAGAGATCAAGCAACTGGCGGACATGCCGTCCAAGGAAGAACTCATCAGCAAGATCATGTTCCTGCTGAATGCTCCGGCGCAGCGGATCGCCATGGCGCTCAACGCCCTGCCGCGCAATCTTGCCGTGACGGTCAACGAAGCAATCAAGGCCAACAAGTTCAGTTCGTAAGGGTTTGGGGCTAAGCGGGCCCCGCCCGCCGCGTTCCGAAAAATTTAGAAATAGAAAATCCGAGAGGAGAAATCGCAGTCATGTCGAAAGTAGAAACGATCCTGGAAGAAATCAAGGGCCTGACGCTTCTGGAAGCGTCGGATTTGGTCAAGAAGATGGAAGAAGCCTTCGGCGTGTCCGCAGCGGCTGCTACGGTTGTGGCGGCTGGCGGCGCAGCGGGTGGCGGCGCAGCGGCGGCCCCGGCGGAAGAGAAGACCGAGTTCACGGTCGTTCTCACGGATGTCGGCGGCAACAAGATCAACGTCATTAAGGCCGTTCGCGAAGTCACCAGTCTGGGTTTGAAGGAAGCCAAGGACCTCGTCGATGGCGCGCCAAAGACCGTCAAGGAAGGCGTATCCAAGGACGAAGCAGCCACCATCAAGAAGAAGTTCGAAGAGGCGGGCGCGAAGGTCGACATCAAGTAATGGGGCGCCGGCCCATCCGCGGCCGGCTCTCTTTGGTTCGGGCTTCGGAATCGGGCACGGCTGGGCGGGCTGTGCCGGGGGAATTACGTACGAAAGCTACGGCCGGTTTTGTCTACAACATCGCGGGTCCTTTTTGGACCTTCACTAACCGTGTGCAGGGCGGCTCTGGGCAAGCTGCGCGGCATCACGGTTTAGTGTCTTTTTAGAGTTTCTTTGTACCCTGCCCCAAAGGGAATGAGGTAAATCAGGAATGTCGAATATCAACCAGCACGTTCGGGAGCGCCAGCGCCTGGATTTCGCAAAAATCCAGGGGTCGATTCAGATTCCGAACCTGATTGAGGTCCAGAAGAAGTCCTATCAGCGCTTCCTGCAGATGGATCTTCTCCCCAGTGAGCGTGAGGATGGCGGCCTTCAGTCGGTGTTCACGTCTGTGTTTCCGATTCGGGATTTCCGCGAAATGTCGCAACTCGAATTCGTGGACTATTCCATCGGAAACTGGGAATGCAAGTGCGGCAACCTGAAGGGGCTGCACCACCTCCGTGCCACCTGCCGTAATTGCGGCGCTTCGGTGGTCACCAATCCTTATCAGACCGGCGACGTGGTCTGCCAGAAGTGCGGCACCTTCAACAAGAACACCCCGACCTTCTGCAACAAGTGCGGCGACCCGGTTGCCATGCAGTTGAAGTACGACGTGAACGAGTGCCAGGAACGCGGCATGACTTACTCCGCGCCGCTCAAGGTCACGATACGTCTGACCATCTACGATAAGGATCCCGATACCGGCGCCAAGACTATCCGTGACATCAAGGAACAGGAAGTCTTCTACGGCGATATCCCGCTGATGACCGACAACGGCACGTTCATCATCAACGGCACTGAGCGCGTCATCGTCAGCCAGTTGCATCGTTCCCCGGGCGTGTTCTTTGAAAGCGCCAACAACCGCACCTACTTCCTTGGCAAGATCATCCCGTACCGCGGTTCGTGGGTGGAATTCGAGTACGACACCAAGAACATTTTGTACGTCCGCATCGACCGCAAGCGCAAGTTCCTCGGCTCCATCTTCTTGCGCGCGCTCGGCATGAAGTCCAACGAAGAAATCCTGCGCACCTTCTACCAAGTGGAGCGTATTTCTCTGCGCGACAAGGACCTCTTCTGGAACGTTTCGCCGGGTATCGTCGATCGCAAGCTGACGCACGAGATCCGCAATCCGAAGAGCGAAGAAGTCATCGTCGGCGCGCACAAGCGCATCACCGAAACGCTTTTCAAGGAACTAATTAAGGCTAAGATCAGCCAGGTTCGTGCTGCGCTGGCCGATCTCGAGGGCGCCTATAGCGTCGCCGACGTGGTCAATCGTCAGACCGGCGAAGTCCTGCTCGAATCGAATAAGCCTCTGACTGCCGATCTGTGGCAGGCTTTCGCCGAAGCCGGCATCACGGAAGTCGACCTGTTCTTCCCCGAACGCGATGACATTGGAATGGTGCTTTCGCGCACGCTCGATAAAGACGCCATCCGTTCTTCCAAGGAAGCGCTCATCGAGATTTACCGCAAGCTGCGTCCCGGCGATCCGCCGACTCTCGAAACCGCAACGAACCTGTTCCGCGGCATGTTCTTTGACCCGCGCAAGTATGATTTCAGCCGTGTTGGCCGCCTGAAGTTCAACATCAAGCTCGGCCTCGACACGCCGCTGGATAATCGCACGCTCGACGTCACCGATTTCGTCGCCGCCATCAAGTATCTCTACAAGCTGCGCAAGAACATCGGTGTTGTCGACGACATCGACCACCTCGGCAATCGCCGCGTCCGCGCAGTTGGCGAACTGCTCGAAAACCAGTTCCGCATCGGTTTGGTCCGCATGGAACGAGCCATCAAGGAAAAGATGAGCGTGTACCAGGAAATGTCCACCGCGATGCCGCACGACCTCGTGAACGCGAAGCCGGTTATGGCTGCGATTCGCGAGTTCTTCGGTAGTTCGCAGCTCAGCCAGTTCATGGACCAGACCAATCCGCTCAGCGAAATCACCCACAAGCGCCGTCTCTCGGCCCTTGGTCCGGGCGGTCTCTCGCGCGAGCGCGCCGGATTCGAAGTCCGCGACGTGCACCCGACGCACTACGGTCGCATCTGCCCGATTGAAACGCCGGAAGGTCCGAACATCGGCTTGATCAGCTCGCTGAGCTGCTTCGCGCGCATCAACGACTACGGGTTCATCGAATCGCCCTACCGCCGTGTGAAGGGCGGGCGCATCGTGGATTACACCTACATCGTCAATGCCGGCGACAGCGAGTTCAAGGCGGGCGACATCGTCGAACGCGACCGCGTGGAAGAACTCAACGAAGAGCTCAAGCGCCGCAAGGTCGTCTACGAGCCTTACTGCTTCTACCTGTCCGCCTGGGAAGAGGACAAGTACGTTATCGCGCAGGCCAACGTCTCGCTCGACGAGAAGCTGCGCATCACCACGGAACTGGTCAACTGCCGTCAGGCCGGCAACTTCGTGCTCAAGCATCGCGATGAAGTCGACTACGTCGACGTTTCGCCCAAGCAGCTCGTTTCCGTCGCCGCCAGCCTGATTCCGTTCCTCGAGAACGACGACGCGAACCGTGCCTTGATGGGTTCGAACATGCAGCGCCAGGCCGTTCCTCTGATCCGCGGCGAAGCTCCGCTGGTCGGCACCGGCATGGAGCGCGTCACTGCTCGCGATTCCGGAGCAGTCGTGCTCTGCAAGCGCGACGGCATCGTCGATCAGGTCGACTCCGAGCGCATCATCGTCCGCGTGGAAAGCGATCACTCCGGCGTATTGAGCCGCGAAGTGGGCGCCGACATCTACACGCTGACCAAGTTCAAGCGCTCCAACCAGAACACTTGCATCAACCAGAAACCCCTCGTTCGCGTAGGCGATCGCGTCAAGACCGCGCAGGTCCTTGCCGACGGTCCTTGCACCGATCGCGGCGAACTCGGCCTCGGCCGCAACGTGCTCGTGGCCTTTGTTCCCTGGCGCGGGTACAACTTCGAAGACGCGATCCTCGTCAGCGAGAAGCTGGTCAAGGACGACTACTACACCTCGATTCACATCGAGGAGTACGAAATCGAAGCCCGCGACACCAAGCTCGGTCCGGAAGAAGTCACTCGCGACATCCCTAACATCAGTGAGTCTTTCCTCCGCAATCTCGACGAAAGCGGCGTCATTCGTATCGGCGCCGTCGTGAAGCCAGGCGACATCCTTGTCGGCAAGGTCACGCCCAAGGGTGAAACCACGCTGACTCCGGAAGAGAAACTGCTCCGCGCCATCTTCGGCGAGAAGGCCGGCGACGTGCGCGACGCTTCTCTCTACTGCCCGCCGGGCATCGAGGGCACCATCGTTGACGTCAAGATCTTCACTCGCAAGGGTGGAGAAAAGGACGAGCGCCACAAAGCCATCGAAGCTTCGCAGGTCTTCAAACTCGAAAAGAACCTGGCGGATGAAATTCGCATCCTCACCGACGAGCGTCTGAAGCGTCTCGAAGATTTGCTCGGCGGCAAAGTGCTCCAGGCCGACCTGCACGACGAAAAGACCAACAAGCGTCTTCTGACGAAAGGCGTCGAACTTAACCGCGACCTGATCGAAAAGATCTCCACGCGCAACCTCAAGCGGCTCAAGCTCAACGAGCGTGATCCGCTGCTCATCGAGAAGATCGAAGAAATCGAAGAGATGACTTCGCGCCAGATCGATGTGCTCCGCAAGATCACGGAAGAGCGCAAGGAGAAGCTCAAGAAGGGTGACGAGCTTCCTCCGGGCGTGATCAAACTCGTCAAGGTCTACATCGCCATGAAGCGCAAGCTCTCCATCGGCGACAAAATGGCCGGCCGCCACGGCAACAAGGGCGTGATCGCCCGCGTCGTGCCGGAAGAAGACATGCCCTATTTGCCCGATGGCACTCCCGTCGAAATCGTTCTGAACCCGCTCGGCGTTCCTTCCCGTATGAACGTCGGACAGATTCTGGAAACGCACCTCGGTTGGGCCTCGAAGGAACTGGGCAACAGTTTGAAGCGCCTGCTCAGCAAGGAAGTCAAGGCCGAAGCGATTCGCCGTTGGTATCGCGAAGTCTTTAGCGACACCGCGATCTGGAAGTCGCTGCAGAAATTGACCGACGACGAATTGATCGAATTTGCGGAAGGTTTCCGCGACGGTATTCCGTTCGCAACGCCGGTGTTTGACGGCGCGCGCGAAGCGGAAATCCGCCATTTGCTCGAAGTCGCCGGCTTGCCGCACGCCGGCAAGATCAACCTGTTCGACGGCATGACCGGGGAGCAGTTCGATCAACCCATCACCGTCGGCTACATCTACATGCTCAAGCTGTCCCACCTGGTCGACGACAAGATTCACGCTCGTTCGATCGGTCCGTACTCGCTCATCACCCAGCAGCCGCTTGGTGGCAAGGCACAGTTCGGTGGACAGCGCTTCGGCGAAATGGAAGTTTGGGCGCTCGAAGCTTACGGCGCAGCTCACATTTTGCAGGAGTTGCTCACTGCCAAGTCCGACGACGTTTATGGCCGCGCCAAAATTTACGAGGCCATCGTCAAGGGCGAGCCGGGCATCGAGCCGGGCGTCCCG
>Ga0335077_10010602_pt1 | contig 11493 bp, 9 predicted proteins | sample Lox_Sample_31_FD_207151 | JGI IMG/M metagenome (GOLD analysis project Ga0335077, IMG submission 207151) | Soil microbial communities from Loxahatchee National Wildlife Refuge, Florida, United States - Lox_Sample_3.1 | ecosystem: Environmental > Terrestrial > Soil > Wetlands | place: USA: Florida...
CATTAGGAGAATTTAAAGAAGAAACAATTCCACCGGATACCATTTTTTTTAAAACCTATTCCACTTTCCTGGCTGTTAAAATAAAACGCAATCATCTCGATATTGAATTTTTTCTCGACCACCTGGAAAATATACCCCCGGTTTCAAAATATCTGCAGACTTCGACGCATCGTTTTGTTCACTATGTTCCTGTTGACAGTCCTGCCGATATTGATGCAAAACTCATTGGCTGGATCAGGGAATCTTATCACCTTATTCTCACAAAAAAATCAAACAAAGAAATTACATAACTCCTTCAGCATGTCTAACGCAAAAACTTTTGTCTGTATCGATGCACACACCTGCGGTAATCCGGTTCGACTGGTATCACGGGGAGGACCGGAACTGAAAGGAAGAAATATGCGTGAAAAGCGGCAGCATTTCATGAAAGAATATGACTGGATACGAAGAGGCCTGATGTTTGAGCCACGAGGACATGATATGATGAGCGGAAGCATTTTATATCCCGCGCATGATCCGCAAAATGATTCAGCTGTTTTATTTATAGAAACGAGCGGCTGCCTTCCTATGTGCGGACATGGTACTATCGGAACAGTCACCATTGCTATTGAAGAAGGATTGATTGTTCCAAAAACTGAAGGACTGGTTAGACTGGAAGCTCCTGCAGGATTGATATTAGCGGAATATGAATCAGAAAAAAAATCCGGCGATAACCGGACTAAAGTAAAATATGTAAGGCTCACAAATGTGCCATCATTTCTTGCTGCAGAAGATATTGTTGTCGATTGTCCGGGACTTGGAGTATTACAAATTGATGTCGCTTATGGCGGTAATTTTTATGCCATTGTTGACAGGCAAAAAAATTTTCCGGGGCTTGAACATTATACGGCAGATCAACTCATATCCTGGGGGCGCGAATTGAGAAAAAAAATAAATGAGCTGCATCATTTTGTCCACCCTGAGGATTCAACCATTTTTGGTTGCTCTCATGTATTATGGACAGGCGAAGTGATAGACAAAACCTCCACTGCCCGCAACGCTGTTTTTTACGGAGATAAGGCCATTGACCGATCGCCATGCGGCACAGGAACTTCAGCACGGATGGCACAATGGCATGCCAAGGGGAAGTTGAAAAAAGACGATCTCTTTATTCATGAAAGCATTATCGGATCCAGGTTTATTGGTAAAGTAAAAGAAGTTACAACGGTTGGGGGAAAACACGCCATCATACCCAGCATCGAAGGATGGGCAAAAAAATTTGGGTATAATACGATCAGCATTGATCCTGACGATGATCCTTATGCGTACGGATTTCAGGTGGTGTAATCGGATCTCATTTCATATTACAAATGTGTTTTATTGTATAAATGGTGCGGTTTTATTTTTATTAATAAAAATCAATTCGTAAAATTTGCGTATGTCACTATCATCCAGAACAATGATTAGCATTGCATCGGGTCTGCTTTCTGCTGGCATATCCCACGCCCAGCAACCGATAAACAAACTTGAGCCCATAAGTTTTGCTAAAGTGCAGATCGATGATTCGTTCTGGAAACCACGGATTGATAAAGTAGCCACGGCAACACTTCCTGCCTGCATTAATTATACGGAATTTAAAACTCCCCGAATCAGGAATTTTGAAAATGCAGCAAAGAAAAAGGGCCCGCATGTGGGAATTTATTATGATGATTCTGATGTATACAAAGCACTGGAAGCAATTGCCTATTCGCTCAGAAATCATCCTGATTCGGCGCTGGAAAAAAAGGCAGATGAATGGATTGATAAAGTTGCGGCCGCCCAGATGCCGGATGGATATCTCGATACCTATTTCCAGTTGCGCGACATCAGCAAACGCTGGACAGATATGGAGAAACATGAAGACTACAATGCGGGTCACCTGATTGAAGCTGCCGTTGCATATTATAACACTACCGGTAAAACGAAGTTGCTCAATGTCGCCATCCGTCTTGCCAATCATATTGATTCCACTTTCCGTTTGTCAGGAAGGCATTGGGTGAGTGGACATGAAGAAATTGAGCTGGCGTTGATGAAATTATATCATCTTACGGGCAATGACCGCTACCTGAAACTGGCAGATTATTATCTCAACCAACGCGGACACGGATATGGGTACAGCCCTTCATGGCCAGATCCCAAATCGCATGAGTATTACCAGGATGATGTGCCTGTTCGTGACGCAGAAAAAATTAAAGGCCATGCAGTCAGGGCCATGTATCTCTACACCGGCACTGCCGATGTAGCAGCTGTGACCGGTGATACCGGTTACCTGAATGCGGTGCAGAGGATATGGTATGATATTGTGTACAGGAATATGTACCTCACAGGCGGAATTGGTTCTTCGGGAGCCAATGAAGGGTTCACCGTGGATTATGACCTTCCTAACGTTGATGCCTACTGCGAAACCTGCGCTTCGGTAGGAATGGTTTTATGGAATCAGCGGATGAACCTGTTGACCGGCGAGAGTAAATATATTGATATACTTGAACGAACATTATATAACGCCGCACTGGACGGACTTTCTTTAAGCGGGGATCATTTCTTTTATGGCAATCCTCTTGCTTCGACGGGACAATATCAAAGAAGTGAGTGGTTTGGAACAGCCTGTTGTCCTGCAAATATTGCCAGGCTTGTGGCATCGCTTGGCAATTATATTTACAATCAATCTAAGGATGGAATCTGGGTCAATCTTTTCATCGGGAGTAAAACGATAACTTCCATTAATCAATCTGCTGTCACTATCGAGCAACATACCAATTATCCGTGGGATGGAGAAGTGAATATCAGCGTTTCTCCCGAGAAGAAATCAAATCTTTCCTTACATATCCGGATTCCCGGCTGGGCACAGGGTCATCCGGTGCCCGGTGATTTATACTATTTCAGGAGCAGTAATGCAATTCCATTCACCCTTACAGTAAATGGTAAAGAAGCAGCCTATCATATCGAGAAAGGATATGCAGTGATTGACAGAGGATGGAGAAAAGGAGATTTGGTTCAGCTGAAACTTCCCATGCCTGTGCAACTCGTGGCAGCAAATGCAACAGTGAAAGAAGATGTTAACCGATTGGCGATCCAGCGGGGTCCATTAATTTATTGTGTGGAAGAAGCAGATAATCACGGTCAGGCCTGGAACATTTTATTACCTGAAAACACTGTTTTTTCAAACTCATATCAAAAAGAAATTCTGGGCGGAGTGGTTACGATTAGCGCATCACTTCCTGTGATAAATGTTGCTGCTGACGGATTATCACTAAATACGGAGAAGAAAACGGTTACAGCCATCCCTTATTATGTATGGTGTAATCGTGATGCGGGTGGCATGCAGGTATGGCTACCCATGACAATAAAGGATGTCAAGTTGAATTACGATACGAAATGTATTCCCTAAAATTATTTGAACAACAAAGGAACTTTATTGTTAATCTGCAAAAATCTGTTTATGAAAAAAGTATTTCTGTGCATGGGGATTCTTTTCCTGGTTTTCCTTACTAAAAATAATTCGCTGCGAGCTCAGAATCATCAGCTCGTAAAAAAATGGCAAACTGATTCAGTGCTGAAAGTTCCTGAGTCTGTTTTATATGATGGAGAAAATAAAGTGCTCTATACTTCAAATATTGACGGTGCTCCTGATGGAAAAGATGGAAAGGGTTCAATCGGTAAGGTTGGACTGGACGGTAAAATCATCAAAGTTGACTGGGTGCCGGGATTGAATGCTCCCAAGGGACTGGGTAAATACAAGAATGAATTGTATGCTGCAGATCTGGATGAAGTAGTGGTTATTGATATCAAAGCCGGAAAGATTACCAGGCATATTCCTGTTCCCGATGCGCAATTTCTAAATGATATTTCTGTTGATGCGAATGGAGTGATATATGTTTCCGATACCAAAACAGGGAAAGTACATCGTATAGAAAACGGTAATGTCAGCACATATGGAGAAGGCATTGACGGAGCGAACGGGGTTTTAGCTGTTGGTAAAGATTTGTACGTGCTGGGAAATGGGAACTTATGGAAAATTACAAGCGACAAACAACGAACCAAGGTGGCAGATGGAATGGATGCAAGCACGGATGGGGTAGAGGAAGTGAAGCCGGGTGAATTTGTTGTTTCCTGCTGGAATGGCATTATTTATTATGTGAAGAGTGATGGGAGCAAGCAGCCAATGCTGGATACGAGAAATCAGAAAATCAATTCCGCAGATATTGGTTATGATGCGCGCAACCGGATAGTGTACGTTCCCACTTTTTTCAAAAACTCTATTGCCGCATATGAATTAAAGTGACCTTAGGCGTTAAATTATTTTAATGGTAGAAGGTTATTTCGTGTAGTTATTATTTTTATGTAGATTATGGATTGTACGGCTATTAATTTATCTTATCAGCATACGGAATATTTTTCCAGGATCATTGCAGATTATTTGTCGGGAGATAAATCTCTGAGGCCTTTCTATCAACATCCCGTTACGCTGGATGGGATTCAGGCGGCTATACATGCCCGTCAGCAATTTCCGACGGACAGAAATATGCTGGTTGAAGAATTAAAAAAACAGTACCAGGCCGTTGAACCAAGGCCTGCCGTAGTACAAAATATCGAAAACCTTTTGCAGAACAATTGTTTTGCGGTGACAACGGCGCACCAGCCCGCTATTTTTACGGGTAACCTGTATTTTATATATAAAATCCTTCATGTCATCAAGCTGGCTCACGAGCTGGGAAAACAACTCCCTGCGTATCGTTTTGTGCCCGTCTTCTTCATGGGCAGTGAGGATGCTGACCTGGAAGAACTGGGAACTGTTTATCTGGATCATGAAAAAATAACCTGGGATACAAATCAGACAGGGGCTGTCGGCAGGATGAAAACAGAAGGGTTGGACAAAATAATCGACAGAATAGAAGGTGAATATTCTGTACAACCATTCGGTAAGGAACTTTCGGCCCTGCTTAAAGCCTGTTACCTCGAAACTGAAAATATACAAACAGCAACTTTCAGGCTGATTCATTCTCTTTTTTCAGCCTATGGTTTAATTGTTGTCATCCCCGACAATGCCCGGTTTAAGAAAAAGATGCTGCCTGTATTTGCAGATGATTTGTTCAATCATCGACCCTCAGTCATTGCAGGCAAAACCATTGAAAGATTATCCGGAGAATATGATATTCAGGCAAAACCACGAGATATCAATTTGTTTTATCTGAAAGACAATATCAGGGAAAGAATAGTGGAACAAGGAACCCGATACAGGGTTTTGGGAAATCGGATAGAATTTTCAAAAGAAGAATTGGAAAAGGAATTGAATCAATATCCGGAGCGGTTCAGCCCCAATGTCATTTTAAGGGGATTATTCCAGGAAACAATTCTTCCGGGAATTGCTTTTGTCGGTGGAGGTGGAGAAATGGCATATTGGCTGGAATTGAAAGATATATTTGAAAATTATGGTGTTCCTTACCCGGTTCTTGTGCTTCGGAATTCTTTTTTGATCATCGAAAAAAAATGGAAGGAGAAAATTGACAGGACCGGTTTTTCAGTTCAGGATATTTTTAAAAGTGAAGACGACCTCTTGAATGAAATGGTCAGGAAAGAATCCGGGCACCAGCTTAGCCTGGATAAAGAGATCGAAGATGCAAATAATTATTATGAAAGATTAAAAATGATTTCTCACCCGGTGGATCCGACACTGTCACAATATGTCGAAGCCCTTCAATCCAAAGCGGTCAAGCCATTAATCGACCTTGAAAAAAAATTACTGAAAGCAGAAAAAAGAAAATTCGAGGCCCAGCGTTTACATATCCACAGTATCAAATCCGCTTTATTTCCACTGGAAGATCTCCAGGAACGCATTGAAAATTTTCTGCCTTATTATGCTGTTTGGGGCCGAAAATTTCTTGATATCATCTACAAACATTCCCTCGCTCTCGAACAGAAATTTGTTGTCCTGGAAGAATTGTAATTAGATCCAGGTGAATGGATCTCCGGAAGCAATATGAGTGATTTTCAGATCAGGAATTTTTGGTTGAAGCCATTCTGCAAACCATTGCATCCCGGCTTCTTCACTCACTGAATGCCCAAGTACAATTAATGAGATGTTTGATCCGAGCATCCTGGCGTCCCTGATATATTCTGCAGTTTCCCATTCATGAACTTCTCCGACAATCAGCACATCCGGTTGTTCACTTTCCGCAAGCGCAATTTGTATCTGTCCTCCTGCTGCACCGGGAATCAGCAGGATATTTTTACAGCTCTGGTCAGGATTGCCGATGACACGAACATGTGCAATATTCAGACTTGATTTGAGGTGGGACACGAGATCTTTCAAGGAAATAGACGGTAGCTGAACCAGCCGTTTATCGGTCTTATAATAATCCAGCCATCCTGCCGATTTTAAGACACCGTATGAGATGCCATCCGGCTTGTAACTATGCCATTGATCGTGGAAGCGCCAGATAGCTATATTATGTTGTTGTAATAATTCCTGTTTCTTTTTCAAAACAGAATTGTTTTGCACCCAGTTGATATCATCGGTATGATTGTAAAAGCTGGGTTCATGCGCTACAATGAAATTAGCTCCCAGTCCTATGGCGTCATTGATCACTTTAACGGTCGGGAACATCGTACTAACGATACCGGTTACCTGTTGACCAGCGCTTCCGCTTTTTATCGTATCCACTGTTTTAGGAAAAGGAGCTCCCGGAATTTCTTTCAGAATGATATTGATAATATCCTGTACTGTGTAAGTTTTTTTATCTGAATCAAACCCCTTTGCCATGCTGATTCCCGGGATGGTTATCAAAGCTGTTGCGCCGGCGGCTTTCAATGTCGAAGCAAGAAAAGCCCGACGTTTTAGCGAATGACCGCGATATTGGTCTTCATTGCTATTTTGCATACGAATTATTTTAGATTCGAATTATTTTAGATTGTCGATTTCTTTTTGATATTCTTTCAGCAGACTTTCAGCCCGGTCAACAGCCCAGCCATGATAATTATCGCGAATGAGCTTTAACGTTATGCGGGCATTTGCCGGATTTCTTGATTCCCTGTCTAAGACGACCCTGGCTATTTCATCTTCCGACTTCATGATGCGATTTTGTTCCTGGTAGATATTAGTAAGAGCGGAAAGGTCCTGCAAATCAATTTTGGATTCAATATTATGTTGTTTGGCCACCTGCCAGGAAATATCCTCAAGATAACGATACAGGATACCCGAAGAAGCAATCAGTTTCAGGCGAAACTCCCCATCGGAAATGATCTGCTGCTGAAAATTGGGATTGTTCAGTGCTGAATCTATATTTTTCAAGACCTGCAATTGATACGCATATTGCTCTTCTTCCTTTGTTTTATTTTGAATGAGCTCGTTGCGGATGTTTTGGAGATATTCTTTGGTAAGCTGCTTTTCATGTATGGCGTTGATGACTTCGGTCAGAATAAGCGCCAGCAATACACTGAAGATGATCAATACGGCTTCTCCAAAATATTCTTTCCAGTCCCTGATCACTACAACTTTCAAATGGGTATGTTTTTTATTCGGAGCCATTGCAGGCGGTTTGGGTTGTTCGGTTTCTTCCATAATAATTTCCTGATGAGCTGTCAGCAATTTTTTCGATGAAGAATATGGCGGAAAATTCACCGGGGATAATAAGCACTATCTGGTCATGGCAGTCGGTATTTTTTTTCCGATGTTAATCGAATTTATTTTCCCATCCTTCTTTTTTCAGCTTTTCTATTTTCTGGATAACATCCGCTTCAAGATTTCTTTTGTAAGCCTCTACTTTGATTCCGATTACTTCATCAAAAGCTCCGATGATGGTAGCAGCCAGAATACCTGCATTTTTGGAAGCGTTAAGAGCGACAGTCGCGACTGGAATTCCATTTGGCATTTGCAGGATAGAAAGTACCGAATCCCAGCCATCAATGGAATTGGATGATTTTATAGGCACGCCGATTACAGGCAATGAAGTGAGTGAAGCCACCATTCCCGGCAAATGTGCCGCGCCGCCCGCGCCCGCAATGATTACTTTTAATCCGCGATCCCTTGCCTTGGTAGCATATTCAACCATGCGCATGGGTGTGCGATGAGCAGATACAACCGTTAGTTCAAATTCAATTCCGAATTCTTTGAGGATGTCTGCAGCCGCCTGCATAATGGGTAAATCGCTGTCGCTGCCCATGATGATTCCAACCTGTATCATACTATTTCCTGTTCTGTTTATAACTAAATAAAGATCGTCAAATTTATTTATTCGTCTATCTTATAACTACAGACTGATTACTTTCAACGTGTGCTTTATCTTATTCGCTTTATGAATCAGGTCCAGCTTGTCGGCGCTGAGAACCGTCGCATGCCCCATTTTGCGACCTCCACGCGTTTGTTTTTTCCCGTAGATATGAACAAACACATTGTCCATCTGTAGAACTTCATTCAGCCCCTCATAATGCGCATTGCCACTGTATCCCTCTGCACCTATCAGGTTTATGATGGCGGCCGGAAGAATATGTTCTGTATTCCCGAGCGGATAATCAAGCATGATTCTCCAAAGCATATCGAATTGAGAACAGTAATTTGCCTCGATCGTATGATGACCGCTGTTATGTACTCTTGGAGCTGTTTCGTTGACAAAAACCTCACCCTGTTTGTCGACAAACATTTCCACCGCAAAAATGCCCGGGCTTTTTAAATCCCTGGCCACTTTCAGAGCTATCGCTTCTATTTTCCACAGGATTCTTTCCTGCAAATTAGCCGGGCTGATCTGGTAGTCGAGCAGATTCAGCACTGGATCAAAAATCATTTCCACAGGAGGATATAATGCGGTTTCACCCTTATGATTAATGGCTACAATCTGTGATATTTCCTGGTGGATCGGCACCATTTTTTCCAGCACACTGGGTACATTGAATCCTTTTTCCAAATCTGTTTTTGAACGGATAATCTGTACACCACGTCCATCATAGCCACCCATTCCGATTTTGTGTACGGCAGGGATAAAATCCTCCTTGCTTTTCAGGTCATCCAGGTTTTCAGTTACCAGGAAGGGGGCTGTAGGAATGTCGGAGTCTTTGTAAAACTGTTTCTGCCGGATCTTATTTTTTATTATCCTCAATGCCCGTGAGCCTGGATAAGTTTTAATTCCGTCTTCTTCCAGTTTTTCGATTGCATCTTCATTCACCGATTCAATTTCGATGGTAATTCCGTCCAGGTTTTTTCCAAAATTATATACGTCGTTAAAATTCTTTATATCCCCTTTCGTAAAATGATGGCAGAGATGTGCTGCAGGACATTCTTTATCGTTTTCCATCACAAAGGTCTCGACAGGATAATTGGCCGCTGCCTGCAAAAGCATCTTTCCCAATTGGCCTCCTCCGAGTATTCCTATTTTGCGCATGCTGGTTGATTATTCCATGAAGATAACAAATCCTTACGCTATGCCTTTTTCTTACCCATTCATCCTTCTACATCATTTTAGGTCTGAAAAATATTTCTACCTTTGTTATGGTATGCGTCCGGATTATCCTCATAAAATCTTTAATGACAAGCGCGCGAATTATTGCCTTCTCATGCAGGCGCTTGCAATGGACGCGACGGCCTAAGCGTTATACCAAAGCAATAATAACTGTTTAGTGAGGCAAAAAATCAACGAACACAGCACGTTACTGAAATGAACAGTTTGTGAGGCAAACCACATCTTACCCCATTAAATTTATTAACGATATGTATACCATATTAGCCGCTGATGCCAAACAACAAAAGCAAACCGATTTTCTACCCCTGCTGGGAACTGATTATATTGAATTCTATGTGGGCAACGCAAAGCAGGCAGCCCATTACTATAAGTCAGCTTTCGGCTTTCAGGCATTGGCCTATGCAGGCCCCGAAACGGGAGTGAAGGGGAAAGCCAGCTATGTTTTGCGTCAGAACAAAATGACTTTTGTATTCACTACTGCATTGCGGACAGGGAATGCGATTGCCGATCATGTCTATTTACATGGTGACGGAATCAAGATTATTGCACTTCTTGTTGAAGATGCTGAAAGCGCATGGAAAGAGACGACAAAAAGGGGAGGGAAGAATTATCTTGAGCCGACAAGACTTCATGACGAACACGGAGAAGTAATACTCAGCGGAATTTATACTTATGGAGAAACGGTTCATCTTTTTGTTGAAAGAAAGAATTATGCCGGCTTCTTTATGCCCGGTTATAAAGAATGGAAAACGGTTTTCAATCCTTCTTCGACAGGACTACAATACATAGATCACTGTGTCGGAAATGTGGGCTGGAATCAAATGGAACCCTGGGTAAAATTTTATGAAGAAGTCATGGGTTTCCGGAACATCCTTTCTTTCGATGACAATGATATTTCCACAGAATATTCTGCACTTATGAGTAAGGTAATGAGTAACGGGAATGGATACGTTAAATTCCCGATCAATGAACCGGCGGAAGGAAAAAAGAAATCGCAAGTAGAAGAATATCTTGAATTTTACAATGGCGAAGGCGTGCAGCACGTAGCCATGTCGACAAACAATATTGTAAAAACGGTGACGGATTTGCGAAACAGAGGAGTCGAATTTTTAAAAATTCCATCCTCTTATTATGAAGATTTACTCGACAGGGTAGGACATATTGACGAAAATATTACCCCCCTGAAGGAATTGGGAATATTGGTTGACCGCGATAATGAGGGCTACCTGCTACAGATATTCACTAAGCCGGTGGAAGACAGACCTACTTTATTTTTTGAGATCATCCAGCGAAAGGGGGCAAAGAGTTTTGGAAAGGGGAATTTCAAAGCTTTGTTTGAAGCTATAGAAAGAGAACAGGCAGCAAGGGGAAATTTGTAGAAATTAAGCTAAAGAAATTGGGTCATTGGGTCATTCTGTCATTGGACATTGGGTAAATGCCCAAATCGGGAATGATTATAATTCTAATAACATAATAATCTGGCAGATTTTTTGTTTTTATGGTAACTTTATCGCACTCATTAAACGATAAAGCTTTAATCTTTCCCCTTTGCATGACCAGATATATCATTACCAGACCATATCGCCTGATAATTATTGGCATTTTGCTGCCGCTATTTGGTGCATTCGCCCAGACCTCGTCACTTTCCGTTAATTTTCTGGAATACCAGCGCTCTTTTCCCAAGGTCGGCGACCTGATGAAAAGAAAGGAAGATACCCTGATGAAGCAATTCCAGGCGAAAGGTCTCGTGTGGCCCGCAAAATATATTTACATACGCTCATTCAAATATGATTGCGAACTGGAATTATGGGTGAAAAATAAAGCAGCTGATAAATACAAGCTGTTTAAAACTTATAAGGTTTGCGCATTGGCAGGATCGTTAGGTCCGAAACGAATGGCCGGCGACTACCAGGTTCCGGAAGGTTTTTATTATATCAATGAATTTAATCCAAGAAGTCTCTATCACCTTTCTCTCGGATTGAATTATCCAAATGAATCGGATAAAATGCTCAGTGATTTTTCACAA
>Ga0335077_10010604_pt1 | contig 11492 bp, 11 predicted proteins | sample Lox_Sample_31_FD_207151 | JGI IMG/M metagenome (GOLD analysis project Ga0335077, IMG submission 207151) | Soil microbial communities from Loxahatchee National Wildlife Refuge, Florida, United States - Lox_Sample_3.1 | ecosystem: Environmental > Terrestrial > Soil > Wetlands | place: USA...
CATTTCTGTTTGGCGAATTCACCATCGCCGATGCCATGTATGCACCCGTCGTACTGCGCTTCAAGACCTACGCTGTGCAGCTCGCGCCCGTCGCGCGTCAATACGCCGACACGGTGTTGGGACTGCCGGCACTGCAGGATTGGGTCGAAGCGGCCAAGGCCGAGACCGAGGTAATCCCGGCGTTCGAGCCCGCCATTCCGTGAGGGCAGGTCCGCAGCGGTGAAGATCTACCGCGTGGGTGGTTCGGTACGGGACGAGCTGCTCGGGCTGCCCGTCCAGGATCACGACTACGTTGTGGTCGGCAGCAACGCAGGCGAGATGGAGCGTCTCGGTTTCCGTCCGGTCGGGAAGGATTTCCCGGTGTTCTTGCACCCGCAGACGAAGGAAGAATACGCCTTGGCGCGCACCGAGCGTAAGACGGCTCGGGGTTACAAGGGTTTCGCGATCTACGCTGCGCCCGACGTCACGTTGGAGCAGGACCTGGCGCGGCGAGATCTCACCATCAACGCCATCGCGCAGGACGAACACGGCAACCTCATCGATCCGTACGGCGGCGCGCGCGACCTCAAGGCTGGTGTCCTGCGACACGTAAGCCCTGCCTTCGCCGAGGATCCTGTACGAATCCTGCGGGTGGCGCGCTTCGCGGCTCGCTTCGCATTCGAGATGGCGCCGGAGACGTTGGAGCTCATGCGCACGATGGTGAGCAGCGGCGAGGTCGATCATCTGGTACCGGAGCGCGCCTGGCAGGAGATGTCGCGTGGGCTGATGGAGCAGCGCCCGTCGCTGATGATCGAGGCGCTGCGGGTATGCGGTGCGCTCGCGCGCGTTCTACCTGAGGTGGATGCTTTGTTCGGCGTGCCGCAGCCACCGGAGCATCACCCCGAAGTGGATACCGGTCTGCACATGCTGCTCGTGGTCGATTACACGGCGGCACGCAGCTTTCCACTGGCGGTCCGCTTTGCGGCCCTGGTGCACGATCTGGGGAAAGGCGCCACGCCGCGCGAGCAGTGGCCGCGCCACATTGGGCACGAATCCCGGGGTGTCGATCTGATTCAGCGGGTATGTGAGCGCCTGCGCGTACCGACCGACTGCCGCGAGCTCGCAGTGCTCGCGGCTCGTTATCACGGCGACATTCACCTGGGCGAGCAGCTCAAAGCTTCCACGATCGTGAAGCTGCTCGAAAAGGCTGATGCCTTCCGACGCCCGGACCGCTTCGAGCTGCTGCTCGACGCTTGCGCCAGCGACTTCCACGGTCGACCCGGATTCGAAGCACGCCCGTATGCGCCAGCAGCGCGCTTGCGCGCCGCTCTGGAAGCGGCACGCGCCGTGGACGCCGGGGTCATCGCTCACGAGCAGGACGATCCGAAAAAAATCGCAACGGCAGTGCACGAGGCACGCGTGCACGCCGTGAAGCGGGCGCTGTTCGCGTGAAGTCGCGCCGCAGCTCTACAGCAAGCTAGTCGCTCAGCGCAACAGGTAGAGCAGCCAGGTCAACAACCCCGACAGCAGCAAGGAAGAAGTCAGCGGAAAGCTGTACTCGCGGCCTTTGCGCACGAAGTAGACGTCACCGGGGAGCCGCCCGAGACCCAGCCGTCGCAGCAGCGGAGCGAACCAGCCGATGAGGCACATGGCGAGAACGAGGACGATCAACCACTTCAGCACTTGGACGCCTCCCGAGTCCGGATTGTAATCGGCTTCCAGTAGAATCGCCTACTTTGCGTGTTCCGGGAGCCCATCTTGATCGATCTGTACACATGGTCCACTCCGAACGGCCGGAAGATCTCAATCATGCTTGAGGAATGTGCTCTCGCCTATCGCGTTCACCCGGTTGATATCGGCAAGGGCGAGCAATTCAAGCCTGAGTTCGTCAAGATCGACCCCAACAGCAAGATCCCGGCGATCGTCGATCAGGATGGCCCTGGGAATCGCCCGTTTCCGCTCTTCGAGTCGGGAGCGATTTTGATGTACCTGGCCTGGAAGACCGGGCAATTCTTTCCCACTCGGATCACGCAGCAATTCGAGGCCATCCAATGGCTCATGTTTCAGATGGGCGGGGTGGGCCCTTTCTTTGGGCAGGTACACCACTTCCTGCGCGCCGCTCCCGAGCCGGTCCCTTATGCGATTGCGCGCTACACGAAAGAGACACGCCGCCTGTACGGCGTCATGGACCAACACCTGCAGCAGCACGAGTATCTCGCCACAGACTACTCCATCGCCGACATAGCGACGTATCCCTGGGTCGCACGACACGAATGGCACAAGGTTGATTTGACCGAGTTTCCAGCGGTCAAGCGCTGGTTCGATCAGATCGGCGCACGCCCCGCCGTGCAAGCGGGCATGAAGGTGCCGCAGATTGCGCGCTAGTCGAGCGCCTCGGCGAGAGAAGCATTAAGTTTCAGGGTCTTTTGCCGATTCCATGCTGTTGGCGGCCCCACACCATGGGCCGCTCGCCCAGCTCTCCGCCGGCATCGGCATGAGTGAACCGCTCCCCGAGCAGATCGGTAAGTACCCCATCCTGCGCCAGCTCGGCCGCGGTGCGACCAGCGTCGTCTACCTCGCGCGCGATCCGTTTGCCAATCGCGAGGTGGCCATCAAAGTCATCAAGAATCAGCCCGCGCAGGACACCGACCTGAGACGCCGCTATCGCCGCGTATTTCTGAATGAGGCGGCGCTGGTCGGCAAACTGTTCCATCCGCACATCCTCACTATCTATGACGCGGTCAGCGATGAGAACCTGAGCTACATCGTTATGGAGTTCGTGGATGGCAAGACGCTCGAGCACTACTGCGACGTCGCCAATCTTCTGCCTGTCACCAAGGTGGTCGAGGTCATCTTCAAGTGCAGCCTGGCCCTGGGCTTCGCCCAACGGCACGGTGTGATCCATTGCGATATCAAGCCCGCCAACATCCTCATCAAGGAGGAAACGGATATTAAGCTCAGCGACTTTGGCGCCGCGCTCTACGAAGAAGCCGAGCACACCCAGCTGAAAGGTATCGGTTCGCCCGCCTACATGTCTCCCGAGCAAGTACAGGAAAAGGAGGTGAGTTACCGAACCGATATCTACTCGCTCGGTGTGGTGATGTATCAAATGCTCACCGGGAAACTGCCCTTCCGCGCCTCGAGCAAGGCGAGCTTGTTGTACCAGGTGGTTCACATCCCTGCAGTTCCACCGAGCACCTTCCGCCGCGAAGTGTCGGCCGAGCTGGACAGCCTGGTGATGCGCTGTCTCGAGAAGGAGCCGGAGGCGCGCTTTTCGACTTGGAGCGACTTTTCGCGCGAGCTCACTCAGTCGTACCGCAATTTGGAAGTTCCTAGCGACACGATCTCAGACACGGAGAAGTTCAATACGCTCAAGAGCGTGGCCTTCTTCAAGGACTTTCGAGAACAGGAGCTGTGGGAGACGCTGCGCATCACCTCCTGGCATAAATTTCCAGCCGAGCAGGCGATCATCCGCGAGGGAGATACGGGTGAGAGCTTCTACATCATCACCGGTGGCGAGGCCAAAGTCAGCAAGATGGGGCGGTTGCTCAACATTCTGCGAGCCGGCGACTGCTTCGGCGAAATGCTCTACTTCAGCGAGACCAACACGCGACGCTCGACGACGATCGTCTCGCTGTCGCCGCTCAGTGTGATCGAGATTAAGGCCGCGGACCTAAGCCAGGCCTCAGACGCCTTGCAAAAGGACGCCAACAAAGCTTTCCTGCGTATCCTGATCGATAGGCTGACCTGGGCCAACAATCGCCTCTCTGCCGCCTAACCGGCCCGCCACGGCGTACAGTTCAAGGTACGAGCACCGCTGCCCCGCGCACATGACCCTCCCGCAACCTGGCTAGAGCTTTGTTCGCTTGCGACAACGGCGAGATCTCGACCGCACTGCGAATTTGAACCCGTGGTGCAAGCTGGAAAAACTCTTCGCCATCGCGTGTCAGATTCGCCACTGACCTAACGCTGCGTTCGCCCCAAAGGGTCTCGTAAGCAAATCAGCACCTGGTCACGCGACGGCATGGGCGCCTTGAGCAAAACAACCTGCAGCTGCATCGCCTTCATACGCGCCATGGATCAGGTCAAATCGTCCGTGCGACCCCACCACGTTAGAATAGCCTTATTCTGCCTCGAAGATGTCCGGTGAGGCGTAATGTGAGCGAACGGTGGGACGTCTACTGATGGTCGATAGGTCCGCACAACCCGCGGCGCGCTGCCCTCGCTGCGGAGGAAACAACGACTGCGGCTTTGGCGGCGATGAAGCTTGCTGGTGCGCAACGCAGTTGGCACCCCTGCACCCAGTGCCGGACGCCCCGCAGGATTGCTATTGCCGCCGCTGCTTAGCGGAATTGCTCGAGGATCAGCGTCGCTCGCACGGGTCGATCTAGCAGGGGGACGACCCGTGGGAAGTCACTTGAGAGCCGAGCGAGCAAGCTTGCCGATTTCAGCCGGGTTGCGTGTGACCTTTATTCCGCACTGCTCCATCACTGCGAGCTTGTCTTCCGCGCTGCCGGTCCCACCAGAGATGATCGCACCCGCATGGCCCATGCGCTTGCCCGGCGGAGCGGTGATGCCTGCGATGAAGCCCACGACAGGCTTGCGCATGTTGTCCTTGATCCAGCGAGCACACTCCTCTTCGTCAGTACCGCCGATCTCGCCGACCATGATTACCGCCTCGGTCTGAGGATCATCGTTGAACAGTTTCATGACATCGACATGCTTGAGGCCGTTTACCGGGTCCCCTCCGATGCCCACACAGCTCGACTGGCCCAAACCGAGTTCCATCAGCTGACCGACGGCCTCGTAGGTGAGCGTACCGGAGCGCGAGACCACTCCCACCACCCCGCGCTTGTGGATGTGACCCGGCATGATGCCGATCTTGATTTCGTCGGGCGTTATCACGCCGGGACAGTTGGGACCGATCAGCCTGGTGTTGGTTTGACGCATGGCATAGCGCGTGCGGATCATGTCACGCACGGGGATGCCTTCGGTGATGCAAATCACGAGTTCCAGGCCCGCCTCGACGGCTTCGTCAATGGCCGCCGCGGCGAATGCCGGCGGGACATAGATGACCGACGCTGTCGCGCCGGTCGCCGCTTTAGCCGCCGCGACGGTATCGAAGATCGGAATGCCTTCGAACGTCTGCCCGCCCTTGCCCGGGGTCACGCCCGCGACAAAACAGCTCTTGCCATTTGCATAGGCGGCGCAGGCATGGGTGTGAAATTGGCCGGTCTTGCCCGTGATGCCCTGGGTTATGACTTTGGTATTCCTGTCTACGAGGATGGACATGCGTGGGACGACGGGTCAGAGGCTAGTATCTACGGTCTCTTGGCCGCAGCAACAACTTTTTGAGCGGCGTCGGCCATGTTCGCTGCAGAGATGATGGCGAGGCCGGAGTCCGCCAAGATCCTTTTGCCCAGGTCAACGTTCGTTCCTTCTAGTCGTACCACGAGCGGGACCGAGAGGTTCACCTCCCGCACCGCCTCCACCACGCCACGCGCGATAACGTCGCACTTCATGATGCCACCAAAGATGTTGATCAAGATTGCTTCTACCTTTGGATTCTTGAGCATGAGCTTGAATGCCTCAGTAACCTTCTCGGCGCTGGCGCCGCCGCCCACGTCGAGAAAATTCGCCGGTGACGCGCCGTAGAGCTTGATGATGTCCATAGTGGCCATCGCGAGACCAGCGCCATTCACGAGGCAGCCGATATTGCCGTCGAGCGAGATGTACGATAACCCGAACTTGGACGCCTCGATCTCAACTTCGTCCTCTTCATCGAGGTCGCGCAAAGCCAAGATGTCGGGGTGTCTAAATAGCGCGTTGTCGTCGAACGTCATTTTCGCGTCCAAAGCCAAAACGCGGCCGTCACCGGTCACTGCCAACGGGTTGATCTCCACCAGCGACGCGTCGGTTTCGTCGAACGCCTTGTAAAGCCCTTGCAGTAACGCTACAGCCTGCTGTGTCAGCGCGCCCGGAACATGAATCTCGCGTGCAACCTCAGCCGCCTGTTGCGCACCCAGGCCGGCAAGCGGATCGATGTAAGACTTATGAATTCGATCGGGTGTCTTTGCTGCGACCTCCTCGATGTCCATGCCGCCTTCGCTGGAGGCCATAAGCACCACGCATTGTGAGTGGCGGTCGACCACCAAGCTCGCATAAAGCTCCTCGCGGATCTCAATCGCCTCCTCGATGAGTAGGCGTTTTACGAGGCGCCCCTCGGGACCCGTCTGATGCGTGATCAGGCGCATGCCTAACATTTCCGATGCGCGCTGCCTGAGTTCGAGAGTGGAGCGAACCACTTTCACTCCGCCACCCTTTCCTCGTCCGCCGGCGTGAATCTGGGCTTTGACGACCCAGCCCGATGCTGCATGCTCACTGCCTGCTCCGACGGCTTGAGCGACATCAAAACAGGCGATGCCGCGTGGCACAGCTACACCGTAGCGGCGCAGGATATCCTTTGCTTGATACTCGTGGATCTTCACTGTTCTGCGTCCGGGCAGCACCCTGCGATAAACAAAATCGGCGAAGTATAACCGAACGGAAGCGTTGCCCCACGCCCTGACCAAAGACGTCACTAAGTGCTCAAGTTGTGTGGAACCACGCCGTTAGCTAGCTGCAAAGTCGACAGCGAAACCAGCACGGGTCTGAAAGAGAGATATCCAGTTCTGATCCGTCTTCGTTCAGGAGGGCACCATGGACCGGACATTCAGGGCTCGGGGACTAAGCGACGTTGGAAGCTTCGCCTCAAGCGTAGTCCTGGTCGGTTTGGCGGTTTTAGGGATCACCGGCCTCGCCTACCATGCCTTGGCACCTGAGGGGCTGATAGGACCATGGCTGGGAAGACTATGGGCCAACCACCCGATATCAGCCACACTGGTCCTAGTCGGACTAGTCGCAGTGACCTTGACCGCGCGCTCTCAAGCCGGCTTCTCTATTCGACCGATGCAACGGAATACCGACGGTCCCCTTTACCTGCTCGTGGCATTCGGCACATTTTTTGCGTTCAGATGGCTTGTAATCGGGACGCTGTGAGCATCGGCATCCCAAAGGTTTAAGCCTCCTCCCCCTGTTGGGGAACTTGGGCAGCGGGTCTCCTCCCCCTAGCTGCCCTTTTTTTGCCCAGTGGTCCTCGCAGGCCCTTCCCCTAAAGTTCTCCCCAGCATTGCCGATAAGAAAATTGGTCTCCTCCCCTGTTGGGGATTTGCGGGCAGCATTCTCCTCCCTTGCTGCCCGCTTTCTTTTTCATCGGCTAGTTCGACGAGGGTTTCGGTGCCTCAGGCGAGGGCGTTGGGGTTGCGCCCTGCTGGCGCTCACGGTATAGCCGCTGGATCTCCGCGTAGGCTTTGTCGTGGTTCTGCTTGGCCTGCTGAGCACGAACCTTGGACTCCTCAAGAGCCGTTTTGGCCTGGTCCAACTTAACCTTCTCTTCCTCCACGCGCTTCTGCGCACGAGCTAGAGAGTCTTCGGTATCCTTCACGCGCCGTTCCTGGCCCTTGACTTCGGATTGAGCGCTGTCCAACTCTTCCCGAGCGTTCCGCAACCGCGTCTGTGCTCCGGACAACGAATCTGCGGCGTAGGCCACGGTTCTGTCCGCCCCGAGACAAAAGATCCCTAGGGCTAGTGCCAGTGATGCCGAGATCCGGCCGATTGATATGTGCGATGCTTTGGGAACAATATTCATGGCGATGACTAGTCGGAGGACGGCGACAAACCAGTCGGGAGATGGTGCCGGATAGAGGAATTGAACCCCCGACCTTCGCATTACAAGTGCGCTGCTCTACCGCTGAGCTAATCCGGCGTGACCGTATTATGCCCGCCCTTGTTGGATCCTGTCGCCGATGGCCGCGACTACTTCACCACTTGTAGACGTGGGCGTCGCCCAGGTGGTGGGTCAGGTCTGTCTCCTCCGCTACCTGGTTTGCCCCCTCGCTCATTACCTTTGCTCGATATGGGCACCACGGGCACGTCGCCGGCGGGACTATGAAACGCCATCCCCTGCCCATTCTCTTTGGCGAAAATGCCAGCCACAGCGGTAATCGGCACTGACACTTCACGAGAGACGCCATTGAATCGTGCCGAGAACTGGATCAAATCATTTCCGATCTTCAGATTACGCGTTGCGTCAGCGCTAATGTTGAGAACGATCTCGCCATTGCGCACAAACTCCAGCGGAACACGCGTGTTGGCGTCGACTTTGACGGCGACATACGGGGTGAGACCGTTGTCCTCGCACCACTCGCAAATGGCCCGAATGAGATACGGTGTCGTGGAAGACGGAGCCTTCACTTGCGCATCACCTTTTCCGAAGGCGTCAACGCCTCAATAAACGCCGGCCGGCTGAAGATACGCTCGGCGTATTTCATCAGCGGCGCGGCCTGTTTCGGCAACTGAATACCATAGTAATCCATACGCCACAACAACGGGGCGATGGCGACATCGAGCATGGAAAATTCGTCTCCGAGCATGTACTTCTGCTTGACGAAGACAGGCGCGATCTGGGTCAAACTATCTCTGATCACTACGCGTGCCTTGTCGGCAAATTTTTGCGGCCCCTTCTCAATCGTATCGATGTGGCAAAAGAGCTCTTGCTCGAACCGAAACAAGAACAATCGTGCGCGTGCGCGCATGACCGGATCGGCAGGCATAAGCTGAGGGTGTGGGAACCGATCATCGATGTACTCGTTAATGATGTTCGATTCGTACAGGATCAAATCCCGTTCGACCAGCACTGGCACGCGGTTGTAGGGATTCATCACGGCCAGATCCTCGGGCTTGTTGTACAGATCGACATCTACGATCTGGAAATCCATACCTTTCTCATAAAGCACGATCCTGCAACGCTGGCTAAAGGGACAGGTGGTGCCCGAATACAAAGTCATCATAGGTCAGTTCGGGCGCGGCGCGCCCTGATGAATGCTTTTCCAGTATTCCTTCTTCAGAAGGTAGACTGGAACAAATAGAAAGCTGAGAAAAATCAAGACTGCGTATCCAATCCGGATGCGCGTCTCGCGGGCGGGCTCACTCATATACACAAGATAGTTCACCAGATCGGCGATGAGTCTGTCGTACGCTGCCGTTGAAAGCTTGCCCGGCGTTTCCAGCACGAAGGATCCGGCGCCGCTAGCTGAGTCGATCTCGGGAACTGGCTGCGACTTAAGCACCTGCTCTCCCTGCAGCTCATACAGAACGTGGGGCATTCCCACGTTGGGAAATACCAAGTTGTTCCAGCCGCTGTCCCGCCTGTCATCGCGATAGAACGAGCGCAAATAGGCATACAGCCAATCGGCGCCGCGCGCGCGCGCAATGACAGAGAGATCTGGGGGCGCCACACCAAACCACCTCTTGGCGTCGCTGCGACGCATGGCCACCGTCATTGTGTCGCCAACCTTGTCCGAGGCGAACACCAAGTTATCCATGATCTGCTGTTGAGTCAGACCTAGGTCCTCAAGCCGGTTGTAGCGCATTGATTCGGCGCCGTGGCAGTTGAGGCAATAATTGACGAAAACCTGTGCGCCGCGCTGAATCGAGACCGCGTCGCGTGGGTCGATGGGCGCACTCTCAAACCTCGCCTCCTTGCCTGCGGCAACAGCGATGAGCGGAAGCATGAGAATCTGAATGAGGATGGCTCTCATCGAAATGCCGTTGTGCAGGTCAGCGGAAGATATCTCTAGGCCAGGCGCTCAGGCTCGGGCTTGGTTTCGTCGATCCGGCTGTACCAGGGCATGAGCAGGAAAAAGGCGAAATACACCACGGTAAACAGCCGCGCCAGGATTACGGCGAGGTCTGTCTTGCCGATACTCCCCAAGAAATCCGTCGGCTGCGTTCCAAGCCAACCCAGTACTATGAAACTGATGACGAACAGAGCGAGCGCGATCTTGTAGTACGGCCCCTTGTAGCGAATCGATTTGACGCGGCTGTGGTCGAGCCACGGGAGGAAGAAGAAGATGAGCACCGCGCCCGCCATTACCAGCACACCCCAGAACTGCGTATGGAGAAACGCAGGGACTGCGCGCAACATGGCGTAGTAGGGAGTGAAATACCAAACCGGCGCGATATGGGGGGGTGTCTGCAAGGGGTTAGCCGGGAAGAAGTTGTTATCCTCCAGGAAATAACCCCCTACTTCGGGCACGAAGAACACGATGAAGCTGAATACGCCCAAGAAGACCACCACACCAACCAAGTCCTTGACCGTGTAGTAGGGATGGAAAGGAACACCGTCCACCGGATGTCCAGTGTTGGGATCTAGCTTTTTCTTAATCTCGATCCCATCCGGGTTGTTCGAGCCAACCTCGTGCAACGCTATGAGGTGGACAACGACCAGAGCGAGCAGCACGAGTGGAATGGCGATGACATGGAAGGCAAAGAAACGGTTGAGAGTGGCATCTGACACAACGTAGTCGCCGCGAATCCACACCGCCAGGTCGTCGCCGATCAGAGGGATGGCGCCGAACAGATTCACGATCACTTGCGCACCCCAGTATGACATCTGCCCCCAGGGCAGCAGATAACCGAAGAAGGCTTCAGCCATCAAGCACAGGTAGATGAACACGCCGAACAGCCATAGAAGCTCGCGCGGCTTACGATAGGACCCGTATAGAAGGCCTCGAAACATGTGCAAATAGATCACGATAAAAAACATCGATGCGCCGGTGGAGTGTATGTAGCGAATGAGCCAACCCCATTCGACGTCTCGCATGATGTACTCAACTGACTGGAACGCTTGCTGGGCGTCGGGCTTGTAATTCATCGTGAGAAAAATGCCGCTCACGATCTGGATCACCAGCACGAACAGCGCGAGCGATCCAAAGTAGTACCAGAAGTTGAAGTTCTTCGGCGCGTAGTACTCCGAAACCTGGCTTTTCCATAGTGCGGTGAGCGGGAAGCGCTCATCCACCCATTGCAACAGTGCTCGAGCCTTGCTCATGCTTCAGGCTCCCGTGTCATCGCCGATCCGCAGCCGGGTATCACTTAGAAACTTGTATGGCGGAACCCTCAGGTTGGTCGGTGCCGGCACATCTTTGAGCACCCGGCCCGCCAAATCGAATTTCGAACCATGGCATGGACAGAAGAAGCCTCCCAGCCAGTCCGCGCCCAATCCGCTTTCTACACCAGGCTGAAGCTTCCCGATCGGCGAGCACCCAAGGTGCGTGCAGATTCCGATGAGAACGAGATATTCCGGCTTTCGGGAGCGGTATTCGTTCTTGGCGTATTCGGGCTGACTCGACGCGTCCGATTTGGGGTCCGCTACTCTCGCGTCCATCGCCTTCACGTCGGCAAGCATTTCCGACGTGCGATGCACGACAAAAATCGGTTGGCTCCGCCACTCTGAGCGGATCATCATTCCCGGTTCGACCTTCGAGATATCAACTTCGACAGGAGCACCGGCGGCACGAGCCCGCGCACTTGGGAGCATACTTGCGACGAAGGGCACGGCCGCCGCCGCCGCCACCACGCCCCAGCCAACGCTGCTGGCGGCCAAGAGAAACCGTCGCTTACCTTCTTCGACT
>Ga0335077_10010606_pt1 | contig 11491 bp, 10 predicted proteins | sample Lox_Sample_31_FD_207151 | JGI IMG/M metagenome (GOLD analysis project Ga0335077, IMG submission 207151) | Soil microbial communities from Loxahatchee National Wildlife Refuge, Florida, United States - Lox_Sample_3.1 | ecosystem: Environmental > Terrestrial > Soil > Wetlands | place: USA...
GTCGGCGGCTCGATCGTCACGCAGGTGATCTCGGCGGTGATGGTGGCTGCATCGATCGCCGTCGGCTACGTGATGATGCAGGCCTACAACGCCGCGGCGCCCGAGCAGTACTTCCCGCTCTTCCTGGGCTTGTTCGTCGTCATCTTTGCGGCGAGCGGGATCGGCAACGGCTCGACATTCCGCACCATCGGCGTGATCTTCGATCGCACCCAGGCCGGGCCGGTGCTGGGCTGGACGTCGGCCATCGCGGCATACGGCGCATTCGTCGCGCCGATCGTGATCGGCAACCAGATCAAGGCCGGAACGCCGCAGACCGCGATGTACGGCTTCGCCGTCTTCTACGCGCTGTGCCTGGTCCTCAACTGGTGGTTCTACCTGCGCCGCAACGCCTACATCAGAAACCCTTGATCGACGGGCGGCGGCCACGACGACCATGCCGTCAACGGCGAAGGCAACCGATCACGCATCACGGAGTTGCACATGAGTCATTTCCTCGACCGCATGCTGTTCTTCACCAAGAAGCGGCAGGAATTCGCCGACGGCCACGGCGTCGTGACGCAGGAGGACCGGCGCTGGGAAGAGGGCTATCGCCGGCGCTGGCAGCACGACAAGATCGTGCGCTCCACCCACGGCACCAACTGCACGGGGTCGTGCTCGTGGAAGATCTATGTCAAGGGCGGCATCGTCACGTGGGAGACGCAGCAGACGGACTATCCGCGCACGCGCCCCGACATGCCGAACCACGAACCGCGCGGCTGCGCGCGCGGCGCGAGCTACTCGTGGTACCTCTATTCGGCCAATCGCGTGAAGTACCCGCTGGTGCGCGGCCGGCTGATCCGGCTCTGGCGCGCGGCGCGCGCCGGCGGCCAGGATCCGGTCGCCGCGTGGGCGTCGATCGCCGGCGACAGCGCGAAGCGCCGCGAGTACCAGGCGCGGCGCGGTCTTGGCGGCTTCATCCGCAGCACGTGGAGCGAAGTCAACGAGATCATCGCCGCCGCCAACGCGTACACGATCAAGGAGCACGGCCCCGACCGGGTAGTCGGTTTTTCGCCGATCCCGGCGATGTCGATGATCAGCTACGCGGCCGGAACGCGGTATCTCTCGCTGCTCGGCGGCGTGTGCATGAGCTTCTACGACTGGTACTGCGACTTGCCGCCGTCGAGCCCGCAGGTGTGGGGCGAGCAGACCGACGTGCCCGAGTCGGCCGACTGGTACAACTCGACCTACATCCTCGCGTGGGGCAGCAACGTGCCCCAGACCCGCACGCCGGATGCGCACTTCTTCACCGAGGTGCGCTACAAGGGCGCGAAGACGGTCGCGATCACGCCCGACTACTCCGAAGTCGCCAAGCTGTGCGACGAGTGGCTGCACCCGAAGCAGGGCACCGACGCTGCGCTCGGCATGGCGATGGGGCACGTGATCCTGAAGGAGTTCCATGTCGACCGCACCGTGCCGTACTTCGACGCCTATGCGCGCCGGAACACGGACCTTCCGTTCCTCGTCCGGCTGACCCGGCGCGGCGACGCGTACGTGGCCGACCGCTACGTCCGCGCCGCCGACTTTGCCGACGGGCTCGCCCAGGCGAACAAGCCCGAGTGGAAGACCGTCGCGGTCGAAGAAAGCGACGGCCGGATCGTGCTGCCGAACGGTTCGATCGGGTTCCGCTGGGGCGAGCAGGGCGGCAACGCTGGCAAGTGGAATCTCGAGGAGCGCGACGCGCGCGACGGCCGCGAAGTCAAGCTCGCGCTGTCACTGCTCAGCAAACACGACCAGCTCGCGCCGGTCGCATTTCCCTACTTCGGCGGCGTGCCGAACGAGCACTTCACCGCCAGCCCGTTCAAGGATGTGCTGGTACGCAACGTGCCAGCGCGCAGGCTGACGCTCAACGGCGAGGAGGTGCTCGTCGCGACCGTCTATGACCTGATGGTGGCGAGCTACGGCATCGACCGGGGTTTCGGCGGCGACGCCCTCGCACGCCGCTACGACGACGATGCGCCCTACACGCCCGCGTGGCAGGAAAAGATCACCGGGGTCGACCGCCAGGTCGTGACGCGGATCGCGCGCGAGTTCGCGACCAATGCGGCCAAGACGCAGGGCAAGTCGATGGTGATCATCGGCGCGGCGATGAACCACTGGTACCACTCCGACATGAACTACCGCGCGGTGATCAACATGCTGATGCTGTGCGGGTGCATCGGACAAAGCGGCGGGGGCTGGGCGCACTACGTCGGGCAGGAGAAGCTGCGGCCGCAGACGGGCTGGACGCCGCTTGCGTTCGCGCTCGACTGGAGCCGGCCGCCGCGGCAGCAGAACTCGACCAGCTTTTTCTACGCGCACACCGACCAGTGGCGCTACGAGAAGCTGCGCGTCGACGAGATCCTGTCGCCGCTGGCGGACAAGGAGAAATTCCGCGGCACCTTCATCGACTTCAATGCGCGCTCCGAGCGCATGGGTTGGCTGCCGTCGGCGCCGCAGCTCGAGACCAATCCGCTGCAAGTCTGCAGGCAGGCGGCCGCGGCTGGCGTCACGCCGCGCGATTTCGCGGTCAAGGCGCTCAAGGACGGAACGCTGAAGCTTTCCTGCCTCGATCCGGACAATCCGGCTAACTGGCCGCGCAACCTCTTCGTGTGGCGCTCGAACTTGCTCGGCTCGAGCGGCAAGGGCCACGAATATTTCCTCAAGCACCTGCTCGGCACCAGCCACGGCGTGCTCGGCAAGGACCTGGGCGTCGAAGGCGGCATGAAGCCGGAGGAGGTCGCCTGGCCTGACGAGGCACCGCAGGGCAAGCTGGACCTGCTGGTGACGATCGACTTCCGCATGAGCACGACGTGCCTGTACTCCGACATCGTGCTTCCCACCGCGACGTGGTACGAGAAGAACGACCTCAACACGTCCGACATGCATCCGTTCATCCACCCGCTCTCCGGCGCGGTGGACCCCGCCTGGCAGGCGCGCAGCGACTGGGAGATCTTCAAGGGCATCGCGAAGAAGTTCTCCGAGGTCTGCGTCGGCCATCTCGGCGTGGAGAAGGACCTGGTGCTGACGCCGACGCTGCACGACACGCCGAGCGAACTCGCGCAGCCGCTCGACGTGAAGGACTGGATGAAGGGCGAGGTCGACCTCGTGCCCGGCAGGACCGGCCCGCAGATGACCGTGGTCGAACGCGACTATCCGAACGTCTACAGGCGCTTCACGTCGCTCGGGCCCCTGATGGTGGAGGTCGGCAACGGCGGCAAGGGCATCGCGTGGAACACGGCCGACGAAGTACGCGCGCTGACGGAACTCAACGGCTTCGTCACTGAAGAAGGGCCGACGCAGGGGCTGGCCCGGATCGAGACCGACATCGACGCCGCCGAGGTGATCCTGATGCTCGCCCCCGAGACCAACGGGCGCGTTGCGGTCAAGGCGTGGGAGGCACTCGGCCGGATCACCGGGCTCGACCACAAGCACCTGGCGCTGCATCGCGAGGACGAGAAGATCCGGTTCCGCGACCTGCTGGCGCAGCCGCGCAAGATCATCTCTTCGCCGACGTGGTCGGGGCTGGAAAGCGAGAAGGTCTCCTACAACGCCGGCTACACCAACGTACACGAACGGATTCCGTGGCGCACGCTCACCGGGCGCCAGCAGTTCTACCAGGACCATCCGTGGATGCGCGCGTTCGGCGAAGGGTTCTGCGTGTACCGGCCGCCGGTGGACCTGAAGACGCTCGGCATCAAGGGCGTGCGGCCGAACGGCAATCCGGAGGTGGTGCTCAACTTCATCACGCCGCACCAGAAGTGGGGCATCCACTCCACCTACACCGACAACCTGATCCTGTTGACGCTGAACCGCGGCGGCCCGGTGGTCTGGATCTCGGAACGCGATGCAAAGGCGGCCGGGATCGCCGACAACGACTGGATCGAGCTCTACAACGTCAACGGCGCGATCACCGCGCGCGCGGTGGTGAGCCAGCGCGTGAACGCCGGCATGTGCCTGATGTACCACGCGCAGGAGAAGATCGTGAACACGCCGGGGTCGGAGCTCACCGGCCAGCGCGGCGGCATCCACAACTCGGTCACGCGCACCGTGCTCAAGCCGACGCACATGATCGGCGGGTACGCGCAGCTCGCGTACGGGTTCAACTACTACGGCACGATCGGCACCAACCGCGACGAGTTCGTCGTCGTGCGCAAGATGGCGAAGGTCGACTGGATGGACCATCCCGCCCCGGACGCGCTGGCGCAGGCCGCCGCCGCCGCGAACGCGTGAACGCCGCACCGGCGGAACGAGGATGACGAGGTACCTACTATGAAGATCAGAGCCCAGATCGGCATGGTCCTGAACCTGGACAAGTGCATCGGCTGCCACACGTGCTCGGTCACGTGCAAGAACGTCTGGACCAGCCGTCCGGGGATGGAATACGCGTGGTTCAACAACGTCGAGACCAAGCCGGGCATCGGGTATCCGAAGGAATGGGAGAACCAGGAGAAGTGGAAGGGCGGCTGGGTGCGCAAGCCGAACGGCAAGCTCGAGCCGCGCCAGGGCGGCCGCGCGCGCATCCTGATGAATCTCTTCGCCAACCCGAACCTGCCCGAGATCGACGACTACTACGAGCCGTTCGACTTCGACTACGACCACCTGCAGAGCGCGCCCGAGATGAACGCCTCGCCGACGGCGCGGCCGCGCTCGCTGATCTCCGGCCAGAGGATGGAGAAGATCGAGTGGGGTCCGAATTGGGAGGAGCTCCTCGGCGGCGAGTTCGCCAAGCGCGCGCGCGACGCCAACTTTGAGGAGATGGAGAAGCAGGTCTACGGCGAGTTCGAGAAGACCTTCATGATGTACCTGCCCCGCCTGTGCGAGCACTGCCTGAACCCGAGTTGCGTCGCCTCCTGCCCGTCGGGGTCGATCTACAAGCGCGAGGAGGACGGCATCGTGCTGATCGACCAGGACAAGTGCCGCGGCTGGCGCATGTGCGTCTCCGGCTGCCCGTACAAGAAGATCTACTACAACTGGCAGACCGGCAAGGCGGAGAAGTGCATCTTCTGCTATCCGCGCATCGAAGCGGGGCAGCCGACGGTCTGCTCGGAGACCTGCGTCGGGCGCATCCGCTACCTCGGCGTGCTGCTGTACGACGCCGATCGCATCGCGCAGGCCGCTTCCGTGGAGGACGAGAAGGGCCTGTACCAGGCCCAGCTTTCGATCTTCCTCGACCCGGACGACCCGCGCGTGCAGACGCAGGCGCTGGCCGACGGCGTCCCGCAGGCGTGGCTCGACGCGGCGAAACTGTCGCCCGTCTACAAGATGGCGGTCGACTGGCGCGTCGCGCTGCCGCTGCATCCGGAGTACCGGACGCTGCCCATGGTCTGGTACATCCCGCCGCTTTCGCCGGTGCAGGCGCGCGTCGAGGCGGGCGCGATCGAGTGGACGGGCGAGCTGCCGGACGTCAAGAGCCTGCGCATCCCGCTCAAGTACCTCGCCAACCTGCTGACGGCGGGCGACGAGGCACCGGTGGCGCGTGCCCTCGAGCGGATGCTGGCGATGCGCATCTTCATGCGTGGCCGGCATGTCGACGGCATCGACCGGGTCGAGGTGCTGCAACAGGCGGGGCTGGACATCGCCCTGGTCGAAGACATGTACCGGATCATGGCGATCGCCAACTACGAGGATCGCTTCGTGATTCCGACCGCGCATCGCGAATACGCGGAAGACGCCTTCGACCTGAAAGGCTCATGCGGATTCTCGTTCGGCAACGAAGCCAAACCCAGCCTGTTCGGCTCGCGGCGCAAGGTCATTCCGATCAAGGGGGTTGCATGATGATCGCTTATCGTGCCCTGGCCGCGCTGCTCCACTATCCGTCCCAGCCGTTGCTCGCGCACATCGGCGAGATCGACGCCGCGTTGCCGGCGCGGAGCCCGGCTGCCCGCGCCGTGGCGCCGCTGCTCGCGTACCTGCGCGCGGGCGATCTGCTCGACTTGCAGGAGTCCTACGTCGAGACGTTCGATCGCGGCCGGCGCACCTCGTTGAACCTGTTCGAGCACGTGCACGGCGACTCGCGCGACCGCGGCCAGGCGATGGTCGACCTGCTCGCGATGTACCGCGCAGCGGGGCTGGAGCTCGCGGGCGACGACTTGCCGGACTACCTGCCTGCGTTCCTCGAATATCTGTCGCTGCTCGATACGCGCGGCGCGCGCGAGCAGCTGGCCGAGATCGTGCATATCCTGCAGTCGATCCGTGCGGCGCTGGCGCGCCGCGCCAGCGTGTACACGGGTGCGTTCGACGCATTGCTCGCGCTTGCCGGTGCAACGGCCGCCGCCGATGAGACCGATATCGAGGACGACACCACCCCCGCGGCCATCGACGCCATGTGGGTCGAGGCACCGGTCACGTTCCTCGGCGCCGAGTCGCCTGCGTGCGGTCCGCGGCACGCGCCGGTCGAGCAGCCGATTCGTTTCACCGGGAGGGCCGCATGAATTACATCGACACCTTCCTGTTCGGCATCTATCCGTACGTCTGCCTCGCCGTCTTCTTCGTCGGCAGCCTGCTCCGGTTCGATCGCGAGCCGTATACGTGGCGCTCGGAATCGAGCCAGATGCTGCGCCGGGGCCAGCTGCGGCTCGGGTCGAACCTGTTCCACATCGGCATCCTCGGCATCTTCTTCGGCCACCTGTTCGGGCTGCTGACGCCGCTCGCCGTGTGGCATGCGCTCGGCGTCGAGGCGTCGGCCAAGCAGATGACGGCGATCCTCGCCGGCGGCGTGTTCGGCGCGGTCATGCTGGCGGGGCTGGCCATCCTCGCGCACCGGCGGCTCACCGAGCCGCGCATCCGCGCGACGACGTCGGCGATGGACTGGGTGGTCCTGTGGCTGCTGCTGATCCAGCTGTCGCTCGGCCTGGTCTCGCTGACGGTTTCCTGGCAGCACCTGGACGGATCCGAGATGATCCGGTTGATGACGTGGGCGCAGCACGTCGTCACGCTGCGCAGCGACGCGGCGGCGTACGCGGCCGAGGCGGCGCCGGTCTTCAAGCTGCACCTCGTGCTCGGCATGACGATCTTCCTCGTGTTCCCGTTCTCGCGGCTGGTCCACATCTGGAGCGGATTCGGCGCGCTCGCGTATCTCGTGCGCGCCTATCAGGTCGTGCGCACGCGCCGCTGACGGGCGGCGCGCAACGGAGCGGGCAGGGCGGTTAACGACTGCGGCGCATCGCGCTATCGTGCCGGCGGGTTTTCCGCCCGGAGCGCTTGCATGGACAAATCCGCGAAGCCCGAGCAGCGAGGCGCGTTCGACATCGCGCTGCACCAGCTCGATCTGTCCGCGCCGCTGCAATGGCTGGTGCGCGGATGGCGGGATTTCACGCGCGCGCCGTTGATCGGCCTTTTCTACGGTGCCTGCTTCGTGGTGATGGGGTGGGCGCTGCTGAAGGTGTACGAAAACGCCCCGGCCTACGTGCTGGCGCTGTCCGCGGGTTTCCTGCTGGTCGGGCCGTTCCTCTGCATGGGTCTCTACGACGTCAGTGCGCGCATCGAGCGCGGCGAGCCGCCCCGCTTCGCCGCGTCGCTGGTCGCGTGGCGGCGCAAGCTCGATGCACTCGGCATCTTCGGCCTGGTGCTGCTGGTGCTGGAGCTGCTCTGGGGGCGTGCCTCGCTGGTGGTCTTTGCGCTCAGCTTCGACGGCATGCCCGATTTCAAGGGTTCGATCCTCAAGCTGCTCGATCCGCAGAACATCGAATTCATCATCGCCTACATCCTCGTCGGCGGCATCTTCGCGGCTGTGATCTACGCGGTGAGCGTGGTGAGCATTCCGATGATCCTCGACCGCGGCACCGACGCCATCACCGCCGGTCTGACGAGCATCCGCCTCGTCACCACGCAGCCCGGCGTGATGATCCTCTGGGGCGCTGTGATCACCGTACTGGTCGTGCTCGCGATGCTGCCGTGGTTCGCCGGCTTGCTGGTGGTCGGGCCGGTGCTCGGCCACGCGTCGTGGCACGCGTATGGCGCGGCGGTGGGTGGCAGCTCGGGCTAGATCGCTCCTTCCGCGCGCGTGGAAGGAACGTGTGCCCGCGGCGCGGATCGAAGTGGCAGGCCAGGAAACGTGGTGCGGCGAGCTTCAGCGATGCGACCTGCCGCAGCGAGTGTGCGATCTCCCCCGCGACCCCGGGGCAACGACCCCGCCCGGGTGACCTTGATCGATTGCCTCTCGATGCCGTCGATCTCGAAGTAGCGCAGCCGGCCGTTGTGGAACTCGACTTCCATCGGCCCGCCGCGCAGCGTGCGCCACCGACGACGTCGGCTGTTCAGCGCAGGTGAGCCCAGCGCGCTGCCTTCAACGCGTCCGGATTGACGAGGTAAGCGGGCCGCTTGCCGCGTGCGACGTCGACCAGGCTCGTCAGGCCGTCGGTGGCGATGGCGTTGAAGCACTCGTCGGTCCAGCACAACGCGTGCGGACTGACGATCACCTGCTCCATCTTGAGCAGCGGGTTATCGGGCGCGATGGGCTCCTGCTCGAAGACGTCGAGCCCGGCGCCCGCGATGCGCTTCGCTTCGAGCGCCCTGATCAAGGCGGGTTCGTCGACCACCGGCCCGCGCGCGACGTTGATCAGGTACGCGGTCGGCCTCATCAGCGCGAGTTTCTCGGCATCGATCAGGTGGCGCGTCTCGTCGTTCAGCAGGCACATCAGCACGACGAAATCCGCTTCGCGCAACAACGTGGGCAATGGCACCAGCGTCGCGCCGAGCGCCTCGATCCTGCCTGCATCCGCATACGGGTCGGCGGCGAGCAGGCGCATGTCGAAACCCTTCACGACGCGCAACAGCTCCTGGCCGGTTCCACCCGCGCCGACGATGCCGAGTGTCTTGCCGGTCAGGCCGCGCCCCATGTGCTCGTTGCGCTGGGTCCAGTTGCCGCTGCGCGTGAGGCGATCCTTGACCAGCATCTTCTGCGCCAGCGCGAGCACGTAGGTGATCGCCATCGTCGCCACGGGCCGCCGCACGGCGATCGGCGTGTTCGTGACCAGCACGCCGGCGCGCGTCATCGCGGGCACGTCGACCGAGTCGTAACCCACCCCGTGCCGCGCGATCAGCTTCACGCGGCAGTCGGAGCGGGCGACCGAACCTGCCGTCACCTTGGGCGAGTTCACGTACAGCGCGTCGTAGCGCGCGGCAAGATCGGGCGTGACCTCGGTCAGTGACTCGGCGAGGTACTCCCACTGCAGCACGTCCTTCGCGGCGGCGAGGATCTCGAGCGGCGCAGTGCCGAACGAGGGTTGCCCGGCGCTCGTGAGCAGATCGCGTGTAAGACCGGCTTTGAACAGGCTCATCGTCGCCTCACCGTTGCTTCAATGCAGAGACGCCCTGCGCGAGCGCCCTCTGGTAGACCTGCGAGTCCATGCCGTAGGCGATCATCCGAACACGCGTTCTCCCGCCCAACACGCGCTCCTTGAGGGGTCTGGTCGTCACGCGTTCCTCCTTTCCAACCGGGTGTCGAGCGATCCTTCAGGGCTTGGCGATCTGGGTCACGGCGGCGAAGGTGATTTCCTTGCGCACCAGCCACGGCCCGGCCAGCCTGTCGAAGATCTTGAAGTGCGAGGTCTCGAGGTGGGCCTTGAATGCAGCCTCGTCCGCGTAGATTTCGTACAGGTGGATCCGTGAGGCGGATGCCGCGGCATCCAGGACATCGAAGCGCAGGCAACCCGGCTCGGTCGCCACCGACGTGCGTGCATTGACGAGAAGGGCTGCCTTGAACTCGGCAAAGTGCTGCGGCACCACGTCGAACTCGACCCAGACGGCATATTGGCTCATGTTGCACTCCTACGGGACGACGTGGTTCGCTGCGGGGTCGATCAGGACGATGCGGTTCAGGTCGATCGACAGATCGATGCCTTCGGGGAACACCACCACCGACTGGCTTGCATCGAGACACCCACGGATGATCGCGTTCATGCGGTGTGCGGCGCGCGCGCTCCACCAGTGCAGGAAGAACGTGCCGTTCGCCTCTGCCGTCCACCCGAGGAGGGGCCAGGCGCGCGAGGACGTTCAACTCCACGCCGAGCACGCGCAGCACGCCGCGACACCAGCGTGCCCGCAGCGCAAGGCGCGCGGGGTGGCTCGTCCAGGGATAGACCAGCCGCGCCGCGGCCGCTCCCAGCAGGACGTGGACCGCAAGTCGGCACAAGCGAAGGGCCCGGCGCCAGGGGCGATGCATCGCGAGTGGCTTTTCGGGAGGGCGCCAATGATCGCGCAGAATGGCAGCGCTGGGGTGACGCAGACACCGGCCGCGGGAGCGCGCATGTACTCGGTGCAGACGTACGACGCGGACGATGACCTGCATGACCGGGCTGCGGCCGCAGGGGCAGTTCGCCAGCGCCGCGGCCGCGGTGGCCGCCGCGCGCGCGATCATCGAAGAGAACCTCTCGCTGTCGCTGACCGCCGGGTTGTCCGCGGGCAAGGCTTACGAAGCGTGGCGCCTGTACGGCGACGTGCCGACGATCGTCGCGCACGGCGGGGCGGCGCCGGTCGAGTTCGACCCGTTCTCGTTCGCGCGCGTCCGGGCGCAGGAACTGCAAGCGCGCGTGTAGCAATAGGGCCAGCCTTGTCATCCCGAGCAGCGCGAGCGACGAGGCATCCAGAGCCCTCGCGACGCGGAGATTTCTCGCGTCCGCTCGGAGTCACACGCTGAGCGCACGAGCCCGCGCGCGCTCTTCCGCTTTCGATCGTCACGCGCAACCACTCCCACACGCTAGGCGGTTTGACCGAAGCAGCGGGACCGTCGCATCCATGCGGGCGCGATGCGCGTTACTCATTTGCGGGTCACGCAGTACTAAGGCGCTCGACCTAATGACAACGCGCGAATTGATGCAAAGCGTATCGGCGCCGTTAAATCGCGCTGAGTGGAATCACGCCGCAAGCAGACACGAGCATGGAAACGTTCAGCCGCCGAAAGGCATTGAAGTTCGGCCTCTTCGGATGTGCCGCAGGTATGTTGCAGGCTTGCGGGGGCGCAAGCGAGCCTGATACGACTCAGACCACGCAGGACGAAGCGGTCAACCCAGAGCGTCGCCTGCGCTGGCCGCGTACGAAACCGGTAGCAGGGCCGGCGCCAGCACCGAAACCAACTCCTGCGCCGACGCCACCGCCGCCCGCCCCGACGCCGGCGCCACCGCCGCCTGCCCCGACGCCGGCACCGCCGCCCGCCCCGACGCCGACGCCACCGCCGCCCGCCCCGACGCCGGCGCCACCGCCGCCTGCCCCGACGCCGGCGCCACCGCCGCCTGCCCCGACGCCAGCGCCACCGCCACCCGCGCCAACTCCACCGCCAACGTGGAGCGTCGTTCTGCCGAGCTTCGTCGCCGGAAGCAACACCTCCTTCGACTTGTCGACCACCCTGCCTAGCGACGTGAACCGGGGTGGCACGTTCGCGGTCGACCCGCAAGGGGCATCTCTGCCTCTTGGCGTGAGCCTTGCGTCGAATGGCATTCTGTCGGTCTCCGCCTCTGCTGGCATCGGCCAAGTGGTC
>Ga0335077_10010607_pt1 | contig 11491 bp, 11 predicted proteins | sample Lox_Sample_31_FD_207151 | JGI IMG/M metagenome (GOLD analysis project Ga0335077, IMG submission 207151) | Soil microbial communities from Loxahatchee National Wildlife Refuge, Florida, United States - Lox_Sample_3.1 | ecosystem: Environmental > Terrestrial > Soil > Wetlands | place: USA...
GCATCAGCACGATCTTTAGCAAAATCTCCAGTGTGATGACGGTTGCCGCATCGCAGAGCTAGAAACCCCTTTTGGCGGGTAGGCGAGCGGATCAATCCTCTTCTCGCCTATCCTCCTAAAGGACAATCCAGCGAGGCTCTCCGCCTCGTTTGGCGCACGTCCTCCCGAAGCGCTCCGGCCCACCGTGCCTGAAACAAGGCTCTTGGTCCGAGGCTGCTGGGTTCCGGCTCGCCGCTTGCCGGAAAGCGTCCCATGTTAGAGTTCTTCCTTTATCTCGTCTCCGGTCTCGGATACGGCCTCTACTTCGATCTAAATCCCCTCGAAACAGTTCTAGTTGTTATCGTCCTCGTCTGTGCCTCCCGCGGCCTGTTGGAAAAATGGGCTCCTAATTTGTGCGTCCGCCGATTCTGGCAAACCTGGATCAGATTCGCCAGCCATCAAAAGACGGCAGTGGCGTCCGTTTTTCTGTTCGCGCTGGGGATTCGTGCCGCGCTGTTGCCCCTTCTGCCGGCCCCTCAGCCGGTCGTAACGGATGAATTCAGCCATCTCCTGATCGCCGATACCCTGGCGCATGGGCGTCTTACTAATCCCACCCATCCACTTTGGGAGCATTTTGAAAGCATCCACGAGATTCAACGGCCCACCTACAATTCCGATTATTTTCCGGGCCAAGGCGCGGTGTTGGCTCTGGGGACGCTCGTCGGTCATCCCTGGATTGCCGCCTGGCTTTTAAGCGCTGCGATGTGTGCGGCTCTGTGCTGGATGCTGCAGGCCTGGGTTCCGCCAGCCTGGGCGTTGTCCGGCGGGGTGCTGGCCGTGATTCGTTTCGGAATTGCCAGCTATTGGGTAAACGGCTACTACGGCGGCTGTCTTGCCGCTGCAGGCGGAGCATTGGCGCTCGGGGCTTATCCACGCTTGCTGCGAAAGCAGGACGCCTCCATGTCTCTGCTCTTGGGACTGGGCTTGGTCGCGATCGGCTATTCCCGCCCGTTTGAGGGAGCGGTATTTGCAATACCCGTTCTTGGCGGGATCGCATGGGCTCTGTTCAAGAAGCGCATTCCGCTTTGGGCGTGCGCACCGGCCGCCGGGTTGGCGCTGGCCGGTTTGTTGGGTTTGCTGGTGTATTCGAGGGCCGTCACCGGCGATCCTTTACGGCCGCCGTACGCGGTGAACCAAGCCACCTATGGGTGGCCGATGACGCTGCCCTGGTTTCATCCGCCGGACGTGGAGTTCCGGCATGCGGAGCTGCGCCGTTACTATGACTATGAAAAAGACGTGCACACCCGGGGCGCGTCCTTGATCGCCGAGCTTCAGCACAGCACGCTGAAAGCCCAAACCCTTTGGCGCTTTTACATCGGGCCCGCTCTCTCCATTCCATTGATCATGCTTCCCGCCGTGTGGCGAAATCGCCGCAAGCGGTTGTTATTTCTTTGTGCGGGGCTGGTTCTCCTGGCAACGTTAATCGAGAACGGACCCGTCCCTCACTATGCCGCGCCCGCTACCGCCTGTTTTCTCGCGATCCTGGTGCTCTGTTTCCGGCAACTCTGTACCAAGAGCCGGGGCCCGGCGCTGGCGATCGCGGCTCCGGCGATCATGCTCGTTATTCTGGGCGTTCGCATCGGTCTCGAAAAGCTGGACCTGCCGTTCACTCAAGACGTGAACTTCCAATCCTGGTGTTGCGTGAAGCCGGGAAATCCGAATAAGCCCCGCGTTGTTGCCGCGCTGGAAAAGAGCGGCGGAAAGCATCTGGTCATGGTGAAGCCGAAGACCGATCCGGCGAACATCTTTCAATGGATCTACAACGCTGCCGATATCGACGCTTCCCCGATCGTTTGGGCGCGCGACATGGGCGCGCGGTCCAATCAAGAGCTGCTGGACTATTTCCGCGACCGCAAGGTTTGGCTTCTGGACCCGAACACAGACCCGCCTGTTCTGTCTCCGTACCTGCCTAGCGGCGACCGCGGCGAACCGCAAATTGGTGTTGGTGCTTTTCCAGCCAAACCCGATTCCCACGAAACGCCACGCCCTCGGCCGCCAGCCTGAAGCGCTGTTCCAGTCCATTCTCGCCTGGGAGGAGAATTTTGCCCCCCGCCCCGACAACGCGATGCCAAGGCAAACCGGGCGATGACGCGCGCAACGCCCAGACCACCTGCCTGGCCCGTCCCGGAAAACCGGCCGCACGAGCGACCTCGCCATAAGTGGCGACTCTGCCTTTGGGGATCTTGCGAACAGTGTCGCGGATGATGTCCAGCACGTTAAGCCAGCACGTTAAAAATGTTGAGCGCGGTACCAGGCTAGCGTCCGCCGCAAGCCTTGCTCGAGGGTGAATTGCGGATCGTGCCCGAGGTCGCGGCGCGCGGCTGTAGTATCGGCCTGGGAGTCCCGCACGTCCCCTTCCCGCGGTGGGCCGTGGTTCACCGGCAGCGTCACGCCTTCGATGCTCTGGAGCAAACTCCAGACCTGATTGAGCGAATAACGATGGCCGTTGCCGGCGTTATACATCTTGCCGGCCACGCCGGGAGCTTTGGCTGCTTTTAAACAGAGCGCAGCTACGTCTTCGACGTAAGTGAAATCCCGCGTTTGCCCGCCATCCCCGCAGATCGTCGGCGAACGGCGCTCGAGGATGGCTCTCATGAATAACGAAAGCACGCCGGAGTAGGGGCTGGAAGGATCCTGCCGCTCGCCGTAGACATTGAAGAACCGCAGCGATACGGTCTCGAGTCCAAAACAGGATTGAAAAACGCTCGCGTAATGCTCGCCTGCCAGTTTCTGAACCGCGTAGGGCGACTTCGGCTGAGGGCTCATCGTCTCCACCTTTGGAAGTACATCCGTATCGCCGTACGCCGACGAAGAAGCCGCGTAAACGACCCGTCCGACTTTTCCTTCGGCACAAGCGCGCAGAACATTGAAAGTCCCGCCGATGTTCACCTCATGCGATGGCGCCGGATCCAGGATGGAGCGCGGAACCGACGGAATGGCCGCAAGGTGAAATACAACGTCCGAGCCCCGCACCGCCTCCGCGATCGTTTTGTAATCGCGGACGTCCGCCCGGTTGAATACAATCTGCGAGGCGACTTCCGCCAGATTTCTTTCAAACCCGGTCATCAAATTATCGATCACCATCACTTCGCCATCGCCCTGCGCCAAAACCTGCCGCACTACCGCCGAGCCGATGAAGCCTGCGCCTCCCGTGACCACGTACCGGCTCATTCGGCCTCCGCGAGCAAAGCCTGTCGCGCATCAGGATTTTTTTTGGCGAGAACGATGAGCGACAGCCCGCGCCAGGGCAGCAAGGCATCGATCCGCCGCCAGATCCAGACGGTCTTATCGAAAAGCTTCAACATGAGTTTATTGATGCGTTTTCTGCGCAAGATCTTCCCGTAGAGCCACCATCCCGGAGTTCCGATCTTGTTTAGTTGGTAAGTTTGACTTACCACGAAGCCCCGTTTTTCCAGCGAGGCACACAGGCCCGCCCGCGAAAATCTGCGCCTGTGTCCCAAAGTCTTGTCCAAGCTTCCGAACAGAGCCTGGCCCTGCGGCGCTAAGGCGACGAGCGAGCCTTCGGGCTTGAGCAGGCCCGCGGCCAATTCAATTACGGCTTCCGGGTCAGCCACGTATTCGAGAACGTTTAAGCATAAAACAGTATCGAAGGCTTCGTCGACATTGCGAAAGTCGCTGGGTCGCTCCGGATCGAGCTTCAGGACCGAGACGTTCGGTGTTCGCAGGAATCGGTTTTGAAGCGCGTGAAGGTAGAGCCTGTCCTTCTCGACGGTCACATAGTGCAGCCTTCGCCCCATCAGACGGCCGGCGATATTTCCGATTCCAGCACCCAGTTCAATTACTGTATCTCCCAAATTCGGCCGCAAAAGGTTGGCCATCCAATTGAGGTATTGAGGCGTTCCGGTCAGGTTGTTGAGAAATGCCCGGCCGTACGGCTCGACATATAAATCGTCAATGAGCCAGAAGCGGAGGATCACCCCCATTGCCTTGAGGCCATCCTTCCAGCCGATTTTTTTTCCTTCTTCATAAGTGCGCCCGTGGTAGCTGATGGGAACTTCGTAGATCCGGAGTTGGCGCTTGGCGCATTTCATGGTGATCTCAGGTTCAAATCCAAACCGGTTGCAACGGATGGGGATGCTCTTTAACAGGTCGGTGCGAAATACTTTATAGCCCGTTTCCATGTCGGTGAGGTTCAGGTTGCAAAACATGTTGGAGAGCAACGTGAGGAACTTATTGATCATCGAGTGCCAGAAGGGCAGCACACGGGTTTGTTCACTCACCAGGTAACGCGAGCCAAACACCGCGTCGGCATGTCCATCCAGCAGCGGCCGCAGAAGTTTGGGATATTCGGAAGGATCGTACTCGAGATCGGCATCCTGCACCACGCAAAAATCGCCGCTAGCTTCTTGTATCGCAGTTCGGACCGCGGCGCCTTTGCCTTCGTTGACCTTTTTTCGTATAAGACGGATCGAGGGATTTTGGGAAGTCAGGCGATTTAGAATTTCGGCGGTGCCGTCGGTGGAGCAATCGTCCACGACGATCAATTCACGATCTATATTTTCCGGAAGAGGCGCCGCGAGTACCTGCGCGAGGCTGCGCTCCACCACGGTGCGCTCGTTGTAAACGGGAATCAGGATCGAGAGCCGCAACTCCCTAGTATAAAAGCGGGCTCGCCGGGATTCGCGCGGGTAAGAAAAAGGCCGTCCGAATGGACGGCCGAGGCATTGCTGATAAAGAAGTTAGACGTGCCTTCCGGCGTGCTCCCTTTCTTCCTTCGTCTCCAAAGATTGCATGCGTGCCCACTCGTCAGCCTGTTTTTGCGCCTCGTCTTTCGAGATGCCATAGCGTTCTTGGATTCGGCCAACAAGCTGATCTTTTTTCCCGGCCACTTGGTCCCAGTCGCTGTCGGTGAGCTTGCCCCACTGTTCGCGGGCTTTACCCTTGAGCTGTTTCCAGTTGCCTTCGACTCTGTCCCAGTTCATGGATGAGAATTTCTCCTTCGGGGAGCAGCGGTGCACGCCTCTTGCCATCTGCAAATCAATTGAATGGCCGATGTTACACGATGGTAACCTAGAAAAATTTACGAGGGAGAGCGGCCCGCGATTTACAAAATTCGCAACCGTCGTGATACCAGTAAAGATTGAAACCCATTTTTGAAACTTGCCTTCCAGGAATCGAGCTACGTGCGCGCGGCAAGGTCCGCGACATTTATGCCGCCAACGATTTTCTCGTGATCGTCGCAACCGACCGGTTGTCGGCCTTCGATTACATCTTGCCGACTCCAATCCCGTATAAAGGCAGAGTCCTCACGGCACTCACGATTTTCTGGCTGGACCTGCTCCGCGACATCGTTCCGAATCATTTCATATCCGCCGACCCCGGCGACTATCCAAAGGAGTTTCTCCCGTATCGCGATCAACTAGAAGGACGGTCGATGCTGGTGCGCCGGACCCGAATGATCGAGGTGGAATGCGTCGCGCGCGGCTATATCTCTGGCTCTGGCTGGAAGGATTACCGCCGCGAAGGGCAGATCTGCGGCATCCCGCTTCCGGCCGGACTGCGCGAGAGCGACCGGCTGCCCCACCCCATTTTTACCCCCGCGAGCAAAGCCCAGTCCGGACACGATGAGAACATTTCCGTCGAAAGGGTTGCCGCTCAGATCGGCGACGAGCTTGCCGGCCGGCTCGGCGCGCTAACACTGGAGATTTATGCGCGCGCGGCCGCGTACGCCGAAACGCGCGGCATCATTATCGCGGATACGAAGTTCGAATTTGGGTTTGTCGGTGCGGAGCTGATCCTCGCTGATGAAGTTCTGACGCCTGACTCGTCGCGTTTCTGGCCGCGCGAACAGTATCGGCCCGGAGGCCCGCAGCCTTCCTTCGATAAACAATACGTTCGCGATTATCTGGAATCCATCCATTGGAACAAGCAACCGCCCGCGCCCGCGCTGCCGCCCGAGGTGATCCAGCAAACCAGCAACAAGTATCAGGAGGCCTACCGGCTCTTGACGGGGAAGTCACTGTGAACTGGGTCGACATTCTTTTGCTGCTGGTCGTCGGTTTCTCAGTGATTTCCGGCTTGATGGCGGGGTTCGCGCGCGTGGGAGTCGGATTTGCTGCGACTATTCTGGGGATTTTCTGCGGCTTGTGGTTTTACGGGATCGCTGGAGCGTATGTGCTCGACTATGTCAGTTCGCGGGCCATCGCCAACCTCATCGGTTTCTTTGCCATCTTTGTCGCGATCCTGCTTGTGGGCGCGATCGTCGGCCGCATTCTTGCCAAGTTTTTCAAATGGGTGGGCTTATCGTGGCTCGATCGCCTGTTGGGCGGGGCTTTTGGGCTGGTTCGCGGCGCGTTCATTATGGTCGCTCTCGTGACCGTCTTACTGGCGTTCGCCCCTTCACCACCGCCGCGCTCGATCGTGGATTCTAAATTGATGCCGTACACCGCTACGGTTTCACACATCCTTGCGGCGCTCACGCCGAGAGAAATTAAGGAAGGCTTTCGGGAAACGGAGGAAAGGGTGCAGAAGATTTGGTCTGAACATGCCTCAGTGCCTCCCAGCCCGCTTCGCCGCGAATGAACCTGCTGATCTTCGATCTGGACGGAACGCTGATCGATTCCAAACTCGATTTGGTGCACTCGGTGAACGCGGCGCGCGCGTTGATGGACCTACCTCCGATCTCCGACGAATTGGTGGCGTCCTATGTGGGCAACGGGGCTCCCGTCCTGATCCGCCGGGCATTAGGGCCCTCGGCCAGTGAGGCCGACGTCAAGCGAGCACTCGAATATTTTCTATCCTACTATCGCGAGCACATGCTGGATCACACGCGGCTCTATCCGGGAGTAAGGGAGTCGCTCGACCGGCTGCTCGAATCAGGAATCAAAATGGCCGTTTTGACAAACAAGCCGGTGCGGTTTAGCCGCATGCTCGTGGAAGGGCTCCGGCTTACTGGGCATTTTTTTCAGATCTACGGAGGGAATAGTTTTGAGCAAAAAAAGCCGCACCCGATTGGCGTCCAGACTCTTCTCGAAGAGAGCGGAGTCGCGCCGTCCCACGCAATGATGGTCGGCGACAGCGGCGTGGATGTTCGCACTGCGCGCAATGCGAATGTGAAGGCGTGCGGCGTGACCTACGGCTTCCAGCCGGAAGGCTTTCTCGAAGACCCTCCGGATATTCTGGTTGACAGTATGAGCCAACTCGCCGACTACGTGCTGGAACTAAGTTGAAGAGCGCGGCAGAATTCCGCTAGCTTTTCCACCTTGGCCCAGGCCGCGCCGGAGTCAATGGATTCAGCCGCGCGCCGCATGGCTTCCTGAGGGTCCCGCGCAGCCTCTGCCGCCAATAGCGCCGCAGCCGCGTTCACCAGTACGATGTCGCGCCGAGGTCCGCGCTCGCCTTGAAGCACGGCCACCGCGATTTTTCGGTTAGCGGCGCGATCGCCTCCGGTGAGGTCAGCCGCCATAGCCGGTTCAATGCCGAAGTCGGACGGTTTCCAGGTAAATCTCCGCACCAGCTGGTGAGTGACTTCAAAGACCGAGGTAGGTCCCGTGGTGGTTACTTCATCGAGACCGTCGGAACCGTGAACCACGTAGGCACGCTCAGGCTCGAGCCCGGCTAGCGCATTGGCCATCAACTCGGCGGCGTGAACCGAGGGCGCACCGATGAGCTGCCGCTTGGCTCCCGCGGGGTTGGTCAAGGGCCCCAACAGATTAAACGCCGTGCGCATCTTGAGTTCGATGCGAGCCGGTTGCGCATGTTTCATCGCGGGGTGAAAAAGCGGCGCGAAAAGGAATCCAATGCCCACTTCGCGAATCGCGCGCGCGGCGTCTTCGGGAGTAAGAGCGATGGGGATGCCCAATTCTTCGAGCAGATCGGCGCTGCCGCACTGAGCGGTCATCGATCGATTGCCGTGCTTGGCTACGTGCACGCCGGCGCCCGCGACGACGAACGCGGCGATGGTGGAGATGTTGAACGTCGATCCGCCATCGCCTCCCGTCCCGCAGGTATCTAGCAACGGAGCGGGATCAACACAGGCCGTTACGCGGGCCGCTTTTTCCCGCATCGCGCGCGCGAAACCCAGCAACTCCTCCGCGGTTTCGCCCTTGGTCCGCAAGCCCACCAAGAACGCCGAAATCTGCGGCGTACTGGCTTCTCCCTCCAAAATGGCGAGCATGGCCAGGCGCGCTTCTTCCGCTGACAGATTCTCTCGGCCAGCAACCTTATGCAGGTATGGCAACAGCATGGAGGGCTTTGACGACTGAGTTTAACACGCGCGGTTTCAATTTCACGAATTTCCATTTCAAGCTAAGATGGTCGCAGCGAACAAAGGAGGGGCTTCCGTGCGCTTTCGTTCCTTCGCTCTTTTAACCGCGTTATTGTCGTGGATTCTTTCGCTGAACGCCCAAGGCCGCCGGGGCGGTGGTCCGCCGCCGGCCAATCCGCCGGCACAGACGGAAGGGGCGGCGCCTGCCTCTCAAGCCGCGCAGCAATTCCCAGCTCCGCCAGCCGTGGAGATGACTTCTAAGACCAAACACGAGATTCAGATCAACGGCAAGAAGATCCCTTACACGGCGACCGCGGGCACCCTCGTTCTGAAGAAAGAAGAAAAACCTTGGGCCAACATGTTCTACGTCGCATACACCCGCGACGACGTGCCGGAAGCGGCTAAGCGCCCGATCACTTTCGCGTTTAACGGCGGCCCCGGATCATCTTCCGTGTGGCTCCACTTGGGCGCTCTTGGACCGAAGCGGGTGGAGATGGGTCCGGACGGCGAGCAACCTAAGCCGCCCTATCATCTCGTGGATAACGAAGACACGGCGCTGGAGTTTACCGACCTAGTTTTTATCGATCCGGTGACTACCGGCTTTAGCCGTCAAGCGCCCGGCGAAAATCCGGCGGCGTTCCACGGCTTTGATGGTGATCTGGAGTCCATGGGCGAGTTTATCCGGTTCTATTTGGGCCGCTCGGACCGATGGGCCTCGCCAAAATTTTTGGCGGGAGAAAGCTATGGCACGACGCGCGCCGCCGGGCTATCGCAGTCGCTGCTGCAGAATTTCGGCATTTATCTGAACGGCATCACGTTCATCTCGACGGTGTTGAATTTCGAAACCATCTCGTTCGCGCCTGGCAACGATCTGCCTTACGCGCTCTATTTGCCCTCCTACACGGCCACGGCCTGGTATCACAAGAAGCTGGGGAAAGATCTTCAGGGGGATCTCGAAAAGGCAATTGGCGAATCGCGGCGCTTTGCAGCTAACGAATACACGGTCGCGTTGATGAAGGGCGACAAGTTGACTTCGGCCGAGCGGGCCAATACGATTCGGCAACTAGCGCGCTTGACCGGGTTGTCCGAGCAGTTTATTGACGAATCGAACCTGCGCGTTTCCCTCGCTCGGTTCAGTAAGGAACTGCTGCGGAAAGATCGCCTCACCGTGGGCCGCTACGACGGGCGGCTGGAAGGCGTGGATGTGGACGCGACCAGCGACCGGCCGGATTACGATCCGAGCTACGCTTCGGTGCAAGGCGCTTACACCGCGATGTTCAACGACTACGTCCGGAGCGAGTTGAAATATGAAACCGACCTCACTTATGAAGTTCTCACGGGTAAGGTCCAGCCGTGGAACTATCAGCACTTCGAGAATCGGTATGTGAACGTTGCCGAGAATCTGCGCGAGGCGATGACGCAGAATCCGAATTTGAAAGTGCTGTTCGCCAACGGTTATTACGACCTTGCGACACCCTTCTCCGCCACCGAGTACACGGTGAATCACATGGGGCTTGCGCCCGCGCTGAGCGATCACGTCAGCCTGACCTACTGCGAAGCCGGCCACATGCTTTATACCAGGAAAAGCTGCCTGGACGGGCTGCATAAATCCATGGCCGAGCTGTATCAGAAGGCTTTGCCGACGCGTTAATCGGCGGATGGCTTATAATTGAGTCAGCCCTGCAAGCGGAGCGCCTCCGAAGTAAATCATGTTCGATAATTTATCCGATAAGCTGCAACGCGTCTTCAAGAACCTCCGCGGCGAAGGAAAACTAAACGCCGAGAACATGGAAGCCGCGCTGCGCGAGATTCGTGTCGCGCTGCTTGAAGCTGATGTTCATTTCCGCGTTGTCAAACAGTTCATCGAGAGCATCAAGGAAAAAGCGTTGGGTGAGGATGTGCTCACCGCGCTGTCTCCCACACAGCAGGTGGTCAAGATCGTCCGCGATGAGCTGATTAAAACGCTGGGCAGCCATCAATCCAAGCTGCGCATGGCCAACGAACCACCCACATGCATCCTGATTGTGGGCTTGCAAGGCTCGGGCAAGACCACGACTACAGGCAAACTCGCCCGCTGGCTTTCCAAAAATGGACACAGCCCGTTGATGGTGTCGGTGGACGTTTATCGCCCGGCCGCGCGCCAGCAATTAAGCGTTATCGCCCGGGACATCAAGCTGCCGATCTACGACGGGACGCCCGAAGAAACCAAGCCCCTGGATCTGGCGCGTTCGGCTCTGCGCGAGTCCAGGCAGACCGGCCGCGATATTTTGCTGGTGGATACCGCAGGCCGATTGCACATCGACGATCAACTCATGCAGGAGTTGCAAGAGTTGAAGGATCAGCTTTCGCCTACCGAGATTCTTTTCGTAGCCGATGCGATGACGGGCCAGGACGCCGTGAAATCGGCCGACGAGTTCCACAAACGGCTCGGCATCACCGGCGTGATCCTTACGAAGATGGATGGCGATGCTCGCGGCGGCGGAGCGCTTTCCATTCGCAATATCACCGGCCAGCCGCTTAAATTCGTGGGCGTCGGCGAGAAGTTCGATGCGCTGGAGCCATTCCATCCCGATCGGGTGGCGCAGCGAATCCTCGGCATGGGCGACGTTCTTTCCCTGATCGAAAAGGTAGAAGAGACCATCGATCAGAAACAGGCCGAGGAGATGCAGCGCAAGCTCATCGACAATGAGTTTACGCTTGAAGATTTCCGCGACCAGTTACGCCAGATCCGGAAGCTCGGTCCGCTCGAGTCCATCCTGGGCATGATGCCTCAGCTCGGGCCGATGAAGAATCTCAAGGACGTCAAGGTCGACGAGAAAGAGATTACGCACGTGGTGGCGATCATCGACTCGATGACGTCCAAGGAACGCGCCAATCACATGATTATCAATGGCGCCCGCCGGCGCCGCATCGCGAAGGGCAGCGGCACGTCCGTCCAAGAGGTCAATGCGCTCCTCAAGCAGTACGCCCAAGCTCGAAAGATGATGAAGAGCATCACCGGCGGTGGTTTCCTGGGTAAGCGGCTGGGCAAACTTAAGCTTCCGATGGTACAGTAGGAAATAATGCTAATGATTCGACTGGCGCGATTTGGCGCCAAGAAAAAACCGACTTATCGCCTCGTGGTGATTGAAAAAGAGCGCGCACGGGACAGCCGCTCCGTAGAAGTGGTGGGCCAATATAATCCCATCAGCAAGCCGCCGGCTGTCAATCTGAACCATGAGCGAA
>Ga0335077_10010608_pt1 | contig 11490 bp, 8 predicted proteins | sample Lox_Sample_31_FD_207151 | JGI IMG/M metagenome (GOLD analysis project Ga0335077, IMG submission 207151) | Soil microbial communities from Loxahatchee National Wildlife Refuge, Florida, United States - Lox_Sample_3.1 | ecosystem: Environmental > Terrestrial > Soil > Wetlands | place: USA: Florida...
CAAGCGCGGAAGAGAACGAGTTCGCGGAGAGTGACTAGGGGTGAGAGGGTCGAAATTCGAAACGCGAAATTCCAAATTCGCCGGGAATGGTCGCATCGAGCGGGGAGCGAGAGATGCAACTACAGAGGCTGGGCGGCAGAGATATTCCTCGTTGCGCTCGGGATGACGGGTGTGGATTAGCCGTCGGGGCAGACAGGAAGGGCTGTGCCACGGGCTCACGGCGAAGGAGGGTGGAAGGACTGGTAGATGGACTGGCCGACTAGGACGAAGGTGAGGATGATCATGGCGATGGCGGTGACCCAGGCGACGAGATTGAAGACGAAGGTGTTGGTGTAATCGCCCATGAGATCTTTACGGTTGACGAGGAGGAGCACAAAGATGATGACGATGGGCAGCCAGATGCCGTTGCCAACCTGTGAGAGGATGAAGATTTTCCAGAGCGGCGCGTTGGGAAGAAGGACGATGCCGCAGCCCACGAGAATGAGGACGGTGTAGAGCCAGTAGAAGGCGGGCGCTTCGCGGAATTTGTGGTCGAGGCCGGCTTCGAAACCCATGCCTTCACAGATGACGTGGGCGGTGGAGAGCGGAAGGATGGTAGCGGCGAAGAGCGAGGCGTTGAGCAGGCCAAAGGCAAAAGCCCAGGAGGCCCACTTCCCTGCCAGAGGGGCGAGGGCCGAGGCGGCTTCGGCGGCGTCGTTGATGTTGGTGAGGCCGGAAGCGTGGAGCGTGGAGGCGGTGCAGACAATGATGAAAAACACGATGATCATGCAGGAGATGCTGCCGACGAGGACGTCGAGCCTGGCTTGCGGGTACTGGCGGGGACCGACTTTCTTTTCGACGAAGCCGGCCTGGAGGTAGAAGAACTGCCACGGGGCAATGGTGGTGCCGACAAGGGCGGTGAGCAGCAAGAGATAGCTGGCATCGAAATGGCCGGAAGGAATAACGGTGTTCTTGGCGGCGAGAACCCAATCGGGATGCGCGAGAAGAGCGGAAAAGAGATAACTGAGATAGAAGGAACAGAGAACGAGAAAAACGACCTCGACGAAGCGATACGTGCCCTTCAGAACCAGGACCCAGACGATGATGGCGGCCAAGGGGACGGTGATGTATTTGTTGAGGCCGAAGAGCTGCCCGGCAGCGGCGACTCCCGCGAATTCGGCGACGACGTTGAAGAGGTCGACGAGGAATCCGGTGACCATGACGAAGAAGGTGGGGCGGAGTCCAAATTCTTCGCGAATGAGGTCGGAAAGGCCCTTGCCCGTGATGACGCCCATGCGGGCGCACATTTCCATGGTGACGTAGAGAGCGATGGTCATGGGAATGAGCGACCAGAGCATCGCGTAACCGTAGGCAGAACCGGCTTGCGTGTAGGTGGCGATGCCGCCGGCGTCGTTGTCGACGTTGGAGGTGATGATGCCGGGGCCGACCACAGCGAGGAAGAGGAAGAGACGGCGGCGCCAGGCGTTGGCGCGAGAGAAAGAGGAGAAGACGCGAGCACGGAGGGAGTCGATGAAGATGTTGATGGTGGTGAGATTCATAGGAAGAAAGGTAGAAGGGCGCAAGGGTGGAAAAGTGAAAAAGCAGAATAAAGAGGGATTCCTCGCTGCGCTCGGAATGACGGCAGCAGGTGGGCGCTGAGGGTCACGAGTTCACCAGGCGGGAGACCACGTCGTCCACGGTGATGGTGCCGATGGGACGGTTATCGGAGTCGAGGACGGTGAGCATGCGGAGATTGTATTTGTCGAAGAGTTCGAAGACGTCCTTTTCGCTGGCATCGGCGGTGATGAAGACGAGGGGTTCGGTTTTGAGCTCGGACATGAGTTGCTCGGGGACAGCGAGGAGCATGCGGGCGACCGGAGCGGTGCCGGCGAAGTGGCCGAGTTTGTCGACAAGAACGATGGTATCGAGCTGCTCGAGATTGAATTCCTGAGTGCGGAGCCAGGAGAGAACGGCGTCGCGGGATTCCGACTCGCTGACGAAGGCGAATTCCGTGTTCATCATGCCGCCAGCGGTGGAGGGATCGAAGGCCAGAAGTTCGCGGACTTCGGCAGCTTCCTCGTTGGGCATTTCCTCGAGGAGCTCCTGCGAAGTTTCTTTGGGAAGATCGGCGAGGAGATCGGCGGCGGCATCAGGGGCCATCTCTTCGATGATGTCAGCGGCCTTTTCGGGATCGAGTTTTTCGACGATTTGCGTGGTGAGTCGCTCGTCGAGTTCAGCGAGAACGGACGCGGCGGTTTCCTCGTCGAGAGAGGCTATAATGCCCTGACGTTCTGCGGCGGAAAGTTCTTCCATCATCTCGGCGAGATCGGCGGGGTGGAGATCTTCGAGTTTCTCGTGGGTGATGCGGAGCTTGACGCGGCGCAGCGGGTCGGGTTCGATAAGATTGACGAACTCCCAGCGGATGGAGCGCTGCGGGAGCCTGGATTGCAGCCGGCGAACGAGATTAGTGGGAGCGACGCCCTGGAGCAGGCGGCGGAACGCTCCCGGGAGGCCAACATCGACCTGAGCGATGCGAAGTTCGATATTGCCGTTGGTGCGAAATTCGGCGAGATCGACATCGTTGACGCGGACGACCTTGCGGCCGGAGGTGTCGATGATCTGTTGATCAAGAAGGTCTTTCCGGACGGCGAGCCAGGCTTCGTTGGGCTGGTAGGCATCGAGGGCGCGCTCCGAGACGTTGAGATCGATGCGTCCTGGAGCGACCGAAGAGACTTGATTGTAGCGGGCGACGAGGGGCTGGAAGCGTCCGCGCGAGATGAGGAAGTGAGAGACGCGATTGGGCTGATCGGCGGGCTCGACGAAGAATTCGCGGACACGGCCGACGTAGTTGGAATTGGAATCATAGGCGGCGGCGCCCATAAGTTCTGTGGCGTAGAGCATCGGCGTGTCCTTTCTGGCGGCGTGTGAAGCTGCCTAGTGTGAAGAGTGCGAAATTCGAAATGCCGAAGAGTCAAAACCCGCACACTTGAAAAGCAAAGGGTGCACCCACAACAAAGAGAAAACCAGGAACCCACCCTTTGCAGATTGCGCAAAGGATAGGCGCCGGCTGTGGCACAAATAAAAAACCCGCGAGCGGGCGAAACCGGCGCGGGTCAGTAGGCCAAAAATATGCGGACCTTTAGCCGGTGGGGAGTCTTCCCTGGGCGATCGATCGCCAGGAGCGGCGGCGATGGCGGAAAGCGGCCCGTACCCGGTCGACGAGAGTCGCAGCCGAGAAAACCGGCCCAGCGCCCCCTTGTCGCAATGCGCGAGGGGTAAGCCCATCACAAGAAACGTGCAAGGCAAGCGACGGGCGGAGCCTCAACCTGAGAGAACTAGGGTGAGGTTCGAGTTCGCTAGACACGCTCATCAAAGAGAAATCACCCCAAAGTTAGGAATAAACCTTGCGAAGAGAGGAAGTCAAGAAGAAAGCGGGGAAATCGAGAAAAAAGTGAACGAAAGTTGCGTGGTAAGACGCTGACGGCTGAGATCCTCTCCCGCACAGGTCGAGCGGAAAAGGCACGGAGGGAGCGGCTATTTGGATGGGGAGAAGAGCATGTGGGTGGGCTGGAGGCCCTGTCGTTTGCAATCGTCGATATAGAGGACGAGATAATTTTTGAGGACGTAGTCGTGGTGGGAGTGGCCGAGGGCCTGGGCCGCGCGATCGATAGCGTCGGGAGGACCTTCGAGTTCGACGAAGGTGCCGATGGGGGTTTCGTCGAGGTCGATGATCAAGTCCTTAGCCCATTTGTGGCGGGCGGGGAGTCTAAAGGGGGTGCGGTACTTTTCGTAGCGGAACCAGCCTTTGAGGCCAAGCCCTTCAAAGATTTTCTGGAGCGAGGAGGCATCGGTAAGAACGACTTCGATTTCTTCGCGGACCTTGTGGCGGCGGTGAGAAAGGTCTGCGATGGCCAGTTGTTCGGGAGGTGATTTGAAGGTGAGGATGACGCGGGGGGTGGCCTTGCGGGCAGGCTTCGTCCCTTTCGCGCTGGAGGCGGGCGTTTCGGTGCGGATTCGGAGCAGTTGACCGTGCTTGGCAAGGCCGCCGTCGGGAGTGTCGAAGATAAGGTTGTGCTCGTGGACGCGCGGGGAGGCCGCCTTGGCGCCGAGTTTAGCGAGAGTGCGGAGGAAGGATTTGGGGTTGGGGACCTGGAGCTTGATTTCCGTTTCGCGGGCCATAGAACGATTGTATGACGAGAGCATGCGAAGTTCGAAAATGGAAATTGGAAAAGAAAACCAAGAGAGATTCCTCACTCCGCAGAATCCGTTCGGAATGACGGATATGAGGCTTGGGCTGTGGGGAGGGAGCTCTGGATAGTCGAGCAGCGCAGACTACAAACCGACGCGGAAGTCGGATAGGATAGCGGACGAAGGGCCTCGTCTGGTGCGTGCCAGGCAAGGCCGGTCCAGGACTGCGACGGGGCGCTCAGCCGCTTCGAATCATCAAAATCGGAATGAAACACGATTATCCAATCGATGGGGTGGGCTCTTCCCTAAAGGGGGAAACCGGACCGCTTCAGAAGGCGGTCCCTACAAAGGGCTATGAATCCGAGCGAGGCGGTGGTGATGAGTTGGCAAAAGCCGATGGCAGGAAGGCCAGCGCTACACGGGCGGCAGAGGACTACGAGGGTGGAAGGGGCGGCGGGGAATGGCGAGGAGCGGCGGCGGGAAATGCGGGAGGGATGCAGGCAGAGGCGCCGCTGGCGATGCGGCATCCCATGGAGCACGTGATTCATGGCGACCGGCGAGTGGACCACTACGCGTGGATGCGGGAGAGGAGTAACCCGCAGGTGCGGCAGTATCTGGAGGCGGAGAACGCATATACCGATGAATGGATGCGGCCGACGGAGGGGCTGCAGGAGAAGTTGTACCAGGAGATGCTGGGACGGATTCAGCAGACGGATCTGAGTGTGCCGTATTTGCTGCGCGGGTATGAGTATTACACGCGGACGGAAGAGGGGAAGCAGTATCCAATCTATTGCCGACGCCGGTTGGAGAAGGACGCGCACGGAATCAGTAATCAGATATCAGATATCAGCCGGAGTGAAGAACAGGTGCTGCTGGATTTGAATGAGCTCGCGGCGGGGCAGACGTATATGGGGCTGGGGATTTTTGAGGTGAGCGACGATAACCGGCTGCTGGCGTATGCGACGGATACGACAGGGTTCCGGCAATATGTGCTGGAAGTAATGGAACTGGGGACCGCGGGTGCAGAAGAGCGGACCGCCTGTCCGCGAAGCTCGGAGCAAGCAGAAGGGGGGCCCTACAAGAGCGTGTTTCGGGCGGAGCGGGTGACGAGTGCGGCGTGGTCGACGGGCGGGACGGCGCTGTTTTATGTGACCGAAGATGAGGTGACGAAGCGGTCAAATCAGTTGTGGCGACATGAGTTTGAGACCGTTGCGAGTGAGGAAGAGAGACCCCAAGACCCACCCTTCGCGAAAAGCGCTCAACGTGGGGCACCCAACCCAAGAACCGGTCAGGCGACCGGCGCTCCCGGGAGAGATGAACTGCTTTATGAGGAGAAGGACGAGCGATTCCGGATTGATGTGGAGAGGTCGCGGAGCGGGGCTTATCTGTTGTTGGTGAGCAATAGCCACACGACGAGCGAGGTGCGGTATCTGCGGGCGGATACGCCGCGCGGGAAATTTCAGTTGGTGGCGGAGCGGGAAGACGATCACGAATATTACCTGGACCATCATCCGGGCGGAGCAAGCCATCCGGCCGGCGGAATCTTTTTCATTCGAACGAACAGCGGCGGACGGACCTACCGGTTGCTGACCGCGCCAGTGGAGGATCCGGTGCGGTCGCGCTGGCGCGAAGTGATTGGGAACCGGCCGAAGGTGATGCTGTCGGGGCTGGAGGCATTTCGAACGCACCTGGTGCTGACGGAACGCGAAGATGGATTGCCGTATTTGCGGATTGTGGATTTGACGCGGGAGGCGACCAGCGCGCTGGAGGCTTCAAAGCGGATTGAATTTGCGGAACCGGCGTACAACGCGATGCTGGGCGCGAATCCGGAGTTCGAAACCACGTTTGTGCGCTTCCAGTATGAGTCGATGGTGACGCCGCGATCGGTTTACGACTACGACGTAATGACGGGCGAGCGGACGTTGCGAAAGCAGCAGCCTGTGCTGGGGGGATACGATTCAGGGTTGTATGTGAGCGAACGGCTGCACGCGAATGCGCCGGACGGTATGCCGGTGCCGATATCGGTGGTGCGCCGGAAAGATACGGTGCGGGACGCAAGTGCGCCGCTGTTGCTGTACGGATATGGGAGCTATGGACTCTCGATGCCGGTGGCGTTCAGTTCGAACCGGCTGAGCTTGCTCGATCGCGGATTCGTGTTCGCAATTGCGCACATTCGCGGTGGCGGAGAACTCGGGAAACCGTGGCACGACGCCGGGCGAATGCACCGGAAGATGGCGACGTTCACGGACTTTATTGCGTGCGCGGAATATTTGATTGCGAAGAGGTACACATCGAAAGAGCGGCTGGTGATTGAAGGCGGAAGCGCGGGCGGATTACTGATGGGCGCGATGACGAATATGCGGCCGGACCTGTTCCGCGTGGTAGTGAGCCACGTGCCGTTTGTGGACGTGTTAAACACCATGCTGGACGCTTCCCTGCCGCTGACAGTCGGAGAGTACGAGGAGTGGGGCAATCCGCAGGTGGAGAAGGATTATTTCTACATGAAGATGTATTGCCCGTACTCGAATGTGCAAAGGAAGCCGTACCCGCGGATGCTGGTGAAGACGGCGTGGAATGACAGCCAGGTGATGTACTGGGAAGCGGCGAAGTATGTGGCGAAGCTGCGGGCGATGAAGACGGACGGAAATGTACTGCTGCTGAAGACGAATATGGGAGCGGGGCACGGCGGGGCGAGCGGAAGGTACGACTATTTACGGGAGATTGCGCTGGATTATGCCTTTGTGTTGAAGGAACTGGGGATCGAGAGTTAGAGACTGGCCACCGGGCCGCAAAGGGCACGGAGCCCCGAGGGATTTAGGACAGCGGATGAGCGAAGCGACGACACCATTGATGCAGCAGTACAACGCGGTGAAGGCGCGATATCCGCACGCGTTGCTGCTGTTTCGCTTGGGGGATTTTTACGAGTTGTTTTACGAAGACGCGATGATCGCTTCGCGCGAATTGCGCATCACCTTGACTTCGCGAAACCGCGAAAAGGGGCAGCCGATTCCGATGTGCGGCGTGCCGTATCACGCAGCGGAGGGATACATTGCGCGGCTGATTCGCGCGGGGTTTAAGGTTGCGATCTGCGAACAGATGGAGCAGCCGGGGCCGGGGAAAAAGCTGGTGCGGCGAGAAGTGTCGCGAGTCATTACGCCGGGGACCGCGACCGACGTGGCGGTGCTGGATGCGCGGGAGAATAATTTTTTAGCAGCGGTGGCGCAGTATTCGGGTGCGCAGGGTGGGCAAGGGCTTCGAGACTCTGGGCGAGTAATCGGGCTCGCACTAGTGGATTTATCGACGGGAGAATTTCAGGCGACGGAATTTGTGGGAGCGCGGGGGGAAGAGTTGTTGCGGGACGAGCTGCAGCTGATGCGTCCGCGGGAGACGCTGCTTCCCCGCCCTCACCAGTTGTTCGAGACTTCGAAAAATACCTTGCTGGATGGCACGGGGGGCGTGGAAACGCGGCTGGAGGATTGGATTTTCCAGCACGATTACGCGGAGCGTGTGCTGCGGGAACAGTTTGGCGTGGCCGAACTGACAGGATTCGGGCTAGACGAACATACGCAGGCGATGTGCGCAGCAGGCGCGGTGATTCATTATTTGCGGGAAAACGCAGCGCGCGGTGATGATGCGCCGAGCCTGGAAGCGCTGCGGCACCTGGACCGCATCCGGTATTACGAGCAACACGATGCGCTCGCGCTCGATCCAGTATCGGTGCGGAACCTGGAATTGCTGTCGCCAATCTTCACGGAAGAGTCGAAGGGCAGTGGGCCGACGACGCTGATCGCGGCGCTGGATGCAACGGTGACGGGAATGGGTGCGCGACTGCTGCGCGCGTGGATGTTGCGGCCGTTGATTGACATGGATGCGATTGAGGCACGGCTGGATGCGGTGGGACATCTGCTGAAGCAGACGGTAGTGCGCGGGGAGATTCGCAAGGAGTTGCGCGGGATTCAGGATCTGGAGCGGCTGACGAGCCGGATTACGTTGGGGCAGGCGATGCCGCGGGAGTTGGTGGCGCTGCGGAAGTCGCTGGGGCAACTGCCCGTGCTGAAGAATTTTGTGACGCCGCCGGCGTCGGGCGGCAGCGAGCTGCTGAGCCAGTTGCACGAGGAGATTGATGAGTTGGGGGATGTGCGGGAGTTGCTGGAGCGGGCGATTGGGGACGAGCCGCCGGCTACGCCGAACGATCCCGGAATGATTCGCGCGGGATACAACGCGGAACTGGATGAACTGCGGGATTTGAGCAAGCACAGCAAAGAAATCATTGCGGCAATGGAAGAGCGGGAGCGGAAGAGGACGGGAATCAATTCGCTGAAGATCCGCTACAACCAGGTTTTCGGGTACTACGTGGAAATTTCGAAGCCGAATCTGCCGCTGGCGCCCGCAGATTATGAACGAAAACAAACGCTCGTGAACGCGGAACGGTTCACGTTTCCGGAATTGAAGGAGTACGAGCGGAAGATTCTGGCGGCGGATGAGCGGATTCTGGAGATTGAGCGGCAATTGTTTGTGGACGTACGGGCAAGCGTGGCGGCGAAGGCGGCGCGACTACGGAGGACAGCGGCGGCGGTTGCGAAGCTGGACGTGCTGGCGGCCTTCGCGAAACTGGCGGCCGACCGGAGTTATGTGCGGCCGGATATCAATGTCACGGGTGAGTTGCTGATTGTGGGCGGGCGGCATCCGGTGATCGAGGAATTGCTGAAGGCCAAGGGCGAGCGATTTGTGCCGAATGATCTGTGCTTCGAGCCGGGGCGGCAGCAGTTATTGCTGATTACCGGGCCGAATATGGGAGGCAAGTCGACGTATTTGCGGCAGGCGGCGCTGATCGTGCTGCTGGCGCAGATGGGTTGCTACGTGCCGGCGCGGCAGGCGAAGTTGCCACTGACGGACCGGATATTTACGCGGATTGGGGCGAGCGATAACCTGGCGCGCGGGCGGTCGACGTTTTTGGTGGAGATGAGCGAGGTGGCGACAATTTTGAATCATGCGACACCCGCGAGCCTGGTGCTGCTGGATGAAGTGGGGCGGGGGACGGCGACGTTCGATGGATTGTCGATTGCCTGGGCGGTGGTGGAACATTTACAGAAGAATACGCGGTCGCGGACGTTGTTTGCGACGCACTATCACGAATTGACGGAGTTGGCGGATCTGTTGCCTGGGGTGAAGAACGTGCACGTCAGCGTGAAAGAGACGCCGAACGAAATTATTTTTTTGCGGCGCGTCGAGCCGGGGAGTGCGGACAAGAGTTACGGGATTGAAGTGGCGCGGCTGGCGGGATTACCGAAGAGCGTGATTGAGCGGGCAAGAGAAGTGTTGAAGAAGCACGAGCAGAGCGAGCATGAAGTGAGCGAGGCGTTGACGCCGGGGGCAGTGGATAGCGTGAATGGCAATGGAAATGGGCAGAGCGTGATGTTCACGGCGCTGGACCGCGCGGTAATTGAGCGATTGAAGGCGGCGGACCTGGATCAGTTGAAGCCAATCGAGGCGTTGAATTTGCTGGCGGACTTGAAGAAGCAGGTATCGTAAAGGCGGAGTCTAGCCTCGTCTTCGTCGTACTTTTCTCTGCCGCGCCGATATTCGCTTGCGGAGGTCGGCAGGAGTACTTTTACCGTTCGGGCAGGTGTCCTCTCACCGCAGAAGCGAATAGAGGGCGACGAAAAAAAGCGCTGGCATGGCCCTTCGAGACTCAGGGCAAGCAGCCAGCGCTGCATAAGCAGCCCAAGAGCACAGGCAGGAATGCCTGCGTCACGGTGAAGACCGCAAGAGCCGGTCAGGCGACCGGCGCTCCCGGGAAAGGCTAACCCACGTTGGACGCGTGAAGCGTTCGCTGCAAGATGGATTGGACACCGTTGTGGGATAAACGGGCGGTGGTGCATGCGGAGGTGTGTTACAACGGGCGATGAATGGAGATGTATGGAGCGGGCGGAATCCGGGGATGACCGTCCGCCTCTCCTCGAAGCTCGGAGCAAGAAGAAGGCGGACCCTCCAAGAAGACGCAGAGTGCCGGTGAAGGCACGGCGCTACGGGTGAGACGATGCTGGTGATGGGGATGATGAGCGGGACATCGGCGGATGGGATCGATGTGGCGCTGGCGGAGATTAAAGAAGCCGCAAAGTCACTGCGTCCTTCGGAAAAGACGGGTCACCCATCGCGCTTGAAGACGAACTTGGTGGACTATACTTCGCGGATCATGCCCTCGGCTTTGCGAAAGGAGGTGTTGCGCGTGGGGGAGGGCGCCCCGTGTACGGCGGGGGAGATCAGCCAGCTGAATTTTCGGTTAGGAGCCGCGTTCGCGGATGCAGCGATCAGCGCGTGCAAGGAATTCCGCGTGGCGCTTTCGCGGGTGGAATTAATCGGGAGTCACGGGCAGACGATTTTTCATCAGGGGCAGCCTGTGGAGTTTTTGGGGAGGAGGACTGCGTCGACGCTGCAGATTGGCGAGCCGGCAGTGATTGCAGCGCGGACCGGAATTACGACGGTGGGGGATTTTCGCGTGGCGGATGTGGCGGCGGGCGGACAAGGAGCGCCGCTGGTGCCGTTTGCGGATTACGTGTTGTATCGCGACGAGAAGATCGGGCGCGTGTCGCTGAATCTGGGCGGGATCGGGAATGTGACGGTACTGCCGGCGGGGGCGCGGCCGAGTCAGGTGGTGGCGTTCGACACCGGGCCGGGAAATATGTTGATGGACGCGCTGGTGTGGCATTTCACAAAGAAGAAGCAGAAATTTGACCGCGGGGCGCGGCTGGCGAGGCAGGGGCAAGTAAATGTGAAGCTGCTGAAAGAGCTGCTGCGGGATCCGTATCTGCGATTGGGGCCGCCGAAATCGACAGGGCGGGAATATTACGGGCGGGCGTACTTTCAGGAATTGCTGCGGCTGGGGAAAAAGCATGGCGCGGGGCCGAATGATTTGATCCGCACGACGACGGAGTTTACGGTGGCGTCGGTGGTGGATGCGCTGAAACGGTTTGTGCTGAAGAAGACGAAAATTACGCAATTGATTGTGTCGGGAGGCGGAGCGAAGAATCCGCTGGTGATGGCGCAACTGGCGGCGGCGCTGACGCCGATGGAGGTGGTGGGATCGGCGAGGGTGGGGGTGCCGGAGGAGGCGAAGGAGGCGTACGCGTTTGCGTTGATGGCGTACGAGACAGTGCACCGGCGGGCGGGGAATTTGCCGAGTGCGACCGGGGCGGAGGAAGAGGTGGTTCTGGGGAAGATTTGTTATGGGCGGTGGACGGGGAGATGATCGCACAGACTTTGGTTGGGTATTGATTCAGCCACGGTCCCTCCGCTGGGAGAACCAAAAAAGAGAGATTCCTC
>Ga0335077_10010609_pt1 | contig 11490 bp, 7 predicted proteins | sample Lox_Sample_31_FD_207151 | JGI IMG/M metagenome (GOLD analysis project Ga0335077, IMG submission 207151) | Soil microbial communities from Loxahatchee National Wildlife Refuge, Florida, United States - Lox_Sample_3.1 | ecosystem: Environmental > Terrestrial > Soil > Wetlands | place: USA: Florida...
GGACGCGTTTCAGGAAACCGATATCACCGGCGTGACTCTGCCGATCACGAAGCACAATTATCTGGTAACTCATGCGAGCGAAGTCGCGCGCACGATTCGCGAGGCCTTCTACGTTGCGCGCTCCGGGCGTCCGGGGCCGGTGCTGGTCGACATCACGAAAGACGCGCAGCAGACCTCGTGCGAATTCGATTGGGAAGCGGCCAAGCCCCAACTGCCCGGATATCGCCCCGATTTGTCGCCCGCGCCGAAGGAATACGAACATGCGCTCGAACTCATTCACAACTCAAAGCGGCCGCTGATTCTGGCGGGGCACGGCATCATCATCTCTGGAGCGATGCACGAGGTTCGAGAATTTGCCGAGAAGGCGGGCATACCGGTAGCGCTCACGCTGCTCGGACTCGGCGCTTTTCCCGCCGCGCATCCGCTGAATCTCGGCATGATGGGAATGCACGGCGAAGCCTGGGTCAACCACACGATTCAGGAAGCCGATCTGCTCCTGGCCTTCGGCATGCGGTTTGACGACCGCGTGACCGGGAATTTGAAGACCTACGCGCCGAATGCCAAGAAGATTCACATCGAGATTGATCCGGCGGAGATCAACAAGAATGTGAAAGTTGATGTTCCACTGGTTGGCGATTTGCGCGACGTGCTGCATGAACTGCTGCCGCACGTCGAGACGATCGATCGCAGCGAATGGCTGGATTTCATCGACAAGCTAAAAGGGGATTCAGCCGTGCGCGACATCCAGAATCTGCCGGATAGCGGGCATCTCTACGCTGCCCACGTGATCAATGATCTGTGGCGAGAGACGCGCGAGAGCGACACGGTTGTCGTCACCGATGTCGGACAGCACCAGATGTGGGAAGCACAGTATTACAAACATGAAAAGCCGCGCAGTCTGATCACCTCTGGCGGATTAGGGACGATGGGCTTTGCTTTACCGGCGGCAATTGGGGCGAAGGTGGCGCGACCGGAATCCGAGGTTTGGGTGGTAGTTGGCGATGGCGGATTTCAGATGACCATGGCGGAACTCGCAACGATCGTTCAGGAGAAGTTAAAGGTGCATATTGCCATCATCAACAACGGATACCTGGGAATGGTGCGGCAGTGGCAGGAATTCTTCTATGACCGGAACTATGCGGCGACCCCGTTGTTGAATCCTGATTTCGCCAAACTTGGCGAAGCGTACGGGATTCGAAGTATGACCATCACGGAGCGCTCGCAGGTTGTCCCTTCGGTGCGGGCCGCACGCGAGCACGATGGCCCAGTACTGATTAATTTTCGCGTCGAGCAGGAAGATAGTGTTTATCCCATGGTTGCGGCGGGTGCAGCGCTGCATGAGATGATCCGGCGGCCGAGCAAAATCGTCGAGACTGCGGAAGATGAGTAGAGAAACCATGCTGAACACATATGTCGTGTATGTCGAAAACAAACCGGGCGTGCTGACCCGAGTCGCGTCGCTGTTTCGCCGTCGCGCGTTCAACATCGATTCCCTGACGGTTGGGCGAACCGAAAAGCCAGAAGTTTCGCGGATGACCATCACCGTCGATGCGGACCTCGATCAGGCGCGCCGCATCGAAGCGAACTTGTACAAACTGGTCAACGTTCTGCTGGTGGAAAACATCACGAACGAGCCTTCGATCGTCCGCGATCTCGCCATGATCAAGGTTGCGGCAACGCATGAGGCGCGCTCCCATGTCCTCGAACTGGCCAGCGTGTTTCGCGCGCGGGTCGTTGACGTTGCGCCGGAGTCACTCACGATTGAAATCACCGGCGCCGAAGATAAGATCGACGGCCTGCTGGAAGTGCTGCGTCCGTATGGCGTGCTGGAGATGGTGCGGACGGGTATTGTGGCCATGCGGCGAGGAAAGGCATCATCGACTTCGATTGCCGCGACCAACGGCGATGGCGAAATTGCAGAGGAAGGGTTGTCGCAATCGGTTTAATTAGTCCCGTGACGAAAAGCAGATCCCTCGCTGCGCTCGGAATGACAAGGCTTATTTCGTTTGGACTGGTTGTACTCGCGCCATCTCGCGAATCTGATTTAAATACTTGACATAAACCGGAATCGGAATGTCCGGCGAGTCGCCGTCATTGAGAAAGTGCGAAAGGCGGATTTCGATGGGAATCGAGCGGATCACCTCGCCGAAGCGCGGCATCTCGAGATATTTCACCTTCCAGAGTTCGAGCATCAGCGAGCGAAACTCCTCACTGATAAAGCCCATCTTCCGGTCGCCAAGGTAGACTCCGTCGAAATGTTTTTCCTCAAGCTTCTTCCGAATGGGGTCATCCGCAGGCGAGAAAGCATAGACAAGATGGAAGACGTCCGCCAGATCGCCCCATAAAACTTTTTCTTCGTAGGCTGTGAATCGGAACGGTTTGACGATCTCAGGATGCAGCGTGTTGCGTTGCTGGACTGTGCGAGCATACTCGTCCAACCAAAGATGGTGGCGCCCAAGCTCATCTCTGAACCATTGCAACCGTTCGTGGGCAAGATTGTGGCGGAGGAATTCCACCGCATAAGCGTTCGGTAGATAGATCTTCGGATCGTCATCCAGACGCCTGATCCAAGGAGCCCAATCCCGATTTTGCATGACGCCGAGTAATCGCAGCAGGTCGTCAATAGTCACATCCGGGTGATACTTGACAGCCTGCCAGAAGTGTTCGGTCGAATCATAGGTCGCGCCGTAGAGAACAATGCCCTCCTCGATGGGATACCAGTTCGAAAGTACCCGCCCCGGGATCGACGGCGACGCGCTCCAGCAGTTCAGAGAGTGTTTCCATTTTTCCTGCACGTCGAGAAACGCCTGCGCGTAGCCGTCGGGTGTCGACTCTTTTACCTGTGCCAAAGCTCGCTCTAGCTCAGCTCCGGTATGAGTGATGAGGGTTTCCAGCGGGCGCTCATCGAGCATGGAAACCACACGGCTTTCGATTCCGCGGCGCAGGAGATCGCGGCGCAGTTCGCGCACAGTGGATTCATCGAAGCCCGGGCCTGGCTTCCAGCGCTTAGCCTGCGAATCGATGTAGGGAAAAAGCTCAGACAAGGTGCGGAATTCGATGAATCCATGAAGCGCGAAAGTGACCGGCTTGCCGTCCTTCACGATGAGGGTCGAAGGAGTCACAAGTGCTTGTAATGAAAGGAAATTGCCCTGGGATGAGAGCGGGGACGCAGAGAAAACCACCAACAGCCCGCAGAATGCGGTCTTGAGCATGACCTTCCTCCATCACTGAGTTTGGCCTCCGCGTCAAAGATGATGCCATGCTTGTCAATCCCCCATTCGACCCCTTTTCAGGTTACCGAAGTTTCACCGAAACACTCCAAAGTCATTGTTTCTAAAGCTGGTTAGCTGATATCTAAGAAGGAACCGGGCTCATGCCCCGGCGGCAGTGTGCTTACTCGAATGTCTGGAGCCGCCAGCATCGCTGTTGGTCTGCCCGAGCGCTCGCGCTCGTGGCGACAACTCTCGTTCGCCGCCAAAGTGTTTATCAGCCTGGTGGTGATCGCGGGACTGGGCACGCTGATCTACGGTGGCATTCATCAGAGCAGCCGAAATATTGCCGAGTTCATCTGCTATTTGGGAATCGCGATACTGGCATCGCGCCTTAAGGTGAACCTGCCGGGGATCACCGGAACCTTGTCGGTGAATTTCCTGTTCATCCTGATTGGAGTTCTGGAGCTTAGCTTCACTGAGACGCTGATTCTGGGAGCGATTTCGATGCTGGCGCAGTGCTTGTATCCGGACCGTCCCCGAGCGCTGCAGGTGACCTTTAACGTTTGTGCCGGTTGCCTCTCTACGGCGCTAGCCTACATCGTTTTCCATCATCATTGGACCAATGTCATTCTTGGCAGCCGTCCGATCATGCTGGGTGTCGCTGCGACCGTGTACTTCGTCGCCAACGCAGGTTCGATCGCGACCGTGATCGCGTTGACAGAGCAACGCCGAATGAGCCGGATTCTGGTGGACTGCTACTTCTGGTCATTTCCCTACTACCTCGTCGGGGCGGGAATCGCCGGCATCATCGCCTGGCTGAATGAAACATTTAATTGGGAAACATCGCTGCTGGTGCTGCCGGCAATCTACCTCATCTTCCGGTCCTATCGGCTGTACTTGGGCAAGTTGGAAGACGAGAAGCGCCACGTGGAGGAAATGGCCAGCCTGCACCTGCGGACGATCGAGGCCCTCGCCCTCGCGATCGAAGCCAAGGACCACACGACACACGAACATCTGCAGCGCGTGCGCGTGTATGCCATTGAAGTTGCCAAAGAGCTTGGTGTGAACGGTCCGGAACTCGAAGCGCTCCACGCCGCAGCGTTGTTGCACGACATCGGTAAGCTCGCGGTTCCCGAACACATCATCTCGAAGCCGGGACGGCTCAGTCCGGAAGAATTCGAGAAGATGAAGATCCACACGCTGGTGGGCGCTGAAATTCTGGAACGGGTACGCTTCCCCTATCCTGTGGTGCCCATTGTGCGCGCGCACCACGAAAAATGGGATGGATCTGGGTATCCTCTGGGATTGAAGGGAGCAGAGATTCCCATCGGCGCGCGCATTCTCTCGGCGGTGGATTATCTCGATGCGCTCGCCTCTGATCGTCAATATCGGCGTGCACTACCGCTGAAAGACGTGATGCGGAAGCTCGCGGACGAGTCAGGTAAATCCTTCGATCCGAGGATCGTCGACATTCTTCAGAAGCGCTATCAGCATCTGGAAAGGCTGGCCATCTCGAAGTCGGCCGAAGATCCGAATGCGCCACTCTCGACTTCGATCAAGGTGGAGCGCGGCCTTGAGCCCGCCGCCGGATTCGAGAATGCCATGGCGCAGGATTACGCCGGGCGGGAGACAACATTCCTTTCCTCGATTGCGGCTGCGCGCCAGGAGGCGCAGGCGTTATTCGAGTTAAGTCAGGATCTGGGAGCGTCGCTCAGCCTGGGCGAGACGCTCTCCGTGTTCTCGGTCAAGCTGACACCGATGGTTCCTTACGACGCCATCGCGATTTACATCCGGCGCGATGATGAACTTGTGCCGGAGTATGTCAACGGAGATAACTATCGCCTGTTTTCTTCGCTGCGTATTCCGATCGGGCAAGGGCTTTCAGGCTGGGTGGCGCAGAATCGTAAGCCGATCATCAACGGCAATCCGTCCGTCGAACCGGGATATTTGAACGATCCATCCAAGTTCAGCACACTGCGTTCGGCGCTGGCAGTTCCACTGGAAGGCGTAGCAGGTGTGATCGGAGTGCTGGCTCTTTACCGCAGCGACCGCGACGCATTCACTTCCGATCACCTGCGAATTCTGCTGGCAGTCAGCGGCAAGATGGCATTGGCGATCGAGAATGCGCTCAAGTACCAGCAGGCCGAGAATTCGGCGACCACGGACTATTTAACCGGATTGCCGAATGCGCGTTCCCTGTTCCTGCAACTTGATCGTGAACTGGCACGATGCAAGCGCGATGAATCTTCATTAACCGTCATGGTGTCGGACATGGACGGCTTCAAGCAGATTAACGACCGGTTTGGGCATCTGGAGGGAAACCGCGTTCTGCGCCTGTTCGCACAAGCCTTGAAGGATAGCTGCCGCGAATACGACTACGTTGCGCGCATGGGTGGTGACGAGTTTGTCGTGATTGCTACGGGTCTGGCTGCGGAGGCCGCCACCAAGAAAGCGGAGCAGATGCGCACCTTGGCGCGTCAAGCGGGAACCGAGGTTTGCGGCGAAGAGATCCTGTCGCTCAGTGTTGGCCGGGCTGTATATCCCGCGGACGGCAAAGACGCTGAGCAACTGCTCGCCGAAGCCGATCGCCGGATGTATCTGGAAAAGCAGAAGCAGATGTCGTACAAGGACCGCCGCGCTCATCCCCGCATGAAGTGCCGGGTGACGATCGAGGTCCATACCCAAGACGGCGCGGTTCCGCTGTTTGCCAACCTTACTGATGTCAGCATGGGTGGCTGCTTCGTCGAGACCAGCACCATTCTGTCGCCTGGAACGAAAATCAAACTGGGATTCTCAATGGACGATCCCACCTTGGTTGCCGAAGGCGTAGTGGCGAGACTAGATCCGGGATCGGGCGTAGCCGTGCAGTTTAAGGAGATGAATCGCGAGGCGCGCGAGCGAATGTTCAGGGTCCTCGAATTTGTGCAGAAGGCAACGACATTCTTCAACAATCGCTACCTGAACAGCCTGACGAAGACCTAGACTCAGGTCTTTAGACAGTCGAAGGCCGCTTGCTGGCTACTCAGGCCGTCCGTACACTGGAATTATGCACGTCCACGTCCACGGCGCGAGTCCGACGCGAGTTTTGAAGATTTCCCTCGCCGCTACCCTGGCCTACATCGTGCTGTTGGTGGTGGCGGGCATTCGCGCGCATTCGTTGGCGCTGCTTTCCGAGGCGGGACACAATCTCTCCGACTTTCTTGCTCTTCTGCTATCGCTGGTGGCGGTCTATTTTCAGTCCCGGCCGGCCAGTTCGACTAAAACCTACGGATACCAGCGCGCCGGAGTGCTCGCCGCGCTGGTGAATGCCAGTTCACTGGTGGGGGTGTCTTTTTTCATTTTCTATGAGGCCTTCCGACGCCTGCAGCATCCCGAGCACGTCCAGGCCAGCGTGATGATGTGGGTCGCAGCTGCTGGCGTGGTGATGAATGGCGTGATCGCGCTACTGCTTTATCGTTCGGGTGGGGACGTGAATATCCGCAGCGCCCTGCTGCATGAAGTCGGCGATACTCTTTCGACGGCTGCCGTGATCATCGGCGGCTGGGCGATCCTGGCGACGGGAAATTATTGGATCGACTCGGCGCTTTCTGTTGGAATCGGCGCGCTCATTCTGTGGTCAGGATTCGGCATCGTGCGCGAGACTCTCAATATTCTGCTCGAAGGTACGCCGCGCGGTATGAAACTGGAAAAGATTGAATCGGCGATCCGTGCGGTCGAAGGCGTGAACGATGTTCACGATCTGCACGTCTGGAGCATCGGTTCGGAGAGTCACGCGCTTTCCTGCCACATCTCGATCGCTGATATTCCGCCATCGGTGAGCGAGCGCATTCTGCGCGATGTGAAGGAACGTCTGCACCACGACTTTCGCATCGATCACACCACGATTCAGTTCGAGCACGCGATTTGTGAAGTGGCACATGGATGCGTGATTCCGGTTAGCGAACCGCAGGAAGAGCATCATCACAGCCACTGAGACGTTCGAGGTTTTGTTAAATGGACCAGTGTGAATCTGCAGCTGAACGTGCGTTACGTTGGCGCGATGCCGGTATTCCAGAGGGGTATTCCATTTCCAACCTGATGTACAACGAGGCTTCCGAGGTGCTCGTAATTGAAGTCCGTCACAAGGATGCGTCTCATTGTGAGCGCCTTCTGTTTCGGCACATACAAGCGCCCAAATACGAATTGATCGGCAACCCTGAAGAGGATGTTGCCTTCAAGTCACCGGCAATATGCGAGAAGCGTCCGCTGTTCGTTTTCAATTCAATGAAGTGGCACCGAGACCCTGACGGTAGTCGTCGGGGAGCTGACTGGGATGGGCTCTACACGTTCGACCTCCGGGAGCGGCAACTGAATCTCTGTGTCTCAAAGGATAATCTCGTGGTCCCGCCCCCTTACGATGACAGAGGCTGGATCGCGCAGATTCTAAGTCTCTCCGATGACGCGCGCCACGCATATGTCAAAGTAGGGCTTGGGAAGCGGCGTGAAGAGGGCGAAAAGAAGATTGTAAAAATGGATTACCACCTGGCGAGACTAGATCTAAGAACGAAAGACCTGCAGCTCATAACGCACCTCAAGAACATTTGGTTCTGACATTCACGTCACTTCGACTGGACCTCATAGATCTTCCTTGCCATTTCAATCGTATCTGCGTCCTCGGCCGACTTGTCCTGCCTCAGCCGCACGATACGTGGGAAGCGAAGCGCATACCCGCTCTCGTGACGATCAGAGCGCATCATGTTGTTGAACGCGACTTCCAGCACAATCTTCGGCTCGACGACGCGCAGGAAACCCTGATCATCGATGGTGTGTTCGAGAAACCATTTCGTCATTTCGGCGATTTCGGCGTCGGTCAGTCCTGAGTAGGCTTTTCCGATATTCACCAGACGATCGCGATCCCAAACCGCGAACGTGTAATCGCTGAGCACGCCGATGCGCTTGCCGTGCCCATACTCGACCGCGGTCACGACAACGTCGAGCGTCGCTAGTTGACGCTTCATCTTCAGCCACGACTTGCCGCGTTTTCCGGGCGTATACAGCGAGGCGAGATCTTTGATCATCAACCCTTCATTGCCTCGAGCGCGGGCGGCGACAAAAAGCTGTTCCAGTTCTTCGGGGGATGAGGCGCGAAACGCGGGAGCACGAATTACTGCAGCCTCGCCCCGCCCCGGCTGTGCGTCGGAATCGAAGGCAAGGGAACTCTGTGTCCCTCTCGGACCTCTGTGGTGAATGTCTTTTCGCGGGGTGCTCAAAAGTGAATCCAGAATCTGTGACCGCTCCTGCAGCGACCGCTCAATCATCAATTCGCCACTTGCGTAGAGAACATCGAACACCAGATAGGCCACCGGATTTTCCCGCAGCATCCTCTCGCTGACTTTCTTTCTCCCCAGCCGCTGCTGCAAAACGCTGAACGGCCGCGCCGATCCGAGATTCTTCGCTTTTGTCTCTCCTTCCTCTGACACCGGCTCGTCAACGACGGTCTTTGCGGCCTCGAGTTGCGCCGGATATTCCCAAGCGACAATCTCTCCATCAAGAATCGAATCTTGCGGCAAAGCGGCCAGTGCAGGCGGCAATTCAGGGAAAGATTCTGTGATCTCGTCGCGCGTGCGGGAAAAAATCTTGACCTCCCCATCCGAAACATGTGCTTGCGCGCGGATTCCGTCATACTTGTCCTCAACGGCAGCTTCTGAAAAATAGCCCAGCCCTTCTTCCGGCGATTCAATCGGACTGGCCAGCATGAAGCCCAAAGGATGAAACAGCCGCATGCGCGCCTCGCCCAACCTGCTTTCGGCCGCGAGCCGCAAAGTCTCGCCAACATCGCCGAGCAGCATGTTGACGCGCTGCACATCAGCAACCTTGGCTCCGTATGCTTTCGCGATCGCCTCCTCGACGAGGCTTTCTTTCAGACCAATCCGCAGGTCGCCCGTCATGATCTTGACGATGTACTTGGCTTGGAGAGGCGTAGCGCGTGCAAGCAGGTCGCGCACAATAGCAGACTTGGCAAATGGTCCACGAGCGGACGCGATCTGACGGAAGGTGCTGCCAAGATCCAGCACACTGACGCCTTGTCCGGTGGTTTTCGGAAGGACCTCGGCCGCCACGGCTCCCAAATCTCCATGCTTGCGGTATGCCTCGCTCAGCGCGCCTTCTTCCGTCCCGGCGAGTTCTGCCACGATTCGCCAGAGCGCGCGTCCTCCTATTTGCAACGTCGTTTCTTCCCAGGCAGGGAAGGGGCGGCCGGAGAAGAAAACTGCCGAGACGGCCGCATCGTTGGTGGAGCACGATTTGAAATAATCCGCCAGCAGCAACGTCTTTTCACGTTTCTTGGTGCTCGCCGCCATGGCTTCGCAGGTCTCATAAAATTTCTGCATGTAAAGTCGTAAATCACTTTCTCGCAACAACTTACAGTCCGGCCGCGCTCAATAACTTCTTTTTCTTATGTTAGTCTAGTAGTTGCGTCGCGCCCGCGTCAGGAGCATCCAATAGTCGTGCGTTTTCTTAGAACTTATCTTCGATTCCTTGCCGCCGTGCAGTTGCTGCCGGCGCTCGAAAGTGGCGAGGAGACCCTGGTCGGCGGACAGGCCGTGCTCGAGGGAGTAATGATGCGCTCTCCGCATGCGTGGTCGATCGCCTGCCGCAAGCCTTCCGGCGAAGTTGTGTCCATGACCGAACCGCTGGAGCGGCCCTCGGAAAAGCACAAATGGATGGCATGGCCCATTGTACGTGGGGTCATTACACTCGGGTACGCGATGAATCTCGGCTATCGCGCGCTTCGATTCTCGGCAAATATCGCGATCGAAGACATGATGCAGAACGAGGCGCAAGGAACGGCAGAACATGTAGGGACGGGCGCTCCCGTTGCGGCAGAAGATTCAGCGACATCGAAGACGCAAAATCGAGAAAAGGCTGCAACTCTGAGCAATTGGCTCGCGGTCAGCAACATTCTGATTTCGCTCGCGTTCTTTATTTTCATGTACAAGTACCTGCCGCTGCTGGCCGCGACCGAGTTAAAGAGAATAGATCCGGCGCTGGGCGGACGAATCGTCTTCAACCTGGTCGACGGTGCCGTCCGGCTAGCATTATTCCTGTTATTTATCTGGGGCGTTTCGCTGTGGAAGGATATCCGGCGAGTCTACGAATATCACGGCGCCGAGCACAAAACGGTTTTCGCTTTCGAGAATGGCGATTCGCTGAACACCGCAAATGTGCAGAAATATTCGACTTTTCACCCGCGCTGCGGGACCAGTTTTCTGATGACGGTGATGCTGATCTCGATCGGCTTCTACATGCTGATCCCGTTTACCACCTTCTGGGCTCGATTTGCTTCGCGCATTGCGCTGCTACCGGTCATCGCAGGAGTTTCGTATGAAATCATCCGCTTCGCGGCGAAGCATCGCGGATCGCTGTTCGCGCTGATTACCGCTCCCGGGTTATGGCTACAGAGAATCACGACTCAGCAGCCCTCGGATGATCAGGCCGAGTGTGCGATCGTGGCTCTGGATCACGCCATGGCGCTGGAAAAAGACCGCGGCGGTGAGTTGGTTATTGCCTAAGGGAGTCCTCCCAAATTCAAGATCTTTGTTTCCCCATTCTCAGTTCTCAGAGTAAAACGAATAAAATGAGCACGTCGCGTGTGCGACACTCGCAGACACGAGAGCAGAGAATGGGCTTAACTGAGAACTGGCAACTGGGAACTGAGAACTGAAATGTTTGAACGTCTCGACCAAATCGAAGCTCGCTACGAAGAGCTAACCAATGCGCTTGCGTCGCCGGATATCGTCAACGATTCGGCGAAATATCAGAAGACGGCCAAGGCGCACAGCGAAATTACGCCCGTGGTGGAGAAATATCGCGAGTACAAGGATCTGACCAAGGGCATCGCCGAGAGCAAAGTCCTGCTCGCCGACGAAAAAGACCCCGAAATGCGGGCCTATGCGCAGGAAGAGCTCGATAAATTGCAGGATCGGGTTGGCAAGGTCGAAGAGGAATTAAAGGTCCTCCTGCTGCCCAAAGATCCGAACGACGAGAAAAACATTGTGCTGGAAATCCGCGCCGGAACTGGCGGAGACGAAGCCACGCTTTTCGCCGCGGAGATCTTCCGCATGTACACACGCTATGCCGAAACGCAGCGGTGGAAGGTCGAAGTACTTTCGACCTCTGAGTCATCGGTTGGGGGGCTAAAGGAAGTCATTGCGATCATCGAGGGTAATCGCGTTTATTCCCAGCTGAAGTATGAAAGCGGCGTGCACCGTGTGCAGCGAGTTCCGGCAACCGAGCAACA
>Ga0335077_10010611_pt1 | contig 11489 bp, 8 predicted proteins | sample Lox_Sample_31_FD_207151 | JGI IMG/M metagenome (GOLD analysis project Ga0335077, IMG submission 207151) | Soil microbial communities from Loxahatchee National Wildlife Refuge, Florida, United States - Lox_Sample_3.1 | ecosystem: Environmental > Terrestrial > Soil > Wetlands | place: USA: Florida...
GGCGTGCCGCTGGTGCTGATCGGCGTGGCGCTCGTGGCGTGCTACATTCCCGCGCGGCGGGCCACGCGCGTGGATCCGATTGTTGCGCTACGATATGAGTAAGTCTATGAGCAGCGGCCGCTGACCTCTGGCCAACGCCTTTAAGAGGAGTCACGATGATTCAGATGAAGGGAGTGGAAAAATCCTATCCGGTGGGAGCCGGGCGCACCTGGGTGCTCCGCCGGATCGATGTGGGCATCCGCGAAGGCGAGTTCATCACCATCATGGGTCCCTCCGGCGCGGGCAAATCCACGCTCATGGCCATCCTGGGAATGCTGGATAGCGCCTGGGAAGGCGAATACAACTTTCTCGAATACACGGTGCACAAAATGAAGCCGCAGCAGCGCGTGGAGCTGCACAAACGGTTCATCGGCTTCGTCTTCCAGCAGTATCACCTGCTCGACGACCTGACCGTGGCGGAGAATCTGGACCTGCCGCTTTCCTATCGCGACCTGAAAAAGGCGGAACGCCAGTCCATCGTGGCGGATACGCTGGACCGCTTCCAGATCGTGGGGAAAAAAGATCTTTACCCCAGCCAGCTTTCCGGCGGCCAGCAGCAGCTGGTGGCTGTGGCGCGCGCGGTGATCGGAAATCCCAAGCTGATCCTGGCGGACGAGCCCACCGGCAGCCTGCATTCCAGCCAGGGCAAAATGATCATGGACATGCTGAAGGACCTGAACCGGCAGGGCACCACCATTATCCAGGTAACGCACAACGAGAACTGGGCCGCGTACGGCGACCGCATCATCCAGTTGCTCGACGGCTGGATCGTGCCCGCCGAGGAAAAGAAAGGAGTGGCCCGCGAGGCCTAGCCGGCCGGCGGCCATCTCCCTGCCCCGCGAATGAGCCTCTCCACCACAATCGAACGCGCTGGCAGGCTTTGCCCCGCGCGCTTTTCCCTCGCTCAGGGATAAGATAAGCGTCCCATGCAGCGTGCTTCCGCCAGCCCCGCTCCCCGCGTGCTCGTCGCCGACGATCAGGCCGACGTGCGCGAGGCGCTGCGTCTGCTTCTGAAAGGCGAGGGGATGGAGTCGGACAGCGTGGCCTCGCCGAACGCCGTGGTCACCGCGCTGGACACGCGCGAGTACGACGCCATCCTCATGGACCTGAACTACACGCGCGACACCACTTCGGGCCAGGAAGGGCTGGACCTGCTGTCGAGAATCCAGTCCACGGACAGCGCGCTCCCCGTGATCGTGATGACCGCATGGGGGAGCGTGCAGGTGGCCGTGGAAGCCATGCGCCGCGGCGCACGCGACTTTGTGCAGAAGCCGTGGGACAACGCGCGTCTGCTCGCCATTCTGCGCACGCAAATCGAGCTGCGCCGCGCCCTGCGCGAAAGCCGCCGGCTCGAGGCGGAAAACCAGCTCCTGCGCACCGAAGGCCGCCCCACGCTGATTGCCGAGTCGCCGGCCATGCGCCCGGTGATGGACCTCGTGGCGCAGGTGGGCCCGTCGGAGGCCAACGTGCTCATCACCGGCGAGCACGGCTCCGGAAAAGAAGTCATTGCGCGCACTCTCCATGCCCTCTCCCCGCGCGCCCCGCGCGCCATGGTCACCGTCAACGCTGGCGGCCTCTCCGAAGGCGTATTCGAAAGCGAGCTGTTCGGCCACGTGCGCGGAGCCTTTACCGATGCAAAAGTGGACCGCGCCGGACGTTTCGAGCTGGCCGATGGCGGCACCCTGTTCCTCGACGAAATCGCCAATGTGCCACTGAACCTGCAGGCCAAACTGCTTCGCGTGCTGGAGACGGGGGAAATGGAGCGCGTGGGCTCCTCCCGCACCGTGCGGGTGAGCACGCGCGTGCTGTCCGCCACCAACGCGGAGGTTTCCGCCGAGGTGGCCGCCGGACGCTTCCGCGAGGACCTGCTCTACCGCTTGAACACCATCGAAATTCACGTGCCCCCGCTGCGCGAGCGGAAAGAAGACATTCCGCTGCTGGCCATGCACTTCCTGACGCGCTACGCCGGACGCTACGGAAAACCCGTGAAGAATTTTGACGCCGCTGCCCTGCAGGCCCTGCTCGAGCATTCCTGGCCGGGAAACGTCCGCGAGCTGGACCACACCGTGGAGCGAGCGGTTCTGCTGGCGCAGGACGAACTGGTGCACGCCAGCCAGTTGGGACTTCGCTCCGCTTCTGCCACAGGAGCCAGCCCGCGGCTGGAAGAACTGAGCCTGGAAGAGGTGGAGCGCGTGCTCATCCAGAAAGCGCTCGCGCGATTCAGCGGCAACGTCAGCCAGGCGGCCACCGCCCTGGGATTGAGCCGCAGCGGCCTCTACCGCCGGCTGCAGAAATACGGCCTGTGAAACCCGCAAGTCACGAACGCCAGGTGATGCTGCTGGCGCTGATGATCGGGCTGCCGGGGACGGCGGCGGCGCTGGTGCTGCTGTGGCGCAGTTCCATGGCTTCGAAGTACCAGTCGACGCTCACCTTTGCTCTGGTCCTCCTGTGGCTGGCCCTGGCGTTCGCCCTGCGCTCCCGCGTAGTCTTTCCGCTTCGCACGCTGGCAAACCTGCTTTCCGCGCTGCGCGAAGGCGACTTCTCCATCCGCGCGCGCGGCGAGACCAGCGACGACGCGCTCGGCCATCTCATCTCCGAAGTGAATCTGCTGGCCACCACGCTGCGACAGCAGCGCCTGGGCGCCGTGGAGGCCACGGCGCTGCTCGGCAAAGTCATGGAGGAGATCGACGTGGCCGTGTTCGCTTTCGATCCCGAAAAACAGCTTCGCCTGGTCAACCGCGCCGGAGAACGCGTGCTCGGCCAGGACGCCGAGCACCTGCGCGGAAAGACCGCAGCCGAGCTGCACCTCGAGAAATGCTTCGATGGCGAGGCCCTGCGCACCATCGAGATGTCGTTCCCCGGAGGCGCGGGCCGCTTCCAGCTCCGCCGCAGCACGATTCGCGAGGAGGGCGTGCCGCACCACCTGCTGGTGCTCACGGATTTGAGCCGCACGCTGCGCGAAGAAGAACGGCTGGCCTGGCAGCGCCTGATCCGCGTGCTGGGCCACGAGCTGAACAACTCGCTCGCCCCCGTGAAATCCATCGCCGACAGCCTGTCCACCCTGCTCTCGCGGGAAGCGCTGCCGGCAGACTGGAGGGACGACACCCAGCGGGGCCTGGAAGTGATCAGCGGGCGCGTGGAGGCGCTCGGCCGGTTCACCAGCGCATATGCCAAGCTGGCGCGGCTGCCCTCTCCCACTCTAAAGCCCGTGGCCGTGGGCGACTGGGTGCGCCGCGTCACCCAGCTCGAATCCCGCGGGCCCGTGGAAGTCCGTCCCGGGCCGGAACTGACCATCGAGGCGGACGCCGACCAGCTCGACCAGCTCCTGATCAACCTGGTCAAAAACGCAGTGGACGCCTCCGCCGAAGACCACGGCGGCGTGCGCGTTTCCTGGCGCAAAGACACCGGTTTCGTCGAAGTGGACGTGCAGGACGAAGGGCCGGGCCTTTCGAATACGGCAAACCTCTTCGTACCCTTCTTCACCACCAAGCCGGGCGGCTCCGGCATCGGGCTGGTGCTCTGCCGGCAGATTGCGGAAGCGCATAACGGCTCGCTGACGCTCGAGAACCGCACGGACGCGCACGGCTGCGTGGCGCGTCTGCGCCTGCCGCTCTAGCGCCGGCGCTGAGGATGGCGCCGGGCCGCGGCCCGGAAGTGCGCTTAAGATGGACTGGCCGCCACGGAAGGACTTCAGCGGCGGATGCGGAAGGGTCAGACCAGAATTTCCGCCGCCATGGTGTCTGCCATCTGGCTGAACCGGCGGTTATGCTCCTGGTGCAGGGATTCCTCGGCGCGCCGCCGCAGCGACTCCGTCAGGTCGCGCTGCTGGTCCGCGGACAGGAGCTGCTCCGCGGCCGGATAGAAAATCTCTTCTTCGCGGTCAATGTGCCGGCGCAGCACGGCGGCGTATTCGGCGGCAAACCGGCCCCAGTTGCGGTCGGCTTTGGGACGGTGCTCCCGGTAGGCCGTGGCCGCCGCGGACATCTTCTCCAGCAGCAGCCGCGCGCGGTCGTGGTCGCGCTGCAGCGATTCAATGGCCATTACGTCCAGCGACTTGTTCCTCTTGCCCAGCGCGGGAAAGACGTACTCCTCCTCCTTGCGCAGGTGCTCATTGCCGAACACGCGCATGAATTCCGCCACCGAATCCAGCATGTCGGCGGGAACGTCCGCTCCGGCCTCCAGCAGATGCGCCAGCTCGCGCGTCACGTCCAGCATGCGCAGGATGGCCCGATGTTCGATCAGCAGGACTTCGATACCGGATGCGTCGGCCATTTCTCGTCCCCCCACTGAAGAGCTTAAGATTTCAACGATGACGCCGGAGCTTTGCGACTGGGAAGGGGTCCCGGCTTTACGGAGGGCGCCCCGGCCCCACCTTTATAGCCCGCGGGGAGGCACCGGTCAACTTCCCGGAAATCCACAGGCAGGAGGGGAGGGTGTGGAATTGTAACATTCCCCGCCCCCCTCCCTCAGAATCCCGGATATTCTATCTAACCATCAGAAAAGACAAGACTTGTGGCAGTTCTCCGCCCCGGTCCGCATCCAGCAGCGTCCCGCTGCTGCCCTGCTCCTGACCTTTTTTCCTCCACTCCTCTTCGCTCAACAGCTTCAACGTGGGGAGATTCTTCTTCTCCAGTTCGGGGTTAACGGCGCCGATGGCTTTGTCGGCCGTGGCCCGGAAGTTGGCTTCCATGCCGTCCAGTTCCCGCTTCAGGGCCGCCAGTTGCGCCACCTGGGAGTCTGTAGGCCGGCCCGTAAAACCATTGATGCCGCCATAGACCTCAAGAATCTTTTCGCGGAGTTCAATCTCTCCCGTGTAGCCGCCTTCCTTGGTGGCGGCGAGCTTCTTATTGATCGCGGAGAGCGAGTCGCGAAGGCCTTCGAGATCCTTGCGCAGCGGCTCCTCCGCGGAAAGTTTTGCGGCGCGTTCCCCGGCCTGTGTGCTGAGGTCGCTGACCGCGTCCACCACGTAGGCGATGTGCTCCACCAGATGGTAGGCCTCGAGCACCGTTTTGTACTGCTCGGCGCGCTCGGCGGGGGTGTGCCGGCCCCGCGGATCGGCCACCACGTGGATTTGCGCGCTGGCGGTCTCCTTCCCGCGGGTGAATTTCACCGTGTAGGTCCCGTCGGGCATGTAGGGCCCTAGAAAGGTATAGGGATCCGGAACCAGTGAGGTGGCTGGCGGAGCTTTCGGCGACTTCATGCGCATGCTCCACTCCGCGATGTTGATTCCCTTGCGGCGGGTGGTGGAGAGAGTATCCAGCAGATTGCCCTTGGCGTCGTACACGGCGGCCTTGAATTCGCCGATGAGCATCCGCTTCTTCATGTAGTAGGCGATGCGCGCCGTGGTGTGTCCGGTATTCCCGGTAAACTCCCCGTCGCCGTCGGAGCGCTGCTCGAATTCGTACAGGCCCTCCACCGCATCGCGGCTGGGCAGCACCGCGAAGTCCTTCTCCAGGACTTCCGGCGTGAGCGCGCGAAGCGTGGTCAGGTCGTCCAGGATGTAAATGCCGCGGCCGTGCGTAGCCATCAGCAGGTCGCCCTCGCGCGGCTGGATGGCCATATCGCGGATCGAGAGGCTCTTGGGCATCCCGCCCGTAAAGTGGCCCCAGTCCTTCCCTCCGTCCACGGAGATGTACAGCCCCGTCTCCGTGCCGGCGAACAACAGATTCTGATTCACCAGGTCTTCGCGGATCACGTGGGCGTACCCGCTGATGTCCGGAGTGGCCAACGATTCCCAGGTCTTGCCGTAGTCCCGCGTGCGCACCAGGTAGGTCTTCATGTCCCCGGACTGGTGGCCGTCGAGAGAGGCGTAGGCGGTGCCTTCCTGGAAGTGGCCGGCCTCGACGGAGGAAACCCACGTTTCTGCCGGAATCCCCGGCAGGTTTTTGGTCACGTCGGTCCAGCTCTTGCCGCCGTCGCGGGTCACCTGGATGTTGCCGTCGTCGGTCCCCACCCAGACCACGTTCGCGTTCTTCGGCGATTCGCTGATCGCAAAGATGGTGCAGTGCTTTTCCGCGTCGGTGTTGTCGCGCGTCAGCCCGCCGGATTCTCCCTGTTTCTGCTCCTCGGGATTATTCGTGGTGAGGTCGGGTGAGATCCTGGCCCAGGAGTCCCCGCGGTCCGCAGACCGGTACAGGTATTGCGAGCCGATGTACAGCGCCCCGCTGCGGCCCGACTTGGTGGTCAGCAGGGGCGTGTTCCAGTTGAAGCGCAGATCCGGTTCCCCCGGCTTGGCAAACGGCCGGATGTTCTTGCTCTCGCCGTTGGACATCCGGTACCGGAACACATGGCCGCCCTGGAATTCCACATACACATAGTCGGGATCCACCTGGTCCACTTGCGCGGCAAATCCGTCGCCGAACGCCAGGTTGCGCCACGCACGATTGGGTATCCCGTCGGTATGCCGCGAAGGTCCCGTCCACGTTCCATTGTCCTGCAAGCCCCCGTAGACGTTGTAAGGCTCCTGCATGTCGTAGGTCACGTGATAGAACTGCGAGACCGGCAGCGCTGCCAGCATCCTCCAGTGCGCCCCCCGGTCGCTCGAGGCATAGACGCCGCCGTCGGTTCCCAGCAGCAGGTGATAGGAATCCTTTGGGTCGATCCACAGGGCGTGCAGATCGCCGTGGTAGGAGTCGCCAATGGGAGAAAACGTCTTTCCGCCGTCGTCGCTCACGCTCAGGCCGTAGCCCGGCTTATAGACGCGCAGATAGTCCCGGGGATCCACCACCAGGTAGGCGAAATAGAACGGCCGCCCCTGCACGTTGAACGAAGTGTTCATCTTCGTCCAGTTCTCGCCCAGGTCGTCGGAGCGGTAGAGCGCCGTCTCCTTCGCCTCCACCACGGCGTACAGGGTGCTCGGGCGGGAGGGCGCCGTGGCGATGCCGATGCGTCCCAGCTCGCCTTCCGGCAAACCCTTGCGGATGGGCTTCCAGGTGTCGCCGCCATCAGTGGAACGAAAGAGTCCGCTTCCCGGTCCTCCGGAAATGAACTTGTACGGATAGCGGCGCACCTGCCACATTCCGGCATAGAGAATGTCGGGATTCTGCGCGTCGGCGGCCAGATCGGCGCATCCCGTGTTCGCGTCCACATAAAGCACTTTTTTCCAGGTCTTGCCGCCGTCTTTTGTGCGGAACACGCCGCGCTCATCGTTGCTGTTCCACAGGTGCCCCAGGGCGCACACGTACACGGTGTCGCTGTCCTTGGGATCCACCAGGATCCGGCTGATGTGCTCCGTGTCGCCCAGGCCCATGAACTGCCAGTCGTCCCCGCCGTCGGTGGTCTTATACACGCCGTGGCCCACCGAGACGCTGTTGCGCACCCAGGGTTCGCCCGTTCCCACCCACACCGTGCTGGGATGCGACGGATCGATGCGGATCGCGCCGATGGATTGCACGTAGTCGTCGAACACCGGCCGGAACGTGAGGCCGCCGTTCTCCGACTTCCACACACCTCCCCCCGCCGCGCCGACATACACCGTCACCTTTTCGCCGGAGTGCGCGTCGATCGCGGCAATGCGTCCGCCCATCACGGCGGGCCCGATGGCCCGCGCGGAAAGGCCGCCGAACGTGTCGGAGTCCACCTTCACACCGTCCGCAGCGGCGCGGGGTACGCCCAGCAGCATGCAGGCGAGCCCCACCGTCCCGGCAAGCAGCCATCCAGCCAATCCGCGCGAATTTCTACCCGGAGTGTTCATTCCATGCCCCCTTTTTTCCCCTGTTCTCCTGAGGCGCCGAAAGCGAATGCGGGAGGGCGGCTCGCTGGCTCCGCCCCGCCCCGCGTGGAATGGTTCGTCGTCCTGGCTCGCGGCCCGCCGCCCTGCCGAATCCTGGCGGCGGGAATGCGAAGCTCAGCGGTCTGTGCCCGGTTTCTCCGCCGGTTTGGGCTGCGCTGGCGCGGCAGCGGGCATTTGGAATTGCACGCTGCTCAGGTCCGGGTTGATCTCTATCTTGTCGATCGTGATTTTCTGCTTTTGCTGGCTGCCCACGGTGTTCTGTTCGATGGCAAAGGGGAACACCAGACCGTCCACCGTCCGGAAATCGCTGTACGTGCTCTCTTCTTCCGTCTCGTTGCCGTGGACCTTGGCCTTGGTAACCGTCTTAACCTCCAGGCCGGAATCCACGTCGATGTACACCGTTTCCACGATCCCGTTCTTCCGGGTCACGCGCAGCTTGTAGGCGTCCGACCCTTCCACCTTGTCCTTGCCCAGGTATTCCACCGTGTTTCCCTTGGCCTTGTAATCCATCAGCGGCCCGTCCATGTCGCCTTGTGCTTCCATCAGTTTGACGTCATCGGCGGCCATCGGTTCCGGATCCTTCTTCCCCTGGAACGGCATGATGTCCCACCCTTCCTTGCCGTCGTACGCCTGGATCCCCGTCATGCCCTGGACGGTGAATTCCATGCGCACCATGCCCGGACGCTCCTGCATCATCACCATGGGGGCCACCATCCCCGGACCGACCTCGAACCTGCCGGTGAGGCGGATGGACTTTACCGCCCGTAGCTTCGCTTCCCCGCCCCGCGCCTCGATGTTCTTGGCGATAATCTCGTCCACTGTTTGCGCGCCCGCCGGCAGTGTGAACACCGTCGCGACGGCCAGGCACATGGCTACTTTTTTGAACATAGGTGCACTCCTCAGGTGCAGTATTGGTCTCGATTGCGATCTGCGGTTGATGATACGCCGGCACGCCGGAGAAAGTTTCGTCGCCGTGGCCCAAATCTGCCGGGAACCGGCTTCCGGGGTGACGCCCTAGTCTAATCCAGAAGCCCCGGAAGGGGTAGCGCCGCGGAACGGCAGCGCGCACTCTTGCCGGCGGAGCTAGCTGCTCCCCGGGACCCGCGAGGCGCGGAGAATATGTCCGCCCCTCCTCCGCGCGGCCGTGGCGCGCTCCGGAAAGAAGCGCGCGGCGATTTCCGGCGGTCCCAGGTCCTCCACCTCCGTGAAGCCCATCGCCTGCAGCCGCCCCTGCAGTGCGTCCGCCTGAAAATAGGTAACCCAGGCCTCCCCCAGCGATTCCACTAGCGCGGCGTGCCGGTCGTGGTAGGCGCGCGCTTCGGCGCCGAGCGTCTCCGGGGGGTCGGCGTAATCGAACGCTACGTGCGCGCCGCCGGGCAGCCCGGCGATGAACCCCAGCGTGGACCACACGGCATCCTCGCTCAGATAGGGCACCACTCCCAGCCACGTGAAAAACGTGTGCGCCGCGGACTCGAACCCCGCCGCCGCCAGCCCCTCCCCCAGCGTCTGCCGCTCGAAATCCACGGGCGCGAACGTCAGAGTCTCCGGCAGCGGAATCGCCGCAGCCTCCAGCCGTTCGCGCTTCCACTCCTGCGTGGCCGGATGGTCCACTTCAAACACTCGCAGCCGGCCGCCGAATGGATTGCGGTACGCATACGTATCCAGCCCGGCCCCGAGCACCACGAGCTGCGATGCGCCGCGCTCCACCGCCGCGGCCAGCGCGTCTTCCGCAACGCGCGTGCGCACCGCGATGAAGATCCGCATCAGCCGCCGCGAGGGATTTTCTTCCGCCTCGCGGGCCACCGTCTCCCCGTCCTGCCCCAGGATGCGCAGGGCCAGAGGGTCGGAAAATATCCGCCCGCCTTCCATCACCTGATGCGCCGCCCGGTGCGTTGCTGCGGCCAGCGCCGTCCGGCTGGGAGTTCCTGCGCGCATCGGCAAAGCCTAGCACAGCCGGCCATGACGCATTCCGCAGAGGGAGGTAGAATGGCGTATACCTGCTTCATCGGGAGCATCTTATGACCACTGGCCAGCAGGCTGCCTCTTCCTACGAAACCGGATTCTTCCTGAAAGGCAGCTTCCAGACTTCCGGGAAGACCATCGAGATCCATTCTCCCTACGACAACCAGCTCGTCGGCCTCACCTTCGAACCCGACGACCAGCAGGTGGAAGCCGCCGTGCACGAAGCCGTGGCCGTCTTCTCGCAGATGGCCAAGCTGCCTTCCTTCCGCCGCGCCGAAATCCTGCGGCGCATCGCGGACGGAATCGACGCCCGCCGCGAGGAATTTATCCGCACCATGGCTCTCGAGGCCGGCAAGCCGCGCAAGGCCTGCGCCGTGGAGGTGGACCGCGCCACCTTCAACTTCCGCGCCGCCGCGGAAGAGGCCGTGCGTATGGGCGGCGAGCTTCTTCCCCTCGACCTGATGAGCTCCACCAAAAAACGCTGGGGCATCGTCCGCCGATTTCCCGTCGGACCGGTGCTGGCCATCACCCCCTTCAATTTCCCGCTCAATCTGGTGGGGCACAAAGTGGCTCCCGCGTTTGCCGCCGGCTGCACCATCGTGGTGAAGCCCGCGCCGCAGACCCCGCTGTGCGCGCTCCTGCTCGCGGAAGCGGTGCAGGAGGCGGGCGCGCCTGCCGGCGCCTTCGCCGTTCTTCCCTGCTCCAACCAGCAGGCGGAAGGCATGGTGCGCGACGAACGCTTCCGCATGCTCAGCTTCACCGGCAGCGGAACCGTGGGTTGGAAGCTCAAATCCCTCGCCGGCCGCAAACGCGTGGCGCTCGAACTGGGCGGAAACGCCGGCGTCATCGTGCACGGCGACGCCAATCTCGAACTGGCCGCCGAACGCTGCGCGCAGGGCGGTTTCTCCTACGCGGGCCAGACCTGCATCTCCGTCCAGCGCATCCTGGTGCATCGCACCGTGGAGAAAAAGTTCACGGACCTGCTCGTGGATCGCGTAAAAGCGCTCGTCGTCGGCGATCCCCTCGACCCCGCCACCGACGTCGGCCCGCTCATTTCCCGCGCCGCAGCCGAACGCGTGGACGACTGGGTGGCCGACGCCATCTCCGGTGGTGCACGGGCGCTCTGCGGCCGCCGCCGCCGCGATTCCCTCTACGATCCCACCGTGCTCACGCACACGAAGCCGGACATGCCGGTGAACTGCGAGGAAATCTTCGGCCCGGTGGTCACCGTCTCGCCCTACGATTCCTTCGACGAGGCCATCGTGCACCTCAACGATTCCCGCTTCGGCCTCCAGGCCGGCGTCTTCACGCGCGACATCGGCAACATCTTCCGCGCTTACGAGCAAATCGAAGTCGGCGGCCTGATGATCAACGAGGTGCCCACCTTCCGCGTGGATACCATGCCCTACGGCGGCTCGAAGGAGTCCGGCATCGGCCGCGAGGGCCCGCGCTACGCCATCGAGGAAATGACCGAGCCGCGCCTGCTGATGTTGAATCTGGACGCATAGCGCGCGTCCGCCACGCGCTACAATACGTCCTCCATCCGATGAGACGCGCCGTCCAGCGGGAACGGAACAAGAACTACTACCGCGCGCTCCACGTTCCGCTGTGGGTCTGGGTCTTCTTCATCCTCCCCGGAAACCTCACCTACGCGCTTTACGCCCGCGGCCCGGACGCGCGGCACCTGTGGTGGCTGGTGGCGGTCGTGGCCGTGTGCGCCTGGCGCGGCTACGTGGGCCGGCTGCCCGGTTGCGAA
>Ga0335077_10010612_pt1 | contig 11489 bp, 11 predicted proteins | sample Lox_Sample_31_FD_207151 | JGI IMG/M metagenome (GOLD analysis project Ga0335077, IMG submission 207151) | Soil microbial communities from Loxahatchee National Wildlife Refuge, Florida, United States - Lox_Sample_3.1 | ecosystem: Environmental > Terrestrial > Soil > Wetlands | place: USA...
TCTGTCGCGCAAAAATACCTCAAGCCGGACGCGCTGGTAGTCGCCATCGTGAAGCCCGAGACGGTTTAGTTACACCTTTGCCACCAACTGCCGCAGCACAAAAGGCAAAATGCCGCCGTGCTGGTAATAATCAATCTCAATCGGCGTATCAATGCGGCACCGCACCGGCACGTTCTGCACTTTGCCGTCCCGGTGGGTGATGCGCAACGTCAGGTCTTGTTGCGGTTTCAAGTTCGCGCCGAGGCCGACGATGTCGTAAGTTTCCGTGCCATCCAGTTTCAATGACAGAGCGTTCGTGCCTTCCTTGAATTGCAACGGCAGCACCCCCATGCCGACCAAGTTGCTGCGGTGAATCCGCTCGAAGCTCTGCGCGACGACGGCTTTCACGCCCAGCAAGTTCGTGCCCTTGGCCGCCCAATCGCGCGATGAGCCGGTGCCGTATTCCTGCCCGGCAATGACCACCAGCGGCGTGCCGGCCTGCTGATATTTCATCGCCGCGTCGTAAATGCTCATCTGCTCGCCGCCGGGCTCGAATTTCGTCACGCCGCCTTCAACTCCCGGCACCATCAGATTTTTGATGCGGACATTGGCAAACGTGCCGCGCGTCATCACGCGGTCATTGCCACGGCGCGAACCATAACTGTTGAAGTCCGCCGGCTCGACACCGTTTTCAATCAGGTGTTTGCCCGCCGGCGACGTTTTTTTGATGGAACCGGCGGGCGAAATGTGGTCGGTCGTCACGCTGTCGCCAAAAATGGCCAATGCGCGAGCGTTCTTGATTTCGCGAATCTCGCCGGGCTGCATTGAAAAATTTTCAAAAAATGGCGGCTCCTGGATGTAAGTGGATTTTGCGTCCCATTCGTAAACGTTGCCGGTGCTGGAGGGAATTTCATTCCACTTCGGATTTTGCGCGGCGAAATCCTTGTAAAGTTTTCGGAAAACGTCCGGCTGCAACGCGGTCTGCATCAGGTCGCGGATTTCGCGCAGCGACGGCCAGATGTCCTTCAACAGAACCGGCTGGCCGTCCCTGCCCTTGCCGAGCGGTTCATGCGCGAGGTCAATGTCCACGCGGCCAGCCAAAGCAAAGGCAACGACGAGCGGCGGCGACATGAGGAAATTCGCCTTGATGTTCTGGTGGATACGCGCCTCGAAATTGCGGTTGCCGGACAACACCGCCGCGGCAACCAGATTATTTTTGACGATGGCTTCTTCCACCGGTGCGGCGAGCGGGCCGGAATTGCCGATGCACGTCGTGCAACCGTAGCCGACGAGGTTGAAACCGAGTTTGTCAAGATAGGACTGCAAACCGGTCTTGTTCAAATAATCGCTCACGACGCGCGAGCCGGGCGCGAGCGAGGCCTTGACGACCGGGTCCACCGCGAGACCGTGTTCCACTGCTTTCCTGGCGAGCAAGCCGGCAGCGAGCATCACACTGGGATTCGATGTGTTGGTGCAGCTTGTGATGGCGGCAATCAATACCGAGCCGTGGCCAATAGTCGATCTGCGGCGGCCGTTGAGCGCAACTTCGGCCTTGGTGGTGGAAAATTCATCGGGCTTCATGCCAAAACCATTTTCCATGACCGGCTTGCTGAAGGTGGCAATGAAACTTTCCTTCAGCTTCGGCAATTCGATGCGATCTTGCGGACGTTTCGGGCCGGCGACGCTTGGCAACACTGTGTTCAAGTCGAGTTCCAACACCTGCGAATAGACGATTTCGCCTAGCTTTGGGATGCCCCAAAGTCCCTGCGCCTTGTAATAATTTTCGTAGGCGCGGCAATGCTCCTCGCTGCGGCCAGTGGCACGCAGATAATTCACACATTCCTCGTCAATCGGGAAGAAACCCATCGTTGCGCCGTATTCGGGCGCCATGTTGCCAATGGTCGCACGGTCCACCACCGGCAACGCCGCCGCGCCCGGGCCGAAAAATTCCACAAATTTGCCGACCACCTTCGCCTTGCGGAGCATCTGCGTGACGGTCAACGCCAGGTCAGTAGCAGTAACACCTTCAAACAGCGTGCCGGTCATGTGAACGCCGACCACATCGGGCGTGAGAAAATAAACCGGCTGGCCCAACATGCCGGCTTCGGCTTCGATACCGCCAACGCCCCAGCCAACTATACCGAGACCATTGATCATTGTGGTATGGGAATCTGTGCCGACGAGTGTGTCGGGATAAAAGACAGTTGAAGGTTGAGAGTTGAGAGTTGAGAGTGAAGACAGCACGCCTTTGGCCAAATACTCCAGGTTCACCTGATGGACGATGCCGATGCCGGGCGGCACGACCTTAAACGTATCAAAGGCCTGCATGCCCCATTTCAGAAATTGGTAACGCTCGCGATTACGCCGGAACTCGATTTCCAGGTTGCGGGTGAAGGCATCCGGCGAACCGTTTACGTCCACCTGCACCGAGTGGTCCACCACCAAATCCACCGGCACCAGCGGTTCAATAATTTTGGGATTCTTGCCCAGGCGCGCGACGGCGGAGCGCATGGCTGCCAAATCCACCAGCAACGGCACGCCGGTGAAATCCTGCAACACAATCCGCGCGACGATAAACGGAATTTCCTCCGTGCGTTCCGCGTTCGGCTGCCAATTGGCTAGCGCGCGGACATTGTGTTCGGTCACTTTTTTGCCATCGCAATTGCGCAGGACCGATTCGAGCACGAGCCGGATGGAAACCGGCAATTTGGAAACCGGCCCCACACCGACTTTTTCGAGCGCCGGCAACGAATAAAATTTCCCCTGTTGGCCGTTGCCGAGTTCAAACGTTTGCAGCGTGCCGGAAAAATGATGCGGTGTGCTCATGCAATTCCTTCAATTAACTGCAAAAATGAAGGCTGTGCGCGGATGTGTCAAGCGGACGCAATCCAAGTGAACTTGGAATTTATGGAGTGAAAGCTATTCCCGCGAGCCGTTGGCCCCATTTGCCGGCGAAGATTCGTCGTGGAGCAAATCGGTAATCCGGCGTTCCAGGCGCGCGAGGTCGAGCGGCTTGGTGAAAAAATCCTCGGCGTGCATGGCCACGGTGCGCTTGGTCACGTCGCCGGAAAGCGCGCTCATGAAAATGATGGGGATTTTTTTCGTGGCCGGCTGCCGGCGCAGGATTTCGCAAACGGACAGGCCGTCCAGATCGGGCAGCAGAATGTCGAGCAGGATGAGATTCGGTTTGAACTGCCGCGCCTGGCTGAGCGCCTGCACGCCATCGGTGGCCACGATGAATTCATAGCCCAGCGCGGCAAGGCGAAATTGGACCAATTCGACAAAATCGCGCTCATCATCCACAATCAAAATGCGAGGCACCATGTTGTTAAGTTAAGCCCATTTCGCGCCAGGCACAATGGCAGCTTGGTTAAGGCTGTGTCACAAAATGGAAACGAGATGGCTAAAAAACTTGTTTGGACGGAACGGGTTTGATAGCTCTCATCAAAAATGCCGACCAAGCAAGGTTCCATTCATCTGTTCCGGCTCTTTGGGATTGACGTGTATCTGCACTGGGCCTGGTTTCTGGCGGTCGTGTATTTCGTCAATGGAGCCAGAGGTTACTCTTCCACAATTTGGAGCGTACTGGAATGTCTGGCGCTGTTCCTGATCGTGCTGATGCACGAGTTCGGCCATCAACTGGCCTGCCGACAAGTGGGCGGGCAAACCCACGATATCATCCTCTGGCCGCTCGGCGGCGTGGCTTACGTGACTCCGCCACCACGCCCCGGCGCCCAATTATGGAGTATCGCTGCCGGGCCGCTGGTGAATGTGGCGCTCTTTCCCATCCTGACCGTAGTGGTGCTTCTGGCGCGATCCGCGAATGTGGGTGAAGACGTCTACTTTTTTATCCTGACGCTCTGGTATATCAACATCGTTTTGCTCGTATTCAATTTGCTGCCGATCTACCCGCTCGACGGCGGGCAAATTTTGCGGTCGCTGCTTTGGTTTGCCTTCGGGCGGGCGCGCAGTTTGATGATTGCCACCGTCATCGGCTTCATAGGCATTATTGCCTTCATTCCCATTCTCATCTGGACCAACCAATTGTGGTATTACCTTCTGGCTGGTTTTGCGCTGTTGAACTGCTGGGGCGGCTTGAGGCAGGCGCGCGCCCTGTTGCGCGTGGCCAAAGCGCCACGCCGCGCCGGCTTTGCCTGTCCGAACTGCAAAACCGCGCCGCCGCAGGGCGCGTTCTGGGTTTGCGGCAAATGCCGAAAGCCGTTTGATACGTTTGCAACTCTAGGCACATGCCCCCATTGCGGCGTTCAATACACCGCCACTTCCTGCCCGGAATGCGGCGTGCTGCGGCCATTCAACGAGTGGATGACATTTGGGAGCGTTCCCCCGCAATTGTAATAGTTTGCGGGGTTGCCGTGCCGGCGGCCCTGATTTCAAGGACGCGGTCCGCTGTTCCTCCTGAAATTCACTTCAACTTTGCCAGCGCCGCCTTGACGGCCTCGAAGTTCGGCAAGTCCTTCGGCGTCGGTGTCTGTTCGCTGTATTGCACCACGCCATTTTTATCAATCACGAACGCCGCGCGCGCCGCCGTGTCGCCCACGCCGGCCAGCATCGGAAACACCACGCCATATTTTTTAATGACTTCCTTGTTTAAATCGCTGGCCAGCGTGATGCCGATTTTTTCCTTTTGTGCCCACGCCTCCTGCGCAAACGGCGTGTCCACGCTGACGGCGATGACGTCGGCATTCAGGCCGGAATAGCCACCCAGGCCCGCACTGACGTCGCACATTTCCTTGGTGCAAACGCTGGTGAACGCCGCCGGGAAAAACAGCAGCACGGTGTTCTTTTTGCCAAAATTGTTGCTGAGTTTCACGTCCACGAGACCGGACGCCTGTTTGGATTTCAAGGTGAAATCGGGAGCTTTGGAGCCAACGGATATTGCCATAATCTTTTTTGGTTTTGAGTTTAACTGTTTCTTGTTACGGACGAATTTGCGGCATTCGCCGCCCGCATGTCAAAATCTTTCAACTCAATTCCGCCAGAACTTCCGCCGCGTGCTCGTTCAGCTTCACCTGCGGCCAGATTTTTTTGATGCGGCCGTCCGGGCCGATGAGAAACGTCACGCGATGCGTGCCGAGATATTTCCGGCCCATGAAACTTTTCTCGCCCCAGACGCCGTAGGCCGTGACGATCTTTTTGTCCTCATCCGCCAGCAGCGTGAACGGCAGCTTGAATTTCTCCACAAACCTGTCATGCGATTTGACCGGGTCGGTGCTGACGCCGAGCACGACCGCGCCGCGCCTTTTGAATTCGGCGAAATGGTCGCGGAACGCGCACGCTTCCTTCGTGCAGCCCGGCGTGTCGTCCTTGGGATAGAAATAGAGAATGACGTTTTTGCCTTTGAAATCAGCGAGCGAAACCTGGCTGTCGCCGTTCGTTGCCGCCGAAAATTCCGGCGCAATGCCGCCTTCCTTCAATTTGAGTTGAATTCCCTTAGCCATATCTTTTTGCGGCCATAGATGAGCACAGATTCACACAGATGAAAATAAAAGCTGGCGCCGAAATCTGTGTTTCATCTGTGTCAATCGGTGGCTTCCACTTTTGCCGAACTGGTCGGATGCGCGCCAAGTTGTTTCACGCCGTCCCAGACATAAAGCAGTCCGGAAACGCCGGTAAACACCGCCGCCCCAATGGTCCAAGCCTGGAACCAGCGCACATTCAAATCACGGTCCCAATCCAGCAAAATCCAGATTACGACAGCCATCTGGAACACCGTGGCGATTTTGCCAAGGGCACGCGGGCGCACGGCCACTTTGCCAACCATGTACCGGATTACCACGATGCCGATGAGCAGCAGCAAATCGCGTCCGATGATAGTGCCCGTAAGCCAGAGCGGAATCTGCCCCAGACGCGGCGCGTGATCGAAACTCAGCAGCACCACGCCGGACACGAGCAGCAACTTGTCCGCCAGCGGGTCGAGGACGGCGCCGAGTTCACTGCGTTGGTTGTAACGGCGTGCGATGTAACCGTCCACGGCGTCCAGAATCGCCGTAATGGCAAACGAAAGGATGGCCACCAGCCGGTGAACTTCGTTGCCGGTCTCGACGTAATAAAGCGTTTCGACGACAAAGAACGGAATTAACAGGATGCGCAGAATCGTGATTTTGTTGGCGGTCGTCATGCTGCTTCGCGCCAGATTTCTAACGCAAACCTGCAGAGTCGCCAAGACCCAAAGGAAAGTTTTCGCTCCCTCTTCGCACCATGGTGTTTTGCATTAAACAATTTCACGGCGTAATTCACTTTGCGCCTTGCCAAACGCGCGATTTCTTCGCTCAATTTTACCGACATGAGCAATTCAAAATCTTCCAAGCCGCTCGTCGGCATTTTAATGGGCAGCGACTCGGACTGGCCAACCATGAAGGCCGCCGCTGATGTGCTGGATGAATTCGGCGTTGCCAGCGAAGCAAAGGTCATCTCCGCGCATCGTACGCCCAAGGATTTGGAACAATACGCAGGCAGCGCAGGCGAACGGGGCCTGCGCGTCATCATTGCCGGCGCGGGCGGCGCGGCGCATCTGCCGGGCGTGACGGCGGCGTTCACCATCCTGCCGGTCATTGGCGTACCGATTGAGGGCAAATCGCTAAAGGGCCTCGACTCGCTGCTGTCCATCGTGCAAATGCCGCCGGGCGTGCCGGTGGCCACGGTCGGCATTGGCGCGGCAAAAAATGCCGGGCTGCTCGCGGTGCAAATTCTGGCCGTCGGCGACGGGCGATTGCAAAAGGCCCTGGCCGATTTCAAAAAGAAACTCGCCGAGGAATCCCGCGCGAAAAACAAAACTCTCGTCTCCTGATCAGCCGCCGATTGCCAATTTGGAAGCGGCATATCCTTTGACCTTTGAACAGACATCGTCGTTTATTCGAGCTTGCCTGTTTCGCAAGAGACTATCCAGGAATGCAATGTTTCACCCCTGATGGCATAACCCATGCTTTCCTTGTGTGTTGATTCAACCCTGTCGTTTACGGACGGCGGGAATTTTTGTGGACAAATCGAAGAACTCAATATGACAGACTATCTTGCCAAAAACGTAGGCAAATGGCTGTTTCCGCGTCTGGCGTGGGACCAGCGCAAGCGTCAATTGCGGACTATCATGCTGGTTTTCCTGGCGTGCGCTTCCGGCTGTGGAGCTTTGACGATCTGGATGATGTTGGGCCGGCTCTGACTTGTCGCGGGATTAACGAAGGCATCGTTAATCCAATCTCATTCTTGTTCCACCGATAGCTGCCAGTGGTGATTAGACAACTGTCGGTCCCTTTGTTAGCCTGTGCGCTGATTTATGAGCATGGGAAGCAAAGAACCGCAGGTTGCTCCGCACGCGCCGTCCGATTTCATCCGCGATGTCGTTGCCAAACACGTCGCCGAGAAAAAATATCCGCAGATTCACACCCGCTTTCCGCCGGAGCCGAACGGCTATCTCCACATCGGCCACGCCAAGAGCATCTGCCTGAATTTTGGCATCGCGCGCGAGTTTGGCGGCATCTGCAATCTCCGCATGGACGACACCAACCCGGCCAAGGAAGATGTCGAGTACGTGGACTCCATCATCGAGGACGTGAATTGGCTCATCGGCGGCTGGGCCGACAAAAATCTCGGCCTGAAACCGAAAGGCGAAACGCCCGAAACCATCACCAGTAACGGCCAACCCGACTTCCATCTTGCCGCTATAGTTGGTAGGGCGGGCTCTCCGCGGCCCGCCGCAGAACGGCGCGATGAGACATCGCGCCCTACCTTGGAACCGTTTTACGCGTCTGACTATTTCGACCAGCTTTACGAATACGCCGTCGTGCTGGTCAAAAAAGGCAAGGCCTATGTCTGCGACCTGACGCCGGAAGAAACCGACGAGTACCGTCGCAACGCCAAGGAAAGCCCGTATCGCAACCGCAGCGTTGAGGAAAATCTGGACTTGTTTACGCGGATGAAAAACGGCGAGTTTCCCGATGGCAAACGTTCGCTGCGCGCGAAGATTGACGTAACCTCGCCGAACATCTGGATGCGCGATCCCCTGCTCTACCGCATCCGCCACGCCGAACATCATCACACCGGCCCGAAATGGTGCATCTATCCGATGTACGATTTCGCCCATTGTCTGAGTGATTACATCGAAGGCGTCACACACAGCATTTGCACGCTGGAATTCGAGGTGCACCGCCCGTTGTACGATTGGATTCTGGAAAACCTCGACCTGCCGCGGCCGTTGCCCAAGCAATATGAGTTCGCCAAGCTGATTCCGAGCCACATGATTGTTTCCAAGCGCAAGCTGATTCAACTGGTGAACGAGAACCTCGTCACCGGTTGGGACGACCCGCGCCTGCCAACCATCAGCGGCATCCGCCGGCGCGGCGTGACGGCGAACGCATTGCGACGGTTTGCCATCGGCGTGGGTGTGACCAAATACATCTCGGTCACGGACATTGCCGTCTATGAACACGCCATCCGCGATGACCTGAACAAAATCGCCCTGCGCCGGCTCGCCGTGCTACGTCCACTCAAAGTCGTCATCACGAATTATCCCAAAGACAAGACCGAGGAACTGGACGCCGTCAACAATCCCGAAGACGAAAGCGTGGGCAAACGGAAGGTTCCGTTCAGCCGCGAACTTTACATCGAGCAGGACGATTTCAAGGAAGTACCGCCGCCAAAGTATTTCCGGCTGAAACCCGGCGGCGAAGTGCGCCTGAAATACGCCTACATCATCAAATGCGACGAAGTGGTGAAGGACGCCAGCGGCAGAATTGTGGAATTGCGCTGCACCGCCGACCTCGACAGCAAGACCGGCGGCGCGACGGCGAACCGGAAAGTGAAAGGCACGATTCATTGGGTGAGCGCCGAGCACGCGATTGACGCCGAGTGCCGCCTTTACGACCGGCTTTTCACCGAAGCCGAGCCGGAAAGGGACGGGCGCGATTTCAAATCCGTGCTCAACCCGCACAGTCTCGAAGTGGTGACGGCCAAATGCGAGCCGAGCCTGAAAGACGCGAAGCCCGAGTTGCGCTATCAATTCGAGCGCCTTGCCTATTTTGTGCTGGATAAAGATTCATTGGCAGGGTCATCGCGCTGCGATGACCGGACGGCGCAGCGCGCCGTCCCTACCTTAATTTTCAATCGGACGATCACCCTGAGAGACACTTGGGCAAAGGAAGCACAAAAGGGATGAACGTTACGGATATTTTAGAACTTTAGGAATAACAGACGCGCGAGCCGCGCGTGTCTGTCCAATTACTTCACAAGATCCTTGCAGAAACGCTCAATCCGCTCCAAGCCCTTCTCTAGGTTCGCCATGCTGGTGGCGTAGCTGAGACGGATATAATCGTCCGCGCCGAAGGCAATGCCGGGCACGGCGGCAACTTTCTCCGTTTCCAACAGCTTCGCGCAGAAGTCCGTGCTCTTGAGACCGGTGCCGCTGACGTTCGGGAACAGATAAAACGCACCTTTCGGGTTTACACAGGAAAGGCCCGGAATGCTGTTCAATTTCTGATGGGCGAACCGGCGGCGCTTGTCGAATTCCACCAGCCAAGCCTTCAAGTGATCCAAGGGAGCGGTAATGGCCGCCAGCGCGCCCTTTTGGGCGAACGAAGTCGGGTTGCTCGTGCTGTGGCTTTGCACGGCGTCAATCGCCTTGGCAATCGGTTCCGGCGCAGCCAGAAACCCCAGCCGCCAACCAGTCATGCTCCACGCCTTCGCAAAACCGTGAACGATGATAGTGTGCTCCTGATGCGCTGGTGAAAAGCTGGCGACGCTTTTCACTTTTGCGCCATCGTAAAGCAAATGCTCATAAATCTCATCGCTCATGATGAGCACGCCTTTCTCGATGCAGATGTCGCCAATGGCCTTGGTTTCCTCCGGCGTATAAACGCTGCCGGTCGGGTTGCTCGGCGAGTTCAGGATGAGCAGCCGAGTGTTCGGCGTGATGGCGGCGCGGAGTTGCGCCGGAGTAATTTTGAACTCCGTCTTGTCGGTGGTCGGCAAAATCACCGGCTTCGCGCTCGCGAGCCTGACCATTTCGGGATAACTCAACCAATACGGCGCGGGGATGAGCACCTCGTCGCCTTCCTGGCAGGTGGCGATGACGACGTTGTAGCACGAGTGCTTGCCGCCACAGGAGACAATGATTTGCGACGGTTTGTAAGTGAGGCCGTTCTCGCGTTTGAACTTGTCGGCGATGGCCTGGCGCAATTCGGGAATACCGCTCGACGGCGTGTACTTGGTGAACCCGGCGGCGAGCGCCTTGACGGCGGCGTCCTTGATGAATTGCGGTGTGTCAAAGTCCGGTTCGCCCGCGCCGAAACCCACGACGTCCTCGCCCGCGGCCTTTAGGGCCTTGGCTTTGGCGTCAACGGCGAGCGTGAGCGACGGCGACAGCGACGCGGCGCGTTGAGATATTTTGTAATTCATAATTAACAAGACAACAAATCTACGGGCACCGCGTCGAAGTTCAAGAGCGGAAATCGGAGGGAAATGATTTTCCGCAATTTCAACTGCGGACCATGCGAAAAGCGGCGGAGGGCCGCCGCAGTGCTAGGGGCGGTGATGGGAATGATGCCCAGCAGGAAGCGGAAGCCATAACTCCGGCCTTCGGCGCCCGCCTTGATCATCTTGTAATTGGCGTAGGTCAGGTCAACTTGGGTTTGTGTGGAGGGCGCGCTGTTCGTCACTCTGGTACTCGCGCAGCCGGTGGCAAGGATTAGGAGCATGACGACAACCAAGAGTTTGGACACAACCATAAAATATTTCATTTGACATCCTTCCTATGCGGGGAAGAAAATGAAAGCCATTGATTAGTAACTGCTTGGAACAAGCAATCACCAATGCCGATGGACTAAAGACGTTTCGGCTCAAAAAATGGCCTCTTCCAAATGCATTCTCGGGGCTGTAGTTTCAATTGTCACAACCTGACTCGGAAAAGAGCGTCTTCAGGTAACGCGCGAGCAAAGCGAAGATTTTTACGCAAACAACTTGTCCCCCCTTGCCCATCAGTAAGGGTCTGACTTTCTGTCAGCCCCCTCCCTGATGGGCTTTCACGGGAGGACCCGCGGAACTTTCACTTCCAAGATACCTTTTGTCGCCATGCGATCCGCCAGAGGACTGCCGACAGATTCGGTCAATTTCCTTTTTGTTCTGTGGACTTAGGCTGTTCAGATGTTGACGACTGTGTGGCAGGGACTAAGTCGCAATTTAAATTTCTGGGGTGGATTGTCCACATATCGCCCGTTGCGGGATCGACGATTAAGATACCCAGTGCTCCACCAAAAATGATATTTCCAACATACCAAGGGTCCAGCATGGGGCGTATGCGGGCCTCCGAGGGATTATAACCCGCCATTTCGAAATCAACCCGATACCAATCCCAATGATAAAACCCCCCTCGATCCAAGGCAACGATTGCCGGAGTTGTATTGACGGATACTTCCTTTCCGTGCCTGTCATAAATGGTGACTTTTGCTCCTTCAGGATTTGAATTGATACGCACTGTTTTGGGGCCGCCATCGAGGATTGAG
>Ga0335077_10010613_pt1 | contig 11489 bp, 7 predicted proteins | sample Lox_Sample_31_FD_207151 | JGI IMG/M metagenome (GOLD analysis project Ga0335077, IMG submission 207151) | Soil microbial communities from Loxahatchee National Wildlife Refuge, Florida, United States - Lox_Sample_3.1 | ecosystem: Environmental > Terrestrial > Soil > Wetlands | place: USA: Florida...
GCCGGCCTGGCGCGACGCGTCCGTCCTCCGGAAGACGAGCCGTGAGCTGGCTTTCTCCGACCACGCTCCTCGGGATCGTGCTCGGCTACCTCGTGTTCCTGTTCGTCGTGGCGTCGGCCGGCGAGGCCTTTGCCGGGCGCCTTCGCGGGCGACTCCGGACCGTCACCTACGTCCTGGCTGCCTCCGTGTACTGCACGGCGTGGACCTTCTACGGCAGTGTCGGGCTCGCCGCAAACCGTGGGCTCGAGTTCCTCACGATCTACCTCGGCCCGGCCTGCGTGGCGCTCTTGTGGCCGCTCCTCCTGAGAAAGCTCGTCCGCGTGTCCAAGGAACAGGGCATCACGTCCATCTCCGACTTCATCTCGAGCCGGTACGGAAAATCGGCGCCGCTCGGCACGCTGGTCGCCGTGCTCGTCGTCGGCGGCATGATCCCCTACATCGCCCTTCAGTTGAGAGCGGTGTCGGCGTCCTTCAAGATGATCCTCCGCAGGGATTCGCTGCTGGAGGTCTTCGATCCGACACTCTTGGTGGCCGTGACCTTGGCCCTGTTCGGCATTCTCTTCGGCGCGCGCAACCTGGATTTCACCAAGCGGCAGACGGGGCTCATGACCGCGGTTGCCGTGGAGTCCCTCGTCAAGCTCCTGGCGTTCCTGGTGGTGGGCGTGTACGTCACCTGGCAGCTCTGCGGGGGCTTCGGCGACCTGTTCGGCCGTATTGCCGCCGATCCCGAATGGTCGCGGCTCCTGACCCTGGGCGAGGGGCCGACCGCCTCGTATGCGCGATGGACGGCCATGCTCGGCATCTCGATGGCCGCCGTCATGTTCTTGCCTCGGCAATTCCACGTGCTCGTCGTCCAGAACCCCCGCGTGCGGGACGTGAACGCGGTCGCCTGGTCGTTTCCCCTCTACCTCCTGCTGATCAATCTGTTCGTGCTCCCCATCGCCTTCGCCGGGCTCGTGGCCTTCCCCGGCGCCGCCGTGGATGCCGACAGCTTCATCCTCCGGCTGCCGCTCGCGTTCGGCAGCCCGCTCATATCAGTGGTGGTCTTCGTCGGCGGCTTCTCCGCCGCCACGGCGATGATCGTGGTCGATTCCCTCGCGCTGTCGAAGATGATCACCAATGACGTCATCCTCCCGATTCTGCTTCGCCGGCGACAGATGGAAGATGTCTACGGGATCGTCCTCTTCTACACACGACTGGCCATGCTCGGGGTGGTGGCCCTCGGTTTCGCCTGGGCGAGAATGGAGCACGGCCAGCTCCTGCTCGTGGACATGGGGCTCCTCTCCTTCATCGCCGTCAGCCAGTGCGCGCCCGCCATTCTGCTCGGGATCTACTGGCGGCGAGGCAACCGCAAGGGCGCCTACGCGGGCATCTCGGCGGGATTCCTCCTCTGGTTCTACACGTTGATCGTGCCGGCCCTCGTCAAGGAAGGAGTGTTCGCCGCCTCTTTGCTGGAGGACGGTCCGCTCGGGTGGAGCCTCTTGCGGCCCACCGCCTTCCTCGGTCTCACCGGCCTCGACACCGTCAGCCATGGCGTCTTCTGGTCGCTGTTCTGGAACATCGGGCTCTTCGTGATCGTGTCGCTCCTCACCGAGCAGGATGCCAACGAGCGCTCCCAGGCGGCGGCGTTCGTCGGGGCCCCCGTGGAGGACAAGAGCGCGGCGGGCGCTCCCGCGATCCTCTCGGCGCCCGAGATCGAACGGCTCGTCCACCACTACGTCGGCGACGAGGGAGCCGAGTCCGTCGTGAAGGAGCTGTTTCGTGGCAAGGCGCCGTCCGATCTGTCGGTGCCCGAATTGCTGGAGCTGCGGATCCGGTTCGAGCGCCTCCTGGCCGCGTCCCTGGGCGCCGCCGCGGCCCGCATGATCGTCGAGGACCGCTTCACCATTTCGAAGAAGGAAGCCCAGCAGCTGGTCGCCTCGTTCCAGCACATGCAGCAGTCGCTCCGCGTGACGGAGGAGGAGGTGAAGCGCGGGGAACGGCTTCTCGCGTCCGTCGTGGAGAGCGTGGAGGACTGCATCTTCACGGCCGACATGGATGGCCGGCTGGTCACGATGAATCCCGCCGGCCGCCGCCTCCTGGGTTATGCGACCTCGGAGGTTGGGCGGCTCGGCTATCACGAACTGCTTGCCGTCCACGACGCGCGCAGCCAGGCGGACGTCATCCAGGACGCGGTGGAGCGCGGCCGGGCCTGGGGCGGCCAGGTCACTGGTCGGTGTCACGGTGGCCGCCTCTTTCCAGCCCACCTCGCCATGACATCGATCGTCGATGCGCATGGTCAGCGGATGGGCATGGTGGGCGTACTCCGGGACCTCACCGAGCAGGTGGAGACCCAGCGGCGCCTGATCCAGCGTGAGAAGTTGGCGTCGCTCGGCGAGATGGCCGCGGGGGTGGCTCATGAGATCCGCAACCCGCTCGGCGGAATCAAGATGGCGACCAACCTCCTGTCCTCGCCCGACGTCGAAGGCAGCCCCCTGTCGCAGGAGATGGCGCGCTCGATCCTGTCCGGGATCGCGGAGATCGAGGCCATCATCAACAGCCTCCTCGACTTCACGCGAGACACGCGTTTGGAACGCGGGGAGTATGAGCTCCTCCGGATCCTCGACCCGGTGGTGGCGTCGACGGCGGGGGAAGCCCGCGCCGGGGGTGTCGTCGTCGGTTATGGGCGTGTCGAGCGCGACGTGATGGCCTTCGCCGACGGTCCGAAACTCCGGCAAGTCTTCACCAACGTCTTGAAGAACGCGCTGGAAGCGGTGGACCTCAAGAAGGCGGGAGGACGCGTCGAGGTCAATCTCTTTGCGGCCGGCGATCGCGCGACGGTCGAGGTGGTGGACAACGGCGTGGGGATCCCGGCCGAGCACAGGGACCGGATCTTCCTCCCGTTCTTCACCACGAAGCCGTCGGGCACCGGACTCGGCATGTCGATCGTCAAGAAGATCGTCGATCTTCACGGTGGAGACGTGGTCGTCGATAGCGTGCCTGGCCGGGGAACCCGGGTGCGGATCACGCTCCCCGCCGTGGCCCTGGCTCATTCTGTCGCAGGAGGTGACCGATGAAGCGGCGGCTCTTGCTGGTCGATGACGACGAGGTCTTTCTCCGGCCGCTCCATCGCACGCTGGAGCTCAAGGGGTACGAGGTGCTTCCCGTCCAGAGCGCGGAGGAAGCTCTCGACACGCTGAAGTCCGAGGACGTGGACCTGGTGCTGACGGACCGGCGGCTGCCCGGGATGGACGGAGTCGAGCTGGTGCGCCAGATCAAGGCCGAGCACCCGGACGTCGCCGTGGTCGTGATGACGGCCTATGGCAGCATCGAATCCGCCGTGGACGCCATGCGGCTCGGAGCCGAGGACTACCTGGTCAAGCCCTTCGAGATCGCCCAGATGCTCGTCATCATTCGCCGTGCGATCGAGTTCCAGGAGCTGAAGGCTGCCAGCCGGCGGACGTTGCGGCGCAACCAGGAGCGATTCACGTTCAGCAACATCCTGGCGCGAAGTGCGGCGATGCGGGAGATCTTCGATCTCGTGCGCTCGGTGATGGATCTCGACACCACGGTGCTGATTCACGGAGAGACCGGCGTGGGCAAGGAGCTCCTGGCTCGTTCCATCCATTTCTCGGGAGCGCGCCGTGACCGAGCGTTCCTCGCGGTGAACTGTGCGGCCATTCCGGAGGAGTTGTTCGAGGCCGAGCTGTTCGGTTCACGCAAGGGAGCCTTCACCGGCGCGACCGAGCATCGCCGCGGGCTGTTCCAGATGTCGAGCGGCGGCACGCTGCTCCTCGACGAGATCGGCGAGATGCCGCTGCACCTGCAACCGAAGCTCCTGCGAGCCATCGAAGAGAAGAAGGTGACCTCCGTTGGCGCGGATCGGCCCGTGGACATCGATGTGCGCTTCATCGCCACGACCAACAAAGATCTCCGGGAGGAGGTGGAGCGAGGGGCGTTCCGCCGGGATCTCTTCTATCGACTCTCGGTCATGCCGATCCGCGTGCCGCCGCTCCGGGAGCGCAAGCAGGACGTTCCGCTCCTGGCGGCGCACTTCCTCGAGCAGGCCAACGGGCGCTCGAGGAAGTCCGTCCGAGCGATCGCGCCCGAGAGCCTGGAGGCGCTCCTCCGCTATCCGTGGCCCGGGAACGTGCGGGAGCTGGAGAACGTCATCGAGCGGGCCGTCATCGTCTCGAGCGGCGAGGTTCTGGTCGACATCGAGCGCTTCCTCGCGTCGACCGGTCCCCATGCCGCGCCGGACCTGAGTCTGCCGTTCCGGGACGCAAAGGCACGAGTCGTGGAGGAGTTCGAGCGCGCGTACGTGCGGGGATTGCTCGAGACGTACGGGGGCAAGCTCACGGCGGCGGCCAAGCATGCCGACATGGACCCGAAGAACTTCTCGGACAAGATGACCCGGTACGGTCTCCGCCGGTCCGCTGCGGCCGACGCCGGGGACGCCGGTCCTCGGTCGCCTTGAGTCTCGCGCGGGACCTTGAAGTGGGTCCGTAGATGGTTTAGAAGGAGGTAGGCGCGCTCCTTCGCGCATGTCGCTTCCCATTCCTCACATCACACGAGGGTCCTATGGCTGACAAGACGGCTGCGGCCAGCTCGGCGATCACGGCGCTCCTTCAGGAACGGCGCAAGTTTCCTCCCCCCAAGGCGTTCGCCAAACAGGCCAACGTCAACAAGCCGTCGATCTACCGTGAGGCTCAGAAGAACCCGGCAAAGTTCTGGGAGCGGTTCGCCAAGGAGCTCGACTGGTTCAAGCCGTGGAAGACCGCGCTTCAGTGGAAGGCCCCGTACGCCAAGTGGTTCGTCGGGGGCAAGCTCAACGTGTCCTATAACTGTCTCGACCGGCACATCGCGACGGCGCGTCGAACCAGAGCGGCCATCATCTGGGAGGGGGAGCCTGGCGACAGCCGTACGCTCACCTACTGGGATCTCTACCGTGAGGTGAACCGCTTCGCCTCGGCCCTGAAGCGCGCCGGCGTCAAGCGAGGAGACCGGGTGACGATCTACATGCCGATGGTGCCGGAACTGCCCATCGCCATGCTGGCCTGCAGTCGCATCGGCGCTCCGCACAGCGTGATCTTCGGGGGCTTCGCGCCCGACGCCGTGCGGGAGAGGATCCACGACGCCGACTCCACGGTCCTGATCACGGCCGACGGGGGTTTTCGGCGTGGCAGCATCGTCCCGCTCAAGAAGAACGTCGATGAGGCGCTGCAGGACTGTCCCGACGTCAAGACCGTGATCGTGCTCAAGCGCACGAAGCAGGACGTCGACATGCGAGCGGGGCGTGACATCTGGTGGGACGACTTCGTGCGCGACGCGGCCGCGTACTGCCCCCCCGAGAAGATGGACGCGGAGGACATGCTCTTCCTGCTCTACACCTCCGGCTCCACCGGGAAGCCCAAAGGGATCGTGCATACCACGGGAGGGTACCTGACCGGTGTGTACGCCACGACGAAGTGGATCTTCGATCTGAAGGATACGGACGTCTACTGGTGCACGGCCGACATCGGGTGGGTGACGGGTCACTCCTACATCGTCTACGGCCCCCTGGCGAACGGCGCCACCAGCGTGATGTACGAGGGAACGCCCGACTTTCCCGACAAGGACCGGTTCTGGCGCGTGGTGGAGAAGTACGGGGTGACGATCTGCTACACGGCACCCACGGCGATCCGTACCTTCATGCGTTGGGGCGACGACTACCCGAAGCGGTGTGACCTGTCGAGCCTGCGCCTGCTGGGGTCTGTCGGGGAGCCCATCAATCCAGAAGCATGGGTATGGTACTGGAAGGTGATCGGCGGGGGCCGGTGTCCGGTGGTGGACACCTGGTGGCAAACCGAGACGGGCCAAATTCTCATCAGCCCGCTGCCGGGGCTCACCACGCTCAAGCCCGGATCGGCCACGAAACCGTTCCCCGGGATCGATGCCGAGGTCGTCAACGACAAGGGCGAACCTGCCAAGGCCGGCTACCTCATCCTCAAGAAGCCATGGCCCGCCATGCTCCGCGGGATCTACAGGGATCCCAAGCGCTACGAGGCGCAGTACTGGAGCCGGTATCCCGGTCTCTACTTCACGGGCGACGGCGCCAAGATCGACGACAACGACGACTTCTGGCTCCTCGGCCGCGTGGACGACGTGATGAACATCTCCGGCCATCGCGTGTCGACCATGGAGGTCGAGTCTGCTCTCGTCGACTACCCGCACGTCGCCGAGGCGGCCGTGATCGGCCGTCCGCATGAGATCAAGGGACAGGCCATCGCCGCCTTCGTGACGATCAAGGACGGGACACCTCCTACCAAGAAACTGATGGAGGAGATCAAGGCTCACGTCGTCAAGAAGATCGGCGCTCTGGCCCGCCCGGACGACCTGATCTTTGCCGCCGATCTCCCCAAGACCAGGAGCGGCAAGATCATGCGGCGACTGCTCCGGGACATCGCTGAAGGCAAGGCGCTCGGCGATACGACGACGCTCGCCGATCCGAGCGTGGTGGCCAAGCTCAAGGAACAGTACGGCGAGGAGGAGTAGGGTCTCCATACCAAGGCTAGGTGGCGCGTTTACCAAGAATCGGCCGCCGAGGCGGCCCCGTTGGGCCTTGTTTTCTCGAAACTTAGGCAGCATCAGCCCTGGCACCCGGGATGCTACCTGAAGGTCGGTTTGGTGTCACGTGGCCGGGTTGGGGCCCGGCGAGAACTGGTACGAGGAACAGCTCACCACAGGGGAGGCTAAATGGCGGCAACTCATATTTCCCTCAAAGAGCTTCGTCGGGTCGTCCTCGCCGCGGCTGTCGGGAACATCATCGAGTGGTATGACTTCTACATCTTCGGCAGCTTGGCCGCGATCCTCGCAGTCAAGTTCTTCGAGAAGAGCCACCCGGTGGCGGCGTTCCTCAGTACGGTCGCGCTCTTCTCCGTCGGTTTCCTGATCCGGCCGCTCGGCGCGTTCTTGTTCGGCTGGCTGGGCGACAAGGTCGGTCGCAAGTACACCTTCCTGGTCACGCTGAGTGGAATGGGAATCTCCACCGCACTCATCGGCTTCATTCCCACGTACGCGGCGATCGGCATCGCCGCGGCCGTCATCCTGTTCGTCTTGCGCTTGATCCAGGGCCTCTGCCTTGGGGGCGAGTATGGTGGCGCCATCACGTACGTCGCCGAGCACATTGCGGACGAGAAGCGCGGGTACTACACGGGATGGCTTCAGACCTCGCCGACGCTCGGCATCGTGGTGTCCTTGGCGGTGATCATCGGCACCCGGAACTACCTGGGCGTCAGCGCGTTCAGCGAGTGGGGTTGGCGGATCCCGTTCATCATCTCGCTCCTCCTGGTTGCGATCGCGATCTACATTCGGCTCTCGCTGGCGGAGACGCCGATCTTTCAGGAAATCAAGAAGAAGGGCCAGACGGCCGCCAATCCGTGGCGGGAAGCCTTCCTCAGCCGGAACATCAAGTACGTGGCGATCGCGACCATCGTGGTCCTGGGGCAGGGGTGTGTGTGGTACAGCGGCCAGTTCTGGGCGCTCTACTTCCTCCAGACCGTCAAGAAGCTGGATGTGCTGACTTCCAGCTACATCGTCGGCATCGCCCTGCTGATCGCGACACCGACGCTGATCTTCTGGGGCTGGCTGTCCGACAAGATCGGACGCAAGCCGATCATTCTGGGCGGTATGCTTCTCGCAGCCCTCACGTACTACCCGCTCTTCACCGCGCTGGGGAGCTATGCGGAGCCGAACAACGTCAACTATCCGATGGCGATTCTCGTCGTCGTGATCCTCGTGAATTACGTAGGCATGACCTACGGGCCGATCGGCGCCTTCCTGGCGGAGTTTTTCCCCGGGCGGATCCGTTACAGTTCGGTGTCGGTGCCCTATCACATCGGCAACGGATGGGGGGGTGGGCTCGTTCCCATCATCACCACGTCGGCGTACCTCTCGACAGGCAGCCTGGGCTGGGCGCTGGTCTACCCCATCGCCTTGCCGGCGCTCATGTTCCTACTGGCGCTCTTCCTGATGCCGGAAACCCGCAAGCACAGCATCTGGGAGGAAGGCGCGATCGAGGCAGCGCGCAGTCGCGTGTAATCCTGCGAAGCTCGCCGGGCCGCGGCTGTTTTCCGCGTCTGGAGCATGTAGTGACGGGTCGCGGCTCGCGTTCTGGTTCGGCGACCGGCCTCCGGGCGTCGAGCCACGAACTGGGCATGGCGGCGCTACGCAATGTCTTGCACAGTCGAGACGTGCGCCGTCCACTCGGTGAGGATGAATCCCGCCGCCGGCTTGAGGAGCGTGGTGATCATGCTCGAACATTGATCACCCATGTGTCCTTTTTTCCCCGTAGCGCCACGGGCATTTTTCCCTGCTTGACCACTTTGACTCTGCGAGGCATCGCGAATATCTAGCGTTCCAGGCCGTCTCTATCTGGGAATCCTCGGGCATATGGCTTGCATCTTATGCTGCGACCGGAACGACGGGTTGGGCCCGTCGCCTCAGGAAGGAGACGCCATGGACGAGATCAGAGAGCGGTTGACATTGGAACTGAACCGTACTATGGGGCGTATTCGCCAGTTGGGCGGGACGGTGATCTTGGAGGACTTTCCCGGAGCTGTTGGAGACAACACCCCGTTGGCCGATGAGACGGACGTGATCCGTCTGAACGAAGACCGTGAGATGAGCTTTGCCACGCGCAGTCTCCTCGTGGAGAGAGCCAACAAGCTGGCGGAGGCATTGGACCGCCTGCGGGACGGAGAGTACGGGCTCTGCGAAGAGTGCGGTGAGCCTATCGCGCCGGCAAGGCTTCGCGCCATGCCCGAGGTGGCTACCTGCGTCCGGTGTCAAGACCGGCTGGAGCGAAGCCGCCAGTTCGAGAGGGTCGGGGCGGGCTTCGACGGTGACGAGCCGGAGGAAGAGTAGGCGCCGTGTGATAGGTCGGCTTAACTGCCAAGCTTGTCACGGACCGGCCCCGGCCGGTCCGTGATGATGCCGCCGGCTCCCCAGTGAACGAGCCGATCCGCATGGATTGGCTCGTTTACTGTCCAGACATAGCAATCGAGCCCAGCCCGACGAATGTCATGGATCTCCTGTTCCGTGACGAGCTCGAGAGCCGGGCAAACGGCGGACACCAGGGTCGCAAGGGGCCAGGGTCCGGTGCGGTGTGCGGCCAGAAGACCCAGTGGTATCTCGGAGTTGAGGCGTCTGACCCGATCGAGTACGGCGTGGTCGAAGGACAGTAGCAGCGCCTGGTGGAGCACGTCGTAGATCTCGAGCATCGAGACCACCTTCTCCTCGAGACCCCGATCAGGATCAAAACCGCTCGTCAACTCGATCCAGAATCGAGCCCGATCCCGGAACCGCTCCAGCGTTTCCTGCAGCGTTTGAATGCGTTGCCCCTCGAAGGCCCTCCCTCGCCAGCCTCCGGCGTCCAGGCGTTTGAGCTCGCGGACAGTGCGATCTCGGACCGGTCCAACGCCGTCCGTGGTCCGGTCGAGGGTGAGGTCGTGAATGACGACCGGCTGATCGTCTTTCGACAGGTGAACCTCCAGGGCAATGCCGTCCGCGCCGTGTGCGATAGCCAGCTCGAACGCTGCGATGGTGTTCTCGGGAGCCTCGGCTGACGCGCCCCGATGGGCGATCACGAGAGGGCGCGCGGTCCGATCGCGCGTTGTCTCCGCCGTCACCTCCATGGCATGATCGAGCTGTGGGCACCCCACTCTTGGATGTGTTTCGGCCCGGTGTGTGGCTCGGCGCGCGCACCTATTTTGGCATCCGTTTCGACGGAACTCGTCATATCCCGACCACCGGGCCGCTGATCATCGTGCCGAATCACGTGACCTACGCTGATCCTGTGCTGATCTCCATCCCTGTACGCCGGCCAGTGTATTACATGGCCTGGAATGCGCTGTTCGGGGTGCCAGGGCTCGCGTGGCTGATCCGCCGCCTTCGCGCGTTCCCGGTGGAGATCGAGTCTGCGGATCCCAAGGCCACGCGCGAGGCGATGCGCCTGCTCCTGGGCGGCGAGGCAGTCATGATCTTTCCCGAGGGCGGGCGAAGTCCGGATGGCCGACTCCAGCGATTCAAACCTGGCGCCTTCCGACTCGCCTGCTCCCTCGGAGCCCCCGTGCTTCCAGTGACGATCGCGGGCGGACATGAATCCTGGCCTCCCGGTCGCATGTTCCCACGACCTGGGCGTCTGACCATCACCTATCACCCGCTGATCACGGCGCCGACCACCCAGGACGTCAAACGCGCGGCGCGAATTCTCGCGGCGGAGGTGCACGAGGTCGTAGCTTCGGCGCTGCCGCTCCATCAGCGTTCTCGAGCGGAAAGCTCAGCGGTTTGACGGCCTGGAGTCGTTCGACGGCGGAGCGCGGCACCAGAGCGTCAGCAGTCGCCGTTGGTCGGCTGGTCCAGCGCGGCAGCCGCGCCGCTGGTTGCCGGAAACGGCCGCCGCGTGTATTCTCTCCGACCAATGACAGCTCGCACGGGTTCTGCGATCCTCGTGTTGCACGGTCCAAACTTGAACCTCCTGGGAACCCGCGAGCCGACCATTTATGGCCACCAATCGCTCGCCGAGATTGACCGAGCCATCGGACGGCACGCGGCATCGCGTGGTACGACGGTCACCTGCCGTCAGTCCAATCACGAGGGCGAACTGGTAGACTGGATCCAGTCGGCGGTCAAGGAAGGGTTCGCCGGGATCGTGATCAATCCAGGAGCGCTCAGTCACTACTCCGTCGCGCTCCGCGATGCGGTGGCGGCCGTGTCGCTCCCCGTCATCGAGGTCCACCTGTCGAATATCCATGCCCGTGAGGAGTTCCGGCGCCACTCGGTCGTGGCGGCCGCCGCGGTGGGGCAGATCTCGGGGTTCGGTCTCACCAGCTACCTTCTCGGGGTAGACGCGGCCCTCGCCGCCGGGGTGGCGCGACAGGGAGGCCGAGCCTCGCGGAGTCGCGGCCCAGCCCCTCGGCTCAAGCAGTGAATGGGGGGGCCCAGCCGCCGTCAAACGTGGGAGATGACGATCGCGGAGGCAGTCAGGATCCCCCGTGACGCCTCCCGACGGCATTGGTTCCCCCGGCCCCGCGGAGGCCTCGAGCGGCGATGAGCATGCCCTCATCGAGCGATGCCTTGCCGGCGACGCGTCGGCGTTCGAGCCTCTGGTCGAGAGGTATCGCCAGCGGGTGTGGCGGCTCGCCTACCAGTTGCTGCACGACCGTGAAGAAGCCTGGGACTGCGCCCAAGAGGCCTTCGTACGTGCTTTCCACTCGCTTTCTTCGTTTCGGGGCCATTCGGCGTTCTACACTTGGCTCTTCCGCATCACCGTGAACGTCGCCACGGACCGGCAGCGTTCTCGCGGAGCCCAGGCGCGCGCCTTCGGCGCCGAGCGGTTGTCCGAGGAGGAGTGGAAACGCACCATGCCGGACCCGGGTGCTCGCCCGGACCAGGCCGCGGTCCAGGCCGAGCAGCGCGAGCGGATCCAGCAGTCGCTTGACGCCTTGCCGCCCAAGGCGCGAACGATTATC
>Ga0335077_10010614_pt1 | contig 11488 bp, 9 predicted proteins | sample Lox_Sample_31_FD_207151 | JGI IMG/M metagenome (GOLD analysis project Ga0335077, IMG submission 207151) | Soil microbial communities from Loxahatchee National Wildlife Refuge, Florida, United States - Lox_Sample_3.1 | ecosystem: Environmental > Terrestrial > Soil > Wetlands | place: USA: Florida...
TCACCATTGATTCGGTCTCCTCGACGCGAATGTTGTTTCGCAGTGTTCCAGTATGGCTGAGTTTAGTAAATACTCGGATTGATCGTTGATGATAGCAGGTGATGGCACAGGCTTGCGCTGTCTATTTGGTCAAAAAGACCGCTGCCACAATGGTGAAGACTATCAGATTTCCCGCCGCATCCGTCCAGAGCAGGCCATGGATGCCGAAATCGCGGAACATTCGGCCTTCGAGCCAGATCATGAATGCGATCGGGATGTTAGTGATGGCGGTGAGTGCGCTGAACCAGGTGCTTGCATCGCCGATGTCCCGACCCACTACGTCCATTACGAGGGCTACAGCCCGCGCCTGGCAGAAGCCAGAGCTCAACAGGTAAATCAAAGTCCCAGCAAAATAGAAGGATGGGCGGTTGGGAGCGAGCAGGACCATTGCCCCGATTGCGTTCGTGACCCCAGCTCCAACATAGGTCAGACGGCGGTCCCAGTCGCCGGGAACCAGGATCCCAAGCAAGGACCCAGCAGCGAGCACAGCTCCGCCCGCGACGCCATTGATCCAGAGCACGTCGTTGGCGTTGACTCCGAAATGCGAGGCAAAGGCAGGAAGCAGAGGCTGCGCGGCGCAAGTGCATGCCGGCGCAAGCAAAAGCAAAAAACCCCAGCGTCTACGCGGCGACCGGAGCACGGCCAAGCATTCCCGTCGCATTTCAGTGAACCGGCCTTGAAACCAGAGGACGATGCGGGCGGCGGTTCGGAAATTGTAAAGGCGAGCAACGCCGGCAGAAGCATGAGCCCGGGCCATCGCAATCCCGATTACTGGCAGAGAGGCGCGTTGAGCCAACCACAACACAAAGGCGGCGCCGATGACACCGCCACCACAATTCCCTCCTGTAAGCCAAGCTGCTGCCTTGCCTGCGCGAAGCGCGAAAACGTGGTTGCCATCAACCCGCCACAGGCGGCGTAAACCACAGCGAGCAAAGAGCCAGCAAGGTGTCTTTGTCCCGTCTTGACCCGCGTTTGGGTGCCGCCTAACATGTTCTGCGAATCCTGAACGGACGCTGTCACAATTGGCTAAAGACTGATGACGTTTTCCATCGCAAAGTTGTTGTCCCACTCCGATGGCGCGCGCACTTTTTTCTCAAGACAGGGCGTGCTGTTCGTGGTTGCGGTCGCGTTGTTCGCGGTTCTTTGGGTCACGAATGTGCGCGGACCAGGCACTGGCTTCGTTCCCATACTCCTCTACACTCTCTTCATCGGGAATTTGACGACACCGATTATGCAGCGTCTCGCTCCATTTTCCTCGCGCCTCCGCTTTCCCTTGGACTGGATCGCGTTCCTGACATTGTTGTTCTTCACGGCAGTTGCCATCGTATCGCTAACACTGACGATCGTGATGGTTTTGTATGGAGCTTCCTTTGACTCGTTTGTCGCGCAGCTATGGAGCACCGGCAAACTTGTAGTCGTCGTTATTTTGATCGTGGGGAGCGTCCGCCATTTGCATGAGGAATCGCGCGTGCGGCTTGAGGGCAAGAATCTCGAACTTCAACGCGCCGTCGAGATTGGAAATACACGATCGGAGCAGCAAGAGCAAGAGCTGGACAAAGCGCGAGAGATTCAGGAAGGACTCTTACCCAAAAAGATTCCCCGGGTTAGGGGGCTGGAAGTGGCAGGAACGTGGCAGCCTGCGCGCGTCGTTGGTGGAGATTATTTTGATGTACTGAAGTTCAGCGAGAGCAAGATTGGGGTCTGCATCGGAGATGTGGTCGGCAAGGGGATTAGCGCTGCGTTGTTGATGGCCAACCTGCAGGCCAGCTTTCGAGCCTTCGCTTCGGAAGCGGTCTCACCCGGCACTCTCGTGAGTAAATTAAACGAAGTGATATCCAATAACATTGCAGCCGATAAGTTCGTTACGTTCTGCTACTGCATGATCGATACGACGGATAACAAGCTGACCTATGCCAGCGCCGGTCACTGTCCGCCCATTCTGTTCCACAAATCGGGTGACGCAGTTCCATTGAAGGAAGGAGGAACGCCGCTGGGAATATTTCTTGACCGGAAGTACGAAGATGCAGGAATTCAGCTTGAATCCGGCGACCGCCTGGTGCTTTATACTGACGGTCTAACCGAAGCGATGAATTCGGATGAACAGGAATTTGGAGAGCGAAGATTGGTTGAGCTAGGCAGTCGCAACATTGCATTAAGCGCCTCCGAAATGCTTGCCGCAATTAAGAAAGACGTGGTCAGCTTCTGCAACGGGAGTTTTCAGGATGATTTCACACTGGTTGTCATCGCCGTGAAATCATCAGTAAGGTCTGGGTAACCTTTCGCAGCTAACCGATGCACAGTATTAATTAAAAAAACGTTGTGCCTCAGTTCTAGATCACGTTGTCTATGCGCGACGCCACCGGTTCAACGAACATTTGTGAGCTAACAGCCGCGCCGCTGCTTCAAACATCGCACGCATCGCCCAGTTTTCATCGGAGACTGCGGCTTGGCATTGCGAGTGCAATCACGATGTTTAGCGTGTGGGTAATTTCGGGGCCTAACATTCCCGTGAATTTCCGCATTGATGAACTGGGTCACACGAGTCGGCCCACGGCTGTATGCGAGTTCAATCCCGACTGATTTACATGCAGAGAAAGATGCCAACCTGCTTGCCCATGCATGAGTCCGGGCGGCGGACCATCTGGAGTCTCTTGCATGCTTCTGCATGGGCAAAGAACTCAAAGAACCAGTGGTAGGAAGCGAGGCGCTTCGGACACCCGAAGCGCTATAATGTGCGCTGCCGAAACCCGCCGGCGACATTCGCTGCAAGCCTGCGGAGGGAGAATTTTGCGGGATCGCTCCGAGAGTTCGCTTCGTCGGCACAGAGCCCCCCTTATCGCTTCCCTGTTAGCACTTCTGCTAAGCAATTCCTGTCGGTCTACGAAACCTGCATTGCCGGAAAAGGATCTTGCCTCTGTGCTTGACATGGCCATGATTCCGCCCACTTCGGGACGCCTAGCACGCGGCAAGTACCTGGTCGAGGGTCTAGTGCAATGCTTCCTGTGTCATTCTGAGATTGACTACAAGCACAGGGGGACGCAGTCGCTGGCCGGCAAGAAAGGAGGAGGCTTCATCTTTCCTCCAGAAGAGAGCGAAGTGCCGGCTCCCTACCGTGTGGTGGCTCCCAATATTTCTTCCGACCCAGACTACGGGGCAGGCAAATGGAAGGACGCTGACTTCGTGCGGGCATTGCGGCGTGGCATAGGACATGATGGCAGGACGTTGTATCCGCTCATGCCTTATAGCTACTTTCGCCATCTTTCCGATGACGATCTGGCATCAATCATCGTCTATGTACGCTCGCTTGCGCCCGTACACATCAAAAGGCCGAAGACAGAACTGCCAACAGATATCATGGAGACCTTGCAACCCCTGCCACCCTTGGAACACGTGCCAAGCCCCGACGATTCAAACCGGGTGAAGTATGGAGAATACCTGGTAACAGTTGCGCACTGCGACTTGTGCCACACTCCCACAGATGAAAAGGGCAACGCTCTGGAGGGACTAAGCTTCGCCGGAGGGCAGCTTATGCAGGTGCCTTGGGGGCCGGCAGTTGCTAGTTTGAACCTCACGCCCGATCCCTCCGGACTCTCTTATTTCGACGAACAGATGTTCATCGACACATTGCGCAATGGGCGGGTCAAGGCGCGTCTGCTTTCCGATGCGATGCCTTGGGGTTACTTTCGCAACCTTACGGATGAGGACTTGAAGGCAATGTTTGCATTTCTACATACGCTGAAGCCGGTTCGGCACCGTGTGGATAATACGGAACCTCCCACCTACTGCAAGGTTTGCCGCAACAAGCATGGACTGGGAGAGCGTAATTGAGACCTGAAGGTAGAGACTGAATGGAATCGCGGCTTTGCGCGCTGCATATGCCCGTGGCGGCCATTTGTATATGATCGGGGAGTATGCAGTATTCAATATTTTTGCCGGAATCCAGGCGCCCCCCAGGGCTACCGTCAGCCGGCCCTAGGAGGCAAGATGCCCAATGAAGATTGACTTGGCGGCGTGGACCGCAATATCTGTTTTTGCGACCTGCGTGGTGCTCAACATGCATCATTGGATCTACATTGAGAATCGTAAAGCGGCGTGGTCGTTTCACCTCCCGTGTGCAATTTTTTATTCTGTGTTGGCGTCGCTCGTGTGGTTCTTTGTGCGCTGGTCGTAGTCCGCACCGCTCGGTGAACGACGTCGCAGGTCCAATCACTGGGACCGCTGAGCACGCCGTGCCGAAGCTTCACGATTTTCATGCATCTAGGTGTCAGTTCCGCAGCCGGCACATCCTCGGCGATACGCCTTCGAAGTCCCTCAATGGTCTCTAGGTTCCCCTTGTCCTTTGTACGGTGGGTCCGGTTTAGAAAGTTTCGCCGTCCGAGCGGGCGGGTTCCCAGCCAGTACAATCTTTGGGTGAAATAACGTTCCGGCAACCCGGCTGGCGATGGCGACCAATTCCCTTCTCCCGTCAACAACCTTTACCTGCTTGGCGCGAGACAACTCCGGGAGATTCACACTACGACCACTGCGAATTCGCGCCAAGGTTTCTTCATTGGCTGTCACGAACGGCAATGCCGGGAGAATCTCTCGTGGAGGAACACATAGGTCTCGGGCCGATCCGCGGCGGGCGCCGGCTTCCACCTCCTCGAGCGTGTGGGCGTGGGCGAGACTGAATTCCGCCACGGCTGTGCGCCGCAGCGACTCCAGATGAGCGCCGCATCCCGCCTGTTGACCGAGGTCGTGAGCCACCGAGCGCAGATAGGTTCCGGAACCAACCCGGGCGCGAAACTGAGCTCGCTCGCCGTCTAGGCCAAGGATCTCGAATTCTTTAACCTCGACCTGTACTCGCCTGAGGGTGAACTCCTTTTGTTTGCGCGCCAGTTTATAGGCGGGCACGCCATCCACCTTCTTCGCGGAGAATGGTGGCGGGAGTTGTTCGATGACGCCGCGAAACCGGGCTGCCCATTCGCGGAGAGTATCCAAGGAGAACCGAACGGGTTGTGGCGCGGCGGTGGGTGTGCCGTCTCGATCGTAGGTGTCTGTGGCGAAACCGAAGCGGATTACGCCTTCATAGCTTTTTTCTCCGGAAGTGTAAAACTGAGCCAGGCGGGTCAAATTACCGATAACCAGGGGCAAGACACCGGTGGCCATCGGGTCAAGCGTGCCAACATGGCCCACCGCTCGGGTACCGAGAATCCGACGCACGCGGTTGACGACGTCGTGGGAGGTCAAACCCGCGGGTTTGTCGACGATAAGGACTCCGTTTAGAGACATCTGATAAGTTGGTACTTGCTCCAATTTCAGTTTGGCAGTCTCGGAATTGATCTGATCCGCGAGGACAAAAGGCCTGGCCTCCGGTTCGGGGATGGCGGCGAAAGCCGAGCCTTCCACCTTACCAAATCTGAAAGGCGCGCATGATTCCGATTCGCGATGACACGCCCCGCTACAGCACGCCGTTTGTGACCTATTTCATTATCGCGCTGAATACGGTCGTATTCCTCTTCGAGTTATCGGTGGGTTGGCAGAGCCACCGCGCTCTGAACGGCTTGATGTATGAATTTGGGGTTGTGCCGCATCGCTTTGAACTCGCTCTCAGCGGCAGCTCGCACGTTTCGCTGCCCGAACTATCGCTTACGATTCTGACCTCAATGTTCCTGCATGCCTCCTGGCTGCATATCATCTTCAACATGTGGTTTTTGTGGATTTTTGGCGACAACATAGAAGACCATCTTGGTCACTTTCTGTATCTCCTCTTCTACCTCGTGTGTGGATTTGCCGGGGCGATCACCTACATTCTGTCCAATGTGGCGTCGAGGGTTCCTAGCATTGGAGCCAGCGGTGCGATTGCTGGGGTAATGGGGGCCTACTTAGTGCTGTATCCGCGAGCCCGCGTGCTGACCCTCGTGCCCTTGATCATCTTCTTCACGTTTTGGCGGCTGCCAGCCTGGATCTTCTTGGGGTATTGGTTCCTGGTGCAGTTTCTCAGCGGCACAGCGATCGTGGAAGACGGTCAAACCGGTGGCGGAGTAGCCTTTTGGGCGCATGTGGGTGGATTTGTAGCCGGGATTGTACTGATCAAACTGCTCCCCGAGCGAACCGGGCGGAACCGATACGCCTCCTGGTAGGCTGAGTGGGGGGCCTTCAGCTGGCGAGTGCAATAGTTTACGAGCCAGGTCTAACACTTCCCTTCCCGCTTCTACTGCGTGCCTCGCGGGAGGCTTGTTCGAAGCCACTAACGACAAGCCACTAACGACAATTGACTGGGGGATGGTGGGTTCGTAACATGAGACGACTCGGAAGCAGGGCGTTCTTTTGATGATCGGCCAAACCGTTTCGCATTACCGCATTATCGAGAAGCTGGGGGGCGGCGGCATGGGTGTCGTCTACAAGGCCGAGGATACGCGCCTGCATCGCTTCGTCGCTCTCAAGTTCTTGCCCGAGGAACTTGCCCGTGACCCGCAAGCCCTGAGCCGATTTCAGCGGGAAGCGCAGGCGGCGTCGGCGCTGAACCATCCCAACATCTGCACGATTTACGACATGGGCGAGCAGGACGGGCAGACGTTCATTGCCATGGAGTTTCTGGAGGGCGTGACCCTGAAGCACTTAATTGCCGGCAGGCCACTGGACGGCGAAACTGTCCTGTCGCTGGCCATTGACGTTGCCGATGGCCTGGATGCGGCGCACTCCCAGGGCATTGTCCACCGCGACATCAAGCCCGCCAACATCTTCGTAACCAAGCGCGGACATGCCAAGATTCTCGACTTTGGGCTGGCCAAGGTCACCGGGGCCGAGGCGAAGACCGCGCTCGAAGCAAGCGTAACCCAGGCTGTCGAAACCCACTTGACTAGTCCGGGAACGGCTCTGGGTACGGTGGCTTATATGTCGCCCGAGCAGGTGCGGGCAAAGGAGTTGGATGCTCGAACCGACCTGTTTTCCTTCGGAGCGGTGCTTTACGAGATGGCCACCGGCATGCTGCCATTTCGCGGCGAGAGCTCTGGGGTGATCCAGCGCGAGATTCTAGATCGCGCGCCGGTTGCGGTGGCGCGAATCAATCCTGATCTGCCGGCCGAACTCGAACGAATCATCGGCAAAGCTCTGGAAAAAGATCGCGATTTGCGTTACCAGCACGCTGCGGACATGCGCGCCGATCTCAAACGCCTCAAGCGCGAGACGGACTCCAGCCGGGCTGCTGCGACCAGCGGGTTTCATGTTGCCGCCGGGGGCTCGCCTACGAGCTCGGTTGGACAGGGCGAATACTACGTGCCTTTTTCAACTGGAACAGTTACTGTCGGGAGCGGCTCGGCACAGCCCGCCGGTCGTTCGGCCGCAGTCATGGTGAAGGAACACAAGGTTGGCCTGGTCGGAGGGCTACTTGCCACTCTTGCCCTGCTCTCTGCAGCCGGCTTCGGCGTTTACTCCTTGTTTCATCGGGCTGCACCCACTCCTTTCCAGAACTTCAACATTGCCCAGATCACGAACTCGGGCAATGCGGCCGCCAGTGCCATCTCTTCTGACGGAAAGTACTTGCTCACGGTCATCGAGGAAAAAGGCCTGAACAGTTTATGGCTACGCAACATCGCCACCGGGAGTGACACGCAAATCGTTCCTCCGTCCCCCACGATTCCGAATGTTGCCTTCTCCCCCGACGGAAATCATGTTTACTTTCGTAAAGCCGAGAACGCCATTCACAGCGACTTCAATATTTACCGGTCACCGGTGCTGGGGGGAACTCCCCAGGTTGTAGCCCGCGATGTGGATAGCGGTTTTACCTTCTCTCCTGATGGTACCCGCATGGCCTATTTCCGCGCCAATGATCCGGAGACGGGCAAGTATCGGCTGCTCAGCGCAAAACTGGACGGTAGTGATGAGAAGGTGCTCCATATAGAGGCTTTGAACTACCTCCCGCGCTGGCTAGCTTGGTCTCCCGATGGTAAGAAGATCGCCTATCCTGATGTTCCGCCGGGTGCCTTTGGCGGAATCAGCGAGTTCGACCTGAAGAGCGGAGCAGTCGAGACTCGAACTTTCGCCGAGAAAAATATTTCGACCTTGCAGTGGTCCACCCGCGGCGATGGTTTGTTTGTTACCTATCTGCAGAAAGGTCCTAACCTCCTCCGCTCTCAAATCGGTTTCGTCGCGCTGGCGGATGGCCAGGTCCGCCCCATCTCCCGCGATACCAACAGTTATGCAACCCTCACGTTTTCGGCCGACGGCAAGACTCTGGCGACGGTTCAGCAAAAGGCGGTCACCAATCTGTTTGTATTACCGGGTGCGGGCAGCAGCGATCCGGTCGTGAATCCCCTTCTGATAAACGGAGAAAATATCAGCCACTTCAATTGGACGGCCGACGGTAATTTACTGACATCCGATTTCACGCGCCTGGTACGGACCGATGCTCAAGGAAAAAATCCTACCGTGCTGGTCAGCGATTCCTCTGCTGCGATTCTGAGTTTTGTCCCGTGTGGCGCTCAGTACATCGTCTTCCCTTGGGCGTTCCATGGGGGCACGAACGCGATCGGTATTTGGCGCGTAAATGCCGACGGTTCTCACCCCATGCAGTTGACGGACGGAGATAACGACGGCTGGGGACGTCAGCCAGCATGCTCGAGCGCTCAGAATTGGGTTTATTTCTTGAGAGGCGTAGAGTACCTTTGGCGCGTCCCTTTGACGGGCGCGAGGGAGGGATTACCGAAGGTGGAATCGCTCCCGGGTACCGCGGTTGCTCACGGTTTCCACACCGGTCGAGGAATGGGAATTTCACCCGATGGCAGAACGCTAGCCAATTTGGTCGAACTCGTGAATGCTGAGGGGCAAGCCGGCATGCCGAAAATTGTGTTGCTGAATCTCGACAATCTCAGCGAGGCACGTCGGCTCGATCCTAATCCGCAGATATCGGCGGGTCCGCAATTCACCGTGGATGGCAAGGCCGTCGCATACCCAGTACGCGAGAATGGCGTGGACAACATCTGGATTCAACCCATAGATGGCTCTCCCGGGCGCCCGATTACCAAGTTCGACTCGGAACAAATCATCTCCTTCGAGTGGTCTCCGGACGGCAAGAATCTCGGGATCTTGCGGGGTCATACCGACTCCGACGTCATCCTTCTGGAAGAATCTAAGCCCTAGGTTTTCCTCCTAGGCGGTTTGTCCTCCGCTGAATCGCTTCTTCTATTCGGCACTCTATCGCTTGAGGAGAGCTCCATGAAGCTCGAACAAAACGCGGCGTCAGAAGAACGGTCGACGCGGACGACCGTTGACCGCTTCAACCAAGCGTTCAATCTTCACGATGTGGACGCATTGGCGGCCCTTTTGACAGATGACACAGTGTTTGAGGACACGTCGCCTGAGCCGGACGGCCGTCGGATGGAAGGAAAGGCTGCGGTCGTCGATTTCTGGCGCCGATGGTTTGAGCGTAACCCTGACGCCCGCTTTGAGGCCGAGGAAGTCATCGTGAGCGGAAGTCGCGCCACAGTGCTCTGGGTCTACCACAAGATGCGCAACGGTCAGCCCTGGCACTTGCGCGGTGTTGATGTTCTTAGCGTGCGCGATGGAAGAGTAGCCGCAAAACTCGCCTATGTGAAGGGATGACAGACGCCTGGCAAAAGCGTGGTGCCTGTGCATTCCACGGATCTTTAGAGGACTGCGATCACTTCGGCCGCGGTAGTCCGATCCTGCTCAGTAGATCCGCGTAGCGCGGGTCGGAGTGCATCCCGTACCAGAACGGGTCGGCCGCCAGATAGGTCATGCTGGCCGAATGTTCCGAGTAACCCATTTCGAGCCATCTTAATGCCTCATCTTTGTCGCCTAGACCGGCATGGATAGCCGCAAATTGATAAAAGTCGACGTAAGCATGCGAGGACATCTCCTTTGCCTCGTTGGCAATTTTCAGCGCTTCACTGCGTTTGCCAGAGACTGCATAAACCCAACCCAGCCCGCCGGCGACCAGCTGATTCTCCGGCGCGACAGACTTGTCAGGTTCTGGAATTTTGTCGTACTCGGCCAGGGCTTGAGGGTACATGCCCTTCATGGCATAAGTCCACGCCAGTTCTGCACGCAGCAGTGTAGCGTTCGGATAGAGATCGAGCGCTTTTTGAAATTGGACAATTGCTTCGTCATATCTTCGGGATAATAGATAGGCATAGCCTAACTGGCCGATAATTCCCGGCGCCAGCGGGTCCAGCTGTTGCGCTCGCTGGTTTTCGGCGATGCTGTCGTTGAAGCGGAGCCTGGTTTGCACACATTCGGCATAGCGTTGATGCGCAAGCGAGCTATTGGGATTGAGCTCGATGGCGCGCTTGAATTCTCGTTCGGCTCGCGGCCAGTCCCAATCGAAGAACTCTGCATAGCCCAAGGCAGCATGCGCCTCGGCTAGGGTCTCGTCGAGTTCCAGGGCTTTTGTCGCTGCCGCCTTAGCTTTAGGAAGCGCCTCGGTCGGCGGCTGAATGATCCACCCGCCTCCTAGCGCGCCATAGGAGTCTGCCATGGCGGCGAATGCCAAAGCGTAACCAGGGTCCTTGTCGATAGCCTGTTGGTAATACTCGATGCTCCTCTTGAACCCTTCACCGGTTGCCCGGCTCGCGTAATAACGTCCTCGCAGGTAGAGCTGGTATGCATCCGCATTGGGTGCGTAAGGCTTCGCCAAACGAGCTTCCTCCGCACTCGTCAACTTCCCCCTCAGGTTTCCGTGGATCGCAGTTGCGATTTCCTGCTGCAGCGAGACAATATCCGCGAGTCTGCGACTGTACTGCTCGCCCCAGAGCTGCCTGTCCTCACGTGCGTCCACGAGTTCAGCACTAACGGAAAGGTCGTCGCCATGCTGAATGACTCGACCCGTCACGATGGCGTCCACGCCCAGGTCGTGGGCGACCTTGCGTGGCTCTATCTCACGCTGCTTGTAGCGGAAGGCGGAGGTTCGTGAAATCACCTTCACGTCAGGCAGACTCGAAAGGCGGTCGATGATGCCTTCCGTGATTCCATCACTCAGGTAATCCGTGTTTGCGTCACTACTGACGTTGGCGAAGGGCAGCACCGCAATAGAGTCGATACGAGTGTTAACCCTGCTCAAGTAGAACGCCGCCAGAATTAGAGCTATGACGAACACCAAAGCCATCGCGCCGATGAGCATCGTGCGCCGCGATCGATGGGGGATCACTGCACTACCCGCTACTGCCTTGCCAGTTTCCGTGTCACGCTTCATCCGTTGGAGATCGGTGCGGATGTCTGCAGCATGCTGATAACGCAGGTTCCTTTCTTTCTCCAGGCATTTGCCAATGATCTCGTCGAGTTTGGGCGGGATGTCGGGGTTGATTCGCATCGAGGGCACAGGCGGGCGCTCCAGAATCGCGTTGAAAATCAGCGCCGACGTCTCACCCCGGAATGGAAGCGTGCCGGTACACATCTCATACAGCACGGCTCCGAATGAGAACAGATCCGTGCGCGCGTCAAGGTCCTTGCC
>Ga0335077_10010615_pt1 | contig 11488 bp, 10 predicted proteins | sample Lox_Sample_31_FD_207151 | JGI IMG/M metagenome (GOLD analysis project Ga0335077, IMG submission 207151) | Soil microbial communities from Loxahatchee National Wildlife Refuge, Florida, United States - Lox_Sample_3.1 | ecosystem: Environmental > Terrestrial > Soil > Wetlands | place: USA...
CATCGTCCAAGCCAGGTATTTGCCGGCTTCTCCAGCACTTCATAGTTTTCAGCATCAGGCATATCTGCGTCCTTTCCTCGCACAGTTCATGAGTCGATGATTACGTCAGCACGGATCGTGACCCAAACCTAGTCGAAGGTAGTTGGCGGCGGTGTTGAGCATTTTATGCCATGGCTCGCTGTGCTTGCATTTGCTGGCCACCTCGCAGGATTGCCTTCAGAGCCCAAGATCCCTAAAGCCCAGGATGCGACCGAAAGTCTTTATCGCCTCAACGTCGCTCCAGGGATGGCTGCAGGCCGGCTTCGGAGGCCTCGATGGTCTGTCGGCTCACACTCGATTTCGAGATGCCCACGCTCTCTGCCATTTCAGGAATGACGTGCTGCGATTCTGCAGAGTGGCGTCGGCCGTTGCCGTGATTTCTTTGTGGCGGCAGAACTTCGGCGATTGATACGCAGAGAATTTTCGTTTTACCTTGGTTGCTGCATTATTCTGCTGAAGCATCTGTGGGATAGCTTCTAGACTATGAACGCTCGTGATCGAGCAAAAAGACTGGCCGCAGGCGCACCTGCTCTACGTCTTTTGCTGGCGGCGAGCAGAAAGAGGAGCAATCATGGAACCTGCAAAGGCCTTTTCCTGCATCCTCAGCATTGTTGGGATCTGTGTGGTCGTACCTCGTATTTCTGCCGAGACGCCTTCTCCCCCTCAGCGCATTGTCATTGCGGCGAGCACGGTGTTGGATGGCAAAGGTCACACATTGCGGGATGTTCGCATCGTGATCGAGGGATCAAAGATTGCCACGATGGGTCCCGGGGTCAAGGGTTCGGTCGACTACGACTTGAGCGATCTTACGGTCTTGCCTGGCTGGATTGACGCGCACTCACACGTTACCTGGATCTTCGGTAAGGATGGGAAAAACACCGGCACGGAATGGACTACCCCGCAGGATGCCTATCAAGCAGCCTCGAATGCATGGGTGACGCTGATGGCAGGCTTCACGACGGTGCAAAGCCTGGGAGCGCCCACTGATGTGCCCCTTCGTGATGCCATTGCGAAAGGAATACTCCCCGGCCCGCGCATACTGACGGCGATCGAGCCGCTTGTCGGGCGCAACCAGGAGACCGGCACTACCGATGAAATCCGCGCCTTCATAAGGAAGCAAAAGGAATCGGGCGCAGACGTGATCAAAATCTTTGCCTCGAAGTCCATTCGCCAAGGCGGGGATATGACTCTTTCGCAGGAACAATTGAACGCGGCTTGCGATGAGGCACGGAAGCAGGGCTTACGCACACTGGTGCATGCTTACAAGGAGGCTGTCCGCGCCGCAACCCTCGCGGGATGCACCGAAATTGAACACGGTACGCTGGCCACAGACGACGACCTGAAATTGATGGCCGAGAAGGGCACCTATTTAGATCCCCAGTGCGGACTGGTCATTGAGAACTACATGCTTTACAGGGACAAGTACATCGGCACATCTGGCTACACTGCGGAGGGATTTGCGGCGATGGAGAAAATCCTTCCGATGGATCACGAGATCGTACAACACGCAGTCAAGACTCCCGGACTGAAAATGGTTTTTGGCACCGATGCCGTAGCGGGCGCACACGGACGCAATGCCGAGGAGTTCATCGACCGCGTGCGTGACTGTGGTGTAGACCCGATGGCGGCTATGATCTCCGCCACCTCGTTGGGGGCGGAAGCGCTCGGCATGGGCGATCAGATCGGCTCGCTCGTCCCCGGCTTCGAGGCCGATATCATTGCGCTCGATGGAAATCCTTTGACAGATATCACGGCCGTTCGGCGGGTGGTATTCGTGATGAAGGGCGGCGTTGTTTACAAGAATGCAGCGCGGGGAGCGCTTCCCATTTATGCCGGCGTTCAGCCTTGATTCGACGAGCTCTTGGAACCCAGCTTCGCCTCAGGCGCTGCTGCATGCGCTTGGTGAGGAATTTGTTTTCAACAGGATCGACTCCCAACGTGTGCTCGACAAGGGGCTCGACGCTGCCCACGGTTCAGAGGGCGGTTCACCTTAGAAGCTCAGATTCTTGGTTCAAACATCCGAGATGCAAGGCTAGAATGAGGTAACGAGCAAGGAGGTACAGGATGAACGCACGGACAATTCTGGCGCTGGCATTGTTCTTGACCGTTCGAACGGCTGCTCAAGTTGTACTCAAAGTTCCGACAAAGGCACAATGCAAATTTTCCAGTGAAGAAACGATCACCGTCATGTACCCCTCTGAGGGGATGAAAACCTTTAGACTGGTGACTGATGGAAACCTGATTACGATTAAGGCGGTGGACGTTCCTGCGGGTGAGTACACCGTTTTCCCTGCAAGAGATGCTCAAAACAACTGGACTCTAACCATGAGGAAGCAGACTGAGAAGGGTGAATCTTGGGCTTTGCCTCCATTGCCCATGTCTGTCAAAAAAACAGCTACTGTCTCTACTGAGGGCTTCCCGGTCTCATTCGACCAAACCGGCGGAAGTTGCATGATGCATTGGCGTCCCGAGAAATCGCAAGTTTCGCTCTCGCTGGAGTTCGCAGTAAGGAACACAGACCTCCCCACTCTTACACAATAGGCCTCATGGGTCTCGCTGTTGCCGGCCGCGGCTTTGTTCTTCCGATTAACTCTCTGCGGCAGCCAGCACAGCACGTTTGGTGAAGATGCGAACCATTTCGCGTCGGTATTCAGGGGTCAGCGCCGAGGTAGTTAATGGCTTGGCCGTCTTAGCAGCCAAATTCCCGATCCGTTCCGCAAGACTTGCATCAACGACTTTTCCTGCGAGCGCTTCGGTTGCTCCTTTCACGAGAACCGGTGCCGGGTTCACCGCCGTAAGTGCGACTCGTGCATCGGCGCAATGGCCATTGGAGCGCTTGAGCGCCACCGCAATACCGGCCAAGGGGTAATCGATCGAGCCGCGAATTCGCAGCTTGCGGTAAACACCCCGATAGTCCGCGGTTGCTTCGGGCAAAAATACCCGCGTGAGCAATTCGTTGGGTTGCAACTTGCGGTAATCATCCCCGATCCCGGTATAGAAATCGGAAAGCGGAATTCGGCGTGCGCCGGTCGGCCCAAGCACTTCCAACTCGGCATTCAAACATAACAGTGCCGGCGGAGTATCGCCTGAAAATGCAGCCCAGCATTTCGTGCCGCCCGGCGCCACGTGGCATAGATCCCCATCTTTCTTGATGCAAAAGCCGCACGCTCGACGCCAAGTGAGCGATTGGTTATACCAGAGACAGCGAGTATCGAGGCAAATGTTGCCGCCAATCGTACCCATGTTGCGCAGGATCGGCGATGCCACGGTGGCCGCAGCTTCCGTCAATACCGGGTAGCGCCGCCGAAGGAGTCGGGATTGCTCAATTGTGGTCAGTGTAGTAAGGGCACCGATCTCCACACCGTTCCCCGGTTGCTCGCGGATCCCTTTCATCTCCGCGATGCGGCGAACGTCGAGGACGTACTCCGGCTCGAAGAGTTTCTGCTGCATGGATGGAATCAGATCGGTGCCGCCGGCCAGCACACGAATTCTCCCGCCATGTTTGGCAAGCAGCTCCACGGCTTCGTTCGCGGTTGCGACCGTCAGCAGCCTGAATTGAGGGAGGCTCAATCGTCACCTCCCGCAGCCGAATGGACCTCCCGCCGCGAAGGATCGAGCGGATGCCGCTCGGGGCCCTTGCCGCGGAACCACAGCGATCCCCCGTGTTCGCGGAAACCGGTGGGCGCGGTCGGATCGATGCCATCTGTCAGGTTAAGCCTCTTCTCTGCCCTTTTTGCTCGCAATGCGGCCAAGACTCGTTCCGGCGTGAAAGGAGATTCATGCAAGCGCACTCCGACCGCATCGTAGATGGCGTTCGCAATGGCAGGGATCGTGGCGGCCAAAGAACCTTCGCTGCACTCTTTGGCTCCGAACGGGCCTTCCGGATCCACGCTCTCGACAATGATGGGCTCGACCTCGGGAGATTCCACCGAAGATGGGCTGCGATACTCCAGCAAGCCGGGGTTCATCAACATGCCATCTTTCCAAACCATCTCCTCGCTGAGTGCTTGCCCCATGCCCATCCAAACGGAGCCGATAATTTGACCTTCGACGGAAACCGGATTCAGGGCCCGCCCACAATCGTGCGCGGCCCAAACCTTGTGAACCGCGACTTCTCCGGTTTCTTCGTCGACACTGACTTCAGCGGCTTGCGCAGAATAGGAGTATGCGGGCGAAGGGCCTACGCCTGCTCCCTTATGTTTCCCACCGCGAGCTTCCGGCGGAGGCGCATAGGAGCCGGTTCCGCTTAAAGCACCATGAAAGTCGATGGCCGCAACCACCGCTTCTTCAAAACTCATCCGACCTTTGGGGGCTTCGTCCTTGCGTTTCTGCTGCAGCGACCCGCGCAGGATTTGTCCTTCGACGTGTCCGGCGACCGAGGCACTCGAGCCTTGCTCGGCCGCGCGATCGACGACGGAGGGCTCCCGCTGTCCGTCTTGCTTGAAAACAGAATCATCGCGAAAGATCAGCTCTTCGGGCGAGCAGTTCATCTTTCGTGCCGCGGCTAATGCGATTTGCTTCCTGACTTCCTGGGCGGCCCGCAAGGTGGCATTTCCGGCCATGAACGTGACGCGACTCGAATAGGAACCAATATCGATAGGAGTTAGATCCGTATCGGCGGCGAAAATCTTCACCCGGCTCAGGGAACAACCCAGAACTTCGGCGGCCACTTGTGCGGTCATGGTATCGGAGCCTTGGCCGATTTCTGCCGCCCCCGTGTACACAACCACGCCACCATCGCGATCGATCTTCATGTTCACCGTAGAGTGCGGCATGTCGGAGCGAATGATGGAATTGGCGGCGCCGCTCACATAGTGACTGCAAGCGAAGCCCAACCCTCGTCCCCTGGGCAGATTGCCTTTGCGCTCTTTCCAGCCCGAGCGTTCTGCTACTTTGTCGATGCATTCCGGCAAACCGTAGCTTTGTACCCTCAGGCCATTCACGGTGACGGTTGGCGGCTTGAGTAAGTTGCGGCGCCGAATTTCGACGGGGTCCATTCCGATCTTGGCCGCGAGTTCGTCCAGTTGCGATTCAAAGGCGAAACGTACGTTGACGGTGCCGTGACCGCGCATGGCGCCGCAGGCCGGTTTGTTGGTGAGCACGCGATAGCCGTCATATTGGATGTTGGCGATGTCGTACAGCGCGCCCAACAGGGCCCCGGAGTAAAGAATGGTTACCACGCCATAGGAGCAGTAGGCGCCGCCGTCCTGAATCACGCGCGCCTGTACGGCGGTGATTCGCCCCTGTTGGGTGACGCCGGTCTTCAAGTCAATGATGGTTCGTGGTCTACCGCGGTGTGCCCAGAAAACCTCTTCCCGGGTGTAGGTGATCTTTACCGGCTTGCGCGCTTTTCTAGCCGCAATCGCGGCAATGATCTCGAGGGGGATGACTTCGCTTTTGCCGCCGAATCCTCCGCCTACGAGCGGCTTGATGACTCGGATTTGGGCCATCGGCATCTCGAGCACAAGGGACAATTTGTGCTGCAGATAGTACGGCACCTGCGTCGACGACCAAACCGTGAGCCTCCCCGGATTGCCGCTTTGGGAATCGATCTCAAAGGCCGCCAGCGTGGAATGCGGCTCCATGGCGGCGTGGGTCACTTCGTTGGCGATGAAACGTCCCTCGGCAATCTGATCCGCCGCAGCAAACCCCTTTTCCGGATCGCCGAAGACATGGTGGTAGTCTTTTTCGAGGTTCTGGGGCTTGTTGTCATGGATGAGGTGGGCTTGCGCTCTCATCGATTCTTCAGGATCGAAGTAGGCAGGCAGAACCTCATAATCAACGGCGATCAACTGCAGTGCCTTCTCGGCCGTAGCTTCGTCGATGGCAGCAACACAGGCAACGTTATCTCCGACGTAGCGGACCTTGTCGATGGCCAGGGCGTGCTCGTCATGGCCGACAGGAAGAATGCCGTAAGGATTGGGCGCGTCCTGGCCGATCGCGACGGCGGCTACGCCATCGAGCTTTTCGGCGCGGCTCGTGTCCATTCGCCGGATGCGGGCATGGGGATAGGTCGAATGCAGAATCTTGCCAACCAGCATGCCGGGGAGGTTGAGGTCGTCAGTATATTTGCCGGAGCCGGTGGTCTTCTCGGCAGCGTCGACCATGGCCACGGGTTTGCCGATAATGGAGAAGTCATTGGGCATAATGTGTCGCTCGTGGCTCATCTGGACCATCGATTTCTTGTCACCGTGCGGTTGCCATTCCCTTCTGCTCGGCTTCAATGGCGGCTTTGATCGCCTGATACATCTGGCTGTAACCGGTGCATCGGCACAGATTTCCGCTCAAAGCCTGGCGGATTTCTTCCTCCGTGGGATTAGGATTCTGATTGAGCAAGTGTTTCACGGTCATCATGAACCCGGGAGTGCAGTAACCGCATTGCGCTCCGCCCCAGTCACCATATGCTTTTTGGATGGCAGCCAGGCTCCCGTGTTCGCTGACACCTTCGACGGTTGTGATCTCCTGACCTTCACAGCTGGCCGCAAGCAACGTGCAAGAAAGCGTGGGAGTACCATCAATGAGCACGGTGCACGCGCCGCAGGAGGAATCATCACAGCCGCGCTTGGATCCGGTGAGCTGCAAATCCTGGCGCAGGGCATCGAGCAGCAGCTTGCTCGGCTCAATCGCCAGTTCATGAGTGCGACCGTTGACTCGTAGCTCGGAAAGTTGCTTCTTGATGCTCCCCGAGTAAACTCGGGGATTTCTGACCGGCTTAGACATAAGCCACCTCGACGGCACATCCTGCCGCAGCATTGAGAGTGTTGATAGCGGCGTTTACGTCTCTATCGTGCTGTGCTCCACACACATTGCACTCCCACTGCCTTACCAACAATCCCGCCCATCCTGACGGCCCCGATTGGCTACCGCATTCTGAACAGGTCTTGGTGGAAAACTTGCTATCAGGTTCGACATATGTCCCACCGCTTTGGGGCATTTTGTAGGACAACATTTGTCTCAACTGACCGTGTGCTGATGACGCCACACTCTTACCGAATTTCCTTGCCATGCCTTTGATGGCGTCCTTGCTGAACGCCATCAAAATGTTCTCCGCTACTAACCTGCGGGATAGTTTATGGTTCCTGTCTCGCCGTTGATTGGCAATTCTTTCCTGAATCCTCGCGGCCAACTTCTTGTCGTGTCCACGCTGGGCTTGAGCGAGGCGAACTTCACTCGCTTCTAACTCGCGGGGGGGCTCAATGATTTCCCCATCCGACGTAGTGAGCAGGTTCTTGAATCCGGCGTCTATTCCAATCTTTCCGAATACTGCTCGCTCAATCGACTTTGGCTCCGCGTCGATGAATAAACAGAGATACCAGCCTGATGCACGTTTGACCATCCGACCGCACTTAATCTTTCCTTCTGGCAATTCCATCTTATGAAAGCGGACGCTGCCGAGCGATGGTAACGTGATGCGATTTCCCTTTGGTTCTCGAATCGGGTCTGGGAACGGGATGCTCGTTAACTTGTTCCTCATACCCTTGAGCCGGGGTTTGCCCGCCTGTTTCTTGAAGCATCTCTCCCCAGCATCGTGAGCAGTACAGAGCACCCCCTGCGGTCTATGTGATGGAATACCTAACTTCTCCCCATGATTCGCCAGCAGATTCTGAAATTCCTGCTTGGAGAAATAAATCCTGTCCTTGGCATTGAGTTCCATCTTCCGAATAGCGAAGTTCCAGACCGAACCAAGAATAGGAAGCCACGATTCGACAGTCTTCTCTTGTGTCTTCGACACTCGCAACTTGAGTTGATACTGAACCATGGTTTCCTCCTTTCTTAGTCCGCTCACTTACCCAGACGATGTCTGGGATTGTGTTCGCTCATCTGTTCATTTCCTTCGCCACATTCAGGCGGCAAACGCTTGCGTCACCGCAGCGGTCTCGGGGTGTTCACCCCTCTGAGTCAAACCCCGAACCGTTTCTTGTTCTCAATACCCAAAATCCGCCTGCGCCGCAAACGCGTGCTGTTTTACTGCTAGGTTGTCGACGCGGCAGGCGCCGAGCTGGCTCATGTAGCCTCTACGATCGGAAAGGCCATAAACCCAGCGGTCCAGCCAGGCCTGATTGTCTTCCCGGGTTTTGGTCTGCTCGTGGTACTGGCGGAAGAACGCATCATCCCGTTTGTAATACCCTTGGACGGGCGAAGGGTGCGCTCCACAGGGACACTCAACCACCGCATTCACCAGGAACCCCGGAATCACGGTGCGGTTGGGATCGCTCGCAATCACATCGGGCTCAACAATCTCCTCTGCAATCACCACGACTCGCTTGGCGGCCCGTACGCCCTCGATCATGACCCCGAAGTTTCCCCAGCAATGGGCGTTGCCATCAGGATCGGCCCGCTGCACATGAACAATCGTGACATCAGGATTTAGCGCGCGCACTGCCCAAAGCGGGTCGCTCGGCTCGAACGGAGAGCGGATCGGATGAAAAAAGGTATGGCCTCGGCTCGTGTCACTCCCCAGAGCGGTTCGCGTGGGGAGAAAGGGAACACCCATGGCACCGGCCTGAAGGGCTAAAGCGATGCTGAAGTTGGTCATGTTGATGATCGGCATCCCGTTCTGCTCGACCGCACGGCGAAAGTTGTAGGCTGAGCCCATCATCACGTTGCCGACCCAGGCGGCGATGACCTTCTCTACACATCCGGCTCCGATGGCCTGGTCGAACAAAATATCCGAGATAGGCCCGATTAAGGTAAGGCCACGCTTCTTCTGGCGAATGATCTCGTGCCCGGCCGCAAAGGGAATCATTTGCTCCAGTTGCAGTCCCATGGCGACCGAGGCGCCGTCGGGTACAAACTCGGCAATGGCAGCGCGCATGGAAACGAGCTTCGCCATCACTTCCCTTTCCATCGCGGCGGCCGCTTTTCGAGAAAGGCCGCAATTCCCTCTTGTGCGTCCGCGGTTTTCATGAGCTCTCTCAAATAGATGTCCTCGGCTCGGGCAAGCCCTTTATCGAAGTGAGTGGAATCCCAGAAGTACAAAGCCTTCTTGGTGATGGCCAAGGCCGCAGGGCTGATTTGCGAAAGCGACTCGACCACCTCCTTCACGGCTTGCTCCAAATCGATCTCGGGCACGACAGCGTTTGCCAAACCAATGGCAGTTGCTTCTTTTCCCGAAATGCTGCGCCCTGTCAGCACAAGATCAGCCGCGTTCTTCTGCCCAACCAAGGCGGCCAAGGCGGTGGTAGCGACCGGCGGATAACAGCCCAGCTTAATCTCCGGAAATCCCCAGGTCGCCAACTCGGACGTGTATACCAGGTCGCACACCATCGCCAGTTCTGCACCCCCGCCGAGACAATGACCATGGACCGCCGCGATCGTCACTTTCTTCGATTTGACTACCTGACGGATGAGCCGGTGAAACTTCGTCAACATCTCCTCGACTGTGTCCGGCCGATGGGCAGCCACGTCGACGCCGGCGGAGAAAGCCTTCTGCGAGCCCGAGAGCACAACGGTTGTGATTTCGGGCAATGGCTCAATCTCGCCCCAGGCCGCGGCCAACTCATCCATCATCGGAATATCAATAATGTTGAGAGGCGGGCTTTCGAGGCGCAGCCTGGCCATTGGCGGATCGAACTGCAGGGCGATCCGAGACCATTTCGCTGCCGCTTCAGTTGCCATATCGATGACTCACATCTCCTGGTCCGCGACCACGCCGGACGACGGCACGGCGCATTGGGATGAAGACGGATCGACTACTTGGTCCAAAATCCCTCTTTGTCGTACTCGCGAATCGCGTCTATTTCTGCCTTGCTGGGCGGCTCGGTCTGCTCCAGATTCTTGCTTACCCGCAACTTCCAGCCTGTGTTGTCGAGCACGTCTTCGAGCCCCACGCCTGGGTGCACAGAGGCCAGATAGGCTTCTCCATCCTCATCGAAGCGGAGCACGGCTTTGGTCGTAATCACCGCCGACGGTCCGCCCCGCGGAAGTCCCTGCCTCTGGCGCCAGAGTCGATCCTGTCCGAAGCCTGGGCTGGTCATAAAGGAAACTCGTTCTGGAAGGCGCAGCTTGCTGTGCTCGAGTAAGGCGACAAAGCGATGCGCCAGGGACGCGATGTCGCAGGCACCGCCTGAGCCCGGCAAACGAACCATCCCGTGTACGCCGCGCACCTCGGTGGAATTCAAGTTACCGAAACGATCTACTTCGGCAGCTCCGAGAAAACCAAGATGTACGCGCCCCGACTGGAGCAGGCTCATGACCCCAAGCATGTCCAAGCATTGGACGGCCCCGAGAATGTTGGGAGGATCCGCCATGGTGTAGATCAGCTCCGGAGCAGGTGTGGCGCGGATGACACCGTTCTCAAACAGCCCCACCGCATTCGGGGCATGCACCCGTTTGGCCACGACGAAGGCGATCATGGGAAGGCGCATGCCTACGAACACAACCTCGCCATCCTTGATCTCGCGAGCGGCCGTGGCCACCATGAGTTCAGCCAGTGTGTACGTCTTAAACTGCGAACTCGCGACTGTGGAGATCGAGCTCGTCACCATTCACCCGCCAAACGACAAGCGCCAAAGCCGGTCCAGTGGCGCCTTTGCTACGCCAAACGAAAACCGATGCCTGACCGCTTGAACCCCTTTCCCCAGTTCCGGAGGATTACAGATTGATGGCTGACTTACGCACCTCGCCAATCGAGGCGAGCGGATCGCGCGCCCCCTCTTTGGCGGCGATCCACTTCTTTTCGGTGCCAATGATGTCGAGCAACAGCTGCCTGTCCTTGGGAGTCGGCATGTACTCTTCCAGGTGCTCGACGTAAGCCTTGTCGTCGAGCGGCTGGCCGGTCTGGGCATGGAACTTCTGTCCTGCCCAGCGCCCGATATGGCGATTGAACTTGATGTCGGGAGCATACAGCTTGGGTTCGCCCGGCTTGCGGACGCTGTTGAAGCGCTCAATCAGGCCGGCAACCTCATCCCGGTAGAGATGCCGGTTATAGTCGTTTAGCTCGTCTACTTTGGCCTCTTCGAGGTTCTTGGGTTCGTCGTAGCGGCCTTTGATGCCCCAGACGTAGGCCCAATGGGCGGAGCCGGAATTATCCGTGCCGAACAAGTCATAGGAGCTCGAAATCCACTTATTGAGATACTTTTGGATGAGCCAGCACGGAATCACGCCCGCCTCCACAATGCGTCGCAAACCGTCGTTGCCCGTGCCCATGTGGAAAGCCTCTTCCCGCAACATGTAGGACATGGAACGGCCGAGCGGAGCGAAAGCGGAATATTTCAGCATCTGCAGTTGGAACTTGCCATCGCGGTCGACGAAATCGGTGTAGGTAAAGAAGTCCATCCAGTTGTCGACATCGACGTTGAAGGCCCCGAGCAGACGCTTGTTCTCGAATGCGCGCCGCTCCAGCATCTTTTGTGCTTCCACTTTACCGGAATACCCGAAGTGCGCAATCAGCAAGGCACACATCTGCCAACCGTGACGCATTTCTTCGATCATCACCCGGGTAAGCGCC
>Ga0335077_10010616_pt1 | contig 11487 bp, 8 predicted proteins | sample Lox_Sample_31_FD_207151 | JGI IMG/M metagenome (GOLD analysis project Ga0335077, IMG submission 207151) | Soil microbial communities from Loxahatchee National Wildlife Refuge, Florida, United States - Lox_Sample_3.1 | ecosystem: Environmental > Terrestrial > Soil > Wetlands | place: USA: Florida...
GAACGTCCAGGTCTTGCCCGCATCGGTGGACTTGTACACGCCGCCGCCGGGCGAAATCGAGTTCCGGGAGTCAGCCTCGCCCGTGCCGGCCCAGACGATGCTCGTGTCGCCCGGCGCCACGGCCAGCGCGCTCACGGTCGAGACCTTCTCGTGGTCGAACACCGGCGTCCACGTGGTACCTGCGTTCACCGTACGCCACAGACCGCCCGTCGCGAAGCCGACGAACATCTCGTTCGGGTTGTGCGGATTGCCGGCCACCGCGCTCACGCGGCCGCTCATGTTGGCGGGCCCGATGGACCGCCAGGGGAAGGCCGCGAGCAGCGTGGTGTCCGGCTGGGCGAGCTGGGCCTGCGCCGGCGCCGGCGCGAGCAGGACGAGCGTGGACAGGACGAGTGCGCTGCGCATGGCGACGACCCCGGTCATGGACGATGGATGCGGAAAGGTGGCGCCGGCGCGGGTGCCGCGGCCAGCCCCAGTGTTACGGCCGGGCGTCCGGGGGCGTTGGCGGCCGCCGGGCCATTGCCCCGCCCTCGCCGGGCGAGGCACAATTCCCGTCATGGACCCCAACCTGAGCTACGAGCTGCTGCGCAGCTTCACCACGCCGGTGGTGGCCATCACGGCGGAGCGCGGCGGGAAGCGGAACGGGATGATCTCCGACGTCGCGATCCGCGCGTCCATCGTCCCCGACGTGCCTCGGCTGATGATCCTGGTGCACAAGTTCAACTACACGCACGACATGATCTTCGAGACGGGCCGCTTCGCGCTGCACGCCCTGCACCGCGGCCAGTTCGACCTGATCGAGCGCCTCGGCTTCGAGAGCGGCCGCGATCGCGACAAGCTGGCCGAAGTGCCGCACCGGCTTGGCACGCTGGGCTGCCCGATCCTCGAGGACTGCTGGGCCTGGTTCGAGTGCCGGGTGATCAACGTCATGGACACGGGCAGCTCGACGGCCTTCCTGGGCGAGGCCGCGGACCTGGGGCGCGGCCCCGGCAAGGAGCTCATGACGCCGGGCTACATGCGCGCGAACCTGCCCGAGTCTTGGCGCGAGACCTACCTGGCCAAGCTGGCCGCCGGGCAGGCGTGGGCGGCCGCGCGCTCGCGCGACATCCGCGCCGTTACCTGGCCGGGACTGCGAAGCTAGCGTGCGACGCGCGGCGCCCGCCGCACGCCGGGATCGTCACCGGGCCGAGAGGGGAATGGCCGTGCGCTGGGCTTCCGCCGGGCCCGCGAGCGTCGCGGCGCCGGGGGTCGGAGGCTGGCAGCTCTGGACGGCCGCGGAGTCGGCGAAAACGTGCGTATCAATCCACTCCTCGAACTGGCGGTTGAGGTCGGCCGGCGCAGTCTCGGCGACCTGCGGGCCCACCCTGCAGCGCTTCCCCGCGAGCATGACGTACCAGCTTGCCGGCAGCTCGGGTTGCAGGTGCTTCACGTCGGCCGGTTGGGCCTCGTACGACACGAAATGGAAGGAGCGTCCGAGGCGTACGACACGGTGCTGCTCTGTCTTGTAGCCACTCATGGGGCCTTGGTAGGCCGGGCTGAGAGGAAGGAGTGCGGCATGCCCGACCTGATGGGACACTGCAATGTAGCCGGGTCCGGCGCGTCCCGCTTGGCCGGCCGGCGCGGGCCCTCCGCCCGGCCGGCGCGCCCTCGACCCCGTCCTCGACGGCCTCAGGCCGCGGCGGCGGCCTGCTTGATCAGCGCCCAGGCGGCCTCGACGTGCCGCCGCTCGGTCCGCAGGTTGCCGATCGCGATCCGCAGCACGAGCCGCCCCCGGAGCCTGGTGGGCGAGATGAACACCGGCCCGGCGGCATTGACCCTGGCGACCACGCGCTCGTTGACACGGTCCTGCTCTTCGCCGCTTTCGCCGCGCACCACCCGGCAGCACACCACGCTGAACGGCACCGGCGCCGCCAGCTCGAAGCCGGGCTCGGCGCGCACCCGGTCGGCCAGCTCCCGTGCCAGGGCGCAGTGGTAGCGGATGCGATCGCGGATCCCCGAGACGCCGAAGGCGCGTATCACCATCCAGAGCTTCAGGGCGCGGAAGCGCCGGCCGAGCTGGATGCCGTAATCCATCAGGTTGGTGACGCCCTCCTCGTCGGTGCGGAGGTAGTCAGGCACGAGGGAGAAGGCGTTGCGGAGCGCCGCGCTCTCGCGCACCAGCATCACCGAGCAGTCCACGGGCGTGAACAGCCACTTGTGCGGGTTCACGACGACGGAGTCCGCCTGCTCGATCCCGTCGAACAGCGGACGGAACTCGGGGCAGATGGCCGCGGCGCCGCCGTACGCGGCGTCCACGTGGAGCCAGACGGCCTCGCGGCGGCAGACGGTGGCGATGGCCTGCACCGGGTCCACCGAGGTCGTGGACGTGGTGCCCGCCGTGGCGACGACGGCGATGGGAAGGCGGCCGTGGATGCGATCCTCGGCGATCATCGCCTCGAGCGCGACCGGGTCCATTCGGAACTCGGCGTCCACCGGCACCTTCCGCAGGTTGGCGAGGCCGAGGCCCAGGGCGATGACGGCCTTGTCCACCGAGGAGTGCGCCTGCTCGCTCGCGTACACGGCGAGGCGCGGCACGTCGGAGCGTCCGGCGAGCCCCTGCTCGCGAATCTCCAGGCCGGGGGCGCGGTCGCGGGCGCACGCGAGCGCGAGGAACGTCGACACCGAGGCCGTGTCGTTGATGTGACCGCGGAAGCCGGCCGGCAGACCCACCATCTGCCGCAGCCAGTCGGTGACCAGCTCCTCGAGCTCCGTGGCGGCCGGGCTCGTGCGCCACAGCATCGCGTTGACGTTGAGGCCGGCCGCGAGCGCCTCGCCCAGGATGCCCGGGCCGGAGCCCGTGATGCCGAAGTAGGCCATGAAGCCGGGGTGGTTCCAGTGCGTGACGTTCGGCTCGATCAGGCGGCGGTAGTCGTCCAGCACCGCGTCCAGCGGCTCGGGATCGCGCGGCGGGACGGCGGCGAGCTTCGCGCGCACGTCGCCCGGGCGCACGGGGGGCAGCACGGGGTAGTCGCCGACGCGCTCCAGGTAGTCGGCGACGATGTCGGCGACGCGGTGCATGGAGCGGCGGAATTCCTCGGGGCCGACGTCACCCAGGTAGGGCGGGATCATGAAGGCCAAGATAGCCGCGGGCCCAACGACGGGTGAGGGGCGTGACTAGGCCGTCTTCGCGTACCCCGCCATCGCCCCCGTGAGCGGGAGCGTCACGAGCACGAGCAGCGCCGCGACGAGGAACGGCGATCCGTAGCCGAAGCGGTCCATGGCGTAGCCTGCCGCGATGGGAAACGCGACGCGCGAGACGCCGCCGAACGTCTGCTGCACGCCCATGTAGAGCCCGCGGTCGGCGCCCGAGACGACCTGCGACAGCAGGCCCGTGACGCACGGGAACAGGAACGCCGTCCCCAGCGGCATCAGCGTCATCGACGCGATCAGCACGGGGTATCCGTGCGCCAGCGAGAGCAGGCACAACCCGGACGCCAGCAACACGATCCCGAGTCGCGAGAGCCGCGCTTCGCCGAGCCATCCGAGCACCCAGCCCAGCAGCCCGGCGCGCGCCACGACGCCCATGGCGCCGAAGTACATGAAGAAGTAGCCGATGGAGTGCTCGGTGACGCCGAGCCGCGCCGACAGCAGCAGCGGCATCGTCGGGCCCGTGCCGTAGAAGGCCCCGATCGCGATCGTGTAGATCCAGATCAGTCGCGAAGCCGGTTCGTTGGGCCGCGAGACCACCCGACGCACGGCCACGCGGCCCGGGGTGGGCGCGTGCGTCGCGGCGATCGCCCCCGACGCGCGCATCTCCTTGGACTCACGCAGGAAGCGCCAGGCGAACGCCGCGATCAGCGTGGCGAGCACGGCGGCCGCGAGTCCCGGCGCCTCGTGCCCCCCGGCCTGGTCCAGGATCGAGCCGAACGCCGGCCCGACGACGGCGCCGAGGCTCGTCACGGCCGAGAGCCACCCCAGGCTCTTGGTGCGCTGGTCCGGCGGCGTGGCGTCCGCCACGTACGCCTGCACCACCCCGATCGTCCCGCCTCCCATGCCCTGCACGACGCGCGAGAGCAGCAGGAGCCAGACCGATCCGGCGAAGGCGAACACCACGTACGCGACCGCCGACAGCGCGAGACCCGCGATGATCATCGGACGGCGGCCGTAGCGGTCGGACGCGCGGCCCCACAGCGGCGCCACGGCGAGCTGCGCCACCGAGAACGCCGAGACGAGCACGCCCACGAGCAGGGCGTTCGCGCCGAACGCCGTCGCGTAGTACGGCAGGAGGGGCAGCACGAGGGCGAACCCCACCATGTCCACGAACGCGGTGATGAAGAGGACGAGCAGCTTGGCCATGGGAAGCGGCCAAATGTCGAGGGGACCGCGCGGCCGCGCAAGACTCCGCGCGGGGAGGCCAGGCCCTCGCGTCACGCCCTCCCCTCATCACCTCGTCACCCTCATCACTTCATCACCTCCCCGTTATCTTCTCTCCATGCCCGACCGCATCGCGTTCCGCATCCGCCCCGCCACGCCGCTCGACGCGCCGCTCCTCGCCAAGCACCGGGTCGAGATGTTCCGCGACATGTTCCGCGCCAGGAACAGTCCCGTTCCCGACGATACGCTGGAGGCGCTCCGCACGGCCGCCGAGCCGATGCTGGGCGAGTGGGTGAGTTCCGGAGCCTACCTCGGCTGGCTGGCGGAGCCGGTGACGCGGCCGGGTCTCGTGGTGGGCGGCGCCGGCGTGCAGCTGCGGGCGATGCTGCCCCGGCCCTCGCGGGACGGGAGCTCGGTGGTGTCGGGTCCGGAGGCGTACGTGCTCAACGTGTTCGTGGAGCGGGCGTGGCGGCGCCGCGGCGTCGCGGCGCAGCTGATGGAGCACGTGCTGGCCTACGCGAAGGAGCGGAGGCTCCGCGTGGTCTCGCTCCACGCCTCGGACGAGGGACGGCCGCTGTACGAGAAGCTGGGGTTTCTGCCGACGAACGAGATGAGACTGGGATAGGAAGCGCAACAACGGGGAGGTGATGAAGTGAAGGGGTGATGGGGTGATGAGGTGAGGAGCGGCGCGCTCACATCCTCATCCCATCACTGCATCACTTCATCACCTCCCCGTCAGTTCTTCACCCGCACTCGCTGTACCCGCAGACGTGGCACTTCACGCAGCCCTCGGCGAACTCGAGCTGCGAGCCGCAGTCGGGACAGGCGCCGAGCAGGTTGGGCACGTGCGTCGCGCCGCGCGCCTGCGGGGCGGCGCCGGCCTCGGGCGCCGGGGCCGCGGGCCGCGCGACCGCGGGTGCCTGGGCCCCCGCCAGCAGGTCCTGCTGCACCCCTTCGTGCTTCTCCTGCATCCACTTCTCGATGGCGATGCCGATCGCGTCGGGCACGCTCATCACCTTGTTCGGCCCGAGGCCGATGACGCGGTCGCTGCTGATGCCCCGCAGCTGGCGGTGGATCTCCGCCATCGGGATGCCGGAACGCAGCGACAGCGAGATCAGCCGGCCGATCGCCTCGACGTCGGCCATCAGGGGAGCGCCGGCCTTGCCCAGCGAGATGAATACCTCGAAGGGCTGCCCGCGCTCGTCCTCGGTGATGGTCACGTAGGCCGTGCCGAGCGGCGTCTCGATGCGGCGCGTCATGCCGCGCAGGAGGTCCGGCCGCGAGCGCTTGAGGCGTCGCTGCGCGTTCTCGGCCTCCGACTCGTGGAGCTGCCGGCGCACGCGCTCCAGCTCCGATTCCAGCTCGGCGAGCTGGCCGCGCGTTTCCGCCAGCTCGCGCTCCGCCGTCGGCACCGGATTGACGGGCGGCGAGATGGGCGGGTGGCCGGCCGCCGCCGGCGCCGCCTCGTTCCCCGCCACTTCCTTCGCCGTCTTGCCCGTGGAAAGCACCTGCATCGGCCGGCTGTTGTCGCGGTACACGGTCACGCCCTTGCAGCCGAGGGAGTACGCCAGCTCGTAGATCTTGCGGACGTCCTCCTTGGTCGCCGCCTCGGGGAAGTTGCAGGTCTTGCTGATCGCCGAGTCCGTGAATTCCTGGAACGCGGCCTGCATCCGGATGTGCCACTCGGGCGTGACGTCGTGGGCCGTGACGAACACCCGCTGCATCAGGTCGGGCACCTCGGGGAAGTGGATGTGCCCCTCCTCCGCGATGCGCTGCATCAGCGCCTCGGAGTACCAGCCGCCGGCCTTCGCGTAGGCGACGAAGTCGTCGTTCACGTCGGGCATGAGCGCGCCGGCCTGGTTGCGGAGGAAGGCCACCGCGAACAGGGGCTCGATCCCGCTGGCGCAGCCGGCGATGATGGAGATCGTGCCGGTCGGCGCCACCGTGGTCAGGTTGCAGTTCCGGAGCCGCCGCATCGGGCGGATGCGCTCGCCCGCGGCGTCGCGCGCGCAGGTCGCGTCCGGGCCCCAGATGCTGCGCTCCCACTCGGGGAACGCGCCGCGCTGTTCGGCCAGCCGCTCCGACTCGACCTTGGCCTCGTCGTCCACGAAGCGCATCACCTGCCGGCCCAGCTCGACCGCCGCCTCGGAGTTGTACGGCACGCCCAGGCGCACCAGCATGTCCGCCCAGCCCATCACGCCGAGGCCCACGCGCCGGATGCGCTTGGCCAGGTCGTCGATCTCGGGCAGCGGGTACCGGTTCGCGTCGATGACGTTGTCGAGGAAGTGCGTGCAGAGGTACACCGTCTGCCGCAGGTCGTTCCACCGCACCTCGCCGTCCTGCACGAACAGGCCGAGGTTGATCGAGCCGAGGTTGCACACGTCGTAGGCCAGGAGCGGCTGCTCGCCGCACGGGTTGGTGGCCTCGTACGCGCCGAGCGCGGGCACCGGGTTGAAGGCGTTCGCGCGGTCGATGAAGAACACGCCCGGCTCGCCCGTCTTCCAGGCGCCGGCGACGATCTTGTCGAAGACCTCGCGCGCGTCGAGCTTGCCCGTCACCCGGCCCGACCGCGGATGGCGGAGCTCGTACGTCGCGCCGGCCGCCACGGCCCGCATGAACTCGTCCGTGACCGCGACCGAGATGTTGAAGTTGGTGATCTGGGAGGTGTCGTCCTTGCACCCGACGAAGTGCAGGATGTCCGGGTGGTCCACCCGGAGAATGCCCATGTTCGCGCCGCGCCGGGTCCCGCCCTGCTTCACCACGTCCGTCGAGGCGTCGTACAGCTTCATGAACGACACCGGCCCCGAGGCGACGCCCATGGTCGAGCGGACCACGTCGTTCTTCGGCCGCAGCCGGGAGAAGCCGAACCCGGTCCCGCCGCCCGACTGGTGCACCAGCGCCATCGCGCGCAGCGTGTCGTAGATCCCGCTCGCGCCGTTGCTCAGCGCGTCGTCCACCGGCAGCACGAAGCAGGCGGAGAGCTGGCCCAACGGCCGCCCCGCGTTCATCAGCGTCGGGCTGTTCGGCATCCACTTCCGCTCGGCCATCACGCGGAAGAACGCGTCGGCCAGCGCCTCCACCGCGCCGTCCGACGCCCCGTAGCTGCGGTCGGGCGCCGCGATGGTGCGCGCGACGCGCCAGAACAGCTCCTGCGGCGCCTCGGCGGGGTGCCCGGCCTCGTTCTTCACCAGGTACCGCCGTTCCAGCACGGTGAGCGCGTTGGCGCTCAGATCCAGCTCGGTGTGTTCTGCGGATGAATCCGACGCCATGCGCGAAGCTCCGGCAGCGACCTGAGGCCCGGACGGCTGCCGGGCGTTGTGTCCGAACGCGGTGGTGAGTTAACCGTTACCGCAGGAATGACTTGCGGCGGAGCAATCTAGAGACGTCTCCGGTTCCCGCCAACACCCCGAGAGAACCCGCGCGGCAGGCCGCTTCCCTGCAATTCACATCACAAACTTTGCAAACGGTCGGACGCGGCGCGCGTCACCCGCCGGCGCGAGCGAAGCGGCGCGCCGCGTGGAGGCGCGACAGCGCCACGTAGTGCTCGACGGTGAGACGAATCCGGCCGGCCAGCTCCGCGTCCACCGGGCGGCGGACCCGCGCCGGCACGCCCATCACGAGCGACCCGGGCGGGATCTCCATGCCCTCGGTCACGACGGCCCCCGCGCCGATCACGGAACCGGCGCCGACCCGCGCGCCGTTGAGCAGGATGCTGCCCATGCCGATCAGGCAGTCGTCCTCGATCGTGCAGCCGTGCAGGATGCAGCGGTGGCCGACGCCGACCCGGGCGCCGACCGTGCAGGGCACGCCCTCGTCCACATGCACCATCGTGAGGTCCTGGATGTTGCTGCGCTCGCCGACCGTGATGGCGGCGATGTCGCCGCGCAGCACGCACTGGTACCAGACGCTGGACTCCGCCGCGAGGCGCACGTCGCCCATGACGTCGGCGCCGGGCGCGATGAAGGCGGTAGGATGGACTACCGGCGCGGACGGATGACGATCTGGACCCATGCGTCCACGGCCTGGTCACCCTTCTTCGCGGGCACGAAGGTGAAGCCCTCGGCCTGTGCGACGGCCAAGGGCTGCAACGCGGAGCAAGGTGAGCGAGCCATCGGGACGGCTTTCTGCACGTCACCAGTAGAGAGGACCAACACGTTCATCGGGATCGGTCCGGGCAGCGTCGCGCAGGTGGCAGGGGGAACCACGACCACGGGCGGCACCCTCAGCTCCGGCTTCGTGTCGTAGCAGGCGCCTCCGGGATTGGACATGCTGACGTTCGCCGCCGCGCAGTTGGGCGGAGCCGCGGCGCTCGCCGTGCGCGGCGGCACCTTGTTCTCCGGCCGCGCCTCGCGCCGCTGCTGCAGGCGCTCGCGCTTCGAAGCGGCGGGCGCCGCGGGCGGCGCTGGGGCCGGCGTGGCGGGCTTCGCCGCCGCCGACTCCGGCCGCGCCGCGCTGTCGGGTTTCGGGGCCGCGCCTTTGCTGGTGTCGGCGCCCGCCGAGGCGAGCGCCTGCTTCGTGGTGTCGGGGGCGGCCGCCGCCGGCACCGCAGTCTCCGCGCCGCCCTTCTGGAGCACCAGGAAGTAGTAGCCGGCGAGCGCGGCGATCACGACGACCAGCACCGCGGCCACGTACGCCGGCGCCCGGCTCTTCTTGGGCACGGGCCGCGGCGGGCGCGGCGGCCGCGGCTTGGCGGGGGCCGCCGCCTGGGCGGCCTCGGCCGCGGCGACCGCGGGCGGCTTGCCCATGGACGCCGACGCACGCGGCAGCGGCGTGGTGGCCTGCGACGCCATCGCGGCCAGGGCCGGCGACCGAAGCGCCTCGGTGGGGCGCGTGGCGACGTCGGCGGTCATCGCAGCCGCCACGCCGCCGGAGCCCTCGAGCGCCCCGACCAGGTCTTCCGCGCTCTGGAAGCGGTCCTCGGGCTTCTTGGCCATCATCTTCTGGATGATGCCGAACAGGTCGCGCTGCTCCGCCGTCTCCAGCGGCGGCGTGGGCAGCTCCTCCATGATGTGCTTGTAGCCGATCGAGAAGCTGTCCTCGCCGTCGAACGGCACGTGCCCGGTCAGGCACTGGTAGCCCACCACGCCGAGCGAGTACACGTCGCTCCGCCCGTCGAGCGTCTGGGCGCGCGCCTGCTCGGGGCTCATGTAGTGCGGCGTGCCGATGGACATCCCGGTGCCCGTCAGCCGCGCCCCCGACTGCGCCTTCGCGATGCCGAAGTCGGTCACGATGGCCTGGCCGAGCTCGTCGAACATGATGTTGTCGGGCTTGATGTCGCGGTGCACGATGCCGTGCTTGTGCGCGTATCCCAGCGCGCGGCCCGCCTCGATCAGCACGCGCTTGATCTCCGGCACCGGGAGCGCACCGCGCGCCTCGATCACGTGCGACAGCGGCTTGCCGCGGATGAACTTCATCACGAAGTAGATGACGCGGCCGGACTTTCCGACGCGGTAGATGGGGATGATGTTCGGGTGCTCGAGCTTCGCGGAGGTGCGCGCCTCGCGCTGGAACCGCTCCACGAATTCCGCGTCGAACGACAGCGAGAACGGCAGCACCTTGATGGCGACTTCGCGCTCCAGGGCCTTGTCGCGCGCCTTGTACACGATCGCCATCCCGCCGCGGCCCAGCTCCTTCTCCAGCTCGTACTCGTCCTTCAGCGCATCGCGGACCACCGCCCCGTCGTCGGCCGCGGGCTGCGCGCCGGTGGCGGCCGCGGCGCCCTGCGTGACGCCAGTGAGGTCCAGCCCGCAGTTCGGGCAGTACTTGACGGTGGTTTCGACTGGCTGGCCGCAGCGGGAACAGAACATGCGCGCTCGCGATGTCGAAGGGTAAGGCCCTGAGTGGAGTGAACTTAGGCCTTGCCCGGAGAGAGTGTCAAGGCGCGCGCTGCGCGCCGATCTCGAACGTCTCCTGCCTGTTGACGTGCGCGTGCGTCGCCTCGTCCACCAGGTCGACGCTCAGCACATAGCTCCCGGGCGCCAGGCCCCCGAGCCCGATGCGCTGGCGCACGCGCATGCGCCCGGCGGCGTCCGTCACGGTGTTGTACTCGAGGTTGGCGCCGCGCCCGCCGCCGAACAGCCGCCGGAAGAAGCCGCGCGGTTTCTCGGGGTGCACGCTGACGCGCGTGGCGACCGTGGCCCCGAGCGGAAGGCCATACAGCTCGTAGTACAGCTCGGCGGTGCCGTCGCGGGGGAAGCGGCCGAGCGGGTTCAAGGGCACGTCGCCGCCCCGCCGCCTCAGCACCAGGCCGCTGCCCTGGAGGCCGAGCACGAGGTCGCTGGCGGAGAACCCGCTGTCGGTGCGCGGTACGGTGATCGGCTCCGCGCTCACCAGGGCACCCGCGTCGGCCTGCAGCTCCTCCACCACGAAGTGGAAGTGGAAGTCGCCCGGCGGCACGCGCGCCGCCAGTTGCTCGGTCAGGTAGCTGCCCACCGGCAGGTCGGCCGCGCTCTCGAACACGCGCAGCGTGTCCACCCCGCCGACGCGGCGGTACGCCGAGTCGTACACGATGAGGCGGAACTCGAACGGGAACCCGACGCCGCCGGGCGCCGGGAAGGACCGGAGCGCGCTCGCCGGCAGTGCGAAGACGACGTGCAGCACCGGTCGGCTCTCGCTGTCCGCGAGGACGAACGAGGAGATGACCGGGTGCAGGTCGTGGTCGAAGCGGAGCGCGTAGTCGTTGGTGGTGGTGCCCACGGCCACGGCCTCGCGGCCCCGCCGCCGCTCCTCCGCCATCAGCGCGCCGCGGCCCACGCCACCCTGGATGGCCAGGCGCTGGTAGATGTCCGAGATGGCGGCGCGGGAGCTCAGCAGCCCGCCCATCGTCGCGTTCAGCGTGTCCTCGCGCGACTGCATGATCACCGCGGTGCTGAACCCGAGCACGTCGAACAGGCTCTGCACCAGCTTGAAGTCCTGCACGTGGCCCGCGGCGACGAAGTGGAACACCAGGTCCGAATCGGGCGGCAGGCGGCGGTACACCCAGGTCTCGTTCGCCTCGACGCCCGGCGCGGTGTAGCGCGCGCGGCCGTCCGGCTCGCCGTGGCGCATGTAGATCACGCCGCGGTCGTCGAACTCCTGCTGCGTCGTGTCGCGGTAGGCGTCGGTGATGTCGTAGTGGCGGTGCGGCGTCACGAG
>Ga0335077_10010617_pt1 | contig 11487 bp, 7 predicted proteins | sample Lox_Sample_31_FD_207151 | JGI IMG/M metagenome (GOLD analysis project Ga0335077, IMG submission 207151) | Soil microbial communities from Loxahatchee National Wildlife Refuge, Florida, United States - Lox_Sample_3.1 | ecosystem: Environmental > Terrestrial > Soil > Wetlands | place: USA: Florida...
TTGGTAGCCGCCGTTATTTTCAGGCAACTTTTGCTTGATGACGTCCGCCTGGATGGTCACGCCGAGATGGTTAGCCTGGCCAGTGAGGTCGGCGGAGACGTGATAGTCCTTGTCCTTCTTGAAAGCAGAGTTGCGCAAGTAGCACCAGAGAACGGTGGCCATGCCCAGCTCATGGGCCTTGGCGAAGGACTGGCTGATTTCGATGATCTGGCGGTCGCTGTTGGGTGAACCGAAATAGATAGTTGCCCCGACGGCGGCGGCCCCCATGTCATAGGCTTCCTGGACGGTGCCGAAGAGGATCTGGTTGAATTGGTTCGGATAGGTAAGCAGCTCGTTGTGGTTGATCTTCACAATGAAGGGAATCCTGTGCGCGTACTTGCGGGCGACGGAGCCGAGCACGCCGAAGGTGGAAGCCACCGCGTTGCACCCGCCTTCGACGGCGAGCTTCACAATGTTTTCGCCGTCAAAGTAGTCCGGGTTCTTCGCGAAGCTTGCGCCGCCGGAATGCTCGATGCCCTGGTCTACGGGCAGAATCGAGAGATAGCCGGTACCCGCCAGGCGCCCGGTGAAAAACATACGATGCAGGTTATTCAGGACACGGAGATTGCGGTCGGAGGCCGCGTAGACGCGGTCGATGAAGTCCGGCCCCGGGAGCTGCAGGCGCTCTTTGGGGATTTTGGGGGACTTGAAACCGAGGAGCGGTTCGGCTTTAGCGCCCAAAAGTTGTTCGATTGCACTGGTTGTTGCCGTTGCCATGTTTCTCTCCTAGTTAGTTGCGAGTTGCGGTTGCCAGCATCGAGCCGGCGGCCTGGTCCACCAGCCAAAGGAGTTTGCCGTTGACCGGTTGGATGAGCTGAGCAGGAAGCTGCTCCGGCTCGTAAGGACCTTCCAAGACCGCCTTCAAGGCCAAAGCCTTGTCCGAGCGGGTAACTAAAAAAATCACGCGATTCGCCTGGCTGGCAGCAGGGGCTGTGAGGGTAATGCGTTCGGTGAACAGCTTACCGATCCAGTTGCGAACCACAAGGCGAGGGGAGGCGTGTAAAGCCTTGGTGCCGGGAAAGAGCGAGAGCGTATGCCCCTCATCGCCCATGCCAAGGAACACCAAATCGAAGGCAGGGTACTCGCCGTCCTTCACCTTAAAGTATGCGCGAAGTGCCTGTTCATATTCCAGTGCTGCTTTTTCAGCGTCAGGGTATTCGGCCTTAATACGAGTGATTTGGTCCGGATGGACCAGCCCCTTGGAAAAGAGCGATTCGTTGACCATGCGGAAGTTGCTGTCGGCGTGGTCGGGGGGCACGTGACGCTCGTCACCGAAGAAAAAGTGGATCTTGTTCCAGGGGATCTTCGAGCGAAGTGCGGGAAGGTCGGCAAGAAGCGCGTAGAGCGCCCGGGGAGTCGAACCCCCGGAGAGAGACACAGTGAACAAGTCCTTTTTAGCGACGGCTTCGTTTGCCGCTGTCAGAAATTCCTCGGCGCCGCGACGGGTGACCGCGGCAGCATCCGGAAGAACCACCACTTCGCGCTGAGCCGGGGGCGTCATAGGGCTGAGCCTGCCTTGCTGCTTGCTCCCGGAGCCGCAACGCGCCCTCGCTCGTCCAATTCTTCCTCGCCAATGCGACGCCACTGGCGGCCGTCGCGTTCGAGCAACTCTTCCGATTCGGCCGGTCCCCAGGAACCCGCAGCGTAGTTCGGGAAGCCGCGCGGAGGCAGAGCGTGCCAGACGTCCAGAATGGGCTGGATGACATTCCAGCCAGCCTCAACCATGTCCGCGCGTTGGAAGAGAGTGGCATCCCCAGCCATGCAGTCGCGCAGAAGCCGTTCGTAGCCGGTGCCGTGTTCGACGCCGAAATAGGTCTTATAGTCGAAGTCCATGTTGACGAGCCCGAGCCGCATGACCGCCCCGGGCACTTTGGCGCCGAAGCTGAGGGAGATGCCTTCGTCGGGCTGGATGTGAATGACCAGGCGGTTGGTCTCGATGTTCTTAACAGCGGTTCCGCGAAACAATACAAACGGAGTACGGCGGAACTGGATGACGATCTCCGTGGCGCGCATGGCCAGTCGCTTGCCGGTTCGAAGATAGAAGGGCACCCCGGCCCAGCGCCAGTTGTCAATCAGCAGCTTGAGGGCGACAAAAGTTTCCGTGTTTGAGTCGTGCCGAACGTCGGGCTCGCTGCGGTAGCCAATCACGCGTTCCCCGTCGGCGGTGCCTTCGGCATACTGCCCGCGCACCATGTGCGTCAGCACCTCTTCCGGACTGAGCGGCTGGATGGCGTGGAGCACTTCGGCCTGCTTATTGCGCACCTCATCCGCGTCGAAGGAGATGGGTGGTTCCATGGCGGTCATGGTGAGGAGCTGGAAGAGATGGTTGGGGACCATGTCGCGGAGGGCGCCGGCGGTCTCGTAGAAGCCGCCGCGGTGCTCGACGCCGACAGTCTCGGCGGCGGTAATCTGAACGTGGTCGACGTAGTTGCGGTTCCAGAGAGGCTCGATGATGTTGTTCGTGAAGCGGAAGACCATCACGTTCTGGACGGTCTCTTTGCCAAGGTAGTGGTCGATGCGGTAAATCTGTTTTTCGTTGAGAGTCTTCTTCAGATCGGCGTTGAGCTGGCGGGCGGAATCGAGGTCGTGGCCAAAGGGCTTTTCCACAATCACCCGCGTCCAGCAGCCCTCTTCTTCTCTTGTGAGGTTGGCCACGCCAAGCTGGTCCACGATGGGCGCGAAGAAGCGCGGGGCAACGGCCAGGTAGAAGAACTTGTTGCCGCCCGTATTGTGAGCCTGGTCCGCCTCATCGATCTGCCTTTTCAGGCGCCGGAAAGCCTCCGGATCCTGAAAATCGCCTTTCACGTAGTAGGTGCGCTCACTCAACCAATCCCACATTTTCAAATCGATGGGGTCGGGAGCGAACTTCGGTATCTCCTCGCCGAGCGTCTTCCGAAAGGACTGCGTGTCCAGGTCGTTGACGGCGAAGCCCACGATGGCGAATTGTTTCGATAGAATGCCTTCCTGCGCCAGGTTCAGCAGGGCGGGAATCAGTTTCCGTTTGGTCAGATCTCCGGTGCCGCCGAAGATGACCATGACGCAAGGGCCGGCGGACGTGAGGACCTCCACATGGTTCGAGCTCATGGAGCGATTTCCTGCCTTCGGACGACTGGAGCGACGCGCGGAGCTTCAGTGGCCGGATTTTTTCTCAACATGACCCCCAAATTGAAAACGCATCGCGGAGAGCACCTTGGCCGCGAAGTCATCCTCGCCGCGCGATGTGAATCGCTGGTACAGCGCGGCGCTCAGCACTGGCGCGGGAGCCGTGGACTCGATAGCGGCGAGAATCGTCCAGCGACCTTCGCCGGAATCGGAGACGCGGCCGGAGTAGCGCTCGAGAGCGGGCTGTTCGAGCAGAGAAATCGCGGTGAGATCAAGCAGCCAGGAAGCCACGACGCTCCCGCGGCGCCATACCTCAGCCACGTCCGCGAGATTGAAGTCGTACTGATAGTGCTCGGGATGACGAAGCGGCGTGGTTTCCGCGTCGGTCTCGCGATGCGAGTGGCCGGCATTGGCGTGCTTCAAGATGTTCAGTCCTTCCGCGTAGGCAGCCATCAAACCGTACTCGATGCCATTGTGCACCATCTTCACGAAGTGGCCCCCGCCGGAAGGGCCGCAATGGAGATAACCTTCCTCAGCGGTTCCAGAGGCTTTCTCTCGGCCGGGGGTGCGGGGAACGTCGCCGCGGCCGGGAGCGAGGGATTTGAAAATGGGATCGAGGTGCTGGACGACGCTGGTTTCGCCACCAATCATCTGGCAATAGCCGCGCTCGAGGCCCCAGACTCCGCCACTGGTGCCGACGTCGACGTAGTGGATGCCTTTGGGGGCAAGCTCCTTGGCTCGGCGAATATCGTCAATGTAGTACGAGTTACCGCCATCGATGAGGATGTCGTCCTTGGAAATCCGGGGCGCAAGGTCGGCGATGCTGGAATCGACAACCGCGGCCGGCACCATCAGCCAGATGGCCCGGGGCTTCTGGAGCCTGGCGACGAAGTCGTCGAGCGAGGTGGCCCCCGCCGCCCCCTCCGCGGCAAGTTGTTTCACCGCTTCGGGGCTGCGGTCAAAGACGACGCATGTGTGCCCCGCTTGTTGCAGGCGACGGACCATGTTGGCGCCCATCCTGCCGAGGCCGATCATCCCAAGTTGCATGCTATGTGCTCCTAGGCGAAAGTCTTCCAGTGGCCCGGAATCTCGCGAGTCCCCTTCCAGGAAATTAGAAATAACGATCCGTTGCCCAGCAGGTTTAGTGTGCGCCGGCGGACTTGCCCGTTGCGTCGAGCAAGGTCTTGAACGCGTCGGCGAACAGCTTCACGCCGTCGACCAAAAGCTTGTCGGTGACTTCCTTCATGGAAATGCCGGCCTTCCCGAGGTTCGCCATGATTGCTGCGGCGCCGGCGACGTCTTCCGTCAGGCTTTGGCGCAACTGGCCGTGCTCGCGGAAGGCGTCAAACGTAGCGGGAGGAATGGTGTCAACGGTTTCCGCTCCGATCAGCTCCTCCACGTAGAGCACGTCGCGATACTTGGGATTTTTCGTGCTGGTGCTGGCCCAAAGAAGCCGCTGTGGCTGGCCGCTCTTCGCCGCCAGAGCCTTCCAGCGCGTGCCGCCGTAGAGTTCCTGGTACTTCTTGTAGGTGAGCTTTGCGTTGGCGATGGCAATCTTGCCCTCGAGGCTCGCCAGCAAATCTTTAGAGGCACCGTTGGCGGTTTTGAGCTTTTCCTCGATGCGGGAATCGACCAGCGTGTCGATGCGGCTGACGAAGAAGCTGGCTACGCTAGCGCAATGGCTGATGTCCATGCGCTTCAGGACGCGGGCTTCAAGCGCCGCGAAGAACGCTTCAGCCACAGCCTCATAGGCCGATTGAGCGAACAGAAGCGTAACGTTGATGTTCAGGCCGTCTTCGAGCAGCTGGCGGATAGCCGGCACGCCTTCCGGTGTGCCGGGCACCTTAATCATCAGGTTCTCACGGTTGACCGCTTTCCACAGGCGGCGGGCCTCTTCGAGCGTGCCCTTGGTATCGTTCGCCAGATAGGGGGAAACTTCCAGGCTGACGTAGCCGTCGTGTCGCCGCGTGGACTGATAGATGGGTTTAAAAATGTCGCAGGCGTCCTGCACATCGCGGATGGCGATTTTCTCGTAAATGCCCTTGGCATCGAGCGACTTGGCCTCGGGGGACGACAGGATATCGGAATAGAGCGTGCTTCCGGTGACGGACTTCTCGAAGATCGCGGGATTGGAGGTCATTCCGCGGAGGCCATCTTGCTCGATCATTTTCTTGAGCCCGCCGCCGGTGAGGAGGTCGCGCCGTATGTAGTCCATCCAGGGGGATTGGCCGTATTCCAACAATCCCTTCAGCGGATTGGTGCCCGCGGCGTTGGGAATCGTTACCGAGGTGGTCATAATGCTTCTCCTTTACTGGCTACAGGGTCTCAAGTTCTCTATTGTACCCTTCCGGGGCGGAGGGCCGAATTCTGATTTCAGCTTTTTAACATCTTCTGCTCCAGGGCATGGACCTTCGCCAGCCGGCGGACGTGGCGCTCTTCATTGGTGAAGTTGGCGGCCAAATAGGCGCGGACGATATCTTCGGCCAGCTTTTCGGCCACGACCCGCGAGCCCATCACAAGCACATTCATGTTGTCGTGCTCCACGCCCTGATGGCCGGAATATGTGTCATGGCAGATTCCCGCGCGGATGCCAGTGAGCTTGTTGGCGGCGACGCTGGCGCCGATGCCGCTGCCGCAGATGAGCACGCCCCGTTCGGCCCGGCCGTCCAACACGACGCGGCCGACGGCCTCGGCAAAGTCCGGGTAGTCGGACGGATTTTCGTTGAACGCGCCCACGTCCAGCACGGAATGGCCGAGCGAGCGTATCAGGTCACCCATGGCGTTCTTCAGCTTGAAGCCGGCGTGATCGGAACCAATCACAATCTTCATGAGGGCCTCACTTGCCGAGAAGCTGTTTGGCCGCGGCGACAACGGTATCCGCATCGAAACCGAATTTCTTCAGCAGATCCTTGAGCGGAGCCGAGGCCCCGAACGAGTGCATCCCGATGATCTTACCCTTGGGTCCGACGTAGCGATCCCAGCCAAGCGTCGAAGCCATTTCGATGGAGACGCGGGCGGTTACGTTTGAGGGGAGAACGGATTCGCGATAGGCGGCGTCCTGCGCTTCAAAAAGCTCCCAGCAAGGCATGCTCACGACGCGCGCCTTGAGGCCTTCCCCCTTCAGCTTCTCGTAGGCGCCAACGGCCCACTGCAGTTCCGTGCCGCTCGCCATCAGTATGACCTCGGGCCTTCCGCCGTCCGCGTCAGCGAGGACATAACCGCCCTTCGCGGTGCCGGAAGCGGCGGCGTACTTCGTGCGATCCAGCGTCGGCACCGCCTGGCGGCTGAAAACGAGCGTGGCAGGGCCGTGCGTGTGCTGCATGACAACCTTGTACGCTTCGGCGACTTCGTTCGCGTCGCCGGGGCGCAGCACCAGCATGTTGGGCATCGCGCGGAACGCCGCAAGCTGTTCGACGGGCTGGTGGGTAGGGCCGTCTTCGCCCACGCCGATGGAATCGTGCGTGAAGATGAAGAGCACGGGAATCTCCATCAGCGCGGCGAGGCGCATGCTGGCACGCATGTAGTCGCTGAAATTGAAGAAGGTGGCCGCGAATCCGCGCAGGCCGGTGAGCGTCATTCCATTTGCGGCGGCTCCCATGCCATGCTCGCGCACTCCGAAGTGCACGTTCCGCCCGGTGAATTCGTTTTGGAAAAATTCTCCAGCGCCTTCGAAGGTCAGGTTGGTCTTGTTGGACTTGGCCAAGTCCGCGGAGCCGCCGACAAGCCAGGGAATGTTCTGCGCGAGTGAGTTCAGGACTTTGCCGGAGCTTTCGCGCGTGGCGAGACCCTTCGCGTCGGCGGGAAAAACGGGAAGGTTCTTGTCCCAACCGTCGGGAAGTTGGCGCTTCTGCATGCGGCGAAGCTGCTCGGCCTCTGCCGGGAATTTCTTCGCGTAGTCGGCAAAGAGCGCATTCCATTTTGCGCTGGCTTGCGAGCCGCGGGCTCCGACGCCTTGCTGGAGGTGGGAGTAAACGCCGTCCGGCACGAGGAATTTGGCGTCTCCTGGCCAGCCGTAGTTTTTCTTCACCAGTTTGATTTCGGCTTCGCCGAGCGGCTCGCCGTGCGCTTCGTAGGAATCCTGCTTGTGCGGCGAGCCGTAGCCGATGTGGCTGTCGACCACGATGAGCGTGGGCTGGTCGCTGTGCTTCTGGAAATACTCGTAGCCACGGGAAAGCTGCAGGAGGTCGTTCGCGTCTGAAACGCGCGTGACGTTCCAGCCGTAACCGACGAAGCGCGTCATCACGTCTTCGCTGAACGACCAGCCCGCCGGGCCATCCAGCGTGACGCGGTTGTTGTCGTAGATCCAGCAGAGATTACCGAGCTTCAAGTGTCCGGCGAGGGAAGCGGCTTCCGCTGCGACGCCTTCCATGATGTCGCCGTCGCCGCAGACCGCGTACACGCGGAAATTAAAGAGATCGAATCCGGGGCGATTGTAATTGCTGGCGAGCCACTTCCCGGCGATGGCCATGCCGACGCTGTTGGCTACACCTTGCCCGAGCGGGCCCGTGGTGGTTTCGACGCCGGTGGTGAGATGCGATTCAGGATGACCTGGCGTGCGGCTGCCGAGTTGGCGGAAGCGCTTGATCTCGTCCATGGAGACAGAGAGTTCTTTCTGGACTTCGCCTTTGGCATTCACGGCGCGAACGCCCGCAAGATGCAGCGTGGCGTATAAAAGCATGGAAGCGTGGCCGGCCGAGAGCACAAACCGATCGCGGTTGGGCCACTGTGGGTCGGCGGGATCGTAATTCAGGAAATATTGCCACAGCGAATAGACCGCCGGGGCGAGCCCCATGGGCGCGCCGGGATGGCCGGAATTGGCCTGCTGGACCGCGTCAATCGAGAGGGTCCGGATAGTGTTGATACACAGTTGATCGAGATTCTGCTCGCTCACGATAGCTCCGGGGCGGGAGTAGGGGTACCCGCAAAATGGGCTCAGGGGTTAGATGCACCGCCTGGAAAATTGACGCAAAGATTGTACTGCAAATCCGATTCAGCGTCCGCGCGGAGGTTACACGAGACGACGGAGAATCCGCAAAGATCGAATCTGCCACGGCTACGAACCCACGGCGCCATTCTGATGTAGAATCCCGTCGAATCATTGATCTGTGGGAGGAGACGTCCATGGCTGAACGGCTGATGCTTCCGGTGCGTCGCGCATCTTTTCTTTTGATTGCGGTCCTTTTCTCCTTCGTCATTTCGCTGCCCGCGGCAGACGACACTACCTCACTCCCTCCTCCGCCCACTGCCCGAAAAATCCCCAGAGTTACCGAGGTCAACGGAAAGAAGTTCGTGGACGACTACTACTGGCTACGAGACAAAAAGGACCCCAACGTCAAAGCCTACCTGGAGGCCGAGAACGCCTATACGGATGCGGTCATGAAGCCCACCCTTCCACTCCAGAAAAAGCTGTATGACGAAATGTTAAGTCGGATCAAGGAAACCGACATTGATGTTCCTTACAAAGAAGGAGAGTATTTCTATTACTCGCGCACGGAAGCCGGCAAGCAGTATCCAATTCGCTGCCGCAGGAAAGGCGGTATGGACGCTCCGGAAGAAATCCTGATCGACGTGAACGAACTGGCCAAAGGCCAGGCTTTCATGTCTCTGGGCGATGTGGCCGTCAGTGAGGATGGCAATCTTCTGGCCTATACGACGGATAACACTGGATTTCGCCAGTACACCTTGGCTGTGAAGGATCTGCGCACCGGGAGAATGCTGCCTGACCGCGCCGAGCGCGTCGGAAACCTTGCCTGGGCCAACGACAACAAGACTCTGTTCTATACGGTCGAAGACGAAACGACCAAGCGCCGGTATCGTTTGTACCGCCACGCGGCGGGATCCACGGAAAAGGACACCCTTGTCTACGAAGAAAAGGACGAACGCTTCAACGTTTACTCCGGCAAGACCCGCAGCAAGGCGTACATCTTCCTAATATGCCAAAGCCACACCACTACGGAAGCGCGCTACATCCCCGCCAATCAACCTTTGGGGGAATGGAAAGTGCTGCAACCCCGCCAGCAGGACGTCGAATACTATCCCGATCACACCGGGGATTCTTTCTACATTCGGGTGAACGACACGGGCCGGAATTTTCGCCTGGTGAGGGCCCCTGTCTCCAGTCCCGGGAAGCTAAACTGGCAGGAGGTGGTGCCCCACCGCCCGGACGTGATGCTTGAAGACACAGAATTCTTCAAGGACTACTACATTCTGTACGAGCGCGAAAAGGGCTTGCCGCAGTTCCGTGTGACAGACTTGCGCACGGGGGGAAGCAAGCAAATTGAATTCCCTGAATCTGCGTATAACACTTACGCCTATATCAACCGCGTGTACGACACTCCCAAGTTCCGCTTCAACTACCAGTCTTTTATAACTCCGCCCTCCATCTTCGAGTACGACATGGCCACGGGCGGCTCCGTTCTCCTCAAACAAAAGGAGGTGCCTGGAGGGTACGATCGCAACCGCTACGAAGTGGAACGCCGGTTCGCCACCGCACCGGATGGCGTGAAGATTCCCATTTCTCTTCTCCATCTGAAAGGAGCCAAACTCGATGGGAAGGGGCCCGTGTATCTCACGGGCTACGGTTCTTACGGATATCCATACGACATCTCTTTCAGTTCGAACCTCTTCAGTCTTGTCGATCGAGGCGTGGTCGTCGCAGTGGCCCATATTCGAGGGGGAGGGGAAATGGGCAAGGCGTGGCACGACGATGGGCGCATGATGCATAAGAAAAACACTTTTTCCGACTTCATCGCGTCCGCGGAGTTTCTCCTCGCGAACGCGTACGGTTCCAAAGACCGCCTGGTTATCGAAGGACGAAGCGCCGGCGGACTGCTGATGGGCGCGGTCCTGAACATGCGGCCCGATCTGTTCCACGCCGCCCTGGTTGGCGTTCCTTTTGTCGATGTCATGAACACCATGCTGGATGAGTCCCTGCCCCTCACGGTCCCGGAGTTCGAGGAATGGGGCAATCCCAAGGAAAAACCAGCCTTTGATTACATGCTGAGCTACTCTCCTTACGACAACATTGTCTCGAAGCCCTACCCCAATATCCTCGTGAGGACTTCCTTCAACGACAGCCAGGTCATGTACTGGGAGCCTGCCAAGTACGTCGCCAAAATGCGCGCGCTGCGTACGGACCACAACCTGCTAATCCTGAAAACCAACATGGATCCAGCCGGCCATGGTGGGGCGTCCGGCCGGTACGACCGACTTCGGGAAGCCGCGTTTGACTACGCTTTTTTTCTCACTCAGATGGGAATCCAAGACTAGCCTTCCTGGCTTGTTACGGCGACGGCGAAGAATAGAGGGCGTTCGCTCCGCCGTTTGACGAAGTCCCGGTGTGTTTTTCGCTGGCGTTGCCGGCGGCGTTCCTGCTACAAACCATGGCATGCGGATTCTGTTTATTGGCGGAACGGGAATCATCAGCACGGCATGCACGAACCTGGCCGTCCAACATGGCCTGGATGTGACGCTGCTCACGCGGGGGCGCCACGAGGCGAATGTTCCTCACGGAGTGAGCCTCGTCCATGCGGATGTGAAAGACCGCGCGGCCGCGGCCCGGGCGCTTGGCGGCGCGACCTTCGACGCCGTGGTGGATTGGACCGCCTTTACCGCGGAGGATGTGGAGCGCGACCTGGAGCTTTTCTCTGGCCGCGCGCGCCAGTTTCTTTTCATCAGCTCGGCCAGCGCGTATCAAAGACCGAACGCACACTACCTGATCACGGAATCCACGCCGCTCGCGAATCCGTTCTGGGAATACTCGCGCAACAAAATCGCTTGTGAGGAACGGCTGATGAAAGCGTACCGCGAGACGGGATTTCCGGTGACCATCATCCGGCCTTCGCTCACCTATAGCGACACGCAGATCCCGCTCGTGCTCAACAGTTGGGAGAAGCCCTACACGATCATCGACCGGATGCTGAAGGGGAAGAAGGTCGTAGTGCCGGGAGACGGCACGTCGCTCTGGGTCATCACGCACAACACTGATTTTGCCAAGGGACTCGTGGGTCTGCTGGGGAAGGAGCAAGCCATTGGCCACGCGTTCCACATCACCTCGGACGAAGTGATGACCTGGGACCAGTGGTACCGCATCGTGGGCGGGGCCATCGGCGTGGAACCGCGCATTGTACACATCCCCTCGGATTTCGTCGTCGCCTGCTTGCCGGAGGAAGAAGGCAGCTTGATCGGCGACAAGTCGACGAGCGTCGTTTTCGATAACACGAAGATCAAGCGGTTCGTCCCTAACTATTGCGCGACCACGAGCTTCGCCCACGGTATCCGGCAAACCCTGGCGTGGTTCAACGCCGATCCCTCCCGAAAACAGATTGACGCGGCGCGGAACGCCGC
>Ga0335077_10010618_pt1 | contig 11486 bp, 6 predicted proteins | sample Lox_Sample_31_FD_207151 | JGI IMG/M metagenome (GOLD analysis project Ga0335077, IMG submission 207151) | Soil microbial communities from Loxahatchee National Wildlife Refuge, Florida, United States - Lox_Sample_3.1 | ecosystem: Environmental > Terrestrial > Soil > Wetlands | place: USA: Florida...
GCCGCCACGTGATTCAGCTCCAGCGTCCACTGGCCCAGCATGCGGCCGTACAGCTCGGCCAGGTCGTCGTAGGGCTCGCCGGGTTTCGTCGTGGTTGCCGGCATCAGCATCTTGGCCACGCGCTGCAAATTGCGGAGTCCGAGCGAGGTCGATTTCACCGCGTCGGCATCGCCGACAGCCTCGGTCAGGTTGCCGGGATCGGAGCCCATCGAGCCCGCAGTGGAGAAACGGTACCACGGCGTGGAATCCTGCTCGCGGGCCCACTTGTCGAGGGTGGCGCGCTCGTCGGCGGGAGTCTTCGCGTCGGGGATCGGCGTGTAGCCCCATTTCGTCGCCCAGATGTCGTATGGCCCGATGCGCGGCACCAGGTCCTCGGGCGGGATCTTGTCTTCGGGCTGAGCAACGTAGTTGAACCGGCTGTAGTCCATGATGGAGGGCGTGTGCCCTTTCTCGTGGACCCACGCCGCGTCGCGGACTTTTTCCTGCGGATAGGTCGAGCTCGATTTCATGTTGTGCTGGAAACCGAGGGTGTGCCCGACCTCGTGGGCCACCACGTATTCCAGCAGGCGTCCCATCAGGTCGTCGGGCAGGGGCAGTTTCTGCGCGCGCGGGTCCAGCGGCCCGGCCTGCAGGAAGTACCACGACCGCTGGAGGTTCATGATGTTGTGGAAGAAGAGAATCGGCGCGTTGAGGATCTCGCCGCTGCGCGGGTCGTGGATGTTCGGTCCCATCGCGTTCTCGACGGTCGAGGGCAGCCACCGGATGACGGAGTGGCGCACATCTTCGTAGCTGAACTCCGGATCTTCCTGCGGGGTGGGCGCCATCTTGCCGGCGATGGCGTTGCGAAAACCTGCGGCCTCGAATGCCGGCTGCCAGTCCTCGATACCCTTTTTGATCCACTCGCGCCATTTGACGGGCGTCGCCGAATCGACGTAGTAAACAATCGGCTTCACGGGCTCGGAGACTGCGGCATTCGGGTCCTTCTTTTCGAGCCGCCAGCGAGTGATGAACCGGACCCGCTCGGCGCGATGCTCGTCGCTCGAGTAGTCGTAGGTGCTGGCCGTGAAATACCCGACCCGCTCGTCGAACAGCCGCGGCTTCATCGGCTGCTCCGGCAGCTTCACCATGCTGTGATGCAGCACCAGCGTGGCGCTGCCCGGCCGCATCTGGGGGCCGCCGATGGACGACGGCGCCGGCGACGGCGTCGACGAGCTCATTCCCGGCGGCGTCGCCTGCCGCGTATAGGTCATCGACGCCTCCGCCTCGATGTTCTCCGGATAGGGCGAGATCCGCTCGATGAAGGAGCGCGTGGCATCGAGCGCGGTGGCGCCGATCCCCTGGCGCGGGCTGAACTCCTGCACGTCGGTGCTGAACAGCCGGGTCACTTCGATCACCGGCGCGCCTTCCTTGTTAAAGGCCGCCACCGGGAACGTCATGATGATGGTGTTGTTGTTCGAATCTTCCACGGCGCGGGCGATCGGCGAGCCGGCATCGGCCATGATCTCGTACTTGTCGTCGCGGAGGTGAACCTTGTTGCCGTTCAGCTCCCAATGAATTACCCGGTTGGTGACTTCCTGATGTCCATAGCCAAGCCCGGAGACGGTCTTGGCAATTCCGGTATTCCACAGAAACAGCTTGTTTAGCTCGCCTTTCGGAATCTCGTAGTAATACTTGTCTTTGATCTGGTGAACCAGGAACACGCCGTTCTTCGTTTTGGCGTCTTTCGTAATCACCTTCTCATAGGGCTGCGGATCCTGGGATGGCGATGTCAGCGCCGGGCGGACAGGAACGGGTGGAGCGCCGGGAGCGGGCGGCTCCGTCTGCGGGGGTTCCTGCGCGGCCAGGAGTCCTGCGGCGCACAGGGACAAGATTGCATAACCGGATAATCGGTTCATCTTATCTCCTATTTGGAACGCCCATGTTACTACGTGGCGCCGCGGGTTTTCGCGGGCAGGACTCCCGGCCTGCCCGCGCGTCTTATTGCCGGTAACCTCCCGCGAGGAGCAGCGTCTCCCCGGTCACCCAACCCGCGTCTCCGGACGCGAAGAACACGGCCGCGCGCGCGATATCCGCGGGTTCAGCCACGCGGCCCAGGGGCGTCTGCTTCTCGACATTTTTGCGGAAATCGCCATTGTCGAGGCCGGCCGCCCGCACACCCTCGGTAAGCACCACGCCCGGATTGAGAGAATTCACGCGGATCTTGCGCGGTCCCAGTTCTTTCGAGAGTGCGATCGTGATCGCGTCCACCGCCGCCTTGGTGGCGCTGTATACCGCCGCCGAACCCAGCGGCATCGGCCCCACCACGGAGCTGATGTTGATCACCGACCCGCCGTCCGCACCGATCAGTTTCACCGCCTCGCGCGTGGACAGCAGCAGTCCCAGCACGTTGAGGTCGAAGAGCTTGTGAAAATGATCCGGCGTCACCGATTCCAGCGGTGCGAACTCGTACACGCCGGCATTGTTTACCAGGATGTCCAGCTTCCCGAAGGCCGATTTCGTTTCTTTGAAAAGGCGCTCGACCTCCTTGGGCTTCGAGAGGTCGGCCTGGACGGCAACCGCCTTCCCGCCCTGCGATTCGATCGTGTTGACCACGCGTTCCGCGCCCTCCCGGCTGCTCGCATAGTTGACCACCACCGACGCACCCTCCGCTGCGAGGTGCTCCGCGATCGACGCTCCGATGCCTTTGGATGCCCCGGTAACCACCGCTACCTTGCCAGCTAATTTACCCATTGCCTGAATCCTCCTTGGTATGACATTTCGACAACCATCTAATCGATGACGCGGAGCGTGCAGAGGATTCGGGCAAATCCGAAGCCGTCAGATCTTTTTCAACTCCGCCAGGTAAGCCTCCCAGGCCGGCCGCTGGAACACAACATCCAAGAACTTGCCGCGCTTCGCGGTCTCGATGAGGCCGCACGATTCCAGCTCCTTGAGGTGGTGGGAAAGCGTCGCCGGCGTGATCGGGAAGCGCTCGCGCAGGTGCGAGCACGCCGCGCATTGCACGCCGGCGATGTACTTGAGGATGTCGAAACGGCGGGGGTCGGAGAGCACGCGCGCAATCGACCGCAGCTCGCGCGGCGTCAACCGTCGCCGTTTGCCGATTCCGGGATTCGTGCGCATAACCTGCCATCATAAGACACAGACCGATGAGAATCGACAAGTGGCTCTGGGCCGCGCGGTTTTTCAAGACGCGCTCGCTGGCCGCGCGCGCTTGCGACCTCGGCAGGGTCGAATCCGCGGGACAGCCCGCCAAACCCGCGCGCGAGGTACGCGCGGGCGACTTGCTCCGAATCAAGACTGAGGGCGGCGTGTTCGAGGTGGACGTCGTGGGCCTCAGCGAGACGCGCGGCCCCGCGCCGGTGGCGCAGACGCTCTACCGCGAGACCGAGGCCGGCCGGGCGATGCGCCTCAAAGCGGCCGAGGAGCGGAAGGCGACACCTCATTTCGATACCGCGCGCCAGGGCCGGCCCACGAAGCGCGACCGGCGCCGGCTCGGCCGTCTTCGCGGGCTATAGTTTCGCGAACTCCGTTCTGGCCTGCTTGAGCACCGGGACATCGGGATCGGCTTGCTTCCAGAGCGAGAGAAAATCCTGGTACGCCGCTTTCGCTTTCGCCTTGTCCCCCGCCATGGCCCAGGCCCGGCCCGCTGCGAGACGCGCCATGGCGCCTATGGGATCGCTGCCGACGATCCCCGGATGATCGAGGATCTTCTGAAATTCGGCCGCGGCATCCGCGCCGCGGCGCGCCGCCAGATAGGCCTCGCCGCGCAGATACACCGGGTACATGGCGCCGAAATTCCCGTGGATGGCGGAGCGCGGCATGCCCATTTCGTTCGGAATAGCGGGTTCCAAAGCCGCGATCGCCTTGGCTGGATTGCCCAAGTTCAGCTCAATCCGCGCGCGAACCGATGGCAGGTAGCTGAACTGGACCGAGGTGTCCTCCGGAAACCGTTTTGCCAGGTCATCGGCAAGGGCCTGCGCGCGCGGCGAATCCCCCGCAACCGCGAGAGCAAGCGCCGCTCCATACTCCACGGCGCGCCCCTGGGAGACCTTCAAAACCGTGTTCGCCGCCAGGCGGGCGTCAAGGCTGTTCCCGAACAGGGCCTCCCAAACCGCGGCCTCTGCCCCATACAATGCCGCCGATTCGCGATTTTTCGCCCGCCCCGCCAGGTCCGCTGCATGCCGCGACACTCTGCCGGCCTCCGTGACCTTTCCCGAATATGCCAGCACGGCGCTCCTACGTTGCGAAACCCACTCCTCAGCCTCGGGTTGATTGTGCGCCCGTGCCTCCATACTTTCCATCGCTGTCCAGTCGCGTTTCACAAAGGCGGTCTCGTAACTCTGGAGCAGGAACTCGGAGAAATCCTGCATCCGCGCCTCAGCTCGGCCCAGGGCGTCCCCGGCATCCTGAAACCGCCCGAGGTTCCGGGACCTGTGGGCGAGCAGGACATAGGCAATCGCCGAATCGGGATCGAGCTCGATTGCTTTCCTGGCTTCTTCGACGGCGGGTTCGTACTTCCCGAAGATGGGATAGATGATGCCCGCTAGAAAATCGTGAGGGGCCGAGTCCCTCGGATAGGTCTGCTCCCACATCCGGCAGATTTGCTGGGCCCTTTCCAGATTCTCCGTGACCTGGGTATCGTAGGCGGCAGTGATCCAGAACTTCTCGCGATCGCTGGTCCGGCCGCGCAATTCGTAGGCCTTGCGCGTGCACTGTTCGGACAGTGCCGCCTCGTTGATATCCCCGTAGAGACGTCCCAAGCCCGCGTATGCCAGTGCGAATCCGGGATCGAGCTCAATCGCGCGCCTATAAAGAGCGAGTGCGTCGAAGCCCAGGCCGGTGTGTTTCCCCCAGGCGGCGCTGTAGGCCTTCAGCGCGTCGAGCGAAGGGGTCGTGGCCTCGGCCAGTGGCATCGAATGTCTCTCCACGGTGGCAAGCGACTCGCCCACCCGCCGCCGGAAGCTGCTGGCCATGCGGCTCAGCGCATTCAATACGTCTTCTTTCTTTGCAGCCTGCGCCTGCTCCTGGTCCAGCAAATCGCCGCTGCGGCAGTCCTTGGCGCGCAGGCCCAATACGTACTCGCTCCCGAGCTTCGCAATCGACCCCTCCAGAACCGCCGTGCTTCCGGTTCGCTCACAGATTTCGCGCGCCACATCGGGGGTCAACCGCGCATCCGGCGGCCGGCCCATCAGTTGAAGCCCGCTCCGGAGGCGCTGGTCCGAAATGAGCCTCAGAAACGGCGACTGCCCCAGTTCCACCAGCAAGCCTTGCCGCAGGGTGTCATCGAATACCGCGTCTCCCGTCGTGTTGGCGAAATCCGCCAGCACGATGGTGTCTTTGTCCGTCAACTTAGGCGCGCGATGCAGCGCAAGGTACCCCCCGGCACCAACTGCGATCGCACCTGCTGCAAGCCAGACGGCCGCCGGCCAACGCTTGCGGCCAGAACCCGCCGGCTTCGCCCCCGAATCCGAATCGCGCTTCAACCTCTTCAGATCGGTGCGAATATCCGACGCATGCTGATACCGCAGGTTCCGGTCCTTCTCCAGGCATTTGGCGATGATCCGCTCCATCTCCCCGGGGAGATCGGGATTCAGGCGGACAGGAGGCACGGGCTCGCAGTTCAGGATGGCGTCGAACACGGTTGCCGTAGTCTCCCCGCGAAACGGCAACTCACCGGTCGCCATCTCGTAGAGCACGACCCCGAGCGAAAACAGGTCCGTGCGCGAGTCGAGCTCCTTCGCGCGCACCTGCTCGGGCGACATGTAGGGCACGGTTCCCAGCGCGCTGCCGGGGTTTGTCAGGCCGCCTTCCAGCGTGATCGTGGGAGCGGCGGTTAGCGCCGCGGACGGGGCCTGCTCCGGCATGGAGCTCAACTTCGCCAGGCCGAAATCCAGGATCTTGGCGTGCCCCAGCGTCGTGACAAAGATATTCGCGGGTTTGATGTCGCGATGGATGATTCCGGCGGAGTGAGCGGCTTCCAGGGCGTCGGCGATTTCGATCCCCCACGACAACAGGTTTTCGAGCTCCAGGCGACCCTCCGCGATGCGGTGCTTGAGCGTCGCGCCGTTCAGAAACTCCATCACGATATAAGGACGGCCGGCGTGGTCGCCTACGTCGTGAATGGTGCAGATGTTGGGGTGATTCAACGCCGACGCCGCCCGCGCCTCGCGGCGGAACCGATTGAGCGCCTCCGGTCCGTGGCCGAGCTCCCCGGAGAGGAATTTGAGCGCCACGAAGCGGTGCAACCGCGTGTCCTCGGCCTTATAGACCACGCCCATCCCGCCGCCACCCAGCCTGCCCACGATCCGGTAGTGCCCGACCGCGGCACCCGCCCATTCCTCCTCCGCGTTTTGGCCGCGTGCCGCTTCGCGCGCCGCAACGTCCATCGCCGGCCTCTCCAGAAAGCTGCCCGCTTCCTCCCGCGCGGCCAGTAGGGAGCGCACTTCCCGTTCCAGCGCCTCGTCCTCTGCGCATGCCTGGTGCAGAAAGGCTTCGCGCTCCGCCGCAGGATGCTCCAGAGCCTCCTGTAGCAGGCTATCGACCTGTTTCCACCGCTCGGAATCCATCCGCTGTTCCACCGGCCAGTTCGCGGAAGAGCCAGGCCTTGGCGGTGCTCCAGTCGCGCATCACCGTGACCGGCGAAATCTGGAGCACCTCGGCCGTTTCCTCCACACTGAGCCCCCCGAAAAACCGCATCTCCACTACCTGCACCTTGCGCGGGTCCATCCGCGCCAGCGTATTCATAGCGTCGTCGAGCGCTACCAGGTCCGCGGACCTGCCGCCGCCTACTACCGCCGCCTGGTCCAGGGAGACATGCGGCACATCGCCTCCCCTCCGCTGGTTGTGACGGCGGGCGTGCTCCACAAGGATGCGCCTCATCACCTGCGCCGACACCGCGAAGAAATGCGCGCGATCCTGCCACTGCATCCGCTTGTAGTCCACCAGGCGCAGATACGCCTCGTTCACCAGGGCCGTGGTCTGGAGGCTGTGGCCGGGCTTCTCGCGCTTCATGTAGCGGCGGGCCAGCCGGTGCAGCTCGCCGTAGACCACCGGCGTCAGTTTCTCGAGCGCGCCCTGGTCTCCCCCGCTCCAGGCGCGCAGCAGCTCGCTAACGTCGTTCACGGCGCAATACCGGCTTCCCGGTCCTCGCTGAATTATACCCTGCCGGTGATAGTTTCCCGCCCCGTCCTGCGCCTATCCCCAATGGAGGGAAACTATGAAACCGATCCTGAACAGCATCGCCGGCTGCATGATCGCCGCGCTTTCCATGGCGCAGCCGCGCTACACGATTACCGACCTGGGCGCTCTGGGCGCGGCTCCCGGCCAGCCATTTGGTATCACCAGCGCCGGACTCGTTTCCGGGGCCGCCGTCGGCCCCGAGGGCACCTCGCGCGCAGTCCTCTGGTACAACGGCACAAGAGTGGACCTCGGAACGCTAGGGCTCCGCATTTCCAACGCTCTTGCCTACAGTGCAAACGATAACGGCCAGGTGGTCGGCATGGCCGATACCTGGACCACCTACCCCTTCAAGGAAGACTTCTGCGGGTTCAAATCCTTCGGTCTGCCTTCCTGGGGAACGGAGTGCCTTCCGTTCGTATGGCAGAACGGCGTCATGTATCCGCTGCCGACCCTGGGAGGCTACAACGGGCAGGCCAGCGGAATCAACAACCGCGGCCAGATCGTCGGCGTGGCGGAGAATGCCGTGCTCGATCCCACGTGCCCGGCGCCGCAGGTTCTCCAGTCCAAGGCGGTGCTCTGGCAAAACGGCAAAGCCCAGGAGCTGCCCGCCGTGGGCGGCGATCCCGACGGCTATGCGGTGGCCATCAACGACAGCGGCCAGATCGCGGGCGGAACGGGCGTCTGCGCGCCGTTCAACCAGGGCACGCTGAACAGCCTGCAGCCTCTCCACGCGGTGCTCTGGCAGAACGGCGTGGCCACCGATCTCGGGAACCTGGGCGGCACCGGCCACAATTTTGGCAACCTCGCCATGGGAATAAACACCAGCGGCCAGATCTCCGGACTCTCCGATCTCCCGGGCGACAAGGCCACCCATGCGTTTCTGTGGACCAGGGGCAAAGGCATGCAGGACCTCGGCACCCTGCCCGGCGACGTTAACAGCGTGGCGGTGACGCTGGACGACACCGGAATCGTCACCGGACTCTCACAGGACGCCGGCGGAAATATCCGCGCGTTTCTCTGGCAGAACGGCGTCATGTACGACTTCAACTCGCTGCTCCCCGATAACTCACCGTTGTATCTCCTGCTGGCCTGCAGTATCAATTCGCACGGCCAGATAGTCGGTCTGGCGGTGGACAGCGGAGGGACGCTCCATGGATACATCGCGAGCCCGAACCCGTCCGCTTCCGGCATAGGGAATGCACCCGCCCCGCCCGTGCTGACCGATACCGTGCGCCGCCAGATTCTGCAGCGCGTCCGCCTGAACCGCATCGCGGCGCCGCGTGGTCCTGCCGTAGCGCAATAATCCACACAGTTCCATCGCCATTCGCGATTTCAGTTACTTGACAACTTATAGGGCCGGGGCTAACATCGAGCCAAAGCTAAATTAGCGGGTTAGTGCCTCGGTCCTTTTTACTTAGTTGGTTTCACCGTTCGGCGTGTCTTCGAATAGGGCCAGGTCCCGCTCATGCTTTAGGTCCGCGATATGGGAGGCTCTATGATCCAAGTGGCTCCGATTCCTGCCGCGCGCCGCGCTACTCACGCGATCGCCATTCTGGTGCTGCTCGGCACTTTTTCCGTTACAAGATTCGCATTCGCTCAGGCAATCACCGGTACCGTTGTCGGTACGGTTCATGACGCTTCCGGCGCCGCGGTACTGGGCGCCAAGGTGGCGGCAAAGAACATCGCCACCGGAGTCGTGCAAAACACCGTGACTAACTCGGACGGCAACTACACGATTACTAATGTTCCGCCCGGCACTTATGACATTTCCAGCCAGATGACCGGTTTCACCACCGCCGTGTCTCCCGGCACTGTGGTGCAGGTCCAGCAAACCACCCGCGTCGATTTCACCCTGACGCCCGGAAGCACAACCACCGAAGTTACCGTGGTGGCTACCGCCCCGCTGGTACAGAGCACGACCTCCGATCTCGGCCACGTCGTCGAGTCGCGGCAAATGCAGGCCTTGCCGCTCAACGGCCGCCTGTTCGAACAGCTCGTGACGATCGTGCCGGGCGCGATCCAGGCGGGTTGGAGCGACTTTGCGGAGAATCCCTCAGCCGCAGGTGCGGTAACACCCACTCAGGCCGTGGTCAACGGTTTACCCTGGTCGGGTAACTACTACATGGTCGACGGCGTTCATAACACCGAACCGTTGAACGCCTTCATCAGCATCACCCCGCCGCTCGACTCCATCGATTCCTTCAAGGTAGAGACCAGCAATCCCAACGCGGAATACGGCTCGTTCGGCGGAGCGATCGTGAACCTGGCCATCAAGTCGGGAACCAACGCGTTTCACGGCGAGGTCTTCGATTTTCTCCGCAATGACGATCTGAACGCGCGCGATTTTTTCGCCCAGACGCGCGCACCATATAAGTCCAACCAGTTCGGCGGCACGTTCGGCGGACCGATCGTGAAAAACAAGGTGTTCTTTTTCGCGGCATACCAGCAGCTCCAGGAACGCCAGGGCCAAACCAACGTGCTGACGGTGCCGACGGCGCTGCAGCGCCAGGGAATCCTCACGGAGGGGAGCCAAGGCCCGATTTACGACCCCGTCACAGGCCAGCCGTTCGCCAACCAGACAATTCCGGTAAATCGGATCGACCCGGTGGCGCTCAAAGTAGCGAACTTGTTTCCGCTGCCGAACCAGCCGGGATTTTCCAACAACTATGTAGATAACACCGTAAATCGCGTCAGTGCTCCGCAGGGCGATATCAAGGTTGACGTCATCGCCACCAGCCGCGATCACGTCTTCGGACGCGAATCGGCCGCACACAAAGACTACGCCAGCCCCTCCGGCGGCAACATGTACATGATGGGCGGGCCGAACTCGACGGCCTTCAACCAGAACGCCGTCGTCGGTTGGGACCACACGTTCTCGCCAACCATGGTCAACGAAGCCCGGTTCGGCTTCAACCGATTCAACGTGGTGGATTTCGCCAACACGTACGGGTTGGATGTCAACAACCAGCTCGGCATTCCAAACGGCAACATTGCCGGCCTGCCCTATACATCCGGCATCGCGCAGTTCAACATCTCCGGGTTCACCTCCACCGGCGACCCCGGCTGGACCAACGCCCAGCGCATCGCCAATATCTTCGATTGGACCGACACCTTATCCTGGGTGCGCGGCAAGCACACCATAAAGTTCGGCGGCGACGTTCAGCGAATCCAATCCACCCTCACCAACTCGCAGGACGATCCCCGCGGCATCTTCAACTTCAATGCCAACTACACGAGCAATCAGGGCGCGGCCGGCACGGGCAATGCATTTGCCAGCTTTCTGCTCGGCGATCCGAACTACGTCGCCCGCGATTTCGTCAACACCATCCCGGCGGTTCGCATGACCTTCGCCGGGTTCTTCGTGCAGGACGATATCCGCGTTACCCAGAAACTCACAATCAACCTCGGCCTCCGCTGGGACTTATTCACCAGCCCCGTGGAAAAGTACAATCGCCAGTCCAATTTCGATCCCCAGACCGGCCTGATCGACGTCGCTTCAGGATTCAACCGCGGCCCCAACGTAGACAACTACTACAAGAATTTCGGACCGCGGGTGGGCCTGGCATACTCTCCTGACGGGGGTAAGACGGCCATTCGTGCCGCTTTCGGCATGAGCTACTTCCCGGATAACTTCGGCGCGACCGGCGGCACGCTGGAGCGGAACTATCCATTCTTCCTGCTCAACCGCTTGAACAGCCCCACTCCCTTCACGCCGTTCTGGAACTTGAGCACCAACGGTCTGCTGGCGCCCATCACGGTGCCGTATACCCCCGGCGGCACGCTGGTCCCGCCCGCCGGACTCGGCGTGTTCTACGTGGCAAAGAACTTCCGCCAGGATGAAGCGCAGGTCTGGAATTTCAGCGTACAGCGGCAGCTGCCTGCGGACACGATGGTTTCTATCGCCTATGTCGGCACGCACGGCGTGCACCTCTACCGCGACCTCCAGTTGAATCAGAGCCTGCCCGGCCCCGGCCCGGTAGGGCCGCGCCTTCCCTTCTACTCGATCGCCCCCAACATTCCGACGGTCGATCAGCGGAACGGCGACGGCATGTCGCGCTACAACGCCCTGCAGGCGAAGGTCGAGAAGCGCTTCAGCCACGGCCTGTCGTTCCTCGCCTCTTACACTTTCTCCAAGACGATGGATAACACCACCACGATTCTGTACCCGTACAACGATAGCTTGAATTACTCGCTCAGCCAGGGATTCAAGTTAGTGGATGTGCCACAGAACTTCGTACTGAGCTATGTGTATGAGCTTCCTTTCGGCAATGGCAAGGCGATGGCGCACTGGTCGGGTGTCGCCGGCC
>Ga0335077_10010619_pt1 | contig 11486 bp, 5 predicted proteins | sample Lox_Sample_31_FD_207151 | JGI IMG/M metagenome (GOLD analysis project Ga0335077, IMG submission 207151) | Soil microbial communities from Loxahatchee National Wildlife Refuge, Florida, United States - Lox_Sample_3.1 | ecosystem: Environmental > Terrestrial > Soil > Wetlands | place: USA: Florida...
ACCATCTACTACACGACGGATGGGACCACTCCGACCACCAACTCTACTCAGTATACGAGCGGATTCATCACGGTTGGTGCCACCGAGACGCTCAAGGCGATTGCCACCGCTCCAGGTTATTCGACGAGTGCCGTAGGAAGCGCGACCTACACGATCAACCTGGCGCCTGCCGCGACACCGAGCTTCAGCCCGGCCGCGGGGACATATACGAGCATCCAATACGTCTTGCCCAGTGACGGCACTTCCGGCGCCACCATCTACTACACGACGGATGGGACCACTCCGACCACCAACTCTACCCAGTATACGAGCGGATTCATCACGGTTGGTGCCAGCGAAACGATCAAGGCGATTGCCACCGCTCCAGGTTACTCGACGAGTGCCGTAGGAAGCGCGCCCTACACCATCAACCTGGCGCCTGCCGCAACCCCGGTCTTCAATCCGCCGGCTGGGACCTACACGAGCATCGAGTACGTTACAATCAGTGACCAGACTTCGGGTGCCAGCATCTACTACACGACTGACGGGACGACTCCGACCACCAACTCGACTCAGTACACGAGTGGGTTCATCACGGTCGGGGCCACGGAGACGCTCCGGGCGATCGCGACCGCCCCAGGTTACTCGACGAGCGCGGTGGCCAGTGCCTCCTACACGATTCTCCTTCCCGCCGCGACGCCAACCTTTAATCCAGGCGGCGGATCGTACTCGACCATCCAGAGCGTGACCATTAACGACGGAACGCCAGGCGCCAGCATCTACTACACCTTGGATGGGTCGACCCCGACGACGAACTCGACGCTTTACGCAGGTGGCAAGATCACGGTCGCCAGCAACGAGACGATCAAGGCGATCGCGACGGCCTCGGGATACTCGACGAGCTCGGTTGTCACCGCGGCCTATACGATAAACCTCCCGCCTGCCCCGACCCCAAGTTTCACTCCGCCAGCGGGCACCTATACGAGCGTTCAATACGTGACGCTCAGCGACGGGGCCGCTGGGGCAAGCATCTACTACACGACAGACGGCTCGACGCCGACGGTGGGCTCGACGCTCTACGCTGGCGGCAACATCGGCGTGGGCGCCACGACGACGATCAATGCGATTGCCGTCGCCCCCGGTTACTCCGCAAGCGGGGTCGGGACAGCCACTTACACGTTCCCCCCACCTGCGGCGACGCCGTCACTTAGCCCTCTACCAGGGGCCTACCCAGGACTGCAAAACGTGTCGCTGTCCACAACCACTCCGGGAGCGGACATGTATTACACGACTGACGGCTCGGTCCCGGATGCCGGCAGCGCGCCGTATGACGGCCCGATCCAGGTGACGAGCGCAGTTCAAGTACAGGCCGTCGCTGACGCAGCGGGCTACACCTCGAGCCCGGTGGCGAGTGGTTCGTATTCCCTCTCAAGCCCAGTGGTCGGCGAGATCGCGGCGGAGTTCATCGTGACCGCGAATGGCTCTGGCACCGTACAGAGCCCAGAGTTCAGCACTGCCTCGCTCGATGGCGAGCTCTTGATCGCGTTCGTGTCGTCAAACGGGCCGAGCTCGGCACCACAGACGGCCACGGTGACCGGTGCGGGGCTCACGTGGACCCTTCTGGAACGCTCCAACTCGCAACCGGGCACGGCAGAGATCTGGATGGCCGTGGCCATGGTGCCGCTTACGAGCGTGTGGGTTCAGTCTCAGCAATCCGTGACTGGATACGAGCAGATGCTGACCATCGTCGGGCTCACCGGGGCGCAAACGGCGACCGGGGCCGGCCAGGCGGCATCGGGCGCATCGGGTGCGCCATCGGTCAGTCTGACGTCGAGCTCCGCCGGGTCGTGGCTTTATGCCGTGGGGAGCGATTTCACGAGCAGCGCGCGCCGAGTCCCAGGGTCGGGCCAGACGATCGTAGCCGAGGTCGCGGATGGCGTCGGCAACTCCGACCTATGGACTCAGGTGGCGGCAGCAGAGACCAATTCGGCCGGGGTATCGGTCGCCTTGAGTGACAGCGCCCCCGGGAACGACGCCTGGAACCTGGCTGCGATCGAGGTGCTTCCGGTCGCCATGGCCGCCCCGACCTTCACTCCGGCGGCAGGTACATACACGGGCCAGCAGATGGTAACTCTCGTCGTGCCCGCTGGGGAGCAAGGTCGGATCTTCTACACGCTCGACGGGAGCACGCCGACGACGAGCTCGAGCCTCTACAGTGGGCCAATCGCGATAGGCACCAGCACGACAATCAAGGCGATTCTTGCTGGGGCGGGATATGCGAACAGCCCCGTGGCGAGCGCCGCGTATACGATCCTTGCGCTACCAGCTGCGGGGTCGCCAACGGCTTCTCCTGGGGCAGGGTGGTACGCCAGTGCCCAGTACGTGTCGCTGTCGTGCTCGAACCCGAACTCGACCATCCGGGTGACGACGGATGGGTCGACGGCAACGGGCGGTTCGCCCGCATACGATTCGCCGCTTCACCTCTACACGAACACGACGGTGAGCGCGATTTGCCAGGCTCCAGGGTACGCTGACTCCGCGCCGGGTTCCTTCGCATACACGTTTCCGGGCGGGCTGTGCGCGCCTGGACTCGCGTGCGATGACGGCGATCCGTGTACCTACGGCGATACGTGCAACGGCCAAGGGCAGTGTGTCGGCACGCCCATCACGTGCATCTCGGACGCCTGCACAGCTCGAACGTGTAACGGAACGTCATCTTGCAGCGTCGTCTACTCGAGCGTCGGAACAACTTGCGATGATGCGAACCCATGCACCTACGCTGATCGCTGCGACGGGATGGGCGGCTGCGCAGGCACCCCGGTGATCTGCGTGGCAGCCGGCCCGTGTCAGACTCTGCAGTGCAACGGGACCTCATCGTGCAGCGTAGCGCCTCTTGCTGCTGGGACCCCGTGCGGCGCACCGAACACCTGCGGCCAGGTGTGCGACGGCGTGTCGCCGAACTGTCAACCGGCCGAGTAGCGTTCTTGGAAGGGAAGTTGTCGCGGAAGGGGACCAACAGGATGAGGACGACTACCCAGTTCAAGGTGATCGCCGTCGTGATCGGTCTGGGCGTGGCAGCACGCTCGGAGGGTGGCGGGAGGCTGTGCGACCAGCAGGAGTACAGCGTCCCGCTGTGCCTCCCGGGTGGCCCCGATTTTCCGGACTGCGCCCCAGACGCATTCTGCCTCGCGTACCAAACTCACTGGTGCGCCGATGGTGGTTCCATCGACACCTCCAAGCCCGTCGTGTGTGCCGGATACCAGGACTCCGGAGGGCAGTGTGCAGTGCCCTGCGATGCACCCGGCTACTACAGCAATCAAGGTACGCAATGCACCTTGGGTAGCCCTGCACCAGCGGACGACTCGTGTAACGGAATGGATGGCAACCTTGACGGCTGCATTAACGGTGGGTGCACCGTGGATGCCGACCCTGCTCAGCCAGGGGCGTGCACGTGTCCCGGAAGCTGCACCGCTTACGCTTGTCCGCCCACGATCCCTGCCAATTATGCGAAGTGCAACCCTGCAAACGGGCAACCGGAGGTTTGCGGCAGCGGCGTCGACAACAACTGCAACGGCGACGTCGGCGAGGGATGCCAGCCTTCGAGCAAGAAGGGAAGTGGGCCGCCGGGGGGGCCGGCTCCGACGGTCCCCTTCGACTGCATGACTGAGACGGGCCAGGACCCGATCCTCATCGGAACGCAGGCAGCGACGACCGAGCCGTACACTGACTTCAAGGTGACACACGTATCGGAACTGTCCCTGTCACGAACCTACAGCAGCGCAGACGTTTCGCTCGTTCGTGGCGGCCCGGCAGGCATATTCGGTCGGGGGTGGCATCACGACTGGGAGGGGTCACTGACGTGCGTGACTGCCACTAACTACGCAACGTCGCCGATGGTGGGCAATCCGGCGACTCCGCCGGTGTGCACGGTGTCCCTGGGGTTGTCGCAGGGCTTTCGTTTCAACTACTCGCAGACTGTGACGCTGTGCAGCAATACTGCGTGTACCGAGCAATGGAAGATACTGACGCCCTTTCAGCTCTCCAAGGCTTCGGGCGATAACTACAACTTGCTCGTCAGGCGCATGCCATCAGGATCCCCACAACCCACCGATACCTGGACGCTCTTTCTGACCGACGGGCGAGAGTACGACTTCCAGATGACCTGCGACAACTGTGCCGGGGACACGTCGACGAAGCTCTGTAGCGACGTGGAATATGGCGGCACGTATCGCCTCACTGCCGTGCGCGACCCGGTCGGGAACGCAGTAACCGTCTCGTACAACAGGCCAAACGGGGTCCTCTTGAGCTTGCAGGACTCACTCGGTCACTCGCTGCAAGTTCGCAGTCCCAATGCGGCGTGCACCACCGGCTACGCGAGCGAGCTCTGGTACGTCGATGCCGCGGGTATTCAGACCAAGGTGGCGAGCTACCAGATCCCGGCCAATGATCTCGTCAGCGTCCAGGCAGCGGACGGGACCACGGTCCGGCAGTACTTCTACGATCCGAGCGGCAACGGCCAACTGACGGCAGTGGTAAACGAGCACGGGGACGCGGTCGGGCAGTTCGCCTACGACGGGCAGGGCAGGGCGAACGGTATCGTGGACTCGGCCTCGAACATCTCGATCAACTACGACGATCCTCAAGGCATCGCAGTCACCGAGTACTTCCACGCCCATGTCGGCGACACCTCCGACACTGCCGCGACGAGCTATCGAACGCTCAACACAGACCTCCACGTGACCAACGTGGCGGGGAGCTGTTCCTGTGGCGCGGCACAGACGATGACGTGGGTTAGCAAACGCCTGCAATGCGAGCAGGACGCGCTGAACCACGTGACGGTCCAGAGTTACGACTCGCTTGGAAGGCTCGTCAGGAAGACGCGCTTCCAGGGATCGAGCTGCAACATCCCGGGGTCGCTTCCGAACGATTCGACCGACGAGGTGCGCAGTTATGCCCTCCAAAAGTACTTAGTTCCGCTGGGCCTCGTGCCAGAGCCCGGCTGGACCGGTGAGTTCCCTCTGGAATATCCAGCGACAGTGGCGAAGGCGAGCACCCTCTCGCCGGGCAACCAAGTGGTACAGACATTCGACTACAACCAGACCGCGCAGCACGGCGACCCGAGCGGCTACGGATGCGTGGTCTCCGGTGTGAGCCTGCCGTCGACCGTGATCTGTCGGAAGACGGAGTCCGGGTACGTGGTTGACATCACGAGTGGCCAGGCGGCTCTCGAGCAACACACGACGTTCTACACCTACGACAGTCACGGGCGAATCGTCGCCAGCTACGGCCCCGTCAACATGAACCGGGCGTCGAGCTCGGATGTCATGCCATACGAGGAGCGCACGTACTGGTCCGACACGGACCCGACGAGTGCCCGGCGCGGGCGCCTCTACCAGGTGAAGCGATACCCGAACAAGGTGGCGGGAGCCGGCCCGCTCGTGACGAGCTTCGACTACGACATGTTCGGGGTCTACCAGATCACGGCTCCGAACGCTGCTGTAACCACAATCATCAAGGACGCGAGGGGGCGACCGCAGTTTGCGCGCACGCCGGACACGGCGGTAGCCCATGAGACCCGGTACTACGATGGCCTAATCCCGCGGCTCCTCCTCTTCCCGAGCGGGGCCGCGTCGAGGCTGACTCACGACTCCTTGGGTCGGCTGTCGAAGCTCGAGAGCCTCTCAGGAGATCCGGAAGCCTCCGGCGCGAACCCAGTCATCGCGTGGACGGAGACCTACTCCTACGACGGGGCCGGGAATCGCATCCATGCTGAGCGGCGTGACATCGGAGGGAACCTCGTCTGGCAGCAGGACAGGGCCTTCGATGTCCAACATCACTTGGTTCAGGATACGAACCCCGAAAGCCCTGGTGCCTCGAAGATCTGGAACTACGATTCCTCCGGATTCTTGAGCGCATACGTGGACGAGGCGGGTCGAGGGGTGAGCTACGCCGCTGACGCCATCAACCGCGTCGTTTCGGTGACGAGGAGCGGGACCGATGGGCAGGGCAACCCGACAAGCCTCGGGGTGGCTGGCTACGCCTACCAAGCTGCTGCCGATGCGGTAGGGGCTGTCACCGATGGTGCGGCAAGGACCACGACCTATCAGACGGACGATTTTGGGCATGTGTCCCTCGTTCACTCGCCGACCCTGAGCAAGGGCGGGGACATCCGGTACGCCTACGATGCTCGAGGAAACGTGTTGCAGAAGCAGGATAGCTACGCGACCGTCAGTTACACGTACGACGGGCTCGACCGGCTCCTGACGACGTCCGTCTCGGGTGGGGCATTATCGTACCTTTACCGGTACGACGAGGAGCAAGCCTATGTCGGTTGGCGGACGTCGATCGTGGAGCCGGACCGGACCGAGACGTTCACTTACGATCCAGTTGGGCGGCTCGCGTCGGAAACCATCCTCGAGAACGGTGCGAGCGCCGCCTTGACGACCGCGTACACCTACGACGCCGACGGAGCCCTTTGGCAGGTCACTTACCCCTCGGGTAAGCAGGTTCAGTATGACCGAGACCCTGCCACTCGCCAGGTCATTCGGGTTTCGGACATGGTCACGGGGGTGAAGTACGCGGACGCGGTCACGCGTGCGCCCTCGGGGCCCATTACGGGACTCGTGTTCGGAAACGGTCTGACGATGTCAAGGGGATTCAACTTGAGGTACGAGCCCTTGTCCATCCTCAACGGGCCCCTCTCGCTTTCCTACGCCCCGACGCCGGCGGGTGACATCGGCAGCATCGGCGACACCTCGATGGTTCTATCAGGCTGCAGTCGCAACACTGGGCGAGACTTTGCCTATGACTTCCTCGACCGGCTCACCGGCTCGACCAACTGGCTTGCTTACGGGTACGACGGAGCCGGGAACCGTACCGCCGAGTCTGTGGGCGCAACCAATGCAAGTTATGGGTACTCCAGCGGGACAGATCGAGTGACGTATCGGCAAGGGAGTACTGCGCCGGCTTTCGCGTTCGGCTACGACAACCACGGCAATCTGTCCGCGATAGGGCAGTACGACGCCGCCTCGAGTGCGGTGACGCAGGCGTGGTGCATGAGGCACGACGACCTCGGGCGCTTGACCATCTTCGGCGGCACGAACAGCACCGCCGTGAGCCCCGATTCGACGAACTGCACGCAGGATTCACAGGTCGGGAAGCCACTTACCCGGTTCAAGTACGACGCGCGCAATCGCAGACTGGCCCGACAGAACGTAGCCAGTGGCGTATGGACGTATATTATCCCTGACGCGAGCGGGAATCCGCTCTCGGAACTGCAGCTTGTCAACGGGTCTTGGACGAAGGTGCGCGACTACGTGTGGCTCGATGGGCAGCCACTGGCGCAGGTGGAGTACCCGGCTGCGAATATCTACTACCTGCACACCGACCACATCGGCCTTCCACGGGCGATGACGAATTCGAACAAGCAACTCGTCTGGAACACGTTCCCGGGGCCGTATGGTGACATCTCGGAGAAGACGATGGTGGACCCTCTCTCGGGTCAAACCGTCGTGACAAACATACGTCTCCCAGGCCAGTACGACGAACGCCTCTTCCAGCAGGCCGGCATCAACCTCCAGGGGCCCTACTACAACCAGGCGAGATGGTACCTGCCGGGCGTGGGGAGGTACGTGGAGCTCGACCCGTTTGCTCTGCGAGGAGGGCTCAATAACGGGAGTTCGGCTGACTGGTACGGGTACGCAAACGCGAATCCTCTGAGGTTCACCGATCCGTCCGGCCTTTACTCGGAGGTTTGCTGGAGACAGGTGCTTGGACCGCTCGCGGCTACTGGTGCACAGCACTGTTTCCTCAGGGTTGGCGGGTCCGGAGGTGAGACGGAAAGTTACTATGCGAAGTTGCCGGTCGACCCGTGGTTCAAGAAGGTCGGCCCCGACCTGAACCCGAAACATCCGACGGAGTGCCACCCCATCGATCCGCCAGATGATCCGCCTATGTGCACCGGCGATCGGACTCCCTTTGACCAGTGCCTCGAGACGGCGATGCTGTCGTGTGCCCAGTGCACATACAACATCAAGAACAACAACTGCTGCGACTGCGTCTCGAAGGCCATCGCGTCATGTGGTGGCAGTTATCCTGGGCCTTGGCCCAGCAACTACGGTTGGGGTCCGCAATCACAATGAGAGGTCTCCCGTTCACCCGAATCGCAGCGGTCTTGCTCGGTGCGGCTGTGCTCTCACCTGGTGTGGTCGTCCTCCTTCGGGCAGGGCAGCCGCTAGGCGGGGTAGTCTTCGTACTGCTCTTCGCCTTGTATGTGGCGGGCGTGGCCAGCGTGGCATGGGGTCTGCGTTCAGCCTCAGGCGCCGCGCTCGTGGGGGCGGTTGTTGCAGCCCCCTGGCTGTATTACTTCGGCACGGAAGCAGGAACCTGGGTGTACCTCATCGCATTCCCTGAGTATCTCCTGCTAGCTGGAGTGGGCTGGTTTGGGTGGCGACGAGAGAAGCGGCTAGCGGTGAGCTTGCCCGGAGTTCTCATTCCGACGCTTGCCGTTGCGTACGGGTTGCTCGCGCCGTTTGTTCGCGGATACCATCCGTAGATCTCCTATGCGGTCTGCCAGTGCGACGAACGCCTGTTCCAGGAAGCCGGCCTGAATGGGCCTGCCCCAAATTCGTCGAGACCAGGCGAAAGGCGGATCGGGTGTCTTGTCTCCAGCATGTCTCCACGAAGGGTGGCGAAGCGGGGCAACTCGAGGCGAAGGGAGGAAACATTGTATGACGAGGAAAGACTATTTATTGTCAGCGGTTAGATGAGATCGGGCCGAAATGCGCCTACTTGTGCGGACGCTCGGACCCGGGTTCAAGTCCCGTAGGGGTCACCAGTCGTGCCCCGCCCAAGGTGAGATTGGGCGGGGCTTTTTTCTGATCGGTCCCGTAGTGGTCACACGCAGCGTCACCATCGACGGGCAACTCGCCCTTCGGGCTGGTGACAGCGCCGTAACCGTCCGGTCGGAGACGTCTTGACGTAGCTTTCGCGGCGCCCGTCTTTGCGGGCCGGACCTCCCTTCGGCGGTGTTCGTGTTCGCCGCCGACCCAGTCAGGCCGACGGCTTGGTTTCGGGCGGCTTCCAGTTGTGGGGCAGGATCTCGTCGATCCGCGAGGCGGGGTGGGTCTGCACTCGCAAGAGGACGTCGGCGATGTAGGCGACGGGGTTGATACCGTTCGCCTCGCAAGTGGCAACGAGCGAGTACAGCCCGGCTAGGTTCTCGCCAGCCGGGTCGTGCCCGACAAAGAGGAAGTTCTTCCTGCCGAGGGCCGCGACTCGTAGCGCTCGCTCCGACGGGTTGTTGTCGATTGGGAGACGGTGATCGGAGAGAAAGAGCGTGAGCGCATCCCACTGGGCGAGCGCGTAGTGGATTGCTTCTCCCATCGGGCTCTTCGGCGGGTAGCTATCCTTCGACTGGTCGAGCCACAGCTTGAACTCGATCGTGGTCGGCTCGCTGTGGTCCTTGCGCAGCTTTAGGTGTGCCGGAGTGCCGTAGACGTCATCGTTGATAGCGATCCGCTCGACTCGATAGAGGTCGACGATGAAGTCCATCGCCTTGCGAGCCGCGTCTGGCGCGGTGCCCATGGCCTCGAAGAATTTCCTTCGCAGGTGCGCCATGCAGCCGGCTCGTTCGCGACCGCCAGGCACGGTTACTTTGTTGTAGGCACTGTACGCGTCCACGAGCAGCTTGCCCGTGGTGTTGGCAAGCACTCGCAGAGGCGTTTCACCTGAGCGGGTTCGACTGAAGACGTAGGCGATGAGTTCCTTGTCGTCTTCTTCGGTCCGGGTGATGAAGTCCCAAAGCCAGGCGGTTCGCGTCTTCTCCTTTTCCTGCACACGGATCGTCGTCTCGTCGGCGAGCACAATGGGGCTGGCCGCGATGATCTCGAGAAGGCGCTTTGACAGAGGCGCCGTGATCTCGGCTACACGGTGAAACATGTCGGTCAGCGTGGAGCGGCTCATAGGCACGCCGGCGCGCTGGTACGCCTTAGCCTGCCGATGCAGCGGGATGCAGTCTGCGCACTTCGCCACCACGACCTGCGCCATGAGGGTCGGGCCGAATCGCGCTTTGTCGTAGACACGGTCCGGGCCCTTGGCCGTGAGCACGGTCTCCCCACATCGGCAGCGCAGCTTCTCTTGGATGTGAATCTGTCGCTCGATGAGCGCGGGCAAGAGATCGTACAGCTCCGTTGTCTTTCCCGGGCCCAGGGGACTGAAGTCGTGCCCGCCACACTTCGGGCAGATCTTCTCCGCGTCCGGGACCTTGTGCTCGACCTGTCGGGCGACGAGTCGTCTTTTCTTGTCGGTGTTCTCTTTGCGCTTCGCGAGAGCCGCGGCGGGGTCGGTTTCCTCGCCGGCGGCACGGAGTTCGTCGGCTACCCGTGGGATCTTCTCCGACCGTTTGCCGAATACCTGTCGCTGTAGCTTCTCGAGCGTCGCGGCCATTCCCGCGAGCTTCTCGTTCAGTTCGGTGTTCGTGCGGTCCAGCTCCGCGCGCGTGCGAGCGAGCTCGGCCTCGAGGCTCTCGGCCTTCTCGCGCCATTCACAGCGATGCTCCCCGCCGCCCTCGCCACCCATCCACCAGTTTCAGATCATGTTGAAGGGCTTTTGGCAATGGGGGGATCCGTCTGGGGCTTCCAGTGCTTCGGTCTCCGCACGCGCCCAAAGTCGATTCCGTCGAGCAGCATGGCGAGCTGGGTGGCGTCGATCTCGACTGCCATCGACTGCGATGTCATATGGGGCAGCTTGAATCGTCCCTGCTCGAGCCGCTTGTAGAACAGGAGGAAACCGCCCTTGTCCCACGCCAGGATCTTCACGCGGTCGCACCGGCGGGACACGAAGACAAATAAATGGCCCGAGTAGGCGTCCTCGCGCAGCTCTTCCTGGACGATGCCCATCAGACCGTCTATCGACTTCCTCATGTCGATGGGAGTGGTCCCGATGAGGATGCGGACCGACCCTGGGATGGTGATCACGGGCTACAGTGCCGCGGCCAGGGCCCGGAGATACGCGAGGTCAGTTCCCGCCGGGAAGCGCAGCCGCGCTCCCGAGGACAGCACCAGTTCCAAGTGCGCCACCTCGGCTTCGCCTGACCGCGACTTCGTCGCGGACGCTACCACCCGAACCGGTCTAAAGGTCAAGCGCGGCTTTGTTTCCGCCGGCTCTACTGGGCTCGACACCGGCTCGTCCGTTGTCAGCGGCCTAGCTTCCTTGCGCAGTCGGTAGATCCAGTAGCGCAGATTGCTAAACGAGATGCCTCGTTCGTTCGCAAACTCCCTTTGGCTCAGGTCGCTCGACTCGAAGTCTGCCACCAGCCTCGTCCACCGCTCTCGATCAGCCGCCATGAATCCCTCCGCGTTGGAACGCGAAGGATCGCCCCTGGCTACTGCCGTAGCCAGACGCCTATTCCCGGACGGTTACGATGCGTCCGGTCCTCGTGGTAGTAAGCCATGTACTCAGCGACGCCGCCGTTCACGGTGGCTCAGGTAGACTCAAGCCCTGCGGCG
>Ga0335077_10010621_pt1 | contig 11486 bp, 5 predicted proteins | sample Lox_Sample_31_FD_207151 | JGI IMG/M metagenome (GOLD analysis project Ga0335077, IMG submission 207151) | Soil microbial communities from Loxahatchee National Wildlife Refuge, Florida, United States - Lox_Sample_3.1 | ecosystem: Environmental > Terrestrial > Soil > Wetlands | place: USA: Florida...
CCGACCTGGAAATCGACCACGCGTATTCGAGCATCGAAGCGCTGGTCGAGCGCCGAGACATTCAGGCTGTGGTCGTGGTAACGCCTGCGAAATTCCACGGCGCCGCGATGCGAGTGTGTGCGCAAGCCGGCAAAGATATCTTCTGCGAGAAGCCTTTCACTCTGACGGTTCCAGAAGCCGACGAAATGCTCGACCTCACAGCGAAAGCGGGAGTGCGGGTGCAGGTAGGACACGTCCGCCGCTACGATCCGCCCAATGTGAAGGCCAAGAAGCGGATCGAAGCCGGCGAAATCGGCGACCCGGTGATCTTCAAGTCTCTCGCCCGCGACCCCTCGCCGCCGCCGGTCAGTTACATGGCGAGCGGCGTGAACGGCATGTTTTTCCAGGATTCCACCATCCATGAATTTGACCTCGGCCGGTGGCTGATGAACGACGAAATCGCTGAGATCCACGCCTATGGCGCGATTCTGGTCTTTCCCGAGGCGGCGCAGTTCAACGATATCGATACCGCGCTCCTCAACATGAAGTTTTCACGCGGCACCCTCGGAGCTGTCGAGAACTATATGCAGTCCGGCTACGGATATGACATTCGCACCGAGATTGTGGGCTCGAAAGGCACCATCATCATGGGATATCTGCAACACACCGCCGAGGTTGTTCTAACGGCGAGCGGCGCAAGAACCGACGTAGTCGACCATTTTCTGGTTCGCTTCCGGGAGGGTTATCTCGACGAAATGCGAGACTTCGTGCAAACCATCCTTGCCGATCGCGAGCCCAAGGTGGACGCGTTCGACGGACGGCAGGCCGTGGCAGTCGCGGCCGCTGCGGAACGGTCGTATCGCGAAGAGCGGCCTGTGGCAGTGGAGAATCGCACCCGCGCCTCGCGGGCGGCATAGGCGGGAGATCATTCACTAGAGGGCTGACCGGGCTTTGCCGGTTGCGAAAGCACGAACTGCTTGATCGCGCTGCGGCTGCGCTTAAGTTCCTCCTGGCGGAGGCTGTAGAGCTCCTGGTAGCGCGTGAGTTCCTGACTGGCTAATTCCATCTTGTTCATCTCCCGATAGACCTGTCCTAAGCGATAGTGCGCAATATCCGATCTCGGATCTTGACGAATAGCTTCAAGATATTCGTTCACAGCTTTCTGGTTATCTTTGCGCGCCGCATACAAATTGGCCAGTTCCAGGTGGGCTTCGGGGAAGTCGGGGCGCAATCGTACGGACTTTTCGAGCAAAGCCTGCGGCTGATCCAAAGAACCCGCCGATCCCTTGGCGAATTCTGCGCGAAACAGCCCCGCGCCGTAGCAGAAGGCCAGTTCCGCACTTTGTGGATGGCTGGTCGCCAATCGCTTCAAGCGAGGCAGCAGCCGCTCCCAATCGTTGGGCGCCAGAAAGGTAAGGACCGTCTTCCACGCTTGGAATACTGCTGGCTCATCTGGATCCAGCTCAAGCGCTGAAGTGAACGCGTCCCCCGCTTTCGAATATTCACGCACGGCATAGTGACTGAAAGCTAATCCCAGAAACTGTCGGGAAGACGCAGGGAATTTCTGCACGCCCACCTGAAAAACCTCAGCCGCGGGCCCAAACGTGAAGTGAGAGAGATATTCCATGCCGAGGTCGAAGTAATTCTGCTCATTCGCCGGATCGAGTTCCACGGCGCGCTGATAGGTCTGGACCGCTTCAACGTACTGCCCCGATTCCTCCTCAAGGCCTGCGAGCACGCTGTACAACTCCGCCGATGGGCTTGCCTTGAGCGTTTGCTGCAACAGATCGATCGCTAAGACGGGTTTACCTGCGTTCTTGTAAGCGGCCGCGAGGTTCACAACTATGGCTTGGTTCTTGGGGTCCAGATGCAGAGCTGCCTCGAGTCGTGGGATCGCATTTGCGTATGCTCCAGCCGACGCAAAGAGAAGACCAAGGGCCAGGTTCTGCTTCTCCGACAGATTCGCCGGCGGCGCGGGCAGGTTTTCGGCGGAAGGCCCGGCTCCGAGGGAAAGCGTGGCCCGCGCCAGCGCCAGATAGATTTCGTAAGAGTCTGGCTTGATCGCGTTTGCCCGGCCGTAAGACTCCGAAGCAGCAGCATATTCTTTCAGGTCTTCGGCCACCACGCCAGCCAGCGAGTAGTATTTGACCGCCTGATCCGGCTCCTGCGGCGCGGAGAGCTGATTCAGAACTCTCTCCGCTGCCGCACTTTGCTTTGCCTCGTGCAGCGCAAGCGCCCATTCGTATCCGGCCTGAAAATCTCCGGGACGAAGATCCCACGCTTTCTCAAGATAACCGGCTGCGGCCGCGTAGTCGTGCAGCGCCGAGAGAGATCCTCCCAGCCCCAGCAGAGCAGTGAAATTTTGCGGCTCGCGTACCTCCGCTTCGCGGAACGCGGCGGCCGAATCCTTATAACGCCCGAGCTTCGAAAGCAGCACGCCAAGGTTGTTGTATCCCATGGCCGACTGCGGCGCGAGACGGATCACCGCCCGGAAGCTCTCCTCCGCTTCCTGGTCGCGGCCGAGTTCGCTCGCGGCCAGGCCTCGCACGTTGTACAGAGCTGGGTCACTCGCCCCTGCCGCGATGGCTGAATTGATCAAATCCAGTGCTTCAGAAGTCTTCCCGGCTTGAAGAAGCTCGACGGCCTGCCGGTAGGCCGCTTGCGCGTCCGTGGGTTGCTGCGCAGCCACGCCAGGGACTTGGAGAACGCAGCTTGCCAGCAGGCCATAAATAAGGAGAGCACTAAGTCGGTCGTTCGCGCGATGCCAGCTCAAAACGCTTCCTGTGAAACGATTCCTCTGCCTTCCTGAACCACGACCAGACGATTGGCGGGCACATGTTCCAGTGTCTCTTCCGCACCACCCAGCCAGCGGACTTGCACGCGAGCCTCTTTCGCCGCGCCCAGACCGAAATGCAAGCGAAGATCATTCTGCGAGCAAAAACTTCCGCCGCTACGAACTTCCTGCACCTGTCGCCGGTTACTCGCATCGACTACAACTCGCGATCCGATCGCGGCCCGATTGGTTTTGGTTCCCAGCAGCTTAACCAGCAGCCGCGAGTTTGCCGGAGGCGCCTGGTTACGAAGCAACGTGGGGTAGTCGTTCAGATTGTTGATCAGGATGCTGATGCGCCCAGTGTTGAAGACATCGCCAAACGCTACTCCGCGGCTGCAGCGGGACTCGGCGAACGCTGGCCCCGCCTGGCCAGAAATATCCTCGAACCGGTTGCCGTCGAGGTTGCGCAGCAGAATGAATTTGCTCTCTGTCTTCGGGAGTATATGGTGCATGCCGGCGCCGGGCGGATAAATCGAACCGCCCACAATCAGCAGATCAGGCCGGCCGTCGTCGTCAAAGTCCATAAAGCCGGTGCCCCACTTCACTGAGGTGGTGACGCCTGCCAGTCCGGCTGGGACAGTAACGTCGGTGAAGAGCCCCTTACCTTCATTGTGATAGAGGTTTGGCGTCTCGTCCGAGAAATTCGTTTTGACGATGTCCAGCCAACCGTCGCCGTCGTAGTCGGCCGCGTCGGCGCCCATCCCGCCCTGAGTGCGGCCATTCGCATCGTAGGCCACTCCCGCAAGCGTGCCGCTCTCGCGGAATGTGCCATCGCGGTTGTTCATGAACAGCAGGCTGGGCGTGGAATCATCAGCTACGTAGATATCGGGCCAGCCATCGTTGTCGTAGTCGCTTACGCAAGGGGTAAAACTGTACGTGAGTGGGGCCTTAGTGATACCCGCCGCCTCGGAAACGTCGGCAAAGGTGCCGTCGCCTTTGTTGCGATAGAGGAAGTTCCTTGTCCCCTTGAGCCCAGCGACGCCGTAGAGCACGGGCGATTCCTGGCCGGCCAGGGCCGGGTCGCTTTCATAAAGCTTCAGGCCATACTCGTAGTCCACGTAATTGCTGACGAAGAGATCCAGATGACCATCGCGGTTGTAATCGACAAACGCAGCACCAGTGTTCCAGCGGTCTTCCGTCTGCATCAGACCCGATTCGCGGGTAACGTCGGTGAACGTTCCGTTGCCGTTGTTGTGATACAGGATGTTGCGCCCATAGTAGGTGACAAAAAGATCCAGGTTGCAGTCGTTATCGTAATCACCCACGCAGACGCCCTGGCCCCAGCCGTGCCGCACCAATCCTGCCTTCTCGGTGACGTCGGTAAAGGTGCCATCGCGATTGTTGCGGTACAGGTGGTTGGTAGGTTCTTCACCCTTGGGAAAATCCTTCAGCCCCCAGCCGTTGACAACGAAAATATCGAGCCAGCCATCATTATCGTAATCAAACAGCGCGACTCCACCGCCGGTGGTGGAAAGCAAGAAATCCTTGCTCTCGTGACCAACCAGCACAGTCTTCGCCAGAAGCCCGGCCTTTTGGCCGATGTCCACATACTGGGGAAAATAGGCCGGCTCAGTGCCCCGCAAGCCTGCGCCCCGGAGCGGATGAAGAAGATAACCTCCCGCCGCCGCTGCGGCCAGGCTCTTGAGCCAATCCCTTCGGTTCATCATCTTGATTCTAATGCCAGGATGGAGAAGGCGAGAAACCGGCCAGGAGGCAGGAAGGTAGCCGGAATGGTCTGCGTGCGTCGGCTGCGCTGCCCCCCTTCTTTGGCAGAGGGGCCCGACAACGTGAATCTGCGCTTAGATTCCCAGCCGGCGCAGGTATTCTCTTCCAGCAATTGCATTGGCCAGGGGCGCGTCGGCGCCCACGCCGCCGGGCAGCACATCTGCCTCTACCACGACCCAGCCGTCGTAGTACCCATCCTTCAGGATCGCCAGTATTCGGGAAAAATCAATGTTTCCCTTGCCCAGCGGCGCGTAGATCCCGTGCCGGACTGCTGTGTGAAGGTTCATCCGCTCCCGGCGCGCCTCAGCCAACTTCGCGTCGTACACATCTTTCAAATGCACGCACCAGACCCGGGAAACCTGCTTCTCAAGGAATGTGACTGCGTCGCCTCCGCCATAAACGTAGTGGCCAGTATCGAGGCACAGACCCAACTCATCTGCTGGAAACAAGGAAAAAAGCCGGTCGATTTCCTCGGGTGTTTCCACATGGGTGCCGGCGTGATGGTGAAATGCGACCTTGAGGCCTGCAGCTTTGCAGCGCGCAATTACCTCCCGGATCGCCATTGCCGCAGCCTGCCATTCCGCGCTGCTCCAGGAAATCTGATTCGCGTCAAATCGGCGCCCGGCCACAGCACTTCGCGCGGGAGTGATTCTGTCGGAAAGAACCAGCAGCCTGGCGCCCGCTGCACTGATCAGGCTGGCTGAGCGGTCTACTTCGGCCAGGCTGGCTTGGTGGGCCGCTGGATTGCCTAGTTCTATGTCAAGAAACGCGGAGCACAGGGTGAGGGAACGCTTTGCCAGCTCGCCGCGAAGCGCGGCCGGTTGCGCAGGGAGAAACCCGTAGGGGCCAAGTTCGGTTCCGGAATATCCGGCGGCCGCGATCTCATCGAGCACCCGGCTGTAGGGATAATCAGCCGGATACTCTACGTGCTCCATAATTCCCCAACTAACGGGGGCACTGGCTGCGCGAATCGCCATTGTTCGACCCTCTGATCCGAAGAGGGCGTTCGCGTCCCCCTGGAGAAATCGTGCGTCGACGCCCAGCGTTAGTTCCGCATCCTAGAACTGAAGCTTGACGCCGAACTGGATCTCCCGCTGGGCGTCAGGCAGCGTCTGAGTGATGGCTGCGCCTCCGGCCGCGCGCTGGCTGCAATCAGTAGGTACTGGCGGCGCCGCCTGTGTGCAGTTGAAGTTGACAAATCCGGCCCCGCTACTCCCGCCGCCTGAGCCTACATTGGGAAGGCCAAAGTTCGGATGATTGAAGATGTTAAAAAACTCGGCCCGGAAAACCAGCCCAAACCTCTCGCTCAGCTGGAACGTCTTGTAGGCGGAAAAGTCGAAGTTTACCAGGTCGGGACCGCGCAATATGGCGCGTTCTGCATCCCCGAAATCGCGCGCGCTGCACTGGCCGCCACAAGCTCCGGGGGTGGAGGCAAGCGCGGGAGCAACGAAAGCGGCCTGATTGAACCAGCAGTTGAGCGTCTGATGGCCAGGATTGCAGCCCGGGACAGCCACCTGCTGCTGCCCCGCAATGTCAAAGGAAAAGTCTTGAGGATTGTGAATGACGTCCGGGCGCCCAAAGAAAGCCCCGGTATTTGTCAGGTCGCCGTTCCCCATGCGGGCATCGAAAGCCTCTCCGCTGTGTGCCGTGGTTACCCCAGCAACCAGCCAACCTCCAAGGATGCCCTGGGCTACAGCGTTGGCGTTGCCGCCAAAGTGTCTCCCCTTGCCGTAGGGCAATTCGTAAACATAACTGACAACCAGCTGATGGCGAAAGTCTGGGGTTGTAGGGCCCCTCTCCTGCGCCACATCGTGGGCGTTCTGGACGTCACATTGGTTCACATTGCCGTCCGCGGTCCCCAGGGATTTCGCGAAAGTGTAAGCCGCAAGCACATTGAAGCCGCCCGAAAAACGATGCTCCAACGAAGTTTGGAATGCATTGTAGAACATGCTCAGCCGTGCGACGTCAAGGGGCAAGACAGTATTCAGGCAGGGTCGAGTTGCGAAATAGGGCCGCCCCTGATTGAACCCACAGAGGCCTGCCCCCGAGAAATTCGAGTCCAGGGGGGTGAAGGCCTGATTGAGGTTGGACGATTCGTGATCAAACAAGTTTGAGCTGCGAGTCCCTACGTACCCAACGCGAGCCAGCCAGTTTTGGCCGAGTTGCTGTTCCACGGTCAGATTCCACTCGTAAATCCGGGGAATTACGCGAATAGGATCGAAGGTTGATCCAATCTTTGCCGTCGTCCGTACTGTCCCAGTGGGGTCGTCAGCCGGTATCGGGGTGAATGTCTGGGGGAAAGCGCTCAGCAATTGAGCCGTAGAGGGATTCGTGGAGGGCCAGTTGAAGGATTGAACCGCCAGGGCGGGAGGATTCAAACCCAGGTCGTCGAAAATGTTGCCCTCTGCAGCATAAAAGATGCCACCTCCGCTACGAATAACGGTATTCGGTCGCACCGTCCAGGCAAAGCCCACGCGCGGTGCAAAATCTTTCTTGTCGAATCGGACGCCGCCATGGGACGAGGTGTTGACGGTGAGAGTATTCAGATCGAAGTTACCGACCGTAGGTCCGCCAGCGGGCGAGCTGATCTCATACCTCAAGCCAAGATTCAAGGTCAAATTTGGCCTCACACGGATGTCGTCTTGCACAAACTCCGACAAGTCCCAATAGCGGGTTGGGTCGACGATTCCAAAAAGATGATCCTGCAGCGTGGCCTGCGGGATGCCGAGCAAGGTATCGGCCAGCGCATTACCTGAATAATTGCCGAAGAACTGGAGCTGGCCCGAAGGCGCCGTTTGCTGGAAAAAGTTTCGTTGCTGCCGCCGGAAATCAGCTCCGAATTTCAGCGAATGTTTCCCGCGTGTCCAGCTCATGGTGTCGGCGAGCTGGTATATGTTCTCCGCAATGGTTTCCGGCACCCATAGTGAATCCCCCAGCTGCTGGTAATTGTTGATGTTGATCTTGGTCAAGCCGGAGGAATTGCCGCCGTGGTTGGCGTTGGGGATACCCACAACCTGCTCTGCGTAATTGGTTCCGAAATCGAGGGGCAGAGTGGCGTCCTTGAAACGAATGAACCCTGCCCGCAGGTCATTGAGCAATGCGGGATTGAAGATGTGAGTCCAGTCCCCGGCCAGACTTTGCACCTTGTTATCCAGTGTGCTCGAGGTGCCGGAACCGGCCCCCCCGTCCACGTTGGGAAAGTTGGAGGGATTGGTCGCAGACGGAGTAGCTATCGCGTAATGGGCAAAGAAACGATCGTTCGACGATATGTTGTAGTCGAACCGCGTTTCGAAAGCGGTCTCATCGAATTTGTACTTGCCGTTAAAAATGAAATTGTTGGTGAGACCCGCACCGGGAATATTCGGAAGAGGATACAGGTTGACAATATTTTGACCGACGGGGTTAATGCAGCCGAGTACGCTGGGGTTGCATGTGGGTATGGTGTTATTGGGATAGGGAGTGCCCGTGACCGGGTCAATAATTGAGTTTGCCGGCAACTCGGTGAAGATACCCTGGTGCATCAGCTGGGTGGGAACGGTGCTGATAAAGGGTTCCTCCTCGCGAATGTCGGACCGCTGGATCGAACCGAAGATGAATATCCTGTCTTTCACGATCGGCCCGCCCAATTGTCCCCCGTACTGGTTTCTTTGGAAGCCCAACTGGCCGGGCGCGAAATAATTGTGTGCGTCCAGTCTGTCGTTCCTGAGGAACTCCCAGGCCGCGCCGTGAAGCTGGTTGGTCCCGGAACGAAGTACGATGTTGACCATGGCGCCGCCGCGGCCGAATTCGGCGTTCATCGAGCTCTGTTCTACGCGAAACTCCTGGATGGAATCAGGCGGCGGCTGGATCACCACGGTGCCATTGCCAAACTCATTGTTATCCAGACCGTCGAGCAGGAAGTTGTTATCAAACACCCGCAGTCCATTGACGGATAGAGAAATACCCGGACGGTTATTGTCGGTTGACCCCGCCCCTGCGCTGGTTCCAGTTGATCCCGCGTTCGCGCCCGGGCCAAGGTAGGCCAGCTTAAAGAAATTCCTGCCGTTCAAAGGCAGGTCAACGATGCGTTTTTCCGTCTCAATGGTTCCCAGCGCGGAGGTCTCGGTCGTCAGCAACGGCGCCTCCCCGGTCACGTTCACGGTTTGCGTTGCCATGCCCACCTTCAGCACAACGTCTGCCCGGACGACCTGGCCAATCCCGAGGTTTATATTCGATTGCACGACCCGCTGAAATCCCTGCTTTTCGACGGTGACCGTGTAAGTGCCGATCTTCAAGGCCGTGGCGCTGAAATTTCCCGTCTCGTCCGTGGTGACTGCAACCGACGCCGCCGTCTCTGTCTGGGTAATGGTGACAGTGGCTCCCGGCACCGCAGCGCCGGAAGAATCCGTCACCACGCCAACAATCCTGCCCGTCGTCACCTGGGCCGCAGCGCGCGGGCTCGACGCCAACATTGCCACCGCACAAATCAGAAGACCCACTGCGAAACCGGCGTGCCTGGTCATGATTTTCGCTCCTCCTCGATGCGTTGCGATGCTGGTGGCCGAACTGTGGAAACCCATCGCCGCTGGGTGTCCGTAGTACAAAACAACTAACTCGAATAAGCGGTTATCTATAGCTTGCTGGAACGCTCACTGTCAAGTTTTTTTTGCAGCAAAATCCGTCTGATCCATAGACTGCAAAACATCTATGGCGGTTAGCGGGAGCGGCTCCAGATGCGATCCGCCCGCCTGCCCGCCTTAGGCATCGCCCAGATCGATAGGAACAATCCGATTTTCGCGTGCAGAACGGTAAATCGCCTGAATTGTGGCGATGTCGAGCCATCCTTCCCTGCCATCCGGTTCCGGGTCACGGCCTTCGCGGACGCAATCCGCGAGAGCATCCAGCTCCAGTGCGAACTCGTCGATCACCGGGAACGTCTGCTCAAACCATTTACCTTCAATCCTGCCAAACAGGCGGCGCTCTTCCTCAAAAGCAAACGCAGGGTTCAGCGCAGCCCAGCCCTTTTCACCGTGGACCTGGATGAAGGAAGCGGCGGCGGCACTGTAACTTGAGGAACCGTGGCATACCAGACCATCGGAATGCGTGAGGCGGAAGGCGATATTGTCTTCCACCTCGCGGAAGCGTTCCGGGTGCTCGGTCCAGGCGAAGGCCATAGCCTCGACCGGAGCGCTGCCCGCCACCCAGCGCATGGTGTTGACGCTGTAGATGCCCAAGTCCATCAGCGAGCCGCCTCCCGCCAGCTTCCGGTTCAGTTGCCAGGTTTGGGCTTTGCCGGGATCGACGATTTCGGTGTAGGTGGAGTACATGTGCTTGAGGCGTCCAAGTTTGCCGCTGGAGGCCAGATTCTTCAGGGCAACGCTGCCGGGCTCGAAGTACTTGCGATAAGCGATCATCAGGCGGACGCGGCTTGCCTTACAGGCATCCACCATGCTGCGGCAATCTCCGACCGAGGTGGCCATCGGTTTTTCGCACAATACGTGCTTGCCGGCCGCGGCCGCTCGAAGAGTTTGTTCGGCGTGTTGACCGTTCACTGAGGCAATGAAAACAGCTTCGACATCGGGATGGCTTAGACATCGATCGTAGTTCGTGTAGCTGTAACAGTTCGCCGCCCCAAACTTGACGCCGAGTTGGTCGGCCCTTTTCTGATCATGACTCACCACCGCTACCAGCTTGGATCTTCTGCTGTTGCGGAAGGCGGGCAAGACCGAAATTTCCGAAATGCTGCCCAAGCCCACCACCGCATATCCGACCGGTTTCGAATCCGCCACGTGCGTCCTTCCCCCTGGACCTGTTGTCCGCACCCAAAGCACGTCACCGCAAACGGCAATGATTAGAGACTAATACGCGTGACCTCCTGCCAAGTTTCGGTCTTCCACGTGCGCTCAATCGCTCCCAGCACCTCGGCCACGCGCAACGCTTCAGTGAAGCCTGGCTGTTCCTGGCGCTGCTCTGCGACCGACCTCAGAAACTGGTACGCTTCAATGGTTTTCAAATCTTCATAGCTGAGCCCAACCCCGGCGCCGGGATTGAATCGCGCGTGAAGGCCGTGCTGCGGGCCGCTCACAATGCGGGTGTAACCATCGTGGGTTCCGTCCTTCTCTGGGCAGAAGAGCTGTAACTCGTTCATGCGCTCGAGGTCCCAGCTGAGGGCGCCTTCTGTCCCTTCAATTTCAAAAGCAAACTGGCATTTGTGTCCCTGAATTACCCGGCAGACTTCGAGGCTGCCTTGAACGCCGTTAGCGAACTGCACCAAAGCGCTGGCGTAATCTTCATTGGTCACGTCGCCCAGCGGCCCGCCACCACCCACACTAAAATGCGTGCCAGCTCCGGGCGTGGCCAACGGTCGCTGGCCAAAGAACGTTTTCTGATTGCCTACCAACCGCTTAATGGGACCGGCCAGCATCAGCCCCATATCCACCACGTGCGACATCAGGTCGCCCAAAACACCTAGCCCCGAGAACTCGCGCTCGAAGCGCCACGAAAGCACTCCCTGTGGATTGGAAGCGTACCCAGCAAAGAAACGGCCGCGAAAGTGGGTAAGCTTCCCGAGTCGCCCGTCGCGGATCAGTTGCTGCGCGTATTGAATCAGCGGAGCCCAGCGATAGTTGTACCCCACGAACGTTAGAATGCCTGCCTTGCGGGCGATCTGCTCGATCTCCGCCGTCTCCCGCGGGTCCTTGCCGACGGGCTTTTCGCAGAAAATGTGCTTGCCGGCAGTGGCCGCCTCTTTGACCATCGCAAGGTGCAGGTAGTTCGGCGTCGCGATGTTCACAATGCGAACGTTGGGGTCAGCCAGCACGTCCTGCCAGCGGGTGGTGGTGCGCTCGAAGCCAAAGCGTGATTGAGCCTCCTGGTTGCGGGCTTCGACGTCATCTGAGCAGACCACGAGTTTCGGCCGGATGTCACTGTCATGAAAGCGATCGGCCACCTGGAGATAGGCGCGGCTGTG
>Ga0335077_10010623_pt1 | contig 11483 bp, 11 predicted proteins | sample Lox_Sample_31_FD_207151 | JGI IMG/M metagenome (GOLD analysis project Ga0335077, IMG submission 207151) | Soil microbial communities from Loxahatchee National Wildlife Refuge, Florida, United States - Lox_Sample_3.1 | ecosystem: Environmental > Terrestrial > Soil > Wetlands | place: USA...
ATAAGGCGATTTGTTCAGGCGTTGCGTGCTGGGAGAAAGCATCCTTGAAGCCTTCGTCTGGCATCCAGATGAATCCGTCGGCATCCGGGGCGAGTTTAGGAGATAGGGAGTACTTTTCATCTCGGTAGAAGACTTGAGCAACGGTTTCGCCTTCATCCGGAGCCAGCGCGGCGATATACACCAGCGCCTTGACGCGCTCGTCGTTTACTGTGGCGATTACCGCACCGGCATAAGCATGTCCCACTAGAATCATCGGACCTTCCCTACGGGCGATTGCACGCTTCAATGCGGCAGAGTCATCGCTGAGCGAGGTTAGAGGGATGGGAGGCGCGATGACTTGCAACTCTTTTCGTTCGAGCCCGAGAATTACGTCTTTCCAACTCGAACCATCGGCCCACGCTCCGTGAACTAAAACGATGGTGGGATTCTGAGGAAACGCACTCATCGTGTAACCGCACCTTCTTCGCTATCGCGCTTGATACCGTTCGCTTCAAAGAAGTCCTTCATGGCGGAAGCAATTTCTATAGCGTGCGTCTCTAGCGCAAAATGTCCGGTGTCAAGGAACTGGAGCTTCGTGCCTGGTAGGTCTCTGCGGAATGCTTCTGCTCCCGCGGGAATGAAAAAAGGATCATTCTTACCCCAGATCGCCAGCAAAGGAGGCTTCGATTTGCGGAAATACTCCTGGAATTTCGGGTAGAGCTTCAGGTTCGACGCGTAATCCAGAAACAGGTTCAGCTGAGTGTCTTTGTTACCGGGACGTTCAAGCAGAGCTGTGTCCAATGTGTAGGACTCGGGCGGCACACTCTCCGGATTTGCTACGCCATGCGTGTACTGCCAGCGCGTTCCGCCCGCCGTCAAAATACTTTGGCGGAGTATGGCCCGGTTTTCTGCAGTGGGTGCAGCCCAATACTTTCGGATCGGGCCCCAAGCTTCACCAAGGCCTTCTTCATATGCGTTTCCGTTTTGCGAAACGATCGCCGTTACCCTTTCGGGGTGGGCCATCGCCAGACGGAAACCGGTGGGCGCACCATAATCGAAGACGTAGATTGCATAGCGGTCGATCTTGAGCGCCTGCGTGAAAGCGTCGATCGTGAGCGCCAATTGATCAAAGGAGTACGGATACTTGCGGTCTGGCGGCACGTCGGTGAATCCAAAACCTGGAAAATCGGGCGCGATGACACGGTAATCATCAGCCAGGCGCGGAATCAGTTCACGGAACATGAAAGATGAGGTTGGAAATCCGTGCAATAAGAGGACTATGGGTGCATCTACGCCCCCGGCTGCGCGATAGAACACCTGCACGCCATCGGCTTCGACCCTGTGGATAGAGCTTCGAGGCACGCTGAATCGGGCATCATTCTGGCTCGGCACGGCGTGCTTTGCGGCAATTCGTAAAGTTGCTTCCCTCATAAAGGCTCCTCTTCTTTGGCGCGGTGACAACCCTTAGAACTTATCGAGCTTCGCCACCCCGAATACAGCGTGAAATCGCTCACAATAGATGACCACCGCGTCGTATCTGCTCAGGTCTGCCGAATCCGGGAGATCGTAGTTTTGGTTCCCCTGGTTCGCTTTCAACAAGCCGAGTTCGACACTATCCAACCGACCCTTCACAAAGTCTTGCTTCAGGCTCTCGTCCGCGCTTTGAGCAAGCACTACATGGACGTCTGGACCGTTCGAGGTCATGAAATCAGTCAGCCGGAGGTCGCGCTTGCCATTTGCCGCTTGATAAACGGAGGCGCGCCCACTGGTCGGATGCGCTCGACCGGCCAGTAGCCCCGTGTAGAGAGGTTGCAGATCAGCGCTCGAGCTAAACGGTGCAGGCTCGCTGACTTTCACGTTGACCCAAAGCTTCTCGGGACGAAAGGCCCACCAGGCAGCCACCAGGATCGGCAGTCCGATGCCTGCCAAGATCCACTTCTTACCTGAAAGCCGGTAAATTGCATGGCTACTCATGATCCATTTCCCTCGGTGATTTCGAAATGCCCGTGGCAGGCTGGCCAATTCCATGTGCGATCCATCTTCCCGCGCTAGAACTTCTCCAGGGGTGCCGCGCCGAAATTCGCGTCAAACCGTTCACAATAGATCGAGACCGTTTGGAATTTAGCGAGGTCGGTACCCGCAGGGATCACATAATTCTGGTCGCCTTCATTCCCTTTGAGTTTTCCCAGCTCTATTCGCTCTGTGTTGTTCTTCAGGAAGTTTGCGTCGTCGTCGGCGTCCTTCGCCGCCACCAAAATCACATGAACATCAGGCCCGTTGGAGGTCTTGAAATCCGTCAGGCGAAGGAGCAGCTTTCCATCAGCCTCCTGGTAAACGGTGGCGCGGCCTGAAGTCTTGTGGACTTTGCCATGGAAGGTTCCGGTCTCGAGGGTCTTGGCTGCATCACTGCTCTTTGCGCTTTCCTGTGCGCTGGCCCAGGGCTGTGCCCCGAAAGCTAGCGTCAATGAAATAAACGCTAGTGCTAGTTTGGTTCTGGTAAGCATATTGTCTCCTTATGTTTTGACATCTCTTTGATACTGGAACACCTGACGAGGGAGTGCAGGCGGGATACCAAAGAGGCAGAGCTTATTTGCGGAGGAGATATTCAGTGCAAATCATTCTGGAGGTTGAAGTTTGAAAGGAAAGAGGGCGACGGATCTCGAATCGTTACCTGACGAATCTCCGACGGATCTTCGTCACTGACGAATTTCCGTCGGATCCACCGCGGCTGGCGACGCCTCCCATACCGCGGACGACACTCAGTCGCTGGCTGCGCCGATGCTGCCGTTCGGCAGGACTGGGACAGGACGATGAATATGGAGCTTTTTCATTCTGTAAGCTAAAGATGTTCGCTTCATTCCCAAACGCGCAGCCGCGCCACTAATTACCCAATTGCTCGCTTCCAGCGCACGAAGGATGTGATCCCGCTCTATCTCCGCCAGACCGTTCATCGGCACATTCTCGCCGTTATTGGACGGAGATGCCTCAAGCTCGGAGGTCGGCGCGCGTAACACCGACCGTGGTGAGAGAATCACCGCACGTTCAATAAAGTTCTGCAGCTCTCGAACGTTTCCGGGCCAAGTGTAGCGAAAAAGTGCATTCATAGACTCTGCAGGGATTTCGGAGATCTGCTTGTTCATCCGACGGGCGTAGAGCGCCGTGAAATGCCAGACCAGCTTCGGAATGTCGTCGGTGCGTTGGCGTAGAGCCGGGATATTGATTGGAAACACCTTCACCCGATAATAAAGGTCCTCGCGAAATGTCCCTTGTTTGACCATGCCGGCCAAATCCCGATGCGTCGCTGCGAGCAGGCGGACGTCCACCTTATGTGTGCGATTACTGCCGAGTCTCTCGAATTCTTGTTCTTGCAGGACGCGCAGCAATTTCGCCTGGAGTTCCAGGGGGATGTCGCCAACTTCGTCAAGAAAAAGCGTACCCTTGTCGGCAAGCTCGAAGCGTCCTGTTTTTTGCGCGATCGCCCCAGTGAATGCGCCTCTTTCGTGACCGAAGAGCTCACTTTCAAGGAGTCCGAGAGGGATTGCCGCGCAATTCAATTTCACGAATGCCTTTTCGCTGCGACCGCTCAACTTATGTATGGCACGCGCAAAAAGTTCTTTGCCCGTGCCCGTCTCGCCCAGGATCAGCACGCTGGAATCTGTCGGCGCTACTACCGATACCATGCTCAACGCGGTTTTCAACGCCGGGCTGTCTCCGACGATTTCTCCTAACTCGGCACGAATTTCCTCCTCGAGATAGCGTCTTTGCTTTGTCTCCTGATCTCTGTCCTTAAGCGCCGTCTCATAGTCCAATGCATTTTCCACCGCGATGGCTACCTGACGCGATACCTGTTCGAGAAAGCCTACGTCTTCTTTCTCGAATCCCTTTTCCGACCGCTTAAGCGCGCTCAACACACCCATAACCCCGCCCCTACCGATGAGCGCGAGATCGCAACCCGATTTCAAGCCTTCCGCCTTGATCCGTTCGAAGAAAAGTCGGCCCACGTCGCTTCCGAATTCCGGGTCGTCGCTTACCTCCTCCAAGCTGTTGAAGTGCTGGCTCCTGCCCGTCCGAAAAACCTTGCCACAGATCGATCCATGGATCGGTATGATCGCGCCATCGCAAATGGCCCCTCGCGACTCGGGGTTGTAGAGGATCGTCAGGCGCAGCTCCTCACTGTCCACATCAGGTAGAAGCAAAGCACAAAAATCACATCGGGTTACGCTCAACAGACTTGTGGAGAGCACGTCAACGAGGCGGTGAAGGTCCAGCTTTGATGTCATGCTGTTGGTAACTTCCAGCAGCAAGCGCAATCGATCACGTTCATGCTGCAACTCTTGCGCTTGGATGTGGCGCTCGATCGCGATTCCCGCGATGTGGCTGGCGTTCTCGACCAGCTGAAGCTCGGTGAGATCAGGGCTGAGCACCTCACGGTGGAGGATGGCGAAAGTGCCAAGAACCTTACCTTCGCTCGTGAACAGTGGGCGCGACCAAACTGAGCGAATCCCATACGGAGACATCAAGTCACGATAATCATCCCAAAGCGAGTCGCTGAGGATGTCCGTTACATATACCGGCTCTTTCCGATAAACAGCCGTCCCGCAGGACGCACCCTTCGGACAAACAGCCATAGGTCCTACGTGTGCGGCGAACCCGGGAAGACTGGGCGCCGACACGCAATAAAGTTGCTTCCCGTCCTCGTCAGGAAGCCAGATCGTGCACAACGTTCCTTTACCTTGAGATTCGACAAGGCGGGCAATAATCGTCAGCACTTCTGCCAACGGGGAGCCAGCCAAAATCAAATTTAGAATCTTGAGTACAGCCTCGGTGGAGAAGAGACCTGATCCATTCGGCGCGGGCTCAACTCTCCGTAGGATTTGTGCGGGACGTTGCGTTATGGTCTCCATATGCCATCCTTCCCCTTGCCATAACGTGGAAGGAGGGTGCCTCCCATGCTGTTTGATTCGGTCGGAACGAATGCTTCCGGTTTAGATGCGGCAAACTGCCGACCCGACGTAGAAAACGATAGGTCGGTCGAGTAGAGGTCACCCGCAGGAATCACCCTTTTGCCATTAATTTTGGCGACCGTTGAATGTGTGGTCTGGCTTAACTGGCGTAGCTTTTGATATGGTCGACCGCCAATTGAGTTATTGCCCGCCCTCGATGAGATAGGCATCCGTCACGCATAGAGCAAGAGTCGTAAAGCCCGTCTTAGGGATTTGGCTATAAGTTCACAGCTGCATCCTTTGTAAAGTCCGGCTTTGGCGGCGAGCAAATTGATTCGAACCATCGGCTGATATAGACCTGAGCATGGGCTTCGCCGCAAAAGTGCCGAACTCCAGCAGCATTCGCCGCTTCTGAATTCCACTTGAGGACAACAAGCTGCGAGTCACTGCATTGAATGACAAACCAGTGATCTGGGTTATTGGTGATTCGTGCACAGATTTCGCATCGGAATTCCTGAAGGGTTGTCATGCACTGCACCTGGCTTCGTAGGTTTGCACAAGACTCAAAATCATGTTCGCGGCACACTCGTCCCCTATCACCGTATTCAGCAACGCGTGATAGATGGGACGGTCCGGCCAATCGACATGGAAATACTTCTGAATAAAATCGGCACGTTCCCGGTCGACGGTATCCACCAGTTCTTCTGCTTCCTTTTCACTCTTGCCGCGGCCAAGAAGCCTCCGGACCTTGTCTTCCCTGGGAGCATAGAGAAAGATCCGCAAGGTATCCGGCCGGTTCTTCAGAAACTGTTGTGAGCCTCTGCCCACAATGACACTGTTGCCCTTCTCGGCGGCGTGCTCGACCACCCGCCGGGTGATTCTGAGTATGGTCTCGCTGTCGACCAGATTAAGCTTCGGCGCATTGATGGCGCCTTCGTAGCTTCCGCGCATGAAGGATTTAAAGAGCCGGTAGTACAGCGGATCGTTCTTCTCTTCCCGCTCTTCGACCACGGCCTTAGGACAATGCGCGAGTCTGGCGATCTCTTCCGTCAACTTTTGGTCCCACAGCTTCCAGCCAAGACGGTTGGCGACAAGGTTAGCGATATCGCCGCCACCGCACCCGTACTCGCGTTCAATGGTGATGATGTTGATCATGAATCCCACTCCGTGCGCGTATCGATCATGTGTGGACCGCGAGGACCGGACAGGGTCCCAACTGGATCACTCGATAGGTGGTCGAGCCGAATACTGCGCGGTCCACCGCGTCGCCCCCACGTGCGCTCATGATTATGAGGCTTGCTTGTTCTTCAGTTGCGTATCGAACAATTTCCTCATAAGGTTTTCCGAACTTGACTGTCAACCTGACTTTGAGATTCTCGCACTCCGTCCCTGAAACCAGTTTACCGAGTTGTTTTATGTGCTCGGCAATGATCGCTTCCGCTCTCGCAACATCAGAAACGTTTTCGCCTACGTGCAACAAGACCAGCTCCGCGCTATACTCCGCCGCCAGCGAAATCGCGTATTCGCGCGCCCGGTCAGAGTTATTGGAAAAATCCGTGCAGTAAAGGATCCGGCTCAAACGATGGCGGCCCTCAGGTCCAGTGTCCAGCACAGTGTGAGAGGCATTTGATACCACCAGCACCGGGCATGCCGCCTTGCGGATGACCCGGTCCGTCGTGGAACCCAGCACCAGACGGTCGAATCCGCGTCGGCCGTGCGTTCCCATGACGATCCCTTCCATATTTTCTTTTTGAGCAAAGGAGAGAATACATCTGGGAGCATTTCCCTGACGAACCACAAGTTCCGGCTGAACACCCCCGACTGAATGCTCCTTCACGAAGCGCTGCAACTTCACCTGCCCGCCTTCGTTCATCGCTGCGGAGAATTGGGCGTAGTCAGTCTCATGAGCAACATAATCGGCAAATGGATACTTCCAGAGCTCAACGACGTGCAGGGCAATAAGTCTAGCTTTGTAATACTCGGCCAGCGAGAGCGCGTGTTGATACGCCGCCGCCGAGAAGTCCGAGAAATCAATCGGACACAAGATGGATTTCACTTGCATATGTTTATTCGGCTACGTGCATACCACCGCCCGCGGGATCATTTTTTTTCAAAAGAAAGCTGATAAAGAACATGATCGTCGCGACAACAGCAAGAACCATAAACGTGTCAACGTATGCGAGAGTGCCTGCCTGCGCTTGCACGGATTGATAAATCTGCGCGTAGGCGGTTGCAAGCGCTTCATGCCTGCTCAATCCACCGCTGGCAAACTGGCGGCTCAGCCCTTGCGCTGCATTAGCAAAATTGAAGTTATCAACCCGCACCTTCTCCACCAGCCTCAGCTGATGAAACTGGGAGCGTCGCGCGATCAGAGTGGTGACCATCGATGTTCCCACACTGCTACCGATGTTGCGCATGAAGTTCGCGATTCCGGCTACGGAGTTGTTCTTCTCCGCCGGAACCCCGACATACGCAACGAGAGTGATCGGCGTGAACAAGAAACCCAGGCCGATGACCTGTGCGACGCGGAGCCAGGTAGCGGCACTAAAGCTTATTTGCAGGTCAATCCGCTGCGTCGAGTAGTACATGGCAAGCGCCAATGCAAGCCAGCCGATGGCAATCAAGCGGCGCGCTTGGACTTTTGTTGTCAGCTGACCCACGAACGGCGTTTGGATCAGCAAGACAAGACCCCCGGCAGAAAGAGCAAGACCGGCGAGTTCCGACGTGTAACCCAACAGCGTTTGCAGGAACTGCGGCATCAGAACCAGGCTGCTGAACAGGAGAACGCCGAGCATAAAAAGCATTATGCTTGCACCGGCAAAATTAAGGTTCTTGAACATCCGTACGTCAATGATCGGAGTTTTCTCGAACCACTCCCAGATGACCAGGGAGATCAGGCACACCGCCGAAACGATGACCAGCGTGGTAATAAAGCGTGATCCGAACCAATCGTCTTCCTGGCCTTTATCAAGAAGGACCTGCAGTGCACCGACGCCCATCACGAGAAGAGCAATGCCCACGTAGTCCAGCTTCACTCCGGCGCCTTTCAGCCGCTGTAAATAAGGAGGGTCCTCCACGAAGCGCCGCACCAGAAGCCACGTCATAATGCCCACGGGAAGATTGATAAAAAAAATCCAGCGCCAGGAATAGTTGAACGTAATCCACCCTCCCAGTGTCGGACCAATCGTCGGCGCGATGATAGCGGTTATCCCGTATAAAGCAAACGCAAGCCCGCGTTTTTCCGGTGGGAAAGTGTCAGCCAAAATGGCCTGAGCCATCGGCTGCAACCCGCCGCCGCCTGCGCCTTGCAAAACTCGAAAGAGAAGAAGAAAACCTAAGCTCGGTGCAAATCCACAGAGCAGCGAACTGACCGTGAAGACAGCGAGGCACGTCATGAAGAAGCGTTTGCGGCCAAATGCGCCCGCGAGCCACCCGGTCATCGGCAGAACGATGGCATTGGAAACCAGATAAGAAGTTAATACCCAGGTGCTCTGGTCATTGCTCGCGCCCAGATTTCCGGCCATGTATGGGAGCGCAACGTTAGCAATGCTGGTGTCTAGCACCTCCATGAACGCGGCGAGCGCCACGACAACGGCAATCAGCCATGGGTTGTAGCGTGGCCGCCACACGTCCTGGTCGAGCGTGATAGCAGCGGTCGTCATCTGAGGTAGACATCTGGAACAACATTCATGCCTGGCCGAAGCCTTCGATCTCGATTTTCGCCGGCTTCGAGGACGATTTTTACGGGCACACGCTGCACAATCTTCACGTAGTTGCCCGTGGCATTTTCGGGCGGAAGCAAGCTGAACAGCGGCCCAGTCGCCCCTGCAATACTGTCAACATGGCCGTGCAACGTTGCGCCGCTCGAATCCACCTGAATGTCTGCTTTCTGGCCGACCTGCATGTGCCGCAGTTGCGTTTCTTTGAAATTGGCGGTGACCCAGACTTCGTCAAGAGGGACAACCGTGAGTAGTTGCTGCCCTGGTTCAACATTCAAGCCAACCACGACAGTTTTATTCACTTCGCCGCTGACCGGAGCGACGATCTTTGTATATTGCAGGTTCAGTTCCGCCTGCTGGACCTGCGCCCGCTTTTGCTGGACATCGGCAATTGCAGCCGCTACCCGCGCCTTGGTGGACGATACTTGTTGCGGACCTGTTTGTGCGTACTCGTGATTGGCGGTGGCTTGAGTCAGACGACTCTGCGCTTGCTGTACAACTTGCTGCGCGGCGGATTCGTTGGCTTGCGCGCCTGCCACGTTGGCAGTGCTGGCTTTGGCCGTCGCAAGCGCCTGATCATAGATTTGCTGGGAGACTTCTCGCTTATCGACAAGTAACTTATAGCGATGGAGATCGTCCTGCGCCTTAACATCGTTGGCCTGAGCGGCCTCTACCTGTTGATGTGCAGCGGCAAGTTGTTTTTCAGCTGCGCTGACCGTGGCACGTGCATCCTCAATTCCCGAAGCAGTGAACTGCAACTGGCTGGTGCTGTTTACAGACGTGATCGGCACCGTGATATTCAGCGATCGCGCGGTCGCCTCTGCGTTTGCCAAATTTGCCTGCGCCTGCGCCAGCGCAACCTGGTAATCGGTGGGATCAATTTCGACGAGAACGTCGCCTTTGTTCACCCATTGGTTGTCATTTACGTTGACGCCGATCACGTATCCTGAAATGCGCGCACTGACGGGATAAAGATGCACATCTGCCTGGGCATCGTCGGTCGACTCATAACTACTCAAGTAACGCCACAAGAAGAGTCCTGCAACAATTACCACCACCGTGGCAAGCATAATGATTAGATTTCTGCGTCGTTTACGGCGTTCTGCAGGTGAATACTTTTTCGGCGGCGGAGTCTCTGAATACACCGAGGCCCCAGTTTCAGGATGTGAGGGAGATGCGTTTTCATCAGCCATATCATTTGCCCGGAAAGTATTGCTTCACGCCCTGCTCGCCGGCACCCATAGCACGAATCAGGGAAATCTTCGCGAAATTGTAACTGTACAAACTGGAAATATATTGCTCGTGCGCGCTGGCGACCGCCTCTTGCGACTGGACGACCTCCACTGTGTCAGTGACCCCGGCGCTGAAGCGATCCCGCGATTGCAGCAAAGTTTGATCGGCTAAATCGATGTTGCTGCGGGCAACCTTAACCTGCTCTGCCGAAGACTTGAGATTAAACACTGCCGTGCGCACATCGGCCTCGACTTGCCCTCGCAAGTTGTCAAGCCGCTCGCGGGCCTGTTCCAGCAGGGCATCGGTTTGCTGAATGTCACCATGGACGCTGTTGCCAGTGAAGATCGGAATCGAGAGCGTCCCGCGTACGTCATACACTCGCGTTGCATCCGATGGGTGAGCGCCTCCAGTCCCATAATCCGCGCCGAAGGAGAGCGACGGGAAATAGCCGGCGACTGCCGCTTTTCGCGACAATTCCGACGCCCGTACTGCGCTGGCGGCTGCGCGGTAATCAGATCGCGACACGTAGGCACGTGCGAGGGCGTCGTCAATCGTTATATTTTCCAGCGGCTCATATAGCGATTTATCGGTGAGATCAAAATCCTGGCTTGGCGCCAAGCCGATCACCCGTGACACGGTGATCTTCTGAATAGCGAAATCGTTCTTGGCCTGAATTAACTGTTGCTGGCGCGTCTGTAATTCGACCTTGGTTCGCAGGGCATCGATGTCAGCGGCAGTGCCCGCATTTACCTGGTCGGTCGCCTGGTCAAAAAGGGCCTGCGCTGTCTGCACCTGGGCTTCATCGGTTGCGATTCGGGCTTCGTCAGCTACAGCCTGAAAGTAGACGTACCCGACCGTCAGCACCACAAGGTCGTGAGCATCCATTAGCGTGTAATCAGCCGACTTCACGCTCGCCCCGGCAGCGCGAGCCGAACTGATGGATTTCCAGTCGAACAATGTCTGGGTCACGGCCGCCCGGGCGTCGAAGTAGGAGAATGGCCCGACCGCCGGAGAAATGTGGAAAATGTTGGCGGCCGCATTGCCTAAACCAACCTCAGCGAGGTTGACCTTCGTTTCCGCCACGTAAGGCTCAGCGGTCACGTGCGGCAGCAAGGCGCTCAGTGCCTGCCAGCGCTCTCCGCGGGCAGCGCGGGTATCAGCGCTCGACAGCAGCAATCCGAGATTGTGCTTCAGCCCAAGGCTAATTGCGTCCTGCAAGGAGAGCGGCATGCGCCCGGGAATGGGCTTTGTGGGCACGCTGCCAGAAAAAGGGTTCGCTGCCATGCTCGGGGGAACGCTCTGACCTGAACTGTTCGAAACCGAGGTCGAATATGTTTGCGCATAACAGATTACTGCTCCACAAATCAAGGCTGTTGCGCTGAGAAGACGCAATGCTCCTGAGGGGACCACAATAATCTCCTTAAGCTCGTGCGTACTTGTGGTGGTGATGGAGGACTTCCGCTGTGGATCTCATGGGCCACTTCCCAATCAGCACATCCACTGCTTTGCGAGACCTGATTAGGCCATAAGGACAAGTGGGAATCTATTAGACGAAGGTATTGATTCATACTTTTCGACCACGTGCTGCACCTGAGGCGTGGAGTATCAA
>Ga0335077_10010624_pt1 | contig 11482 bp, 7 predicted proteins | sample Lox_Sample_31_FD_207151 | JGI IMG/M metagenome (GOLD analysis project Ga0335077, IMG submission 207151) | Soil microbial communities from Loxahatchee National Wildlife Refuge, Florida, United States - Lox_Sample_3.1 | ecosystem: Environmental > Terrestrial > Soil > Wetlands | place: USA: Florida...
CGAGAGCGATCTCATCGAGCCGTGGCAGGTCGAGCGGCGCGTATCGCAACACCGCGCGCAGTCCCGCCCAGGCGAGCGCGCCGCCGGCTGCGCCGCCGGCCAGGCCCACCAGAAGGCTCTCGCTCAGAATGGGACGGACCAACTGCGCCCGCCCGGCGCCGAGCGCGGCCCGGATGGCCAGATCCCGGCCTCTGCCCGCGGCACGGGCCAGGCTGAGGTTCGCCAGGTTCACGCACACGATCAGCATCACGGCGCCCACCGCGGCGAAAAGAATCACCAGCCCTTTGCGCGCCGCGCCGGTGACCTCTTCCTGCAGGGGCGTCATCATCGCGCGCAAGTGCAACTTCTCCGGAAATCGCGTGGCGATGTTCGCCTGCACCACGTCCATTTCCGCCAGCGCATGCTGCTCCGGCACGCCCGGCTTCAGGCGTCCGATCGCCACGTAGTTAAACTCGCCGAGCCAGTCAATCGAGTCGAGCTTGAACGCGGCCGGGCGGAACACGTCGGCTTTGCGCGGGAAGTTGACGATTTGGCTGCCGTTGCTCTTCGGGAAGTGGAACGAGGCGCGGAGTACGCCGACCACCGTCCACTGCTCGCCGTCGAGCGTGATGGGCCGGCCCACCAGCGAAGGGTCGCGATGAAAGCGGCGGCTCCACAGCGCATCGGTGATGACGACTTCGTGCTCGCGGCCGGGCTGATCTTCCTCCTCGAGAAACGTCCGGCCGAGCTGCGGCTCGACGCCGAGCATCGAAAACAGGTTCGCCGAGACACGGGCTCCGCTGAGCCGTTCCGGCTGCCCGGCGCGGGTGAGCACAAATTGCTGCGGTGTGATGATGCTGAGCTGCTCGAACGAAGAGCAGTGCGCGCGCCACTCGTAAAAATGCCGCGCGTTGACGGGCAGCCGGGGATAAGTCTGCGCCAGCTCCGGCAGCACTTCGCTGATCACCATCAGCCGCCCCGGATCGCGATACGTCAACGGCCGCAGCAGCACCGCGTCGACCACGGAGAAGATAATGGTGTTCGCCGCGACGCCAAACGCGAGCGTCAGCAGGGCGACGGCGGTGTACCCGCGGTCACGGACCAGCGCGCGGACCGCGCGGCGCAGATCGTTCAGCAAAGCAGACATCGACACCAACCTCTACTGTTACTACGACGCAGAGCGCAGCTGCGTTCGCAGAAATCTCCGGCGGGATCGGCTTGCCTGGCGGGAGGGAGCGGACTCCTGGTGGGCATCCTTCATTTCGAACCGAAGAACCACAATTTGACCGGCTGGTAGATCAAGTAAAGCACCGCGAGGGCCAGCCAGACCATCGAGCTGACAGAGAGCGGACGAGCGGTGAGGCGGATCTCCGGCGTGCGGTTCAACTGAAGCAGCGGACCTTCCTCCTGCGCCGCGGTGCGATCGTACAAAAACAGGGGAGCCGCGGCGAACACGGCGAAGATCGGAAACCACGAGCTGTCGGTCGCGGCATGGCCGCTTCGGCCGCCGAAGCTCAGGGACTTGACCAGGTCTCCAATGGCGAGCGTCGCAAGCGCGAGATGTCGTATCGCCAGGGCGCGCCCGGCGGAGTTCAAGCCGGCCATCAGGCGGCGCGAACGCAGGACGGCCGGTTTCCCCCACAGGCGTTCGACGACGCAGAGTACCGGCCACAGGCAATCGCCGATCAGCCAGCCGGGCCCCCACAAAAAAGCCGATTTTGCCTGTGTCGCAGCGAGGGCCGGGATGGCTTTCACCAGCTTCCAGAAGACCCGGAAGGAGATGAATCGCCTCACGCGGACTCTTTCGTCCAGGGCGATCAGCGCCGCCGTTGCGCGAACCACGTTATCGGAGAAGATGAGCAGGATGGCGGCCACAAGCTGGACCAGCACGGTTCGCAACACGGGGACGGGGAGCAGCTTATGGCAGAGATACTCCAGCAGACCGACGACCGACAGCAGGACCGCGTAGATGGGCAACAGCAGACAGGCAAACGTGGCGAGGTGCTGCAATAGAAATGCCCTGGATCTCCGCAGCGCGAAGAACTCGGCGTCCACGGCATTATGGAATCGCCGCGCGAACTCCATCGCCGATGGGGGGCGGGCGGCGGGATCGCGCGCCATGCCGGCGAGGACCGTGTCCGACACATCGCGCGGCACCTTGCCGAAGCTGGCCGGCGGCCGCGGATGGCCGCTGCGGTGAAACTCGATCAGCTCGCTGGTCTTTCCGGTGAAGGGCAGGTCGCCGCAGACGAGCGAGTAAGCGACAACGGCAAGGCTGTAGATATCGGCGCGAAAGTCGATCTCTCCGCCCAACGCCTGCTCGGGAGACATATACGAGGGCGTTCCTACCAGGCTGCCCGGCATGGTCCGGCCACCGTCGCTGCCGAAGGATCCGGAGGACGGATCGGAGGGAATCTGGGCCATGGCAACCGTCGCGGCCTCCCCGGCTCCGGCTGGAGTTTGCCCCCACCCAGGCCCCTGGCGCACGTCCATGACGACCGTCTCGATTTCCCCGGCAAGCGGGAGCGGACTGCCGGATGCCGCGCGGGTGGTCGGCTGCTCCGGCGGCGGCGGATCGCCGGGCAGCTTCATTTTGGCGACGCCGAAATCGAGCACCTTCGCCGTGTACGCGCCGCGGCCGTTCGGTTCCAGCCAGATGTTCTCCGGTTTCAGATCGCGATGCACGATTCCATGCCGGTGCGCTTCCTCGAGCGCCAGGCCAATCTGGTCCATCAGGTCCGCGACGAGAGGCAGCGGCGGCCGTGGATTGGTTTCCTGGAAGGCGGCGAGCGTCTGCCCGTCGAGGAGTTCCATGACCAGGTAGGGGATGCGGCCCCTGCCGGACTCGGCGATCCCGAAATCCGTGACATTGACGATGTTCGGGTGACGCAGGCGGCCGCACGCCTGCGCCTCGCGCTGGAAACGCGCGAGGAAATGCGGATCAGCCGCCCACTTGGGAGCGATCATCTTCACGGCGACGACGCGGGTGGTCCCTATGTGCGTGGCGAGGTAAACGTTGCCCATGCCGCCCGCGCCGAGTTGGCGGTCGATGCGATACTTGCCGTCGAGGATTTCGCCGATCATCTGAGGTCTGGGAAGGTACGCCGCCATCATACCAGTCCACGTATCCCGTGGACTTTACCTCACGCTGGAGCTCGGGTCGGCAGGGCCAGGCTCGTGCCGGCGAACGGTGGTGTCCTCCTGTTGTCATACGCAGGCGGCCGGCAGGTTTCTTCCGAATGGGGGCGCGGAGTAACAGTGGTACCGGAATTGTCTGAATTCAGAAAAAAGCGACCTCTTTTATCGCATTACCAGATGAATCGGAGGCAGCGCTCCGCTTCCGGTGCGGCCTCCGCCCTGCGGATCTCGATTTGCGGTGCGGCTGGCCCATGCGTCCGGAAGCGGAGCAGCTTGAAAAAAGGTTCATCGATACGTTTTGCTTATGGATTGACCTCGCTACTGGCCCTGGCTGCGTGCGCGGGAGCGCAGACCTACACGATCAACACGGCGGCGGGGGGTGGGCTGCCACCGACTCCGATGTCGGCAAAAACCGCACCGGTGCGGCCGGAGTGGACTACCGCGGACTCGGCCGGCAACGTTTACTTTGTCTCGGGGCGTGCCGTGTTCAAGATCGACTCGACGGGAACGCTGACGCGCGTGAATCCGGCGGTGCTGGCCGGGCAGGCGTTTTCCGGGGCGGCGCGGGCCGTCGATGCGGTGAATGTGCAAATCGGCAACTGGAACGTGACGCCGATGTTCACGGGACTATCCGGCGCCGGCCTGGTTTAGATCAATGTGACGATTCCGGGAAGCCTGGGTACGGGGGATGTGCCGCTGGTGGCAGCCGTCGGCGGAGCGCAGACACCGGCAGGCGTGGTGATCTCGCTCGAGTAGGCGCGTTGCAGCCGGCGTTCGGACCGCGCCGGCCTATGTGAATCGCCGGAGATGCGGCACGCGGCTTCCGCTTTCTCGGCACGAACGGCTTCCCACCGTTGCCCGGCAGTACGACTGGCAGCGACCTTTGCTCGAGCGGATCTCTTTGCTTGGAGGCGGGAGCATCCACTCGCGCTACTGCTGGCCGGAATCATCCGCGGTTCCGGCCGGCATGTTTTTGGAACCGCCAACCGGTACGTGGTACGTGCCTATATCGCCGGGACGCAAGGCTGGCGCCGGGCCAGCGCCCAGGGACCTGCCCCACTCTGGCTCGCTCAACCCTGGCACTCGGCGCAGGGGCAGATGCGCCGGAAATGCTCCCACGAGTAAATGCCGGCGCTGTGGCCGTCGTTCCAGTCGATGCGGATGGCGTAGTTGCCCACCGGTTCGGCGCCCAACATTTTCAAGGCCGGCTTATACATCTGAAGCGGATTGGGGGCTTCGGGCTGGCGGGGCGGCGTGCCGTGCGCGCCGGTGCAGCCGGCGCACGGACACATGTCGCGGAGATATTGCAGCGAGTACTCGCTGTGGTGGCCGTCCTTCCAGTCGATTTTGATGCCGCCGGATTTGGAAATGGCGATGTGTTCGGGGTCGGTGGCTAGGCTCATGTCTGGTTGAAGAGGCGTTCGACGTCGCGCACGCCGGAGATGCGGCGCATGGCGGAAACCAGTTTCTCGAGCTGTTTTTTGTCGCGCACGTCCACCGTCATTTCCACCACGCCGCCGACCTGGTCGGTGAGGGAGCGCGCTTCCAGGCTGCGGATGTTGGTGCTCTCGTCTGAGAGGACTCCGGTCAACTGGTTGAGCATGCCCGGCCGGTCGTCGGTGTGGACCACGATCCGGACCGGGAAAGCGTCGTCCACGGCGCGCACCCATTCCACCTCGATCTTGCGCTCGACGTCGTACATCAGGTTCTGCACGTTGGGGCAGGCGCGCGAATGCACAGCGACGCCCTTGCCGCGCGTCACGTAGCCGACGATGGCTTCGCCGCGGATGGGGTTGCAGCACTTGGCGCGGTAGACCAGCAGGTCGTCCATGCCGCGCACCTTGATGACGGCGTCGTGATCCGCCTGGCGGCCGGGACCGGGAGGGGCGCCGGGAACCGGCTCGGCCATGGGCACCGGGGGCTCGACCGGTTCTTCCTCCACCTTGTCCGGAGCGACCTTGCTCAGCACCTGGCGCGCCGAGTAGCGGCCGTAGCCCAGCGCGGCGTAGAGGTCCTCGGTTTTCGAGTAGCCGTATTCGGACGCCACCTGGTCCAGGTCGGCGCGCGCGATGCGGGCGATCTGCACGCCGAGGCGGCGGGCTTCCTTCTCGAGATACTTCTCGCCGATTTCGATGGCCTTCACGCGCTCGCTGGCATTGATGACGTGCTTGATCTTGTTGCGCGCGCGCGAAGTGCGGACGAAGGCCAGCCAGTCCTTGCTCGGCTGGTGGCCGGGCTGGGTCATGATCTCGACGATGTCGCCGTTGCGCAGCTGCGAGCGCAGCGGAACGATGCGGCCGTTGACCTTGCCGCCGACGCAGGTGTTGCCGACGTCGGAGTGAATGGCGTAGGCAAAATCGATGGGGGTGGCGTCGCGCGGCAGCACGATCACCTTGCCTCGCGGCGTGAAGGTGTAGACTTCCTCCGGGTAGAGGTCCACCTTCAGGGTGGACATGAACTCGCCGGGGTCCTGCATGTCGCGCTGCCATTCGACCAGGTGCCGCAGCCAGGCGATGCGCTGGTCGTCGGCCGCCGGCCCTTTGCGGCCTTCCTTATATTTCCAGTGCGCGGCGATGCCTTCTTCGGCGATGCGGTGCATTTCCTCGGTGCGGATCTGCACTTCGAAAGTTTGGCCGTGCGGTCCCACGACGGAAGTGTGCAGCGACTGATAAAGATTGGGGCGCGGGATGGCGATGAAGTCCTTGATGCGGCCTGGAATCGGGCGCCAGCGGTTGTGAATGACGCCGAGCGCGGCGTAGCAGTTCTTCACCGAGTCGGTGAGGATGCGGAGCGCCAGCAGATCGTAGACCTGGTCGACGGTGATTTTCTGCCGGCGCAGCTTCTGGAACACGGAATATGGGCGCTTGACGCGCCCCTCGCTGCGCGCGGGGATGCCTTCCCGCCGCAAATCGGCCTCGACGGTCTTGCGGATCTCCTCGAGGAACTCTTCGTTCGAATGGCGGCGGCTTTCGATGGCGGCGATGATTTCGCGATAGGCGTCCGGCTCGAGGTATTGGAAGGACAGGTCCTCGAGTTCGCCGCGCACTTTTCCCATGCCGAGGCGGTGCGCGATGGGCGCGTAGATCTCGATGGTCTCGCGCGCGATGCGCTGGCGGCGCTCGGGAGCCAGGTAGCCGAGCGTGCGCATGTTGTGGATGCGGTCGGCCAGCTTGACCATGATGACGCGGATATCCTCCACCATGGCCAGCAGCATCTTGCGGAAACTCTCCGCCTGGCGGTCTTCGGCGGAGAAGAAATCGAGCTTGGACAGCTTGGTGACGCCATCGACGCAGCGGGCCACTTCCTCGCCGAACCGTTCCCGCACCTGGTCGACGGTGACGCTGGTGTCTTCGACGACGTCGTGGAGCAGGCCGGTTTCCATACCGACTACGTCCATGCGCATTTCGGCCAGGATGCGCGCGACGCCGATCGGGTGCACCATGTAGGGCTCGCCCGAGTCGCGCATCTGGCCCTCGTGCCGCTCGCGGGCGAACTGGTAGGCGCGTTGGAGCGGCGCCAGGTCGTCCTTGGGGCGGTACTCGCGGATCTTGGCTTCCAGCTCGCGGTACAACTGCTCCACCGGATCGGAGGGCGGCGGCGAAGACACTGATTCCGAAAGACTGGCGGGTTCGGATGCCACTTTCCTTCAATTGTAGCAGGGGCGTCAAATCACACTGCAAATCACAACGACGCTCACCGCGCGCGCGGCATAATGAAAGGGATGGAAACTCCAGCGACGATTGTAATTCTGGCGGCGGGCCTGGGAACCCGCATGAAATCGCACAAGGCCAAAGTGCTGCATCGCGCGGGCGGGAAGACGCTGATTGAACACGCGGTGGACACGGCGCTTGCGCTCGCTCCGGCGGAACGCGTCTTCGCGGTGGTAGGCTACCAGGCCGAACGGGTGCGCGCCGCGGTCGCCACGCCCGGCATCGGATTCATCGAGCAAACCGAACAGCTCGGCACCGGCCATGCGCTGCTGGTGGCGCGCGAGGCTCTCTCGCACCTCGACGGATACCTGGTGATCCTCTACGGCGATGGGCCTCTGCTGCGGCCAAGCACGGTGCGCCGTCTGATCGAGACGGCGGAGGCGAACGAAGCGGCGGGCGCGTTGCTCTCCGCCGACATGGCCGATCCGACCGGCTACGGACGCGTGCTGCGCGGCGTCAGCGACCGCGTGAGAGCGGTGGTGGAGCAGAAGGCGGCGACGCCGCAGCAGTTGGCGATCCGCGAAGCCAACATGGGCATCTACTGCTACCGCGCGGAGCTGTTCTGGAAACACGTGGGCGAGTTGCGGCCCGACAACCCGGCGCACGAGTACTACCTGACCGACATGGTCGAGATTCTCGACCGCGCGGGGCACTCCGTGGTGGCGATGAAGGTCGAGGACGCGCGGGAATGCCTGGGAATCAACGACCGCATCGAACTGGCCGAGGTGGACCGGCTGCTGCGGGAACGCAAGCTGCGCGAGCTGATGCTGGCGGGCGTGACGATCGAAAAACCGGAGACGGTGGCGATCGACAGCGGCGTGGAAATCGGCATCGACACCGTGGTCGAGCCGTTCGCGCGTATTCTCGGCACGACCAGAATCGGCGAGAATTGCCGGATTGGCGCGTCGAGCGTGATCGAGGATTCGGTTCTTGACGACGATGTGGTGGTCAATCCCCTGACCGTGATCACGGCGTCGCACCTGGAGCGGGGCGTGCAAGCCGGACCGTTCTCCCGCTTACGGCCGGGCAACCATGTCGCGGAGGACGCGCACATCGGCAATTTTGTCGAGTTGAAGAAGACGCGGCTGGGCGCGGGCTCGAAGGCCAGCCATCTGGCGTATCTGGGCGACTCGGAGATCGGCGCCAGGGTCAACATCGGCGCCGGCACCATCACCTGCAATTACGACGGCACGCACAAGCACCCGACGCGGATTGGCGATGGGGTGTTTGTGGGCAGCAATTCGACGCTGGTGGCGCCGCTCGAGATCGGTGCCGGCGCGTATCTCGCCGCCGGCTCGGTGATCACCGAGGCGGTTCCAGCGGATGCGCTGGCGTTGGGGAGGGCCCGCCAGGTGAACAAAGAAGGCTGGGCCCAGAAGCGCAGGGCGCGGGCGGCGGACCGGAAGGCAAGCGGCAAGTAGCGCGGCCCGGCGCCAGGCGTTCGCTGACAGCAGATCGCTTCGATTTGTCCTGGAACTACCACTCACTGGTGGTTGCGTCGGCGGCTCGGCCGGTGTCCCTGGCAACGCCGGGAAACGCTTTCATTTGTTTACTTCATCGTCACTTTTGGGCTCCGCTTCTCACTAATTAGGAGCAAGTCCGAATCGTCGGCATAGATCAAGCCATGGCGAGCCAGACGCGGGCGCGACGGAACGCGGCTAACTATTGGGAAATAAGGACATATTCCTTTGGTTAGCAGTTGGCAACCAGAGTGCCTTTGCCCTTTCGGGACATTACGCACAGCCTCAGGCAGCAAGGCGGTAAGCTTCTGTGACACCAACTGCTTGGGACTGAAAGGGCGGTAGCTTGTCCAAAACGGATGGAACGGTCGCCGATGGATTGTGAAAACTCCTTTGATTTGAGCGCGGAACAGTGGTTTGCGCTGCGCGTGATGTCGCGCCGCGAAAAGATCGTGTCCATGATGGCGCGCAACAAGGGGTTCGAGGAATTCCTGCCGCTCTACAAGCGCAGACAGCGCTGGTCAGACCGCATGAAGCCGGTGGAGTTCCCCCTGTTTCCCGGGTACGTATTTTGCCGCGTGAACCCGCTGCACAGGCTTCCGCTGTTGACCATCCCCGGAGTTCTGCAGTTCGTGGGGATCGGCAGGACGCCGGTTCCCATTGCCGACGACGAAATCGCCGCGATCCAGACCGCTGTGAGTTCGGGGCTGTCGACCGAACCGTGGCCGTATCTCGAAGTCGGGCAGCGCGTGCGGCTGGAGGACGGGCCATTGACCGGTCTGGAAGGTCTGCTGGTCGAGGTTCGCAAGCGATACCGCGTTGTTGTCTCTGTTACTCTTCTGAAACGGTCGCTGGCAGTGGAGATCGATCGCGAATGGGTAGCGCCGCTGGACGAAAGAGGGCGCCCCATGGTGATCCAAATCAGGCGTCCCCTGGCCGCAGGCGCTCGAGCCACGTAGGCGCAAGTCCCCTTTCTGTCGAAACAGTTTCCCACGGACCATCCGGGCTCTGCCAATTCCGGCAGGGCAATTACTGAATCAGCATTTGTTGGCGATACCGAGGGTGAACCTGTGTTGAACAATCTGTCCCGCAGCAGAGCGAAATCTTCGTTTACGCATCAATCATTCGTTGTCACCGATTCATCGCAAGACCACGCGATACTCCCCGAGGAGTTGTTTTTGCGACTACTTCGGCTGGAACGTAAGAGGACCGAGCGTTCCCATCGGCGCTTTGTGCTGATGGTGCTCGAGTCCGGCGAACTACTGCGCGCCGGCAACCAGCAAGAAACGCTGGGCAAAGTGTTCCACGCTCTATCGCAGGCAACGCGCGACACCGATATCAAGGGATGGTACCGGCGTGGACAAGCGCTCGGAGTTATTTTCACCGAGATCGCCAACGACGAGGAAAAGTCGGTGGTGCGGTTCCTCTCCTCCAGGGTTACCGACTCGCTGTACGAGACGCTGAGCGTCGGACAGATCAACCAGATCAAGCTCTCCTTTCACGTTTTCCCTGAAGATTGGGACAATGACGGTCCGGACGGTCCGGCCAATTCCAGCCTCCACTTGGATCTGGCCGAGAACCCGAAAAAGAGTCCCACGACCATTCTGTTGAAGCGGCTGATGGACATCCTCGGCAGCCTGATTGCGCTGATCCTGAGCCTTCCCGTGCTGGTTGCGATTGCAGCCGCAGTCAAACTGACCTCCAAAGGCCCCATCCTATTTCGCCAGACCAGGCTTGGCCAATACGGGAGAAAGTTCACCTTCCTGAAGTTCCGCTCCATGTACACAGGCAACGATCACTCGATTCACAGAGAGTATGTCAAGCAGTTCATCGCCGGTGCGCAAGGGTTGGAACAGGGCGAACGGAGGCAATACAAACTCGCGGCGGATCCGAGAATCACACCCGTGGGACAGTTCCTGCGCAAGACCAGCCTGGACGAACTGCCGCAATTGTTCAACGTCTTGAACGGAGAAATGTCCCTGGTCGGGCCGCGGCCGCCGCTACCGTACGAATTTGAGGCCTATGAGTTGTGGCACAAGGAACGCCTCATGGCGGTAAAACCCGGGATCACGGGTTTGTGGCAGGTGGAAGGGCGGAGCCGCGTAACGTTCGACGAGATGGTTCGCATGGATATCCGGTACGCCAAGTCGTGGTCTTTGTGGCTGGACATCAAGATCCTTCTCCAGACGCCGCTGGCGGTTGTCTCCGGAGCCGGAGCGAGTTAGGAGAAGACAGGTAATGATCCGAGTTGGCATTATCGGTTACGGTTATTGGGGACCGCAAATCGTTCGCAACTTCCATACGCTCGGCGACTGCCAGGTTGCCGTGGTTTGCGACAAGATACCAGCCGCTCAACAGAGGGTACAGCGGGCCTATCCGGATGTGCGAGCGACCGGAGAAGTGTCGGAGGTGCTGTGCTCGCCGCAGATCGACGCCGTCGCCGTGATCACGCCCGTGTGGACCCATTTCGAGCTGGCCAAGGCGGCGCTGGAAAACGGGAAACACGTCTTTGTCGAGAAGCCCTTCACATCGACCGTAGCGCAGGCCGAGGAACTGATCGAACTGGCGGCAAAAAAACGCCTGACGATCATGGTCGATCACACCTTCCTCTTTACCGGTGCGGTTCGCAAGATCAGGCAACTGATCGACGACGGCACCCTTGGCAAGCTTTACTACTACGATTCGACCAGAGTTAACCTCGGGCTGTTCCAGCACGACGTAAATGTCATCTGGGATCTTGCTCCGCACGACCTGTCTATCATGGATTACCTGGTGCAGGCGAAACCGGAGTATCTCGCGGCAACCGGGCAGAATCACTTGAACAGCCACCAGGACGTCGCCTACATCACCGTCTACTTAAGCGACAACATGATCGCGCATTTCAACGTCAACTGGTTATCGCCGGTCAAGGTGCGCATGACGCTATTGGGAGGCGAGAAAAAGATGGTGCTCTGGAATGACCTGGATGTCGACGAAAAAGTCAAGGTGTATGACAAAGGCGTTGAGATCAAGACCCGGCAGGGCGTCTACGACGTGTTAGTCAGTTATCGCACGGGCGATATGTGGGCGCCGAAGGTGGAACAGACCGAGGCGTTGGCCGCCGAAACCAAGTACTTCATCGATTGCATTACGCGAAACGAGACCCCATTCAACGACGGCGTCGCGGGCTTGCGTGTAGTTAAGCTGCTCGAGGCG
>Ga0335077_10010625_pt1 | contig 11482 bp, 7 predicted proteins | sample Lox_Sample_31_FD_207151 | JGI IMG/M metagenome (GOLD analysis project Ga0335077, IMG submission 207151) | Soil microbial communities from Loxahatchee National Wildlife Refuge, Florida, United States - Lox_Sample_3.1 | ecosystem: Environmental > Terrestrial > Soil > Wetlands | place: USA: Florida...
ACGAATTCGTGCGTCGCCATCATGGAAGGTGGCAATCCCCGCGTGATCGAGAACAGCGAGGGCGATCGCACGACCCCGTCGATCGTCGCCTTCACCAAGGACGGCGAAGTCACGGTCGGTCAGCCCGCCAAGCGTCAGGCGGTCACCAATCCGCAGAACACGCTGTTCGCGGTGAAGCGGCTCATCGGCCGCAAGTTCACCGACGAGGTGGTGCAGCGCGACATCAAGATGGTGCCGTACAAGATCGTCAAGGCCGACAACGGCGATGCCTGGGTGGACGTGCAGGGCAAGAAGATGGCACCGCCCGAGATCTCGGCGCGCGTGCTCATGAAGATGAAGAAGACCGCCGAGGACTACCTCGGTGAGCCGGTGACCGATGCGGTGATCACCGTACCGGCCTATTTCAACGACTCGCAGCGCCAGGCGACCAAGGACGCCGGCCGCATCGCCGGTCTGGAAGTGAAGCGCATCATCAACGAGCCGACCGCGGCGGCACTCGCCTACGGGCTCGACAAGCAGGGCGGGGATCGCAAGATCGCCGTCTATGACCTGGGCGGCGGCACCTTCGACGTGTCGATCATCGAGATCGCGGAGGTCGATGGGGAGCGTCAGTTTGAAGTGCTCTCGACCAACGGGGACACGTTCCTCGGGGGCGAGGACTTCGACCTGCGCGTCATCAACTTCCTGGGCGAAGAGTTTCTCAAGGAGTCGGGCGTCGATGTCCGCAAGGACCCGCTCGCCATGCAGCGCCTGAAAGAGGCCGCTGAGAAGGCCAAGATCGAACTGTCCTCGACCCAGCAGACCGATGTGAACCTGCCGTACATCACGGCAGATGCCTCGGGGCCGAAGCACCTCAACATCAAGTTGACGCGTGCGAAGCTGGAGTCCTTAGTCGAGGATCTGGTGAAGAAGACCATCGAGCCCTGCCGCATCGCGCTCAAGGACGCGGGGCTTGCTGGCAAGGACGTGGCCGAAGTCATCCTCGTCGGCGGCCAGACCCGCATGCCGCTGGTGCAGAAGTACGTCAAGGACTTCTTCGGCCAGGAGCCGCGCAAGGACGTGAACCCGGATGAGGCGGTCGCGATCGGCGCGGGCATCCAGGCGGGCGTGCTGCAGGGTGAGGTCAAGGACGTGCTGCTGCTCGATGTGACGCCGCTGTCGCTCGGCATCGAGACGCTGGGCGGCATCATGACCAAGCTCATCGAGAAGAACACCACGATCCCGACCCGGGCCGCGCAGACGTTCTCGACCGCCGATGACAATCAGACGGCGGTGACGATTCACGTCCTGCAGGGCGAGCGCGACCGCGCCGGCGACAACAAGTCGCTCGGCAAGTTCGACCTGTCGGATATTCCCTCAGCGCCGCGCGGCATGCCGCAGATCGAGGTGTCCTTCGACATCGATGCCAACGGTATTCTCAACGTGTCCGCCAAGGACAAGGCCACCGGCAAGGAACAGAAGATCGTCATCAAGGCCTCGAGCGGCCTGAATGAGGAAGAGATCAAGCGCATGGTGCGCGATGCCGAGGCGCACGCCGAAGAGGACAAGCGCTTCCGCGAGCTCGTCGAGACGCGCAACAAGGCCGATGCCCTGATCCACGGCGTCGAGAAGTCCCTGAAGGACCTCGGCGACAAGGTAAGCGGCGAGGAGCGCGTGCAGGTCGAATCCGCGATGTCGGATCTGCGCACGGCGCTGAAGAGCGACGACAAGGACGTGATCAACAAGAAGACCGAGGCGCTCGCGCAGGCCTCGGCCGCGATCGCGCAGCGCGCCTACTCCCAGACCGAGGGGGCGGGTGCGGCCGGTGCCGAAGCTGCCGCGGGCCCGGGTGCGGGCGGCGAGGCTTCGGGCGGCAAGTCCGGCAAGGACGATGTCGTCGATGCCGAGTTCGAGGAGGTCAAAGACAAGAACCGCAAGGCATCATAAAGTTGCCGGCGGGGGTCCGGGCAGAGCAAGCCGGCAGCATGGGTGGGCATGTCTAAGCGCGACTACTACAAAATTCTCGACGTGCCGAAGAACGCGACGGAGGCCGACATCAAGAAGGCCTACCGTCGGCTCGCCATGAAGTTTCACCCGGATCGCAATCCGAACGATGCCGAGGCGGAAGAGCGCTTCAAGGAAGCCAAGGAAGCCTGCGAGATCCTGAGCGACGCGCAGAAGCGCGCGACCTACGACCCGCACGGCCATGCCGGGCTGGAAGCGGCCGCACGCGGCAGCCGCGCCGGCTATGGCTCCGGGGATGCGTTCAGCGACATCTTCGGCGATGTGTTCGGGGATATCTTCGGTGGCGGCCGCCGCGGCGGGCGCACGCAGGTGTTCCGCGGCGCCGACCTGCGCTACGAGCTCGAGCTCGATCTGAGTCAGGCGGTGTTCGGCTACTCGGCCGAGATCACCGTGCCGAAGCTCAGCGAGTGCGAGACCTGCCACGGGAGCGGCGCGGCCAAGGGTTCCACCCCGCAGACCTGCGACACCTGCCACGGCAGTGGCCAGGTGCGTATCGCGCAGGGCTTCTTTCAGCTGCAGCAGACCTGTCCGCGCTGCCGCGGCACCGGCACCATCATCAAGAACCCCTGCGACACCTGCCTGGGCCAGGGTCGCGTGCGGCGAACGAAAACGCTGGCCGTGAAGATCCCGCCCGGTGTGGATACAGGAGATCGCATTCGCCTCTCGGGCGAGGGTGAGGCCGGCCGCAACGGCGGCCCGCCCGGCGATCTGTACGTCGAGGTGCAGGTACGCGAGCACCCGATCTTCGAGCGCGACGGCGAACACTTGAGCTGCGAGGTCCCCGTCGCCTTTGCGACCGCGGCGCTCGGCGGCTCACTCGAGGTGCCCACGCTCGATGGGGAAGTGACCCTCAAGATACCCGCCGAGACCCAGTCGGGGCGCGTCTTCCGGCTGAAGGAAAAAGGCGTCAAGCCCGTGCGCGGCGGCGCGCGCGGCGATCTGTTCTGCCGCGTCGTGGTCGAAACGCCGGTGCACCTCACCGCGGAGCAGAAAGAGCTCCTGAAGAAATTCGAGGAGACCCTGAAGCGCGACCCCACGCGCCATGCGCCACGGCAGAAGGGGTTCCTCGATGCGGTGAAGGGCTTCTTCTCGAGCGCGGAGGAGCGATGATCCGCGTCGCGCTCATCGGCGCGGGCGGACGCATGGGCAAGGCGCTGGTGCGCGCCGCGCTGGAGCGCAAGGACCTCACGGTGAGTGCCGCCGTCGTTGCCGAGGGGAGCGAGAAGCTCGGTCGCGACCTGGGCGAACTCGCCGGCGCCGGCAAGTTCGGCATCGAGATCGGCTCGGACCTGTCGGCGGCGCTGGCCGCCTGCGATGTCGCCATCGATTTCTCCAATGCGCTGGCAACCGCCGGTGTACTTGCGGCCTGCACAGCGGCGGGCAAGCCCTTGCTCCTCGGCACGACCGGGCATGCCGCCAACATGCGCCAGGAGTTCGAGCGCGCCGCACGGCATATCGCGCTGCTGGTCGCCGCCAATACCAGCCTGGGTGTGACCGTGCTGCTCGAGCTGGTGCGTCAGTGCGCGCGCCAACTGCCCGTGCAGTTCGACGTCGAGATCATCGAGTCGCACCATCGGGCGAAGCTGGATGCGCCCTCAGGTACGGCGCTCGCCCTGGGACAGGCGGTGGCCGAGTCGCGCGGCCAGGACCTCGATGAGGTGGCCGTGCACGCGCGCGTGGCCGCCTCAGGCCCGCGGCGCGAGGGCGAGATCGGCTTTGCGGTGGTGCGCGGCGGGGATGTGGTGGGCGAGCACCAGGTCGTGTTCGCAGGCCTCGGCGAGCAGCTCACCTTGGCGCATCGCGCGACCGATCGGGCGATCTTCGCCCGCGGCGCACTCGATGCTGCAGCGTGGCTGGCGCGGCGTCCGCCCGGGCGTTACGCCATGCGCGATATCCTCTTTTAATACAGACGCTTAGAGCATTTCGCCGGCGATTTTCACACGCGGCCAAGCTACCGCCTGGCGGCGGCCGTCGGGGCGAAAAAAGCCCGCGTTCTGCATGGACACACCGAAACCGGCCCCGTAGAATTTCGCCGTAATCCGCAAGGGTTAGTCCATGCAAGGCGGGAGGATGTTCGGAACGAACTCCTCCCGCTTTGTACATCTGCGGTCGGGAAAAGGGGAAAACAACGGTGAGCGGACCGGCGGTGCTGGCGCTCGCGGATGGCACGATCTTCCGCGGCCAGTCAATCGGAGCAAAAGGCAACACCACCGGCGAAGTTGTTTTTAATACCGCGTTGACGGGCTATCAGGAAATCCTCACTGATCCGTCTTACGCCAGGCAGATCGTCACTCTCACCTATCCCCACATCGGCAATACGGGCGCGACGCCCGAGGATCTCGAGTCGCCGCAGATCTACGCCGCCGGACTCATCATCCGTGACCTGCCGCCGCTCGCCTCCAACTGGCGCATGGTCGAATCCCTAGGTGAATTTCTTGAGCGCGGCAAACTGGTCGCCATCGCCGGCATCGATACGCGCAAGCTCACGCGCCTGCTGCGTGAGAACGGCGCGCAGGCCGGCTGCATCATGACCGGCGAGAAGGCAGACCCGGCCGCGGCGGTGAAGGCCGCGCGCATGTTCCCGGGCTTGAAGGGCATGGACCTCGCCAAGGTGGTGAGCGTCAAGCGGGCCTACCAGTGGAACGAAGGCAGCATCTGGCCGCAGAGCGAGCGGCCGCCGATCCGCTCGCATCAGCGCCTGCACGTGGTGGCGTACGACTTTGGCATCAAGCGCAACATCCTGCGACTGTTCGGCGACTACGGCTGCCGAGTGACAGTGGTGCCGGCGCAGACCGCGGCCAAAGATGTGCTCGAGCTCGCGCCCGATGGCGTATTCCTGTCCAACGGCCCCGGGGATCCGGAGCCGTGCGATTACGCGATCCAGGCGACGCGCGAGCTGCTCGCCACCGACCTGCCGATCTTCGGCATCTGCCTGGGGCATCAGCTGTTGGGGCTGGCCGCCGGAGCCCGCACGATCAAGATGAAATTCGGACATCACGGCGCCAATCACCCGGTGCAGGACCTGGATACCGGGCGCGTGCTCATCTCCAGCCAGAATCACGGCTTCGCAGTCGATGAGGCGACGCTGCCCGCGGAAGTGCGCCCCACCCATCGCTCGCTGTTCGACGGCTCGCTGCAGGGCATCGCGTTCAAGGAGCGCGCGGCGTTCAGCTTCCAGGGTCACCCGGAGGCTTCGCCCGGTCCGCACGAAGTGCGCGCGCTCTTCGAGCGCTTCAATCACCTGATGCTCAAGCGCCTGCAGAACCAGTTGCGCCAGGCCGAGCGCTAAATGAAACGCACGGACATCGAGAGCATCCTCATCATCGGCGCCGGTCCGATCGTGATCGGCCAGGCCTGCGAGTTCGACTACTCCGGTGCCCAGGCGTGCAAGGCCTTGAGGGAAGAGGGCTATCGCGTCATCCTGGTGAATTCCAATCCCGCGACCATCATGACGGACCCGGAGATGGCCGATGCCATCTACATCGAGCCCGTCAACTGGCGCACGGTCGCGCGCATCATCGAGAAGGAGCGCCCGGATGCGCTCCTGCCCACGATGGGCGGACAGACTGCGCTCAACACGGCGCTCGACCTGGTGCGCGAGGGCGTGCTCGAGCGCTTCGATGTGGAGATGATCGCGGCCTCGCGTGCCGCGATCGACATGGCCGAGGATCGCGAGCTGTTCCGCAACGCCATGCGCGAGATCGGGCTCGAGGTGCCGAAGTCGCGCGTCGCGCGCAGCCTGGAGGAGGCGATCGCCGTGGTGGGCGATGTCGGCTTTCCGGTCGTCATCCGGCCCTCGTTCACGCTCGGCGGCTCGGGCGGCGGCATCGCCTACAACCGCGAGGAGTTCGAGACGCTGGCCGCGCGCGGCCTCGATGCCTCGCCGACCACCGAGATCCTGCTCGAGGAATCCGTCATCGGCTGGAAAGAGTTCGAGATGGAGGTGGTGCGCGACAAGAAGGACAACTGCATCATCGTCTGCTCGATCGAGAATCTGGATCCGATGGGCGTGCACACGGGCGACTCGATCACCGTGGCCCCCGCGCAGACGCTGACCGACAAGGAATACCAGCGCATGCGCGACGCCTCGATCGCCGTGCTGCGCAAGATCGGCGTGGAGACCGGCGGCTCGAACGTGCAGTTCGCGGTGAGCCCGATCGACGGGCGGCTCCTCATCATCGAGATGAACCCGCGCGTGTCGCGCTCCTCGGCGCTCGCCTCCAAGGCCACCGGCTTTCCGATCGCCAAAGTCGCCGCGAAGCTCGCGGTGGGCTACACGCTCGATGAGCTGAAGAACGACATCACGGGCGGAGCGACGCCAGCGTCCTTCGAGCCCTCGATCGACTACGTCGTGACCAAGATCCCGCGCTTTACCTTCGAGAAGTTTCCGGATGCGAATGACCGGCTCACCACGCAGATGAAGTCGGTGGGCGAGGTGATGGCGATCGGGCGCACCTTTCAGGAGTCGATCCAGAAGGCGCTGCGCGGGCTTGAGACCGGGCTCGACGGGTTCGGTGAGCAGCTCACGCTGCCGCTCACCGAGGAAGCCGCCTCGAAGCTCGAATATGAGCTGCGCGCTCCGGGCCCCAACCGGCTGCTCTACACCGCCGATGCCTTCCGCGCCGGCTGGAGCTTCGCGCGCATCGCCGAGCTCACGCGCATCGATCCCTGGTTCCTCGCGTTCATCGAGGATCTGATCCAGGAGGAGGCGCAGATCCGTAAGGGGGGGCTGCGCGCGCTGAACGCCGAGCGTCTGCGGCACTTAAAGCGCAAGGGCTTCTCCGACAGCCGTCTCGCGCGCCTGGTCAACGTCGTCGAGAAGGCCGTGCGCCAGCGCCGCCACGAGCTCTCAGTGCTGCCGGTCTACAAGCGCGTCGACACCTGCGCGGCGGAATTTGCGACCTCCACCGCATACCTCTATTCGACCTATGAGGAAGAGTGCGAGGCGGCACCGACCAGCCGGCGCAAGATCATGATCCTGGGCGGGGGTCCCAATCGCATCGGCCAGGGTATCGAGTTCGACTACTGCTGCGTGCATGCCGCACTCGCGCTGCGTGAGGATGGCATCGAGACCATCATGGTCAACTGCAATCCGGAGACGGTCTCGACCGACTACGACACCTCCGATCGCCTGTACTTCGAGCCGCTCACGCTCGAGGACGTGCTCGAGATCCTCGCCAAGGAAAAGCCCGAAGGCGTGATCGTGCAGTTCGGCGGCCAGACCCCGCTCAAGCTCTCACGCGCGCTCGAGGAAGCCGGCGCGCCGATCATCGGCACCTCGCCCGACTCGATCGATATCGCCGAAGACCGCGAGCGCTTTCAGCTGCTGGTGCAGAAGCTGGGACTGAAGCAGCCGGCCAATGCCAGCGCGCGCAACGAGGATCAGGCGGTCGTGCTCGCACGCGAAGTGGGCTTCCCGCTCGTGGTGCGTCCCTCGTATGTGCTCGGGGGCCGCGCGATGGAAGTGGTGTTCACCGAAGAGGACCTGCGCGCCTACATGACCGATGCGGTGCGCGTCTCGAATGACTCACCGGTGCTGCTGGACCGGTTCCTCGATGTCGCCATCGAAGTCGACGTCGATGCGGTATGCGATGGCGAGGATGTGCTCATCGGCGGCATCATGGAGCACGTCGAGCAGGCGGGCGTGCACTCGGGCGACTCGGGCTGCTCGCTGCCGCCCTACAGCCTCTCGAGCAAAGTGCAGGCGGAGATTCGCGAGCAGACGCGCAAGCTCGCCAAGGCGCTGAACGTCGTGGGCCTGATGAATATCCAGTTCGCGGTCCAGAACGGCGTGGTGCACATCCTGGAAGTCAATCCGCGCGCCTCGCGCACGGTGCCGTTCGTGTCCAAGACCACCGGACTGCCGCTCGCCAAGATCGCCGCGCGTGTCATGAGCGGGCGCAAGCTCGCGGACCTCGGCGGCTCGACCGAGCACGTGCCGGCCTACTTCTCGGTGAAGGAGGCGGTCTTCCCGTTCGTGAAATTCCCCGAGGCCGACCCCATCCTGGGACCGGAGATGAAATCCACCGGCGAAGTCATGGGTACGGGGCGCACCTTTGGCGAGGCCTATGCGAAGGCGCAGGCAGGCTCCGGCGTCACGCTGCCGCGTCAGGGGGTGTGCCTGATCAGCGTGCGCGAGCGCGACAAGCCCGGCGCCGTGGGGCTTGCCAAGCGGCTCATCGAGCGGGGCTTCGAGATCGTCGCCACGAGCGGCACGGCCAAGGTGCTGCAGGAGGCCGGCATTGCCTGCCGGCAGGCGAACAAGGTGCGCGAGGGCCGCCCTCACATCGTCGATATGATCAAGAACGATGAGATCGATCTCATCGTCAATACCACCGAGGGCAAGCAGGCGATCCGCGAGTCGAACTCGATCCGCCGCGAGGCCGTGCACAAGCGCGTGACCTATTACACGACGCTCGCCGCGGCGCTCGCCACCTGTGAGGCACTCGATCACCTCGATGAAGTCGAGGTCAACCGGCTGGATGATCTGCACCGCCTGGAGCGCCACGCATGAAGCGCACGCCGATGACGCTCAGAGGGTCCGAAGCCATGCGCGCCGAGCTCAAGCGTTTAAAGAGCGAGGCACGGCCCAACATCATCAAGGCCATCGCCGAGGCGCGCGGACACGGGGATCTGTCGGAGAACGCCGAGTATCACGCCGCGCGCGAGCAGCAGGGCTTCATCGAGGGCCGCATCAACGATCTCGAGCACAAGCTCGCCAACGCCGAGATCATCGACCCGAGCACGCTCCCCAACACCGGACGCGTCATGTTCGGCGCGATCGTCGAGCTCGAGGATCAGGACGAGGGCACGCGCGTCATCTACCAGATCGTGGGCGAGTACGAGGCGGATATCCGCGAGGGGCGTATCTCGGTGAGCTCACCGATCGCACGCGCGCTGGTCGGCAAGTCGCGCGATGACGTGGTCGATGTCACGGCCCCGGGCGGCACCCGCGCCTTCGGGATCGTCTCGGTCAAGTACGAGTAGCTGACCTTAAGGAATCACGATCTTCGGCAGCTTCGGGTGCGGCCGGTAGAGCACGGCCACATGCCCGATCCGGTGCACGAGGGTGCTCGCGGTGCGCTGCGCGAGCTCGGCGAACACCTGGTCGCGCTGGGTGCGCTCGGCACCGCGGGCCCGGACCTTGATGAGCTCGTGGTCGGTGAGAGCGCGGTCCGTCTCCTTCGCCACCGCCTCGGTGAGGCCGGAGTTGCCGATCTGAATGATGGGTTTCAAGGGGTGGGCGCGGCCTCGCAGGAAGCGCCGCTGAGCTTCAGTGAGTTCCATCCCGCGCATTGTAGGGGAGTAGAGGGCCGTGGCCCGTCGCAGCAAGAGCAGTCGTCAGTGGCTCGATGAGCATTTCTCGGACCCGTTTGTGCACCGCGCCAAGGCGGAAGGCTGGCGCTCCCGGGCTGTGTTCAAGCTCGAGCACATTGACCGGAAAGAGAAGCTGCTGAAGCCCGGTCAAATCGTGCTGGACCTCGGGGCGAGTCCCGGGGCCTGGAGCCAGTACGCACGCCGGCGGGTGGGCAGGAACGGCCGGGTGGTCGCGAGCGACATCCTGCCGCTCGAGCCCCTGGCGGGCGTGGAGTTCGTGCTCGGGGACTTCCGCGAGCAGGCCGTGTTCGAGGCGCTGCTCGCGATCCTGCCCCCGGCGGGAGTGGATCTGGTGCTGTCGGATATGGCCCCCAATTTAAGCGGCGTGGATGCGATCGATCAGCCGCGCTCCATGTACCTGGCGGAGCTCGCGATCGAAATGTGTACCCGCGTCTTGAAACCCCAGGGCTCAGCCCTGATCAAAGTATTCCAGGGCTCCGGCTTCCAGGAGCTCATGGCCATTGCTCGCTCCAAATTCGCCAAAACTGTGATCCACAAACCGCCCGCTTCCCGCGCCCGCAGCCCCGAGCTGTACTTGCTGGCGAAGCACTTCCTGATGGTGTAGGTTCGAACGGGCGGAGGAATAAAGTGAGGTTATGCGTTTGAACGATTTGACGAAAAACATCCTGCTGTGGGTGGTGATCGTCTTTGTTCTGCTCATGGTGTTCTACCGCTACGTCCCGGCCGCGGGCGCGCCGCAGCTAATCCAGTACTCCACGTTCCTGGATGACCTCAAGACCGGCAAAGTCGACTCCGTCGTGTTCCAGGGTGACACCATCATCGGGAGCCTGAAGGACAAGACCCCCTATAAGACCTACAACCCCGAGACCGACTACACGGCCCTCATCAGCACGATGCAGAAGGCCGGCGTGTCGATCGAGGCGCAGCCCCCGAAACCTCCCAGCATCGCCCTGCAGCTGGTCATGAACCTGGCCGGGCCGATCCTGCTCATCGTGGTCTTCATCTACCTGCTGCGTCAGATGCAGGGGGCCTCCGGCGGCCGCGGGGCGATGTCCTTCGGCAAGAGCCGGGCGCGCCTGTTGGGCGAGGACCAGGTGAATGTCACCTTCGCCGATGTCGCGGGGGTGGATGAGGCCAAGCAGGAAGTGGCCGAGATCGTCGACTTCCTCAAAGACCCCGGCAAGTTCCAGAAGCTGGGCGGCAAGATTCCGAAGGGCGTGCTCATGGTGGGCTCGCCCGGCACCGGCAAGACGCTGCTCGCGCGGGCGATCGCCGGCGAAGCCAAGGTGCCCTTCTTTACCATCTCCGGCTCCGACTTCGTCGAGATGTTCGTCGGCGTCGGTGCCTCGCGCGTGCGCGACATGTTCGAGCAGGCGAAGAAGCACGCCCCCTGCATCATCTTCATCGATGAGATCGATGCCGTCGGGCGCCACCGCGGCGCGGGCCTGGGCGGCGGCCACGACGAGCGCGAGCAGACACTGAATCAGCTCCTGGTCGAGATGGACGGCTTCGAGGGCAACGAGGGCATCATCGTCATCGCGGCCACCAACCGTCCCGATGTGCTCGATCCCGCGCTGCTGCGACCGGGGCGCTTCGACCGCCAGGTCGTGGTGCCGCTGCCGGATGTGCGCGGCCGCGAGCAGATCCTGCGTGTGCATATGCGCCGCGTGCCCCTGAACGATGACGTGAAGCCGGCGCTGATCGCGCGCGGCACGCCGGGCTTCTCCGGTGCGGACCTGGCGAACCTGGTGAACGAGGCGGCGCTCTTCGCCGCGCGCGCCAACCGGCGCACCGTCGGGATGGACGAGTTCGAGCGCGCCAAGGACAAGATCATGATGGGCGCCGAGCGGCGCTCGATGGTCATGACCGAGGCCGAGAAGCGCATGACCGCGTATCACGAGGCCGGTCACGCCATCGTCGGTATGACCGTGCCCGAGCACGACCCTGTATATAAGGTGACGATCATCCCGCGCGGCCGGGCCCTCGGCGTCACGCAGTTCCTGCCCGAGCAGGACCGTTACAGCCTCTCCAAGCGCCGCATCGAGAGCGCCATCGCAACCCTGTTCGGCGGCCGTGTCGCCGAGGAGCTGATCTTCGGGGTGGACCAGGTGACGACCGGCGCCTCGAATGACATCGAGCG
>Ga0335077_10010626_pt1 | contig 11481 bp, 9 predicted proteins | sample Lox_Sample_31_FD_207151 | JGI IMG/M metagenome (GOLD analysis project Ga0335077, IMG submission 207151) | Soil microbial communities from Loxahatchee National Wildlife Refuge, Florida, United States - Lox_Sample_3.1 | ecosystem: Environmental > Terrestrial > Soil > Wetlands | place: USA: Florida...
TGGTGATGACGCTGCCCGCCTTGAGCGTGGCCTTCTGGTCCCTGCGGAGCAGAGGCCGTTCATGCACTTCAAGCCCCAGCCCGTGGCCGGTGCTGTGGATGAAATAACCGTCCAGCCCTCGTTCCCTAAGCCTGCTACGGGCCGCCTCATCCACCCGGGCGGCCTCAACCCCAGCACGCACCGCCGCGCAGGCGGCCGAGTGCGCATCCACAACCGCTTGGTACCAGCCACGCACCTGGCGTGACGCCCGCCCGACGTGGATGGTACGGGTGAGGTCGGAGCAATAGCCGCGCAGTATAACACCCAGGTCGAGCACGACCAAATCCTTTTCTTTGAGTCGTTTGGAGGAGGCACGGCCATGCGGGAGGGCGGCACGGGCACCGGATGCCACGATGGTCTCGAACGAGGGGCCCTCCGCTCCCAGCTTTTTCATGCGGTATTCAATCTCGGCGGCGATATCCAGCTCGGCCACCCCTGTCCCGGCGACCCGAATGGCGTACTCCACGACTTGGGAGACGGCACGGGCCGCGGCGCGCATCCAGAGGAGCTCCTCGGCGTCCTTGACCTCACGGAGGGCCTCGACGAGCCCTTGGGCGGGCTTCCAGCGGCAACCACACCGGGCCTGTGAGCGGGCGACGCGGAGTTGCGCAACCGTGAGCCTGTCTTCCTCAAAGAGCGCCGTGGCGCTGGCCGGCAGTCTGGAAAGGTGCTCCCCCGCCTCCTGGGAGAGCGGCTTGCGAGAGATAACGATGCGGGCGCGGCTGGCCCGGCATTGCTCGGCCGCCTGCGTCGTAAATCGCGGGTCGGTGAGCAGCGCAGGCCTTCCGCCGCCGACCAGCAGCATGGCGTTGTCTCCCCTAAAGCCCGTGAGATAAAACACATTGGGGAGATGGCTGACGAGCAGGGCGGAGCCACCCGCTTGGCGTATGGCGGCACGCAGACGGTGCAGGCGAGCTGGGTAGGGATTGGGCATAGGGGCCGGAAAAAAAAGGGAGAGAGGCGGAGCCTCTCTCCCCGGATTCTGGAAAACCCTCGCGGCTAGGTCGGGATGATCCGCGGGGTGATGAAGAACAGCAGCTCCTGGGACTGAGTGTTGACTGTGGTGTGACGGAACAGATGTCCGATCACCGGGATGCTGCCGAGCAACGGGGTCTGATCCACGGTCGTCTGCTGCTGGGAGATAATGACCCCGCCGATCACGACGGTTCCGCCATCCGCGACGAGAACCTTGGTCTGCGCCTCCTGGGTGTCCAGAGCAGGAATGCCCATGACGCGCGGGATACCGTTGTCGATCTGGGTGTTCTCCACGTCGACGTCCATGTAGATAGTGCCCTCTGCGGTGATCTGCGGAGTGACCTGGAGGCGGAGGACGGCGTCGATGAACTCGGTGGAGATGGTGTTGTTAATGACAGTCTGCACGGGAATCTTGGTGCCCTGCTTGACCGTGGCGGCCTGGTTGTTCTGGGTGACGATCTTGGGCCGCGAGAGGAGTTTGCCCACGCCGCGGGCTTCCGCAGCGGAAATGATGAGGTCCACGGCCACGTTGGTGGACGTGAAGGCGTACTGGAAGCCGGTGTTGGGCGTCAGGGCGCCGAGGTTGGTATTCAGCGGAATCTGGTTGGACCCGGACACGGTGACCGGCGGAGTGGGTAGCCCGGCGCCGCGGTTGATGGGACTTACGAAGAGCGGATTGCCGGGCAGGCCCCCGAACAGGTTCTTGCCGTTGACCGCTGCGGCAGAGATGCCGAACTGAGTGCCGATTTCTCGCGAAAACGTCCGCGTCGCGGAGACGACCCGAGCTTCGATCTCGACCTGCTGGGACTTGCGGTCGAGCGTCTTGATGAGCGCATCGATGTCCGGGAAAACCGACGGGATGTCGCGGATGATCAGAATGTTCGCGCGGTCGTCAGCCAGAATGTCGCCGCGAGAGGAGAGAAAGCGCTTCAGAGTGTCGCGGACAGCGCTGGCCTTGGCATAGCTGAGCACTCGCGTGGCGGTGACCGCGGGAACGGCTTCGTTCTGCGCCTTGGCCAGATCGCGCTGCTGTTCGGCCTCGCGCTTTAAGGTCTCGCGGGTGGCGATGCGGAGCACGTTGCCCTGGAGCTGTTTATCGAGGCCGTTATTCTGCAGGACGATGTCGAGCGCCTGATCCCACGGCACATCATCGAGAACCAGAGTCAGGGTGCCCCGGACGGCCGGGTCGAGGACCACGTTAAGGCCGCTGATTTCGTGGATCAGGCGGAAGAAGTCCTTCAGGTCGACGTCCTTGAGGTTCACGGAAATCGGTTCGCCCGTGTACTTCTTCTGCTGTGCAGCGGGCGCCGCTGCAGGCCCGGCGGCAACGGACTGGCTGGGATCCACGGCATCGGCTTCCGCGCGCCGCGAGACGGGAACGACGGCCGGCGGGGGGGCGTTCGAGGCGTTTTCTCCGCGGGGAGCAGCCAGAGCCGAAGAATCGCTCGTGAGCGCGGCGGGCAGTGGCATTGCGCTCGAATCCACGATCACCGCGGGATTGACAAATCGCGAAGTACTCTCCACCGGAGCAGGCGCTGGAGTTTTCTGAGCAGGCGCTGCTGCCGTGTGCACATGAGGAGCCGAAGGGACCGCCGCCACGCGAGTCTCGGCCGGAGCCGGCGCCGGGACGATGGCCTTGGTTTTCTCTTCCTTGGGCGGTTCGGGACGACTGACTTCCTCGCGCCGCGCCATGGGCTTTGCGGAGGAAGACGAGCCAAAGATGACTTCCAGACCGGAAGTGGTGGCAGCCACGTGGTAGGTGGCGGCGCGGTCGAGGTCAATTACGACCCGCGCCGTCTCCGGCCGGAACTGTGCCGCACGAATTCCCGCCACAGGATCGAGAACCGCGGAAGGCTTCTGAATCCTTCCGATCGTGGCGCCTTCGAAGTCGAGCACCAGGCGATCCGGCTTGTTCAGCCGAAGCACGTTGTAGTTGACCGCGCCACTGGCCTCGACGCGGATGACCACGTCGTCATTGGCGCGCGCCAGAGTAACGCGCTCGATGCGGGCGCCGCGAACTTCACCGGAATGGGAAGACGGGCTGCCGGCGGCCTCGGAAGAGGTCGTCTTGGAAGTATTCATCACCGCGGGCTGCAGATGAGCGGCCGAGGCGGAGGAGCCGGGCTCGTCAAACGAAACGGTCAGCTCGTTGGAACCGGCGCGTTCCACACGCGGCCCGACGGGTTTGCGCATCAGCACTTCCAGACGCACCATGGAGCGGCCCATGGAACGGTAGGGCAGCAGGCGGTAGCTGCTGACCACCTCGGAGTTGAGCACGCGGGGCGAGCCGCTGCCGTCCAGCACCACGCCGCTCATTTCGACGATGTAGAGCGTATCGCTCGAGCGCAGGGTCGTGTAGTCGAACGGTCCGCTGGCGTGGAACTCCAGGCGCACACCCGTAGCGTCCACGGTCGCCTGCACGTTCAATGCGGCGGGTGGACCCTCCTGGGCGTACAGAGGAAGTCCGATCCCGCAAAGCGGGACCAGCACGACGAGAACCAGCGCAACGGTGCGCCAGTGACGGGATGCCCCGTTCGTTTTCATTGCTGCTCTCCTGCGCTAGGGTAGACGCGCTTCACAACAGTCCGTTCGACAGTATTACCGAAAGGATCTTTGCCCGTTTCCTGAAAGGTGACGGCATCCATGCTGATCTGTTCCACTCGGCCGTCAAACAGCCGGTCGCCCTGATGAAGGAAATAAGTACGCCCCTGGGGATTGAGCACCACCACGATCATTCCATTCTGGCTGCGGACTATCCCGTCCACGCGCAGAGTGGAAACCTGGAGGCCGGCCTTGCCCGGGGGAAGAACGATATGCGCCTGTCCTCCGGTGATCAGAGCCAGGAAGGGATCGCGGCCGTGAGTGGCGGACGTGGTATGGACCGGCTCTTCCTTCTTCTGCCCTTCGGCCTTCCGATTCCGCGCTTCGTGATGAGGCGCGGCCTGCTTGGGCGGCGCGGGCTTGGTAGCATGCGCCCTGGCAGGCGCTTTCTCATGGGCTTTTGATGGAGCCTTGGCGGGGGCCTGGGCCTTGCGCGGCACTTTCGCCGCGGAAGCGGGAGCCGCTTTGCCCGGAGACTTAGCAGGCGCCTGGGGCGCGGGCTGGGCCTGAACGGCCACGGCGAGCGCCACGGCAAGCATCAGCGGAGCCGTCTGTTTCACGATGTGAAGTGGCCGCAGCATATTCACCCTTCCCGTCTAGTGCTTTGCAGGGCCAGCACCCGGCTTCTGGCCTGGCTTTGTTGCCGCAGCCGACGGACCCTGGAGCCCGCCGGTAAAGTACGTCGTGGCCGTAAACGTGCCGTACACGGTGGTACCCGGCCGCATGGGAAACTGCGGCGGCGAAGGCCCTCCCTGGTATTGGCCGGTGGGGGAAGAAAAGATCAAGTCGGCCACATTGATGATCCGCGACAGGCGGCTCAAGCGCGTGAAGAAATCCACCACTTGGTAATACGGGCCGTCCACCGCCACCTTGAAGGGTGCTTCATAGAAGTAATCCTTGGGCTGGACCGTTTCCGCTGAGATGCTCCGGATCGAGACGTTGGAAGCGCGAGCGGAATCGCTCATGGCCTTGATGAACTCATCGATCTGCTTCTCGTCCGGAACGATGGTCTTCAGGGTATCCAGCTGCTGCTGCATGGCCTCAATTTCCGCGGCCAGCTGGCCGCGCTGGCGCTCGTACACCTGAAGCGCGGTCACTTCCTTGTGGAGATCAACGAGCTGCTTCTGGTCGGTATCGCGCTCCTGGCGGACCTGCTGAATCGGGGAACCGGGAACGTATTCGCCGGCGCCCCAGATGATGCCGGCGAGGAGCAAGTACAAGACGGCGAGGACCGCAACCGGGAGTTCGCGAAATGAGATGGCCATGGCGACGTATCCCCTTCAGTTCTTGGTCGTCTTCGCCGCGCGCTGCTGCGCGGCGGCCCCTTGACTGGGCAACGAGAAATCGCAGGACAGCGTAAACTTGAAACTGGTGACCGCAGGATGCTGCTCGTCCTGCTTGGTTTCCTTGATTTCCACATTGTCGAAATAACCGGAGCGCTTGAGCTCGGTGATGAAGCTGGCCACCGCGTTGAGCGACTCAGCCTGACCGTCCATCTGCAGCGAGTTGCCGTTGCGCTTGAGACCGTTCATCCACAGCGAGTCGACGCGGTTGACCGTATTAGCCAGCGCGTCCAGGAGCTCCTGGCCGCCGGAACGGTTGCGCTGGAGCTGCTCGATCACGTCAATGCGCTGCTTGAGAGCGGCCTTTTCCAGCTGCCTGCGGTCGACTTCCTGCTTGATGGTCTGAAGCCGGGCGCGCTCCTCCGTCTGTTGCCGGATCTGGCCCTGCAGCTTGACCAGATCGGCGCGCATCTGCATGTAGTGGAAAGTGACCGCGCCGCCGCCGAGAACCAGGGCGACGAGAATGAAGACCACATGGAGCGCGCCGGCCATGGGAGCGCCGGGGGCGTGAGTTTTTCGGGGCCGCGGTTGTCCGAGAAGGTTGATGCGTATCATAGAGTGTCAAAACTCCTCAGGGCCAGCCCTACGGAAATGGCCAAGCGCGGGGCAATCTCCCGCAACTGGTCCTCATTATGCTTTCCCGGATTGATGGCGATCTTGCGGAAGGGATAGAGCTCTTCCACAGGCATCGCAAATTCCTCGCGGAGCAGGTCCACCAACCCCGGAACTCTGGCCGTGCCCCCTGCCAGGTAAATCCGCTGGATATTCTCACCGCTGGCGGTGGCCCGGAAAAAGTCAAAAGTCTTCTGAATTTCCAGAATTAAGATGTCGGAGACGGAGCGGAGAATGGAGGCTTTCTGCTCCTCGCTCACTCCTGAAAGCGTCTCGCCCTTCTTCAGTTTCTCGGCGTCGTCGAAATTCAGGTCCAGTTCCTTCTGGAGCGCGTCGGTATATTGATTGCCGCCCACGGAGACGTCGCGGGTGAAGAGGGGAATCTGGCTGCGGACAATGTTGATGCTCATCACGCCCGCACCGATGTTGAGCAGGGCGATGGTCTGGCCGGGATCAGGCTCGTAGTTCACTTCGAAGCAGTTCTGCAAAGCGAAGGCGTCGATGTCCACCACCACAGGGGTGCGGCCGGCTTGGGCAAGCACGTTGGTGTGGTTCAGGATTTTGTCCTTCTTCACGGCCACGAGCAGGATGTCCATCTGCGTGTCCAGGGCTTCCAGCACCTGGTAGCTGAGGTTCACGTCCGTGATGTCGAAGGGAATGTGCTGGCCGGCTTCCACCTGGATGCGATCGTAGAGTTCCTCTTCGCTCATGAACGGAAGGGTGACCCGTTTGACGATGACGGAATGGCCGGAAACGGAGGTGGCCACGTTCTTGGTCTTGATCTTCTGGCTGTCGAAGATGTCGCTGATGGCCTTGGCGACGGAGGGCGCGTCCATGATGGCGCCGTCGACCACCGTGTCCTGCGGCAAGGCTTCCAGGCCGTAGCTGGATAGCTCATACGCGCCTTTGGACTGCTTCAATTCCACCGCTTTCACGGAACTGGAACCGATATCCAGCCCCACGAGTTCCTTCGTTTTGCTCCCGAACATGGCTCGCCCCTCTCCCGCCTGACTCAGCCGCGCCGGCCGCGCCGCGCGCGAAGCATCTTGCGATCCATCCAGCGATCCAGAGCAGTCTTCTTAAACTTCCAGCGATTGCCCAGCTTGAAGGCGGGAATGCGGTCGGCATAAATATAACGGTAGAGCGTGTCGGGAGAAACCCCCAGATACCGCGAGGCTTCGCGGATATTCATGACCTCCCGCGATTCCAGGGTCTCCACCGCCATCCGCCCGCCCCCTCAAAGACTCCCCGCCGAAAGACCACAGGGCACAAAACTCGCTGAGCGGGGTTATGGCATCGGGCGGGGCGGGGTGTCAAGGAATGGATTGGGCAGATGTGCGGTGAACCTTGGTTTTCTTAGGCAAAACGGGGGCAGAAGCGGGGCCGGACTACAACAGATTGTGGAAGTGGAAATGGAGGGCACTACAGATGGATGTGCTCAGGAGGACACACCGATGCTTACTGTTTGTTCACCACTGGCAGTCCCAGCCGGCTCCACTGGGCATCTATCCGCTTCTTGATTTCCGCGCTCATGCGGGTTTCCGCCGGCCATTTGCGGTCGTAGCCTTCGCCAGGAAGCTTCCGCGTGGCGTCCACCCCCATCTTGGAGCCGAAATCCTGGCGGCGTGCTGCGTGATCGAGCGTATCCACGGGGCCGAGGACGAACTGAATGTCACGCTCGGGATCGATGGCGCACAACGCCTTCCAGAGAACCTCGCGGTGATTCTGCACATCTACGTCGTCGTCGACGACCACGATCACTTTCGTGAACATGGCCTGGCCCAGCGACCAAATGGCATTCATGATCTTGCGCGCCTGCCCGGGATAGGATTTGCGGATGGAGACGAGCATCAAATTGTGGAAAATGCCTTCGGCGGGCATGGAGACGTCCACGATTTCGGGGTATTGCATCTTCATGACAGGAAGGAAGATGCGCTCGACGGCGTGGCCCATATAGAAGTCTTCCTGCGGCGGAGGGCCGACGAGGGTGGTGAGGTAGATGGGGTCCTTGCGGTGCGTGATGCAGGTGATGCGGAAAACGGGAAAATCGCCCTCCTGAGAATAGAAGCCGGTATGGTCGCCGAACGGGCCCTCCAGCCGCATCTCGCTCAGATCCACGTAGCCTTCCAGGACGATCTCGGCATTGGCGGGAACCTCCAGTTCGACCGTTTCGCAGGGCACGACCTCTACGGGTTCGCGGCGCAGAAAGCCCGCGAACATGAATTCGTCAAGATCGGGCGGAACGGGAAGAATTCCGGAGAGGCAAGTGGCGGGATCACTGCCGATGGCCACGGCGATTTCCAGCTTCCCTTCCCCGTGGCGGGAACGCGCGCGGCGAAAATGCTCGGCCCCATGTTTCTGAGTTTGCCAATGCATGCCGGTAGAGCGATCGCTGAACACCTGCATGCGATAGACGCCCACGTTGCGCTTGCCGGTCTCCGGATTGCGGGTGATGACGAGGGGCCAGGTGATGTAGCGGCCGCCATCTTCGGGCCAGCACTGCAGAATGGGAAATTCGGCGAGAGAAAATTCCTCGCGGCGAACGACTTCCTTGCAGGGGCCGGTCTTCACCGTTTTCGGGAAGAAGGCGCCCAGCTCGGCGAGTTTGGGAAGCATCTTGATCTTGTCCAGCAGGCCTTGCGGTGACTGGAAATCGAGATAGGAGCGGATGCGCGCAGCTACGTCGTCGAGCGAGTCCACCTCCAGCGCCAGATTCATGCGGCGGGCCGAGCCGAGCATGTTGATGAGCAGAGGGTGGCGTGAGCCCCTGGGCTTTTCAAAGAGGAGCGCGGGACCGCCTAATTTGGTCACGCGGTCGGTAATTTCGGTGATTTCGAGAACTGGATCGACTTCGGCGGTGATGCGCTTCAGCTCGCCTTCCTTTTCGAGCTTGCGGATAAAGTCGCGCAGGTCTTTGTAAGCCACGGGCGCCGCTCCGAGCGCCGTGGCGGGGGACCGCCCATGGCGCGGGCATCAATCTAGCATGAATGAGGAATTGCCGGTCCGTCCGCCTGAAATCGGCTACCGCGCGGCGGGGCCTGAGAGGCGCCTGCGAAACTGGCGCGGGGTAATGCCCAGAAGGCGGACGAAGGCGCGGCGCATGCCGTCCGCGCTGCCGAATCCGGAGGCGACGGCAATCTGCTTCAGCCCCTTGTCCGTGCGCTCCAGCAGGCGCCGGGCCGCTTCCACGCGCGCCTGCAGGACGTACTGCAGCGGCGTGATGCCCACCTCGCGCGTAAACACACGCTCAAAATTGCGCACGCTCATGGCCATGCGGTCAGCGAGGATCTCCACCGACAACGAATTCTGAAGGTGCTCCGCAATCCAGACCTGGAGTTCCTGAATCGCTTTCATCTCTGAGGCCTGAGAGGCCAGAGAAACGCTCAGTTGTTTTTGTCCTGCGGGACGGCGCAGATAGAGGACGAGTTCGCGCGCGGCCTCCTGGGCTAGCGCGCTGCCGCAATCCTCTTCCACCCAGGCCAGAGCCAAATCAATGCCCGCGGAAAAACCGGCGGAGGTGTACAAGTTGCCGTCGCGCACCCACAGCTGATCTGATTCCACGCGAACGTCCGGATAGCGCCTGGCCAGCTCTTGACTGAATTTCCAGTGCGCCGTGGCTTTTTTCCCGCGGAGAAGCCCCGCTTCAGCCAGCAGAAATGCTCCCACGCAGACGGCGCCCAAACGCCGGACTGTCAAACAGGAGTTTCGGAGCCAGGCGAACAGTGCGGCGTCGCGCGCGTTGCGGGAGGCCAGGCCGCACACCAACAGGACAGAATCAAAATCGCCGGTGACATCCTTGAGCTGCCTGCTGGCCAGGAAGGTGAGCACACCCGCTTCTCCGTTGAAATCGAGCGGCTTTGCATTGGTCACGATTTCGATGGAGTAGATGGTGCGCCCGGCCAGGCGGTTGACAGAACTGAAGACCTGCAACGGACCGATCAGGTCCAGCTCGTCCACCGGAGGAACCACCAGCACGATGATGCGGCTGGACTCTCGTGAGAATGCACGAGGGCGATTGGGACGAGGCATGAGTTTATGCGCGCACGTTCACTATGCACGGTGATGAATAGAGGGGCAAGGGAGAACCGCGGCGTGGCGCAAATCGCCGCACTTCTGCCGCAATTCGGCAGGCGAAGAGAGGCAAGATGCATTCGAAATGAGGATCTGGCCGGCGACGGCTGCTCGCCGACATAGGAACGCTGCGGCGCAGATCAGAAGGGGTTGAGAATGGCGACGCCTCCATCCGAAGTTCGGGCGACCGACCCCGGGGTCTATCGCGAGAATCTGTACCGGTTGGTGGGGGATCGGAATCCACTGGAGATTCTAGCGCAGTCGGCAGCCGCACTGGCCGAGGTGGTCCGTGCGCATTCGGCGGCGGAGCTGCGCGCGCGGCCGCAGGAGGGAAAGTGGACCCCCGCCGAAATCATCGGTCACCTTACCGACAGCGAATGGGTGTACGGGTTTCGGATGCGGCTCGTCCGTTGCGAGGACCATCCGGAGATTCTGGGAACGAGCCAGGATTTATGGGTAGCCCGCCAGAGGCACAACGAGCGCGAGCCGCAGGAGATGCTGAATATGTTCCGGACCCTGCGCCAGTTCAATTTGGAGCTCTGGAAGGGGCTTTCCGCGCAAGAATTCGGACGCACTGGCCGGCACAACGAGCGCGGTCCCGAATCGTTGGAGGTGATGCTGCACATGTGGGCGGGCCATGACCTATCCCACCTCAGCCAAATCGCTCGTTTTCTGAAGGCCATCCGGCAGCACGGAACCGCATAGCAGCACGCGGAACGCCTGCCAGAGTACGCCAAGGAACGCAAAGTGAATCCTTCCTGGAACGACATCCGGGTGAGCACGCGCACGCTGGCGAGGAGGCCGGCCTTCTCCGCCGCCGCGGTGCTGACGCTTGCATTGGGAATCGGCGCCAACACGGCGCTCTTCAGTGTGGTGAACGTGGTGCTGCTACGGCAACTACCCTTCTCGCATGCGGACCGCGTGGCCTGGATCACGGAGCTGCGGCCGGACCGCAACGATGCGCCGTTCTCGATTCCCGACTTCTTGGATTATCGCGACAACACGAACTGCCTGGACTCCATCTCCGCGGTTGGAAACTGGAGCGCGAACCTGACGGGGCACGGGGACGCGGAACGGCTGAACGGCCTGCGCGTCTCTGCAAATCTTTTCGACACGCTGGGAATAAACGCAGTGGCGGGGCGGACGCTCCAGCCGGAGGACGACCGTCCGGGAGCGACTCCCGTTGTGGTGCTGACGTATGGTCTGTGGGAACGGCGATTCGGCGGAGACCGCGGTATCGTGGGCCAGCAACTGGAGCTGAACGGAGTGAACTACACGGTAGCCGGAGTGCTGCCTCCCACATTTGTCTTCCCGATTCCGGATGTGGAATTGGCCGTGCCGCTCATGCCGGATGGCGATCCGTGGCGGGTGGATCGGAACACGATCAATTTTCTGAGGCTTGTGGGGCGGGTGCGGCGGGGTTACACGTTTGCGCGGGCGGAAGCGGAGATGGACGTGCTTGCGCGCAAATTGCGTGAGGAATATCCCGTGTCGAATGCGCGCAAACTGGGCGTGAATCTGACGCCGATGCGAGACCAAATTGCCGGCGGCTATCGGCGCGCGCTCTTGGTGCTGCTGGGAGCGGTCGGGTTTGTGCTCTTGATTGCGTGCGCAAACCTAGCAAACCTGAACCTGGTGCGCGCCGCCGGCAGACGGAGGGAGTTGGCCATTCGCTCGGCGCTGGGTGCTTCGCGCCGTCGAGTAGCGCAGCAACTGCTGCTGGAAAGCACGCTGTTGGCGGCCGCGGGGGGAATGCTCGGAGTGGCCTTGGCGCCGGCGCTGGTCCGCGGAATATTGTCCATGAGCCCAGCCGGCATTCCCCGCGCGGGAGAGATCGAAC
>Ga0335077_10010628_pt1 | contig 11481 bp, 6 predicted proteins | sample Lox_Sample_31_FD_207151 | JGI IMG/M metagenome (GOLD analysis project Ga0335077, IMG submission 207151) | Soil microbial communities from Loxahatchee National Wildlife Refuge, Florida, United States - Lox_Sample_3.1 | ecosystem: Environmental > Terrestrial > Soil > Wetlands | place: USA: Florida...
GGTGCGCCCGGCCGGGCGAAGATTTCGCGCGAAGCGCGAGCGACGATCGCCCATCCCGCCGGCACCGATGGGCGCCTGGATCTCGTATGGCCCGAGCTTCGTTCCTGCGGAGAGCGTCAAGGTCGAAACGAACGGTATCACGCGCCATCCGTCCGCGAGAGCGATTCGTCTAAGCTAAGCGCATCTCGAAGACGCCGGAAGCGGCGGAGAAGGGGGCGTTTCGATGCGACTGCGACTCACCCGACGGAACTTTCTCGCGACCTGCACGACGGCCGCCGCCGGTGCGTCCCTGCTGACGCCGGGAATCGGAGCCTCGCGGGCCGAAGCGAGCCTGCCGCTCGGCGCGCCCGACGACCTCATCCAGCTGAACTCGAACGAGAACCCGTACGGCCTGTCGCCGAAGGCGCGGGAGGCGATGACGCAGTCGGCCGCCGTCGCCTCGCGCTACCCGGACGGCCAGGAGGACGAGACGCGCGGCGCGATCGCCCGCCACCACGGCGTTCCCACTGCGCGCATCGTGCTCGGCTGCGGCTCGAGCGACATCCTGCGGATGGCGGACGCGGCGTACCTCGGCGGCGGAAAGACCGTCGTCGCCGCCGAGCCGACGTTCGAGGCGGTGCTTCTCTACGCTGGCGTGATGCAGGCCTCCGCGACGAAGGTGCCTCTGACGAAGGATTTCCGCCACGACCTGCCGAAGATGGCCGAGGCCTGCAACGAGACGACGGGGCTCGTGTACGTCTGCAACCCGAACAACCCGACGGGAACCGTCGTGAGCCGCGAAGAGATGACGGCGTTCCTCGCGCGCGTTCCGCCGAAGACGACCGTGCTCGTCGACGAGGCCTACCACCACTTCGTCGAGGACCCGGGATACGGCAGCGCGATCGAGCTCATGGGCCGCTATCCCAATCTCATCGTCGCGCGCACCTTTTCGAAGATCTACGGCATGGCGGGCCTGCGTCTCGGCTACGCGGTCGCTTCGGAGGCCAACGCGCAGATCCTCCACCGCCAGGCGTCCTGGAACAACGTGAATTCCGCGGGGCTCGCGGCGGCGCTCGCCGGCCTCTCCGATCCCGACCTCGTGGCCTCGCAGCGCAAGCTCTTCACGGACACGCGCAAGTGGCTCTGCGCCGGCCTCGATCGGGAGAAGCGCCGCTACATCCCGTCGCAGACGAACTTCCTGATGATCGACGTCCGCTCGGACGTCACGCCGATCATTCGCGCATTCCGCGAACGGAAGATCCTCGTGGGTCGGAAGTTCCCATCGATGCCGGACTGGCTGCGTGTCTCGATCGGCAGGCGGAACGAGATGGAGGCTTTCCTGGCCTCGCTGCGCGAAGTCGTGCCGGCCCGGGCCGCCGCCTAGGTCTGGTGAGGGTTCAGCTTCCGAGGCCGGCGCGCACGAACCAGACGCGGCGCACGAGGTTGTCTCGCGTCTGGAAGATGGTGAGCGCATCGTCGCCGCCCTCCCCGTCCATCGACGGGCGCGAGCGGTAGATCGTCCAGGGAGGAAGCGACATCCTTTCGGTCACCTCGAGGCGCGGGGCGTCGGCATTCTCGAACACCTTCTCGTAACGCTCCCGGACCGCGTCCTCTCCCGAGCCGAGGCGCTCGCCCGACGGCAACTCGAAGAACGTGACGTCCCCTTCGAAGAGTGCGAGGAATCGCGGGAGATCGCGCGCGTTCCACTTCTCGACGAGAAGCGACACGTCGCCGCCCTCCTCCAGGGCATCCATCTCCCAGATCCGCCGGATCGCGCCCTCGCGCACCTGAAAGAGGAAGAGCGTCTCGCGCGGGCGCTCGCCCTTCTCGAGCGTCACCCGCTCCCGCACGGCCGCGAAGGCGCCGGCGCCGATCCGGGCGGCCGCCTTCGAGGACCACTTCGGAAAATCGGGAAAGCGGCCGAGCAGGACGTCGAGGACGGCGCTCCCCCCGGCGGCCGCCGGCTTCTCCTCGCCGAGCTTCCACAGGGCCGCCTCGGGATGGAGCACCGCCGACGCCGCCACGCGGTCTCGCTTGTCGATCGCTCGGAAGAAGGCCTCGATCGGATCCTTCTCCGCGGCGCGGGCGCGCCGCGCCACGAACAACGACAGGATCAGGGCAACGCCGGCGCGCCGCAGAAGCACCGGGGGATTCACGGCTTCGGCTACTTCTTGAGGCCGGCCGTCCAGTTCACGACGACCGAGAGGGGAACCGACGAGCTCTTGATTACGGGAACGTTGATGAGGAACCGCTCGCCGTCACCGCTGACGTCCCAGCCCGCGAAACCGGCCCCTTCGGGAAGCTGGAAGAGGGCCTTCGGCGTCCCGGCGCGCAGGCCGCCTCGGCTCGCGTCGATGTCCACGGACATGAGCTTTCCGTCGAAGGCGAGATAGATGATCTCTTTTCCGCCGCGCGCCCATCGCGCGTTGACGCCTCCGGAATTCGAGATCTGAACCTTCTGGCGCCCGTCGGGGAACGACACGGCATAGATCTCGCGCCGGCCCGACTCGTCGACGTCATACGCGACCCAATGGCCGTCCGGCGAGAAGCGCGCCGTGCCGAAGTCGTTCGGCGATCGCGGGAGGATGACGAACGGCTTGCGGTCCCCCGCCAACGGCATGGCAGACATCTGCATCAACCGGGTGCCGGCGGCCTCGCGATCGAAGAACAGGATGAACTTGCCGTCCTGAGACCAGTCCGCCACGAGCTTCTGCCCATTCTCGTCGGTCAAAGACTCTTCGCTACCAGTTCCGCCGACGGACCGGATGAACATGTCGGCCTGATGCTTTCGATCCGACTGAAAGAGAATCCGCGAGCCGTCGGGCGACCAGACCGGCAGCGAGTTTGTCGCCGGCGGCGACGTCAGACGCGTGCGAACTCCTCGCGACACCTCCGCGATCCAGATCTGCGTCGAGTTGGTGCCCGGATCGTAGACGTCGAACGCGATGCGCTCCCCGTCCCGGGAGATCGAGGGGTTGAAGTGGGTCGCTGGCTCACCGAGCATCCCCGTGCTCTTGCCGCCCCGGTCGAACCACTCGAGCCGCGTGATGAACCGGAAGGCGTCGTAGAGCAGCGTTCCCTGCGCGGAGACGGAAAAATCGCCGTAGCCGAGGAAGTCTCCGTAGAGCCCGATCTGCTCGGCCACGGTGACGGGCTCGCCGCGCGTCTCGAGGCGCGCCGGATCGAACGGCTCCGCGAGCAGGCTTCCGCCGGAGTCGCCTCCGCGGATGAAGAGCAGCTGCCCGTCCGCGTACTGGGCGTTGAAATTGGCGGGAATGAGCGGCTTGGCCGGAGATCCGTCCACGGATCCGACCCAGATTCGGTTGGCCGGATCGCGCGAGTTGCCCGACAGATTGAGCGCCAGATAGAGAAAGTGCTTCCCGTCCGGCAGAAAGAAGGGATATCGATGCGCCGTCTCGCCGCGCGTCGCGTCGAGCTTCGTGACGGGCTCGGCCTTCCCACCGGCGGCCGGCAGCTTCAGGATCGGGCCGCTCGGCGCCGAAACCAGGATGTCGCCGTTGGCGCCCCACGCGCCTCCGACGCCGTCCACCTCGTACAGCACGATCGGCGAACCGCCGCCGGCCTCGATGCGCTTGACCTTCTTGTCCGCGAAGAATCCGACGAAGCGCCCGTCCGGGGACCAGAAAGGAAGGATCGCGCCTTCAGTTCCCGCGATCGGGGTCGCCGTGTAGGCGTCGAGGGGGCGCATCCAGAGCTGGACCTTTCCCGTCGTATCGGTGCCCGAAAAGACGAGGCGCTTTCCGTCGGGCGAGACGACGGCGTTGTTCAGGCCCACGCGCTCCGGCAGGAGGACGTTGGTCCGGAGGAGCCTCGCCTCGGGCGCCGCCGCGGGCCGGGCCCGGAAGAGTCCCAGCCACGCCGCCCCCGCGACGGCGAGAGCCGCGATCCCCCAGGCGATCTGCTCCCGAAAGCGGCGGCGCGACGACACCGATGCCGGCGCTGCGACGCCGGCCGCCGAGCCCTCGGCGATCCACTTGAGCTCCTTCGCGACGTCGCCCGCCGACTGCCAGCGCTCCTCGGGGTCCTTGGCGAGGCAGGTCTTGACGACGCGGTCGAGGGCCGGCGGCGTCATCGGCGCGATCTGCGAGATCGACGGCGGCTCGTCGCGCAGGATGGAAGAGATGAGCGACGCCTGCGTCGCGCCGGAGAAAGCCTTCTTGCCGGTCGCCATCTCGTAGAGCACGGCGCCGAGCGAGAAGATGTCGGTGCGCGCGTCGGCTTCCTTCCCTTCGACCTGCTCCGGTGCCATGTACTGGAAGGTGCCGAGGATCGTGCCTTCGCGCGTCAGATCGGCCTGCGTCGGCAGCGCCGTCGAGGTGCCCTTCGACGCGATGGAAGCCACCGGCTTCGCCAGACCGAAGTCGAGCAGCTTCACGCCCGACTTCGTCAGCATGACGTTGCCGGGTTTCAGATCGCGGTGAACGATCCCCTGCCGGTGCGCTTTGTCGAGCGCGTCGGCGATCTCCGTCCCATAGCGCAGCACCTGCTCCATCGGGAGCACGCCGCGCCCGAGCCGCGCCGAGAGCGTCTCGCCCTCGAGGTACTCCATGACGAGGTAGTCGGTCGCGCCTTCTTTGCCCACGTCGTAGAGGGCGCAGATGTGCGAGTGCGACAGCGATGAAATCGTCTTCGCCTCGCGTTCGAGGCGCTCGCGCAGCTCGGCGTCCTCCGAGAGCGCGGCCGGCAGAACTTTGACGGCCACTGTCCGGCCGAGGCGCGTGTCCTTCGCCTTATAGACCTCTCCCATGCCTCCGGCGCCAAGCGGCGCCTGGATCTCGTAAGGGCCGAGCTTCGTTCCGGCAGGGAGCGTCATGATCGTTCGCGGCGCGACCAAGTTTCGCGAAGTAACCGAGCGAAACGATTCGCGGCGCGGGAGCCGGAGCGCTGCGAGGAGATCAGGGCCGCAGTCGAGTTCGCATCCGGACGAGCCGCGGCCCGACGCCCGGAGGGCGGATCTCCGAGGAAGCGATGGCGACGGTCGACCTCTCCCATACCTCCGGCGCCAAGCGGCGCCTGGATCTCGTAAGGGCCGAGTCGGGTTCCCGCGGCGAGGCTCAAGATGCCTTCAGACTATCTCGTCGGCTCCCTACTTCGCCTGTCTGTCGATGAATTCCGCCACGTCCGCCTTGAACGCCTTCAGCGACGGCTCGTGGATGTACATCATGTGTCCCGCCGGGTAGTACTTCATCTCGATGCGCGCCTGGGCCTCCTTGCCGATGCCCAGGTGCGCCATCATCGACTCGGTCGCGAAGAAGGGCGTCGCCAGATCGTAGAGGCCGTTCAGCACGAGCACCTTCAGGTTCGGGTTCGTCGTCAAGGCGTGCGCCAGATCGACGCCCGTGTTCGTCATGCCCGGCAGGGCGAAGGGCGCGCCGGGCGTCTTGTGCTTCCAGTCCCACTTCGGCCAGATGCCGGCCGAGACCACGTAGTTCTTCCCCTGTCCGAACTTCAGGCCCTCGTGGTACCAGTCGAAGAAGGCCGCGGTGAACGCCGCGCTGATCGCGTCACTCTGCGGGTCTTCCTCCGTGTCCTTCGCGAGCGGGTCGAACGAGGGGCCCTCGAACCGGGAGTCGAGGCGGCCGATCGTGATGCGGTGCTGCCGCATGAGCTCCTGCGTGAACTGGCCCTCCGGGACGCGAAGGTTTGCGAGCTTCCAGTAGTCCTCGGAGAGCCCGGTGTAGTCGTGGAGCTTTTTCGCGACCGCCGCACGCCGGTCGTCCGGCAGCCGATCGCCCTGCGCGAGCGCCGCCGCGTACTCGCCCGCGGCGAACTGGCGCACCTCGGTGAGCCACGGATCGAGATCCCTGGGAGCGTTGGGCAAGACCTTGTGGTACGCCGCCGTCGCCGCGTAGGTCGGCAGGAAGAGCGGGTAGGCGCGGTCATCGCCCGGAGTCGGAAAGATCGCGCCGATGTCGGTGGCGACGGACACGAGGACGACGCCGTTGAAGGCCATGCCGGCATGCGACTGCAGCCAGTCGACCACGCCCGCCGAGCGCGTCGTGCCGTAGCTCTCGCCGAGCAGGAACTTCGGCGAGTTCCACCGGCCATTGTCCGTTACCCACTGCTGGATGAAACGCCCGACGGACTCGATGTCCGGATCGACGCCCCAGAAGTCCTTGTCCTTCGCGTCGCCGACGGCGCGGCTCAAGCCCGTGCCGACCGGATCGATCATGACGATGTCCGTCTTGTCGAGCGGGCTGTACGCGTTGTCCACGACCTGATACGGCGGCGGCGGCGTCGCGGCCGCGTCGGTCGTCACGACGCGCCGGGGACCCATCACGCCCATGTGCAGCCAGATGCAGGAGGAGCCCGGCCCGCCGTTGTACGAAAACGTGACCGGGCGCCGCGTCCCCGCGGCGGCGTCCTTGCGGACGTACGCGATGTACCCGATCGACGCCCACGGCTCGTCCTTGTCGTTGCGCACGATGAGCGTCCCCGCCGTCGCCGTGTACGCGACTGGAACGCCGCCGATCACGACGCTGTGCTGCGTGACCGACTGCTCCGCCTTCGGCGGCTCCTTCTTCGCGGCCTCCGCGCCCTTCTCGGGCGGCTTCTCCGGAGGCTTCTCCTGCGCCCGCGCACTCCCGCCGAGAACCGCCGCCAGGGCCAGCATCGCCGCTACGTTCCGTCTCACCGTTCCTCCTTTGTTCGCCGGGACTTGCAGGGCGAAAATATCGCGGATCGCGGCCCGCCGGGCCGTCCTCTGGTAGATTTTTCGGCTGCATGGATTCGCGCCATCGCCATCGCACCGTCGGCGTCCCCGTCGGCCCCGTCGTGGTCGGCGGCGGCGCGCCGGTCGTCGTCCAGTCGATGGCCAATACCGACACGGCGGACGTCGCGTCCACGGCCCGCCAGTGCATCGAGCTCGCGAAGGCCGGCTCGGAGATGGTCCGCGTGACGGTCAACGTGCCCGAGGCGGCGCAGGCCGTCCCGGAGATCAAGCGCCGCATGCTCGACGCGGGCGTCGAAGCGCCGCTCATCGGCGACTTCCACTACAACGGGCACGTCCTCCTGACGAAGTTCCCGGCGATGGCCGAGGCGCTCGACAAGTACCGGATCAATCCCGGCAACGTCGGCAAAGGCGCGCGGCGCGACGAGCAGTTCGCCACGATCTGCGGTGTGGCGCGCGACCGCGGCAAGCCGGTGCGCATCGGCGTCAACGGCGGCTCCCTGAACCAGGAGCTCGTCATGACGAAGATGCAGGAGAACACCGACCGGGACCTCGGACGGACGTCCGAAGAGATCATCAACGAGTGCATGGTGCTGTCGGCCCTGCAGTCCACGGAGCTCGCGTTGCAGTCGGGAATGCGGAAGGACCAGATCATCATCTCGTGCAAGGTGTCGCGGCCGCTCGATCTCATCGCCGTGTACCGCGACCTCGCGAAGAGGACGGATCAGCCGCTGCATCTCGGGCTGACCGAGGCCGGAATGGGCGCCAAGGGCCTCGTCTGGTCGGCCTCGGCGATGGGCATCCTGCTGAACGAAGGCATCGGCGACACGATCCGCGTGTCGCTCACGCCGCGGCCGGGCGGCGACCGCCGCGAAGAGGTCTACGCCGCGTGCGAGCTCCTGCAATCGCTCGGCATCCGCTCGTTCGCGCCGTCGGTCACCGCGTGCCCCGGCTGCGGGCGGACCACCTCGACGACGTTCCAGGAGCTCGCCGAGCGGATCCAGGGTTACGTGCGCGACAAGATGCCGGAGTGGAAGGCGCAGTACGAGGGCGTCGAGAACATGACGCTCGCCGTCATGGGATGCGTCGTCAACGGCCCCGGAGAGTCCAAGGCCGCCTCGATCGGGATCTCCCTGCCCGGCACCGGCGAGGAGCCCCACTGCCCCGTGTACATCGACGGACAGCACTTCACGACCTTGAAGGGCACCTATGAGGAGCTCTCGGCCGCCTTCCGGTCGCTCGTGGACGACTACGTCGCGACCCGGTACCCCCGCCACGAGGCCAAGGCTCCGCTGACCGCCTGACCCTCCGGTCCCCCCGCGAGCGCGGGCTCTTTCTCTATCCGGTGACGGTCGCTCCGCGGATGGGCGCCGTGCGCGCGAGCTTTTGGGCGATCGCGATCCACCGCGGCTCGGACCGCAGTGAGTCGAACATCGGGAAGTGCAGCCGCGCCCAGAGCAGCGCGTTGCGCTCCTCGTAGGCGCGCTCGAGCGCGGAGAGCGCGTCCGCGCGGTCCCCGAGCGCCGTCAGCAGAACGGCGAGGTCGTGGGGAGGGACGTAGGTCCGACGCGACTTGTCGCGCATCTCCTCGAGCAGGGCGCGCGCTTCCGGCGTGCGACCGGAAGCGACGAGTGCGGCGCCGAGCAGCGCCATCTGGAAGAACTGCTCGCGGTCGGTTCTCTCGACGCCGCGCTCGAGCGTCGCCACGGCGTCGGCCGCCTGGCCCGCGTAGAGCTGCGCGAAACCGAGCGACCAGACGGGGAACGCCGCCTCGGGGTCGAGCTCCACGGCCCGCCGGAGCTCCGGCACCACTTCCGCGAAACGGCGGATGCCCAGCCGGGTCCAGGCGAGAACGGTCTGCGCGTTGGCCGAGTGGGGCTCGACGGCGACACCCTGCTGCGCGATCTCGCGCGCTTCGTCGGCGCGGCCCGAAACCGAGAGGCAGAGCGCCAGCCAGGAGAACCCCTCGTGCGACCGCGGAGAGAGCGCGATTGCGGACCGCAGCTCCCGCTCCTCGCGCGCCATGTCCCACCCGTAGTAGTGCTCGATGATTCCGAGAGACAGGTGCACGCCGGCGGTGCCGGGGGCCAGCATCTGCGCGCGCTCGGCGGCGGATCGGGCGCGGGCGAACGCCTCCCAGCTCGGAATCCCGCCGTAGAAACCCCAGACCGCGTAGGAGTCGGCGATCCCGAGATGCGCCTCGGCGTATTCCGGATCGATCGCCACGGCGGCCTCGAACTGCTCGATCGCCTGCTTCGTCTGGCGCCGGTTCCAGAGATACCGTCCCTTGAGATACAGGTCGTATGCCCGCACGTCGCGCGTCGTGGGCGCAACGAGCGGCGCGTCCGCCGCGCCGAGCAGACGCACCTTGAGCGTCTCGACGATCGCGCGGCTGATCTCGTCCTGGACCGCGAAGACGTCCTGGAGCTCCCGGTCGAACCGGTCGGACCACAGGTGATAGCCGGTGCCGACGTCCACGAGCTGCGCCGTCACGCGCAGCCGCTGCCCGGATTGCCGCACGCTGCCTTCGAGCACGGCGCCGACGCCGAGCTCGCGGCCGATCTGCCGCACGTCGGTGTCTTTGCCGCGGTAGGCAAAGGAGCTCGTGCGAGCCGCGACCTGGAGCGACGGGATCTGCGTCAGGGCGTTCAGGATCTCCTCGGTCATCCCGTCGCTGAAGTACTCGGCGTCGGGGTTCGGGCTCATGTTGCGAAACGGCAGCACGGCGATCGACGGAGCCTTCTCGGGAATCGGCGCGGCGCGGCGCGAGGCGGTCGACACTTCGTCGCGCTCGCCGAAACGGAGCGCGAACGCCAGATCGCGCGCCGACTGAAAGCGCTCGTCGGGGCTCTTCTCGAGACAGTGGGTGACGATCTCGACGAGCTCGGGAGGCAGCGTGCGGCTGCCCTCGCGAAGATGCGGCGGCTCCTCGTGGAGGATCGCCATCATCGTCTCGACGGACGAGGCGCCCTGGAAGGCCCGGCGACCCGTCAACATCTCGTAGAAGACGGCGCCGAAGGAGAAGATGTCGGAGCGGTGGTCCGCTGGCTCGCCGCGCACCTGCTCGGGCGACATGTAACCGACGGTGCCGAGCACCATGCCGGGCTCCGTGGCGCCGGCCGTGACGCCCGACTGGGACGCCGACGGGCCGAAGGGCACCATCCGGGCGAGGCCGAAGTCGAGGACCTTGACCCGCCCGTCGCGCGTCACGAAGACGTTTTCGGGCTTCACGTCCCGATGCACGATCCCTTTTTCGTGTGCGGCCGCGAGACCCTGGGCCACCGCGCCGGCGAGCTCCACCGCCTTGCGCTGCGGCAGCGGTCCTCCCGACAGCCGTGCGCGCATCGTCTCGCCTTCGAGGAGCTCCGTCACGGCATACGCGACACCGCCGTCGTTGCCGAAGTCGAAGATGGACAGGATGTTCGGGTGCGAGAGCGCGGCGATCGCCTTGGCCTCCCGCTCGAAGCGTTCCAGGGCGGCCGGGTCCCGCGCCAGGTGGGGCGGCAGGACCTTCAGCGCCACGTCGCGGTCGAGCTTCGTGTCGCGCGCCCGGTACACCTCTCCCATGCCCCCCGAACCGAGCTGGCCGAGGATCTCGTAGGGGCCCAGGCGGGAACCGGGAGACAACGGCATGACCTTGAAATGCGGATTCTAGTCGGTCGGAATCGCCGCGGGTCCCTATAATCGGCGCTCCTGATGCTTCCCCATCGAAGCCGGGCCCGCGCGCTCCTGCTGGCGGCGGCGCTCTTCGTCACGGGGCGCGGACTTTTCGCGCAGCTTCCGCCCGCGCTCGACGACGCGTTGAAGCGAATCTTCGAAGCCGAGGAATACAAGGGCAAGGGCATCGGAACGGTCCACTGGCTCGACGGCGGCCGCACCTACGCCGTTCTCGAGGACTCGCCCTCGGAAAAAGATCTCAAGGACGTCGTCGCCTACGACACGGCCACGGGGCGGCGCGAGGTCCTCGTTCCGGCTTCGCGGCTCCCGGCCTCCGGCGCGTCTGCCCCGACTCCGATCGAAGCCTTCGCCGCGTTCGACCGCGACCGGCTGCTGCTCTTCACGAACTCGAAGAAGGTCTGGCGGCGCAACACGCGCGGCGATTACTGGTATCTCGACCGCCGACGCGGCGCGCCGCGCAAGCTCGGCGGCGGCGGACCGGCCTCGTCCCTGATGTTCGCCAAGATCTCGCCCGACGGCACGCGCGTCGCCTGGGTGCGCGACAACGATCTGTCGGTCGAGGACCTGTCCTCCGGAGAGATCTTCCCGCTGACGCGCGACGGCTCGGCGACGACGATCAACGGAACCTCCGACTGGGTCAACGAGGAGGAGCTCGACATTCGCGACGGTTTCCGCTGGAGCCCGGACGGCAAGCGCATCGCCTTCTGGCAGTTCGACACGAGCGGCGTCGAGATCTTCACGCTCGTCGACGACACGGACGCCCTCTATCCGACGCTCACGCGGTTCCCCTATCCGAAGGCCGGCACGCGCAACTCGGCGGTCCGCATCGGCGTCGTGGACCTCGCGACCCGCGCCGTCGAGTGGATGCAGCTTCCGGGCGATCCGCGGGAGAACTACGTCGCGCGCATGGACTGGGTGGATGCCGGAACGCTCGCGCTCGAGCGGCTGAACCGGCTCCAGAACCGCAGCGAGCTGATCCTCGCCGACGCCCGCACGGGCGACGCGCGGCCCGTCTATCACGACGAGTCGAAGACGTGGGTGGACGTCGTCGACGAAGTGCGGTGGCTCGGCGGCAACCGGGAATTCCTCTGGGAGAGCGAGAAGGACGGCTGGCGCCACGTCTATCGCGCCGC
>Ga0335077_10010629_pt1 | contig 11481 bp, 9 predicted proteins | sample Lox_Sample_31_FD_207151 | JGI IMG/M metagenome (GOLD analysis project Ga0335077, IMG submission 207151) | Soil microbial communities from Loxahatchee National Wildlife Refuge, Florida, United States - Lox_Sample_3.1 | ecosystem: Environmental > Terrestrial > Soil > Wetlands | place: USA: Florida...
CAGTGCAGAAGCACGAACCCGCACGTCACCGCGTACATGAATATCTGCACGGCCAGCAGCAGCGGATTGTCTTCCACCCGCCACACGTTCTGCTGCGTGTCCCCGGCCAGAAAACCGGTGAGGCCGCTGCTGAGATAAAGGAGCATCAGCACGGCAAACCATTTTTCGAGAAGGTTCAGCATTCAACCTGAGCTGCGAGTTCAGCCGCGCGAGCATTGCCGGCACGAGCGGAACGTGTTTGAAGCGACAGCGCGCAGCTCCACAAAAGCAACGCCAGCAGGCCATCAGAAGCCAGGCTGCTCCAGGCGGCGCCGCGCCAGGAGTAGGCGGGAATCACCCACAGATTGAGCAACACGTTGAAGCCGGCAACCACCACCTGCAGCAGCGTGCGCAGCGCCTGATGTCCGGCGCCGGTGAGCGCGTCGGCGGCGAAGTAGTGCAGAGTCTTCAACAGCGGCAACAGCGCCAGCCAGCGCAGGGCGCCGCCGGTGCGGGCGTATTCGGCGCCGAGCACCCTGGGCACGATGGGCGCCGCGAGAATCATGCACGCGGCCATCCCGGCCGAATACAGCAGCGGCCCCGTTACCAGCCGCCGGGCAAAGCCGAGTGTGCCGCGAATGCCATTTTCGCCGTGCCGGAAGAATCCCGGATAGGCCGCAGCCAGCAGCGCGCGGATGGGCAGAAATGCGATGTCAATCAGGCGATACGCTGCCGCGTAGGTCCCGGCGGCATCGAGCGTGGCCAAACGCGCGAGCATCGTTTTGTCGACATCGTTGTAGACAGTCTGTGCCGAGAGGCTGGTAGAAAACCAGAAGCCTTCGCGCAACTCGCCGCGCAGCTGCCAGAGTCCGGTGAATGCGGGCGGGCCGAGTCTGGAGAACACGCAACCCATCGCCACAATCGCGCACGCCGCCGAAGTTGCCAGATAGGCGGCGCACCAGGCAAGGACGGTGGGCCGGTGCGCGGCCACGACCGCCGCAATTCCGGCCAGCCTCATCAGGCTGGCGAAGACGTTCAGGTTCGCCGTCCAGCTTAGTTTTTCGACCGCCTGGAATGCCAGGCACGCCACATCCATCAGGCGATACACCACCAGATCCGACGCCACCACCAGCAGAATCACGGCCAGGGGAATGACGCGCGGCAGCACCAGGAAGCAGATCGGCGCCACGGCGACACTCAAGAGGAGTCCAGAGACCAATGTCATCACCAGGGCATTGCCCAGACACTCGGGCAGGAGCCGCCGCTCGCGCGCCACGTGCTTGACCATCAGGTTGCCGCTGCCGTTGCCGACAAAGGGACATGCGACGGCAACAACGGCCACCACCGCGACAAACGCGCCGTACTGCCGCGGTCCCAGGCTGCGGGCCATCAGGAAGAAATAAAACGCCTGCAGTACCAGCCGCGCCGCCTGCGCCGCGAGCATGTAGGCGGTGTTTTTCCGCAGCTCCACGGATTCCCGGCTGGAGGTCACTGTCCGGTCCCCGCGAGCAGAACGGCGATGGTTTTGAGGAGAATGACAGTGTCCAGCCACGGGCTCCAGTTCTCGACGTACTCCACATCGAGCGCCACATAGCGGGCGAAAGACGGGTTCGAGCGCGCTTCCACCTGCCACAGTCCGGTGATGCCCGGCAGCGCATCCAGCCGGCGCAGGTGTTGCAGTTCGTATTGCTGGATTTCGCCGGCCAGCGGCGGACGCGGTCCCACCAGGCTCATCTCCCCCCTGAGCACATTCCAGAGCTGGGGCAGTTCATCCAGGCTGTACTTGCGAAGGACCCGGCCGACGCGGGTCACGCGCGGGTCGCGGGCAATCTTGAACAAAATCCGGTCGCGCTGGTTCAAGTGCTGGAGCGAAGCCTTCAATGCGTCGGCGTTGGCCTGCATGGTGCGAAATTTGTAACAGCGGAAGGTCCTTCCCTTTCTGCCCACCCGCTCGGAGGCATAAATGACGGGCCCCGGCGAACTCAGCTTCACCACCACCACGAGCAACAGAAGGATAGGAGACAGAACCGCCAATGCGCCCGCCGATACCACGACGTCGATGCAGCGCTTCGCCATCAGGCCGGCGGCTGGCCGGGGCCGCTGGCAGAGGGCCATGACCGGGAACCGGCCAATGTATTCCACCGGCGCTCCCCATCCCAGGCCGTCGTACAAGTCGGGGATGACGCGGACGTCCAAACCGATCCCGCCGGCCTCGAAGACCACACGTTTCACGGTTTCGCGGTTGGCCGCCGCCACGAAGACTTCATCCACAAAATGGCTGCGCGCAATGGCTCGCAGATCGGGGATGGAGCCCAGCACATCGGCCGATTCGCTCTCCCCCGGTTCCGACTCGGAGAGAAAACCGCTCACCACGTAGCCCAGGTGCCGGTTGCGCTCCAGGTGGAAGCGCAAAGCCTGGGCCTGGGCGTCCGTGCCTACAATCAGAACGCTGCGGCGGCTCCATCCGTTTGCAAACGCTTTTCCCATGTGACGTTGCCGCAGGCGCCGCCAGCCTGCCAGTGCCACCGTGCTCGCCAGCAGGTTGAAGCCGGTCACGAAATGGGAAACGTAGCTCACACCGGAGAAGACAATGCAGGCAGCTTCGAGAACCGTGGCAAACAACGTGGCCCTGGTTACGCCCCAGATCTCGCGCGCCGGCGAAAGCGCCGTCAGGTTCCGGTAGAGTCCCTGCGCGCTGCACGACAGCACCACCAGCACGGAATAAAGAATGAGAAAGCCGGCGTGAGCCAGCAGGTGCTGGCGGCGAAGGGGGGAGAGCCCGAGGTGGCTGGCCAGCGCGGGCGTGAAGCGCAGCGCGAGCGCGGTCAGCGAGCTGAACCAGATCGCCGCAAAGTCGGCGGCGACGAGCAGCGCCTGGGTAGTGAGATGGGCAGAGCCGGCGCGCGCTGCCGCCGCGGCGCTGGGGAGAGATTTTCCGGCAACAAAGGCCGGACTCGCTTGTTCTGCCAGAGCCATCCGGCTGGAGGAGTGGCTTGCCTGGAAGCGCAGCCGTAGGGGGAGTTTCTCAACCTGGAGGGAGAGCGGGCCGGAGTGCCATCCTTAATGGTTCAGATCATTTCGATGTCATATCCCTCGATGCGGACCGCCAGCGAACGCTGGATCAGTTCGATCGAAACCACAAGGCAATTTTCCCCTTTGCGCGCCAGCAGGGTTCCTTCTATGCCTTCCAGGGATCCGCCGCGGATCCGCACCCGCTGTCCGACCTTCAGGAAGGGGTGGTGCACGCAGGGTATGTTGTTAGCCAGCAGGCGGTGGACAGCGGCGATTTCCTCATCCCGGATGGGGGCTCCTCCCGACGTGGCGCCCACCAGCCCGACCGCGCTCGGCACCTGGGCCACCGTCGCCAGGGTCTCGGCCGAGTCGCGCGCGTGGATAAACGCATATCCGGGAAACAGCGGCACCCGCACCCGCTTCCGCCGGTCGCTCCAGCGATGAATTTCCTCCACCAGCGGCAGATAAGTCTCCACGCCGCGATTGCTAAGCTGAGCGGCCACCACCTTCTCATGGCGCGAGCGCGTGTGCACCGCGTACCACTTTTTGCCGGCCTCGACAGCCGGCAGAGAGCAGGCATCCTCCGGTCGCCGGCCCCAGACAGCTTCGCCCTCTGACTCCCACCGCTGCTTATGAAAAACGCAGATTCCTGCCAAGACGGGTCACCCCTGTGTGCCGATCATGCCGATTGATGGCCGAAAATAGGCGATCGCCGCCGCCGCGGCAAGAGAACGGATGTCCCCTCGAAAATCTTCTCCCCGGCGCAACTGCACCAGAGTAGCTACCATGCGCGGCGGTGCTTCCCAAATAGGGAAATGTTTCCCTAATTGGGAATAGGGACGACCTTCCCAAGAACCCAAGTAACAAACAGCGGCAACCGTAAGCTTCGGGTGGCGTGGCCTATATCGAAGGCAACGCCCCGCTGGACCTTGCCAAGTTCGCACCGCCGAAGATGCCGGAGCCAGTCGCGACGTCATCCGGGCAAGCAATAATGCGCATCGAGTCCACACCGCCCGGCGCGGATATCGAACTGGATGGAGCATTCGCGGGCAATACTCCGTCCGAAGTTGGCCTACCCGCGGGTGAGCACACAATTAAGATCACGAAATTCGGATATAAGCCCTGGGAGCGAAAGATACGTACGTCAATCGGTACGGTAAAGCTTGCGGCAGAGTTGGAGAAGGAAGAAGCAACGCCCCCGCCATCCGAAAGCAAGTGACGGGTCCAACCCTCAGCGCAGGCGCCTGCTAGTACGTAAACGACAGGGGCAACGGCGGCCGGCCGAAGGGGCGTCCTGCGCGCACGGTCAGTACCGGGACGATCTTTTTGGCTCCGTGCCGCGTGTTCTTCATGGTATCAACCATATCGACCGGGCCCTCGACCACGTCGAGGATGCTGAGGTCGGCGGGGGCGCCGATCTGCAGCGTGCCCAGCCCCGGAACGCGGCCGATGACTTTGGCCGGCTCGATTGTGGTGCGGGCGACGATTTCCTCCAGCGGCATGCCCAGCGCCAGGAATTTCGACATCACCCAGGGCAGCGTGGGATAGCTCGGGCTGTTGATGCTGGCGGCGTGGATATCGCTGGAGATCGTGTCCGGCATCAGGCCCTGCTGCATGGCGGAATCGGCGATGGTGAAGTCGAAGCTGCCGCCGCCGTGGCCCACGTCCATAATGACGCCTCGCTGCTTGGCTGCCATCGCCGCCGGCAGCAGCTTGCCGTTCTGCACCACATTGTTGCCCGCGCCGCTGAAGGCGTGGGTGAGCACGTCGCCGGGGCGGAGAAGATCGAGCAGGTCGGCGAGATTGCCGGGCGCGCGGCCGATGTGGCACATGACGCGAGCGCCCGTACCGGCAACTTCCGCCGCCTTGATCGCCCGCCGCAGCGGCTCGATTCCGTTCTGGCCGACGGTGTAGTCGGAGATCCGGACTTTCACTCCCAGCACCATGTCCGGATTTTCGGCGACGGTCTTGGCGCAACTATCCACGACCGCATAGTCCAGGTTCAACATCTCGCCGGGACTGGCCCCGAGGCAGCCGGTGAGCCCGATGGCGGAGATGTGCACGAAAGCGAACAGCCGCGTTCGCGATTCGGCGGCAACCCAATGCCGGAACGCGCCGAAGGTGTGCCAGCCGGCATCGCCGCAGGAGACGGCGGTGGTCGTGGCCGTGATGCCGACCAGCTCGTCCGCGGGGAGCCCGATCCCGGAGATGTGCGGACAGCTGTGCGTGTGCAGGTCCACGAGGCCCGGCGTTACCAGCTTTCCGGATGCGTCAATGCGCTGCACGCTGCGCTCGGGCGCAATGCTGGCGGCGATCGCCGCCACCTGTCCGTTCTTGATGCCGATGTCACGCTTGCCGCGCAGCTTCTGGCTGGGATCGAGCACTTCGCCGCCGGCGATCACCAGGTCGTACTTGAGCGCGGGATCGTTGGGATTGAATCCTGCCGGCGAGGGAACCAGGCCCGGCGCCGATTGCGTTGCCGCGGCTTCCGGCGCGGCGGCGTTGGCGGCCAGCGCGGCGCCGGCGATAGCGGTGGAGGTGAGAAAGCTGCGGCGGGAGATGCTCATGATCGCGCCTCCGGGGAGCAGGTCGGCGGCATGGTAGCCGCCCGCGGGAGGAGCGTCAAGAAGTTGCGGTCGCCGGTCCTTTCAATCCAGCAGCGATTTCCCCTGGATGCCCCACGCCAGGTGATGAACACCATTCTGGGTGGCGAGGATGGCGGAGCGCCCGGGAGCGAAGGCGAGTCCCACCAGGCTTTGTCCGGAGACGACCAGCCCGGCTTTTCCTTCGGGAGTAATGCGCACGATGCCGCGTTTGCCGCCCAGCGATGCGGCTACGTAGAGATTGCCTTCCCCGTCGAAGGCCAGCCCCTGCGGGCGTCCCAGGCCGCGGTAGAACACGGAAACCGTGCCGTGCGAATCGACGGAATACACCACATCGTAGCTGGAAGTGGTCGGCCCGGTGACGTGCAGCACTCCGGAAGGGCTGAAGGCAAGGTGGTAGGCGGAAACGCTGGGCTCGAGCGTGGCGTACACGAAGGTCTGGCGGTCGCGGCTGATCTTGAAGATGGTTCCGGTACGGTCGCCGACGTAGAGGTTCTCCTCGCGGTCGAAGGCAATGCCGGTGGCGACGCCCATGCCCTCGGCGTAGGAAGACATGGTGCCGTTGGGCGCAACCTTGTAGACCGTGCCGTCGTGGCGGGAGGAAACATAGAGCTGGCCAGCGCGATCGAAGGCGACGGCGGTGGCGTTCATCATGTCGGAGAGGAACGGTTTCACCTGGTAATTGGTGTCGATCTTGTAGATGGAAACCGCCACTTTCTGGCCGCGCGTGCCGGAAAAGGTGACGTAGATGTTGCCTTCGGCATCGAGCGCGGGATTGGCCACGGGATGCAGGTTTTCGTTAATGGGGGAGGCCACCCGGAGTTCGTGTCCGTTGGAGACCGATCCGTTGGTCGAAACCACCACCGGACCCGTAACCGCGCCTTCGGGCACGCGCGCAACCACGAAGTCGTCGGAGGCGATCACCACAGCTCCTTCGATCTCGCCGAACTGCACGCGCGGGCGCCGCAACTCCGGCGGCTTGAGCCCGCTGCCAATAATGCGCACCTCGCCGCCAGGCAGGGCCGCGGCGGGAACTACGGTTTCGATGTGTGGCTTGCCGTTAACGTTCTTCTTTCCCAACAAGCGGTCCGAGATTCCCATATTGAGCCATTCAGCAGGGCCGCTGCTCGCGCGTGGCTAGACCAGGCGCCAGTGAAGCAGCGCCTGCAGGATAGCCAGCGCGAACAGGCCTGCACCCACGTCGTCGAGCAGGATGCCGGCGCCGCCCTCGATCCTTTCCAAGCGGCGCAGCGGCGGCGGCTTCAGAATGTCGAAAACCCGGAAAAGTATAAAGCTGAGCAGAACCGTTTGCCAGCGCAGAGGAACTCCCAGCAGGGCAATGAGTTGTCCGGCCACTTCGTCGATCACCACGTGCGCAGGGTCCTCCGTATCGCACTCACGGGCGACGATGCCGGCGGCGGGAACGCCAAGGATGAGAACCATCCCTACCAGGGCAGTGTTGGAGATCCACTGCAAGCGCAGCGGGATGAAATAGTGCGCCAACGCCCACCACGCTGCCGCCGTGAAGGCGGAGGCCCAGGTGCCGGAGCCCGGACGCCAAAAACCTATTCCCGCGAGCGTTCCGACCGCCCACGCCCACGCGGTGCGCTGCTGAGGTATCTCCTCCTGGATTTCGGGCTCCTTAGTGCCGTGGATGGTCGGAGTCTGCGGAATCGCGACCTCCCTTGGCCTCACGGCCGGGCTGTTGCTCGAGTTCGTCGGGATCGAAGATGGGGCTGGAAACCACGTATGCGCCGCTCGCCCACTTGCCCAGATCGATGAGTCGGCAACGTTCCGAGCAGAAGGGAAACTCAGTTTCCGAACCCAGCACCAGCTTCCTGCAGGTGGGGCAGCGCAGGCTGAGAACGCGTTTACGGCTAGCCATAGAAAAACCTTGGCCGCGGATTATCAGGGATGAACACGGATTAGGTCTTGATTTCTTTTCTTTGTTTGATCCGTGTGAAATCCGTGCAAATCCGTGGCTAGATTAAACCAGCTTTACCACCAGGTCGTAATCGTGGGCCTCAGTCACCTCGCAGCGATAAAACTCCCCGGGTTTCGCCTGGGAATGAGGACCGAAATCGCTTACAAATACCTTTCCATCAATCTCGGGAGCGTGCATCTCGGTGCGGCCTTCCCACAACAGTTCGGTTTCCGACGATGTGCCTTCAAGCAGGAGATCGAACTTCTGCCCGACCAGGGCTTTTTTCCGCCGCCGGCTGATTTGCTTCTGGATCTGCATGAGCATGCGCTGGCGGTTCTTTACTTCGCGGGCGGGCAGCTTGCCGCTCAGTCCGTGGCTGGCGGCTCCGGTCTCGTCAGAATAGGCGAAGACCCCCATCCAATCGAACTGGGCGGCGCGCACGAAATCGCAGAGCTCCTCGAAATCGCGCTCGCTCTCTCCGGGAAAGCCCACGATAAAAGAGGTCCGCAGCGTGACGCCCGGTACAAGGCGGCGCATCCTCTCGACCGAGCGCAGAAATACCTCCTGCCCACCGCCGCGTTTCATGCGCTTCAGCACCGAGGGTGACGCATGCTGCAGGGGAACGTCAATATAGGAGCAGATGTTATCGCTGTCGCTGATCGCCTGCAGCAGACGCTCACTGATCTTGTTGGGGTAGGCGTACAGAAAGCGCACCCAGCGCAGCTCTTCGATGAGCGCCAGCCGTTCCAGCAGCAGCGGCAGGGCTCCCTTGAGGCCCAGGTCTTCGCCGTAGCAGGTGGTGTCCTGCCCGATGAGGGTGATCTCGCGCACGCCGCAGCGCGCCAGATGCTCGGCTTCCGCCACCACCGATTCAAAGCGCCGTGAACGGAACTTGCCGCGGAGCTGCGGGATGATGCAGAACGAGCAGGGGTGGTCGCAACCTTCGGCGATCTTGATGTACGCCGACCAGCGCGGCGTCGCACGCAGCCGCGGGGTGTTCTCGTCGTAGAGATAATTGGGGAGATCGGCGATGGCGCCGTCCCAGCTCCTGCGGGTAAAACGCCCCTGCGGTTCACGAGCGGCGGCTTCCGGACGGCTCGGCAGCACCACGAGCGGCGAAGTTCGCCGGGCCGGCGGCGTGAGACCGGCAGCGGCAAGGATGCTCTCCAGTTCGCCCGTGCCCACCACCGCATCCACTTCCGGAATGTTCTTCCGGATCTCGTCGCGAAAGCGCTCCACCAGGCAGCCGGCCACGATCAGCTTCTTGGCCCGCCCGGCCGTCTTATGCGCGGCCATTTCTAGGATGGTGTTTACCGATTCCTGCTGCGCGGCGTCGATGAACGAGCAGGTATTGACGACAATGACGTCGGCATCCTCGGCGCGCGGCGTGATCGCGGCGCCAGAGCGCGCCAGCAGGCCCATCATCACCTCGCTATCCACCAGGTTCTTGGGACAGCCCAGGCTGACAAAGCCGACCTTCAGCGGCTCCGTGATGGTTATAGCTTTGGACATGCCATCTGATTCTAAATGAAAATAACTGATAACCGCCGAGACACAGAGCACGCCGAGAAATTAGCGGAACGAAAAAAACCTCTCGGCGCACTCGGCGTTCTCGGCGGTTTAAGACTTCCTGATTGCCTCGTAGATCTCGGGCAATGCCTGTGCGTCGTCAGCGGAACCCCCGAACCGGGCGCGTTCGTAATGATCGGTAAAAGCCGCCACCGGCCCGCGGATCTGCGGATCGCCGATGGTTTTAACGAACTCCTGGGGCGTATGCTCGCTCAATTTGCGCCAGCCGCGGCGGCCGATCTGGCGCAGCATGCGCTCGTACCAGATGCTGGCCGCGGCCTGCGGCGCCGCTGCCGGGTTTCGCGCCAGGCGCCGTACCCGCGCCATTTGTCGCAAACGGCGGAGATTCAGCAACAGCATCAGAATGGCGGTCGCCGTTAGCGCCAGCCCCACGGTCCGACCTGGCGAGCGCTCTGCCTGAGTCTCAGCGCCGCGCGCCCGCTCCAGCAGCGCCGCATAGCGCTCGCGCAGCCATAGTTGGCTGAGGTCGGTCCACCGCCGGCCGCGCACGGCCACGTCATTGGAGAGCGCGAGCTGGTGGGCGAAGTCGTAATTGATCACCCACTCCCGCCAGAATTCGCGCAGCGCATCCAGGTAGAGCCCGGCGCGGTTCCAGGTGCTGAGCGCCGCGGAGGTCCCGGCAGGCGTGGGATCGAACGTGATCCAGCCGTAGCGCGGGAAATAGGCCTCCACCCAGGAGTGCGCATCACGCTCTCGAACAATGTAGCTGCCGGTTACGGAGTTGAATTCGCCGCCGCGAAAGCCGTTCACCAACCGCGCGGGAATGCCAAGCGTCCTCAGCATCACGGTCATCGACGAGGCGAAGTACTCGCAGTGTCCGGCCTTGCGCTCGAAGAGAAAGTTCGCCACGGGATCGCGCTGCGGCGCGCCGGGCAGTTGCAGGGTGTAACGGTACTGCTTCTCGAGGTGGCGTTCGATGGCCTCGGCCCGGTCATACGCCGTCGCTGCCCCTGCGGTGATATCCCGCGCCAACTGCGGCACGCGCGCATCAAGGGCAACCGGCAGTTGCAGATACTGGAAAGCGATCTGCTGCGGAACCTCGGCGAGGGCCCGGCGCAGGTCCTCCGACGAGGGCTGGCTCACGTCGGAAACAGCACGGTAGGAGCCAATGGCATGATCGCGGTCGGCGTTGTAGACGGCGCCGCCTTCATCCACCGTGATCAGCCGGTAGCTGCCGGAAAGCGAGCGCGGGCGCGGAGCCAGGAAAAACAGGTTTGACCCGATCGGCTCCATGAGCACGCGATAGCGCAGCAGTTGCGGCCGCAGGGCGGCCAGGGTGGCGGCGCGGGTTGTGCTCAAATCGTAGTTGCCGTCGTCATGGTTGAGCGCCATCGCCTGCTGTTGCGGATTCGACCAGCGGACGCCATCGAACGCCCGCAGCGACACCCCGCGCCACTTCAGGTCGTGTCCGCCGCGCGTGTCACCGTCGATCTGGATGTGCATCACCACGGCGTCCGATTGCTGGATTTGGCCGATTTCGCCCAGACGCACTTCGTCGCTGAAGCCACTCACCAGAGCATTGCGCGGCGCGTAGGCGCTCAGGTATCCGGTTGAGAGCCGGGGCATGATGAAAAAAATCAACCCTCCGCCAAGCGCCATCCCCAGCGCCAGCGCCACGGCGGTGAAGGATAGCGGCTTGCCCACCTTCTTCGAATCCGGCAGGGCGGCGCCAGACGCCGCTGCCGCCTTCGCGGAAGAACGGCGTATCTCCATGCTGATGAAGGTGGAAGCCGCGAGCAGCAGAAACACGCAAAACGCCGCGAAGAAGATTGCGTCAACCGTAAGCACCGCCGCAGCCAGCACCGAGAGGAAGGAAATGATAGCCAGATACACGTGGTCGCGGTCGCGCTGCACCGAAAACATCTTTACCACCATGATGAACAGCACCAAGTGCACGGTGGCGGGAATAAAACTGCCGGAGAGCAGATACAGATCGCAAACATAGAAGACGCCGTAAGCGAGCGTAGCGAAAGAGGTCCAGCGCTCCGGCAGTTGCACGGAGCGTCCGCGGACCAGCAGATACCCGCGGTAAATCAGCGCCAGCGCGACCACCAGCAGCGCCGGCATGTCCAGCCGGCCGGTGCTGGCCAGGGTCACGAAGCCGGTCACGATCAGCAGGTAGAGCGAGACCTCAAAATATCGGGTGATCGGGTGATCGGCTGATCGGGTCATTGCGGAAATCATTGGCTTAGCGAAGCCAGTTGTCAATCTCCCGATGGCCCGGTCGCCCGATGATAAAATGTCTTGGCGCTGGGTCCCGCGCAACCCAATCCCGCCAACCCCGCCAGGTCCGGAAGGAAGCAACGGTAACGGGTCGTTGAGTGTGCAGCGGGGTGCTCGGCGCCTTTTTCTGCTCTTGGCCGTTGGCTCTTG
>Ga0335077_10010630_pt1 | contig 11480 bp, 9 predicted proteins | sample Lox_Sample_31_FD_207151 | JGI IMG/M metagenome (GOLD analysis project Ga0335077, IMG submission 207151) | Soil microbial communities from Loxahatchee National Wildlife Refuge, Florida, United States - Lox_Sample_3.1 | ecosystem: Environmental > Terrestrial > Soil > Wetlands | place: USA: Florida...
CGCAATAAACGATGCTCTATAACGAACCCAGCCCGCTGGAAACGCGCGTCCTCTCGCGCCGCTTCGGAATGCCGGACTCGGCGTCGATCGAGACGTATCTTGCGACCGACGGGTACCAGGCGTTCCTTAAGGCGTCCAAGATGACGCCGGATCAGATCATCGAAGAGGTGAAGATTTCGAATCTGCGCGGCCGCGGCGGGGCGGGTTTTCCGACCGGGATGAAGTGGAGCTTCGTGCCGCGCACGTCGGCCAAGCCCAAATACATCGTGGTCAACGCGGACGAGAGCGAACCTGGCACCTGCAAGGACCGCGTGCTGATCGAAAACGATCCGCACCAATTGATCGAAGGAGTGCTGATCGCGGGGCTGGCGGTGGGCGCCCACGCGGGGTATATCTATGTTCGCGGCGAGTACCGCTACCTGATCGAAGTCATCGAGAAGGCGCTCGGCGAGGCGTACGGCAAGGGCTGGCTGGGCAAGAACATTCAGGGGACGGGCTTCGACTTCGAGCTTTACGTACACACGGGCGCGGGTGCCTACGAGTGCGGCGAGGAGTCGGCGCTGCTGGAGTCGCTGGAAGGCAAGCGCGGCGTCCCGCGAATCCGGCCGCCGTTCCCGGCGGTGGTGGGGGCGTTTCAGTGCCCAACCGTGCTCAACAACGTGGAGACGTTTTGTTCGGTGCCCGCGATCATTCGCGATGGCGGGGCGGCGTTCGCGGCGCTAGGAGTTCCCAAGGCCGGCGGCACCAAGATGACGTGTCTCACGGGCCATGTGAACAGGCCTGGGGTTTACGAACTCAAGCTCGGCTTTCCGGTAAAGCAGATGATCGAGGAGGTGGGGGGCGGCATTCGCAACGGGAGAAAACTGAAGGCATTCATTCCCGGCGGATCGAGCTGCCCGGTGCTGACCGCGGCGGAGCTGGAAGGCGCAAACATGGATTACGATTCCATGGCAGCGCGGAAAACGATGCTCGGCTCGGGCGGCGTGATCATCATGGACGAAGACACGTGCATGGTGAAGGCCGCGCTGCGCATCATGCGGTTTTACGCGCACGAGAGCTGCGGGTGGTGCATTCCATGCCGCGAGGGCACGACGTGGCTGCGCAAGATCCTGACGCGGTTCCACGGCGGCCAGGGGACGAAGAGCGATATCAACCTGATCGGCGACATATCGAGGAACATGCTGGGCCGGACCTTCTGCCCCCTGGGGGACGCCGCTGCAATGCCAACGCTTTCGATTGTCGAAAAGTTCCGGAGCGAATTCGAAGACCATCTGAACGGCAAACCGTGCCCCTACGAGAAAGCAGGGGCCGGGGGCCAGGGGCCGGGGGTCGGGGAACTGGTGGGTGCGTAATGGCGGACCTGGTGAAGCTGACGATCGACGGGCGGGAGGTGCAGGTGCCGCCGCAGACGCTGGTGATCGACGCCGCCAAGACGGCGGGCATCGAGATTCCGGCGTTCTGCTACTACGAAGGACTCTCTCTGGCGGCGGCGTGCCGCATGTGTCTGGTCGAGGTCGAGAAGATGCCGAAGCTGATGACGGCGTGCACGCTTCCCGTGTCCGAAGGCATGGTGGTCCGGACCGAGACCCCGCAGGTGGCCCAGGCTCGCAAGTACACGCTAGAATTCCTGCTCACGAACCATCCGCTGGATTGTCCGGTCTGCGACAAGGGCGGCGAGTGCGAGCTGCAGGACATGGTGTTTCGCTACGGCGCGGGCGAGAGCCGCTACACGGAGGAGAAGGTTCACGTCCCGGAGAAGCAGTACTCGCCGGTGGTCTTCTTCGATGCGCCGCGCTGTATCCTGTGCTTCCGCTGCGTGCGCGTGTGCAACGAGGGCATGGGGGTCAACGCGCTGGGCGTGGTCAACCGCGGCGTGGTGTCCGAAATCGCGCCCAACATTGGCGACCACCTGGAGTGCGACGAATGCGGGGCATGCATCGACATCTGTCCCGTGGGCGCGCTCACCAGCGGCATCTACCGGTACCAGACGCGTCCGTGGGAAATGACGCACGTGGGCACGATCTGCACGCACTGCGCCGACGGCTGCAAGACCACCCTGGGCACGCGCAACGACCGCATCATCCGGGGCAATAACCGGGACCGCAGCGGCATCAACGGCGAGTTTCTGTGCATCAAGGGCCGGTACGCATTCGATTTCTACGATCACCCGGACCGGCTCCAGGCGCCACTGGTGCGCAACAACGGCAAGCTGGAGGAGGTGTCCTGGTCGAAGGCGCTGGAAGTTGTGGCGCAGAAGTTCAACCAGACGCTGGCGGCCGAGGGCAGCTTCGGCGTTACCGGATCGAACCACACCACGAACGAAGAGAATTTCTATCTCCAGAAGTTCGCCCGCGAGGTGCTGCACACCAACCACATCGACCACCACCGCACGGGCGACGTGGTGACGCTTCTGGATGCGCTCAGCGGCACGACGGCGACGCTGGCAACAGTGGCCGATTTGTACCAATCGAAGGCCGTGCTGGTGCTTGGTGCGGATCTCGCACTGGAGCACCCGCTGCTCAGTTACCAGATTCGGGCCAACTACCGGCACCACCAGGCGCATGTTTACGTGGCGACGCCGGGTCCGGTGCGTGAGGACAAATATTCCGTGGCGAGCATCCGGGTTGGCAGACCCGCCGAAAAGGTGGGCAGCGATCTCGGGGTGATCCCCGGCAAGGATGTGGGCGCAACGACCACCGGCCCGGGTTCGGCCCCGGTGGGAGGTCCCGGTGTGGTGCCAAATGCCGATGCGGGCGCTTACTTCGAGCCCGTCAAGGGTCCGGGGGTGGCGACCGGCACGCCGGAAGGATTCGTCACGCGCGACAATGTCAGATCCTCGCCCGCCGACTATTTCGCCGCAGTGGAATCCCTGCGAGACAAGCTCAAGGTCGAGCGCGAACTGGTGATCGTTTTCAACGACTCTTTCAAGGGCGAGGAGGTTCGCCGACTGGTGGAGTTCGGCGAATCGCTGGGGATCCCGGTGAAGTTTATCTGCCTGGTGGACTACGCCAATTCGCGCGGCGCGATCGATATGGGCCTGACGCCCGAGCTGCTGCCGGGCTACCAGCCGAGCGGGCGGTCGGGCATGCACGTGAACGAGATGATTGCCGCGGATCTGGACGTGCTGTGGGTGGTGGGAGCCAACCCGTTAAAAGTGGCCGGGGGTCAGGGGCCCGGGGGCAGGGCCGCGAAGTTTCTCGTGGTTCAGGATATGTTTTTGACCGAGACCGCCCAACAGGCCGATGTCGTGCTGCCGGCGGCGTGCGCTTACGAAAAGAACGGAACGGTGACCAACACGACGGGCGAGGTACAGCGACTCAGGCGGGCTGTCCACACGATGGGAGCCAAGCCGGATCTCGAGATCATGGGGTTCATCGCCCGCGAAATGGGTGTCGCGCCGGTAATGGGTCCGTGGCTGCCCGATAAGGTCTTTGAGGAGATCCGCAAAAGTGTCCGGGGATACCAGGTTCCGGCTCCGGTGCTGGCCACCGGGGGCGCCGCGCAGTCGATGCCGGTCAACGGAAGAATTCCCATCGAGAACCAGCCCGACCTGGTGCGATCCGATCATAACGGGCTGTTCTCGTCCGGCACGCTGGGGCGTTATTCTAAGGTTCTGCATTCGGTTTTGGAAAGCCGGTTGAGCCGCTAATGGAATCGTTCCTTGTCCTCAGCCTGATCAAGGCCGCGATTGTGTTCGCGGTGCTCATGACCACGCTGGCCTACCTGCAATGGGTCGAGCGCAAGGTGATCGCGCATATCCAGGTGCGGCCGGGTCCGTACCGGGTGGGCCCGCACGGCCTGCTGCAGCCGCTGGCCGACGTGATCAAGCTGGTGACCAAGGAAGACCTGCTCCCGCCGTACGTGAACAAGCCCTTCTACCTGATGGCGCCGTTTCTCGCCATCACGATGGCGCTGCTTTCGATTTCGGTGATTCCGTTCGGGCCGATCCTACACATCGGGCCCATCGATATCGGGCCGCTGCACGTGCCGGCATTCGAAACCGCCATGCAGTTGACGGACCTCAATATCGGGGTGCTGTTCATTCTGGCGGCGTCGTCGATGGGCGTGTACGGGATTGCGCTGGCCGGCTGGTCCTCGAATAACAAGTACGCGCTGCTCGGCGCGATGCGCAGTTCCGCGCAGATGATCAGCTACGAGCTGCCGATGTCGCTGGCCATCGCGGCGCCGCTGCTGGTTTCGAACACGCTGAGCCTGCGCAAGCTGGTGGAATCGCAGGCCGGCAGTATCCTGAGCTGGAACTTGCTGCACGGCCCGTTTCCGCAGGTGATCAGCTTCGTCATTTTTCTGATCGCGGCCTTCGCAGAGACGAATCGAATTCCCTTCGATCTGCCCGAGGCCGAAAACGAGCTGGTGGCCGGCTTTCATACCGAGTACAGCAGCATGAAGTTCGCCAGCTTCTTCATGGCCGAGTACGCCAACATCATCACGGTGAGCGTCATGGCGTGTCTGCTTTTTTTGGGCGGGTGGGTGGCTCCGTGGCCGGCGGAATACGGATCCAGCTTCGTGCCGCCGCTGATCTTCGCCGCCGCAGGAGCGATCGCGCTGTTTCACGGCCTCAATGCCGCGCGAAAGCGCGACGCTTACACCTTCCCCGTTTTCGGCGTGGTGTTCCTGATTCTCGCCGGCGTATTCCTGCTGCCCATCGTGCAGAGCTGGCTGCTGCCGCTGTTCTGGTTCGCGGCCAAGACCGGCGCGATCATTTTTGCCTTCATGTGGGTTCGCGGCACGCTGCCGCGCTTCCGCTACGACCAACTGATGGCCTTCACGTGGAAGTACCTGTTCCCGGCGGCCATGCTCAATCTGCTGGTGACCGCACTCCTGGTCGCCTGGACGACGAAGTAAATGGACGTCATCTTGTTCCTCATCTTCGCTGCGATCGCGGTGGTCTGCGCCATCAACGTGGTGGTGCAGACGCATCCGATCTCGAGCGCGCTGTCGCTAGTCGGCGTGATGGGATCGCTGGCCGTGCTCTACCTTCTGCTGGGGGCGGAATTCATCGCCGCGGCGCAGGTCATCGTTTACGCGGGCGCCATCATGGTCCTGTTCGTGTTCGTGATCATGCTGCTGAACGCGGGCGCCGAGACCAGGAAGGGGCGGTCGTTGATGGTGCAGTTCCTGGGCGTGCCGCTGCTGATCTTCTTTCTCGGGCTGGCCGCCTATTTCGTGCAGCGGATGTTTCCGGACAACACCATGGTGCGGTTCGGCGGATTCACGTGTGCGGGAATGCAGACGGGCGAGAGCTGCGGCGGGGCGGAGACCGTGGGCCGGGCGCTGTTCACGACCTATCTCCTGCCGTTCGAGGTGACTTCGGTTCTGATCCTGATCGCCATCATCGGCGCCATCGTGCTGGCGAGAAAGGAGCTCGAGTAATGCTGCAAGCCGTGCCGATCTCCTGGTTTCTTACGCTGAGCGCGGTCCTGTTCTCGCTCGGCGTGGCCGGCTTTCTGTTCCGGCGCAACATCATCACGGTGTTCATGTCCATCGAGCTGATGCTCAACGCGGTCAACCTGAGCTTCGTGACGTTTTCCTATCACCACAAGGAAGTGGCCGGACATCTGTTTACGTTCTTCGTGATGGTGGTAGCCGCAGCGGAGGCCGCAGTCGGGCTGGCCATCATTCTGACGGTTTTCAAGAATCGCGCGACATTGAACATCGACGACGTCAGCTCGATGAAAAACTAAACGATGCAACTCTGGCTCATACCTCTACTCCCGCTGCTGGGATTTCTGATCAACGGCATCTTCGGCCGCCGCTTTTCGAAGGGTCTGATCAACACGGTCGCGATCGGCAGCGTAGTGTTCTCGTTTGCCTGGGTATTGAAGACCATCGCCGGCATGGGCGATTTGAACTCGTCCGTCACCGAGCACTATTTCACCTGGATCCAGAGCGGGGCGCTGAACATCGGCTGCGATTTCTTCGTCGACCGCCTGACGATCGTGATGCTGCTGGTGGTGACGGGCGTGGGCTCGCTGATCCACATTTATGCTATCGGGTACATGGCGCACGAGGGCGGCTACTACCGGTTCTTCGCCTACCTGAACCTGTTCATGTTCTTCATGCTGATGCTGGTGCTGGGCGCGAACTACCTGCTGCTGTTCGTGGGGTGGGAGGGCGTGGGCCTGTGCAGCTACCTGCTGATCGGGTTCTATTTCGACAAGCAATTCGCCACCAACGCGGGCAACAAGGCGTTCATCGTCAACCGGATCGGCGATTTCGGCTTCGCGCTGGCGATGTTTCTCATCTTTCGCAATTTTCAATCGCTGGACTTTGCCACTGTCTTTCACCAGGCGCCGGGCGCGACCGAGCAGACCCTGACCCTGATCGGACTGCTTCTGATGGTGGGCGCCTGCGGCAAGAGCGCGCAGATTCCGCTCTATGTCTGGCTGCCGGACGCGATGGCCGGTCCCACGCCGGTTTCCGCGCTGATCCACGCCGCGACCATGGTGACGGCGGGCGTCTACATGACGGCGCGCTCGTGGGTCATTTACACGCACGCGCCGGGTGCGATGGATGTGATCGCGATCATCGGCGTGGCCACCGCGTTTTTCGCGGCCACGATCGGCCTGGCGCAGAACGATATCAAGAAGGTCTTCGCGTATTCGACGGTCTCGCAACTCGGGTACATGTTCATCGGGGTGGGCAGCGGTGCGTTCGGGGCAGCGATCTGGCACCTTGTCACGCACGCGTTCTTCAAGGCGCTCCTGTTCCTGGGCGCGGGCTCGGTGATCCACGCGCTCTCCGGTGAGCAGGACTTGCGGAACATGGGCGGGCTGCGGACGAAGATCAAGTTCACCTGCTTCAGCATGATATTCGCGTGGTGGGCAATTTCGGGAATCCCCCCGGCGGCAGGCTTCTACAGCAAGGACGCGATCCTGGCTGCCGCGTATGCCCACTCGCCGGCGATCTACTGGATCGGCGTGTTCACCGCGGGCCTTACGGCGTTTTACGTGTCGCGCGCGATGTTCCTGACCTTTTTCGGCGAGTACCGCGGTCATGAGCATCCGCATGAATCGCCGCCGGTGATGTGGGTGCCCCTGGTGATTCTCGGCGTGCTTTCGCTGGTGGGCGGTGCGGTTTTCAACGTGCCGGAGTTCCTGAAGTACGTCTTTCCGGCGGTGGTAGAGCCGGAGAATCACGCGCTGGTAATGATCTCGATCGCCGCGGGAGCAATCGGAATCCTGCTCGCGGCATGGATGTATGTATGGCAGCCCGGCATGGCCGACAAGCTGGCCGCGGCCTTCAGCGCGCCGTACAAGCTGATTTACAGCAAATACTTCGTGGATGAGGTCTACGACGCGACGGTGGTGAAGCCGGTGGTCGGCGGATCCCGCCTGCTGCTCTGGAAGGGTATCGACGCGGGGCTCATCGACGGCATCGTGAACGGAGTCGGCGGGCGCGCGAGAGACATCGGCAGCGCCTTCCGCCTGCTGCAATCGGGGAATATCAGGAGTTACGCCGCGTGGGTGTTGTTCGGCGGCGTGGCGGTGATCGTGGTGATGGGTATTGCGGGAGGCCTGCGATGAACCTGCTGGTCTCCGTGCTTTTCCTGCCGCTGGCGGCATTTTTTCTCGCGCTGTTCATTCCGCGCTCGTCGCCGCACGGCAGCCGGATGTGGGCGCTGGTGGCATCGCTGCTCACGTTTGTCACTTCGCTCGGCCTGCTTGGCTGGTTCGACCGCTCCGCAGGGGGCGAACAGCTTGCGATCGACGTGCCCTGGATCGCAAGCCCGGAGATTCACTTCGCCATCTCGGTGAACGGCGTCAGCCTGTGGCTGGTTCTGCTCTGCACGTTCCTCACGCCGATTTGCGTGCTGATCTCCTGGAACTACATCAAGGATCGCGCCAAGGAGTTTTACGCTTTCCTGCTGCTGCTCGAGTTCGGCCTGACCGGGGTTTTCCTGGCCCAGGACCTGTTCCTGTTTTACGTGTTCTGGGAAGTCTCGCTGGTTCCAATGTACTTTCTGGTCGGGATCTGGGGACACGACCGGCGAATTTATGCCGCGGTCAAATTCTTCCTTTACACGTTTGCCGGGTCGGTGCTGATGCTGGCCGCGATCATCTACCTCTACAACAAGACCAGCACGTTCAGCTATCCCGCGATTATCGACATGCTGTCGTCGGGCAAGCTGACGTTCGGCGCGACCGAGCAGATGGTGCTGTTCCTGGCATTCTTCATCGCGTTCGCCATCAAGGTGCCGCTATTTCCGCTGCACACGTGGCTGCCGGACGCGCACGTGGAAGCGCCGAGCGCGGGATCGGTCATGCTGGCCAGCGTGATGCTGAAAATGGGCACGTACGGAATTCTGCACTTCTGCCTGCCGATGTTTCCCAGCGCGGCGCGCACGTGCGCGCCCTGGATTGCGGTGCTGGCGATCATCGGGATCATCTACGGCGCGCTGGTGGCGATGGTGCAGCCCAACATGAAAAAACTGGTGGCGTACTCTTCCGTGAGCCACCTGGGGTTCGTCGTACTCGGCATATTCACGTTCACGCAGCAGGGGCTGGACGGCGCGGTGTACCAGATGCTGAACCATGGCATCTCGACGGGGGCGCTGTTCGCCATCGTCGGCCTGCTATATGAGAGGCGGCATTCGCTCGACATCGTGGATTACGGCGGCGTGGCTACCGCCGCCCCGTGGCTATCGACGCTGTTCCTGGTCACCACGCTTGCCAGCATCGGGCTGCCAACGCTGAACAACTTTGTCGGCGAGTTCCTGGTGCTGCAGGGCACTGCGCTCGCCAACTTCACGTGGACCGTGTACGCTTCGATCGGCGTGATCCTGTCCGCCTGTTACATGCTGTGGCTCTACCAGCGCGTGTTTTACGGCGAGGTCAAGGACGAAGTACGAGCACATGTTCCCGACCTGAACCTGCGCGAGTACGCTGCGATCGTGCCGCTGGTCCTGATGATGGTGTGGATGGGGGTGTACTCGCAGAGCTTCCTGCCCCCAGTCGGGCAGAACACCGCGCGCATCATCCAGCAGACCAACGTGAACGTTCCCTACCGGGTGCAGATCGCGCCGCCGTTGTCCGGTACGGAGGTTGCCCGTGCCCGTTAGCCCGGTGTTCTATCCGCAGGACGCCGTCCGCTTCCTTCCGGAGATCATCCTCACGGTCGCAGGCACGCTGCTGATGGTGCTCGATCCGATTTTGCGCAAGCGCACGTCGGCGGTGTTCGGCCACCTCAGTCTGGTCGCGCTACTGGCCGCGCTCGCCGGGTCGCTCTACGCCAACGGCAGCGGGGGCCCGGCGTTCGGGGGCATGTTGAATGTGGACGCCTTCGCGACCTTCTTCCGGGTGGTGGTGATCGTGGTGGGCATTCTTACGGTCCTTCCGTCCTATCGCTTCCTCGCGCGGCAGGACGCCGAGACCAGCGAGTTTCACGCGCTGCTGCTGTTCTCGATTGCGGGCCAATGCCTGATGGCGGCCTCGAACGATCTGATCATGGTCTTCATCGGCCTGGAGATCTCGTCGATTGCGAGCTATGTGCTCGCGGGCTACTTGCGCGACGACAAGCGCGCCAACGAAGCCGCGCTGAAATATTTCCTGCTCGGCTCGTTCGCGACCGGGTTCTTCCTTTACGGCGTCGCGCTGATATACGGCGCGACCGGCTCGGTCAACCTGACCGTGGTTCGGACCGCGATCCTGCACGGGGCCTCGGACCCGATCTTCCTGGGGGTAGCCGCGGCGCTGATGTTCGTAGGCCTGGCATTCAAGGTGTCGGCCGCGCCGTTTCAGATCTGGGCGCCCGACGTCTACCAGGGTGCGCCGACACCGGTTTCGGCGTTTCTTTCAGCCGGCCCGAAAGCGGCGGCGTTCGCCGTCTTCCTGCGCATCTTCATGACGGCTTTCCAACCCATCGGCAGCCGTTGGGAGCCGCTTGTCTGGGGTGTTGCGCTGGCGTCGATGTGCGTGGGCAATTTTGCCGCGCTCTGGCAGACGAATATCAAGCGCATGCTGGCCTACAGCTCGATTGCGCACGCCGGCTACGTGCTGGTGGCGCTGGCCGCGAACTCCGATACCGGGACCGCCGCAGCCATGTTCTATCTCGCGTCCTATGCGTGTATGAACATCGGCGCGTTCTCCTGCGTGGCCTATCTCAGCGGCAAGGGCGAGCGCTACCAGAGCATCGAGGACTTCAAGGGTTTGGGGCGACGGCAGCCGCTCGCCGCGGCCATGTTCACCATATTCCTGTTCTCGCTAATCGGCGTTCCGCTCACCGGCGGTTTCTTCGGCAAGTTCTACATCTTCAAAGCCGCGCTGGAATCGCGCCTGGTCTGGCTCACGGTGCTCGGCCTGCTTAATAGCGCGGTGGCCGCCTACTACTACCTGCGGATTCTGGTCATGATGTACATGCACGAGCCGACGGAGGCGGCGGAATCGGCCGAGCCGCTCTCGCCCAGCGTGCGCGTGGCGCTGATCCTGCCCGCGCTTGCGACCCTGGTGCTCGGTATTTTCCCGACTTGGGTAGTCGAATTCGCGGGCAAGTCGGCGGCACTGGTGAAGTAAGTCAAGTTTGGGTGCACTTTTGCCCGCCAATGTGCGACCATCTGACGAGGAGGCGCCCGTGGCTGTTTACCTTGTAGAGCGCGACTTACCGGGGATCACGATGGAGGAGCTTGCCGCGGCTCAGAAGACGGCGATTCAGATGGGCAAGGAACTCACCGCGGAAGGGAAAGAGGTGCGCTACATCCGGTCCACCTTCGTTCCCGGAGAGAACAAGTGCATGTGTTTGTTCGAGGCGCCAAATCCGGATCACGTGCGCGAGGCCAACGAGCGCGGACACATTCCGTTCACGCGCATTGTGCCCGCGGAGGATCTTACCCCGAAGACGGAATGAGCTGCTTTTAGGAGCCGTCCAGAACCTCGCGAATCGTCCTGGCCAGCAATTCCAGCGACAGTGGCTTGGGCAGGAATCGGGCGTCCGGCAGGTCCAGATCGCTGGCCGAAACGGCGTGCCCGGCATAGCCGGACAAGAAAATCACTTTCAGGTTGGGCGTAGTCTTGCGCAGCTCCATGGCCAGCTCGCGCCCGCCCATTTTGGGCATGACGAAATCGCTGAGCAGCAGCTCGATTGTTCGCGGCGACGAGCGGGCCGCCGCGATCCCGGCCAGCCCGTTTGCCGCCGTCAGCACGTGGTAGCCGAGGCCTTGCAGGTAAGTACAGACAAGCTCCCGTACGCCGCCCTCGTCCTCCGCGAGGAGGATGGTCTCGGAGCCCGCCGTCTGCGGCCTGGCGGGAGCGTGCTCGACGCGTGTATCGTCACACGAGTCGATCCGCGGAAGGTAGACTTTGAAAGTCGTCCCTTCGCCTTGCTTGCTCTTGAAACGAATGTGGCCGCCACTCTGCTTGATGATGCCGTATGCCATCGAGAGCCCGAGCCCGGTGCCTTCGCCGGGAGTTTTCGTGGTGAAGAAAGGCTCGAAGATGCGCGCCTGTATCTCGCGAGCCATGCCATGG
>Ga0335077_10010631_pt1 | contig 11480 bp, 9 predicted proteins | sample Lox_Sample_31_FD_207151 | JGI IMG/M metagenome (GOLD analysis project Ga0335077, IMG submission 207151) | Soil microbial communities from Loxahatchee National Wildlife Refuge, Florida, United States - Lox_Sample_3.1 | ecosystem: Environmental > Terrestrial > Soil > Wetlands | place: USA: Florida...
GTCGCCCACTACTCCGCCGCCTAAGGCAATCAGGACCGAGTGCCGATCGGCGCCACAATCCACCATCGTCGCCGCGAGTTCTTCCAGTTCGCCGAGCTTCTTTGCGCGCTCGCCATCAGGCATCACGAGCAATTCCACCGCGTACCCGGCCTTGCGCAGGCTCTTGCGCAGCGCGCCCGCCCAGTGTCTGCGAATGGGCGACGACGTGAGCAGGAAAACGCGCGAGCTATGCGGGACCAAGCCGCGCAGAGCGGCTCCAGCCGAACGCAGCAGCCCGTGCTCGACGAAGACTTCGTACGCTCGCGAAGGAGTTTGAACGGAGATGCGGCTCAAGCGTCTAGTTTACTGGATGGCCTGCTTAGCAGTGCCTGATACGCAGCTTCTGGCGTGCTGTCACATCACTTTCTTCCTTCATTTTGCGTGCTACCATGAATCCGATTATGGAGCCACTCCCCTCCCAGACCGACTTTATCGTAGTAGGCGCAGGGATCGCAGGTCTGCGCGCGTCGGTGGAGCTTGCCTCGGCGGGCCGTGTGCTCTGTCTGGCCAAGTGCGAGGTCACGGAGTCGAACACGCAGTATGCGCAGGGTGGAATTGCCGCCGCGCTCAGCGACGACGATGAGGTTTCGCTGCATCTGGAAGACACGCTGAAGGCCGGCGACGGGCTGTGCAATGAAGAGGCTGCGCGCATACTCGTCGAAGAGGGTCCGCCGCGCATCGAAGAGCTGATCGAGTGGGGCACCGAGTTCGACCGCGCGGGCGCGAAGATCGCATTCACGCGCGAGGGTGCGCACAGCCGCAGCCGCGTGCTGCACGCCCACGGCGACTCCACCGGCCGCGAGATCGGCCGCGCACTTTACCTGAAGGCCGCTGCCAGCAAGGCGATCACCTTTCGCGAATTTGAATTCACGACCGACCTGCTGGTCGAGGACGGCCGTGTCGCCGGCATTCGTGTGCTCGACCAGGCCGGCCACCTTCATGAGGTTCGAGCCGGCGCAGTGCTGCTGGCCACCGGCGGGCTCGGCCACGTCTACAGCGACACCACCAATCCCGCCGTCGCCACCGGCGATGGAGTTGCCATGGCCTATCGCGCGGGCGCGGAAATCAGTGACATGGAGTTCGTGCAGTTCCATCCCACGGCGCTGTACGTTAAGGGCGCGCCGCGCTTCCTGCTGTCGGAGGCGTTGCGCGGCGAGGGCGCGTATCTGCGCAACCTCGAGCTCAAGCGCTTCATGCCCAAGTATCACGAGCTGGCCGAGCTGGCGCCGCGCGACGTGGTGGCCCGCGCCATAACTCACGAGATGGAACTGGCCAGGCGACCCGACGCGGTGGTCTACCTTGACCTCACCCACCTGAACGCCGCCACCGTGCGCAAGCGCTTCCCCACCATTTACTCCACCTGCATGACGTACAACATCGACATTGCCACCGAGCTCATCCCCATCCGTCCCGCGGCCCACTACTCGATGGGAGGCGTTCGAACCGACCTTGTGGGGCGCACCTCCCTGCCCGGGCTTTACGCCGCCGGCGAGGTGGCTTGCACCGGCGTGCACGGCGCCAACCGGCTGGCCAGCAACTCGCTGCTGGAGGGGCTGGTTTATGGCGCGCGCGCTGCCGGCGAGATGCGCGAGCATACCCGCACCCCCGCCGCAAAGCCGAAGCCGGTGAGGACGCCTTCCGTAGCGTCCAGCAGCAACGGCCAGGGCGCCGAGCTTGAGAAGCTCATCAAGAAAGTGCAATCGCTGATGTGGCAGCAAGTGGGCGTGGTGCGCGACGGCAAGGTGCTCCAGGCGGTCGTTCCGGAGCTGCGCCGCCTGCACTCCGAGCTCCCGCGCAGCGGCCCGCGGCGCTCGTATGAAGCGCTGAATATTCTTGAAACCGGGCTGTTGATTTCGCGCGCGGCGCTGGCCCGCGAAGAGAGCCGCGGCGCACACTATCGGCTGGACCATCCGCTCAAGGACGACGCGCGCTACCGCAAGCACTCGGTCATCGGGGGCGAGACCATTCGCTTCGTTTAGCTTTCTAGCAGTGCCAATGGATGGGCACCGGGTGGCTGGAGCAGTTTCGGATTTGCCGTGTCCTGGTAGAGCTGCGCTTCAGCGCAGCGTTAACGCCGCCTTCTTAATTTTAGATATTGCATTCCGCTGCGAATGCAGCGGAATGCAATATCTGTCCCCGGTGGCGACGCGAACGCGAGCCGAAAGGCGCTCTACCGAGACACAGGAATCCCGAAACTGCTCTAACCCTCCCAGTACTCGCTCGTCATCTACTCCGGAAACAACAGCCCGCACCGTGTGCCGAACACCCATGCCCACCGGCAGCTATAATGAAACTTCAGATGAAAATCCTGGCAATTCTGGTCTTGGCAGCGGCATTGCCCTTCGGCGTTGCCGCGCAGGACAGCTCGCAACCATCGCTACCCGAGGCGCCCTCGGCCTCGAAGTATCCGCCGCCTCCACCAGCGCATCCCGCCACCAGTAATGCGGGACAGCCTGCGCCGGCCACCGTGCCTCCGGCGCCTCAGAGCAACGAACCAGCGCCCAGCGCGTCCCAGTCGGCCAGAGCGAGCTCGCCGTCCACTCCCAGCGCAAGCTCCGGTGACGTAGACGAGTCCCTGCCCGTCATCCGCAAGCAAGTGGACGAGGTGAACGTCGTCTTCACCGTCACGGACAAGCGCGAGCACTTCGTCAAAGACCTCACGCAGAACGATTTTCATGTCATCGACGACAACAAGCCCGGCGCCATTCAATACTTCAGCCGGCAAACCAACCTGCCGCTGCGTGTGGGCCTGCTCATCGACGCCAGCAACTCCGTCCGCGATCGTTTCAAGTTTGAGCAGGAAGCGGCGATTGAGTTTCTGAACCAGATCATTCGCGCCAAATATGACAAGGCGTTCGTGATCGGCTTCGACACCACTCCCGAGGTCACTCAGGACTTCACCGACAACACCGAGGCGCTGTCGCACGGCGTGCGCATGCTGCGGGCCGGCGGCGGCACCGCCATGTATGACGCCATCTATTACGCCTGTCGCGACAAGCTGATGAAGGAAGACAAAGGCGTGCTGGCCACCCGCCGCGCCATCATCCTGCTCAGCGACGGAGAGGACAACCAAAGCCGCGTCTCGCGCGAAGAGGCCATCGAGATGGCCCAGCGCGCCGAGGTCATCATCTATACCATTTCAACCAACACCAGCGGGCTGAAGCTGCGCGGCGACAAGGTGCTGGAGCGCTTCGCCGACGAGACCGGCGGCAAGGCTTTCTTCCCCTTCCGGATTGAAGACGTAGCCAACGCCTTCACCGAGATCTCCGACGAGCTGCGCAGCCAATACGCGATTTCCTACAAGCCCGCCGACTTCCTCTCCGACGGAAAATACCGCAAGATCGAGATCATCGCCGACAACAAGAAGTACCACGTGCGGGCGAGGAAGGGGTACTACGCGCCCAGACAGTAAGGCAGTGGTTAGTGGTCAGTGCTCAATGCACCGTCTTCGTCTTCCGCGACATGTAATCCATCAGCAGATACTGCCCTAGCGTATACGGCGTGGTGAAGTACGCCTTGCCGCGGCACATTTCCGTTACCTTCTGCACGAACTGCACGAGGCCATAATCTGACGCCAGCATGAAGGTATTGATCAGGACGCCTGCGCGCTTGCACTTCGAGACTTCCTTTAGCGTCTCGCTCACCACCAGTGGATCGAGCCCGAACGCGTTCTTGTAGATGCGCCCGTCTTCCAGCGTCAGCGCCGAGGGCTTGCCATCGGTGATCATCACGATCTGCTTCATGTCCTTTCGCTGGCGCTGCAGGATCCGTTGCGCCATGCGCAGGCCCTCGCGCGTGTTGGTGTAGTACGGCCCGACCTTCACGCGCGCCAGTTGCGACAGTGGCAGCTCCTCCGCGGAGTCGTGAAACAGCACCAGCGACAGCGAGTCGCCGGGATATTGCGTGCGGATGAGGTGCGAGAGCGCCATCGCGACTTTCTTCGCAGGCGTGAAGCGGTCCTCGCCGTAGAGGATCATCGAGTGCGAGCAGTCAAGCATCAGCACCGTCGCGCACGACGACTGGTATTCGCACTGATGCACCTGCAAGTCGCGATACTCGATGTTGAGCGGCAGGCTGAGCCCCTCGCGCTGGATGGCGCTCGATAATGTCGCCGTGATGTCGAGGTTCAGCGTGTCGCCGAACTCGTATTGCTTCGACGCGCCGCTGGCCTCGATGCCGGTGGCCATGTCGCGCGTGTCGTGGCGTCCGAAATTCGACTTGCCCAGCGACCCCAGCAGATTGCGCAGCGCCTTGTAGCCCAGGAAATCCAGACCTTTGTCGGTGATCTCGAAGCGTGCCTGCTGCTGCGCCTCGCCCACCTGCCCGCCGACGCTGGACTGCCGCGACGGATCGTGCGGCTGGTCGACGGTGATGTAGTTCTCCTGCTCCATGCGCTCGATGAGCTGCTCGATCAGCTGCTCTATCTGTTCGGCGCTCATGTTCTCGAGCTGCTCGCGCATCTGCTCGTCGAGCATGTCGCTGTTCATCAGCGCTTCGGCAATGGCCTGGCGAAGCTGCTCCAGCGTCTGTTCCGCATCGTTCAGGTCGTACCAGTCCGAGAATTGCTGCTGGAAGCCGCTCTGGAGGAGATAGTCGGAAAGCGCGTTGAGCAGCTCCTCCATGCTCATCTCGGAGGCCGGCTCAGGCACGTATTTTTTGTACTTGATGAATTTCATGAAGCAGTAATTAACTCAGCCGGGTGCGGGTGCCCCAGGTCTGGCGCTTTTCCAGACCTGGGTTCCCGCATCAGAGTTTACCCAGGTCTCGAACTTGCACGAGACCTGGGGCACCCACTCATTCGCTCGCGAGCGACGCCTATCAGTTGAACGGTCTTCTCTGCCGCCGAACGTCGCGCTCATCCTCTTCCTCGCGGAAGCTCGGTTTCTCGCGCTTCGGCTGCTTTTCGCCGGCGGAGAACGTGCGCTCCTCGCTGCGGCCGATGCGCTTGTGCGCATAGAGTCCCTCGAGGATGAACTCCGCTCCCGATACCAGTACCTCGGATGGTTCCTTACCGCTCAGCCCGAGCGCGCTTAGCTTGTCCAGCAGCCCCTGGATGCCGCGCAGCTTGTGCAGCATCTCCTGCGCGCCTGACGAGTCGCGCAACTGAATTTCGCCGCCCAGATCGAACCACTGCACCACCTGGTTCATGTTGCTGTTGCCGTGGAAATGCTTGTCATAGGCGCGCGCGACGGCCGCGCGAATGATCTCGCGCACCACGTTGTCGGCGCCCTTCAGCTCGCCTTCGTATTCGAGTTCGAGCTTGCCGGTCATCGCCGGCATGGCGGCATAGATGTCGCCGATCCGCGGCACCACCAGCTTCTCGCCGGAGCGAATCGCGCGCCGCTCCGCGTTGGAGATGACGTTCTCCATGACGCTGATGGGCAGCCGCTGGCTGACGCCCGAGCGTTTGTCGATACGCTTGTCTTCGCGAGCCACAAACGCAATCTGCTCGATGACTTCCTTCACAAACTCGGGCACCTGCAGCTGATGGCCGTTGCGCTCGGTCCACGCCTCCTGCGCGGTGATGGCGATGCCTTCATCCACGGTCGCGGGATAGTGCGTGCGGATCTCCGAACCGATGCGGTCCTTCAGCGGCGTGATGATCTTGCCGCGCGCGGTGTAGTCCTCCGGATTCGCGCTGAAGACCAGCGCCACGTCCAGCGGCATGCGCACCGGGTAGCCCTTAATCTGCACGTCGCCTTCCTGCATGATGTTGAACAGGCCGACCTGAATCTTGCCGGCAAGGTCGGGCAGCTCGTTGATGGCGAAGATGCCGCGATTGGCGCGCGGCAACAGGCCATAGTGCACGGTGTACTCGCTGCCCAGGTCGTGCCCGCCCTTGGCAGCCTTGATGGGATCGACGTCTCCGATGAGGTCGGCAATGGTCACGTCCGGAGTCGCCAGCTTCTCGACGTAACGGTCGTCGGGCGTGAGGTACGCGATGGGCGCGTCATCGGGATTCGTAGCCAGCAGCTCGCGACAGCGACGGCAGATGGGGTCGTAGGGGCTGTCGTGGATCTCGCAGCCGCGCACGTACGGCAGTTGCGGGTCGAGCAACGTGGTGAGCGCGCGCAGGATGCGGCTCTTCGCCTGGCCGCGCAGCCCGAGCAGAATAAAATTGTGCCGCGACAGTACAGCGTTGATGATTTGCGGTACGACCGTATCGTCGTACCCGACGATGCCGGGAAAAATAGGCCCGGAGGAGCGCAGCCGCGCGATCAGGTTGTCGCGCATTTCGTCCTTGACGCGGCGGTTGCGCATCCGCTCGGGGGAAAATTGCTGGCTGCGGCGCAGCTCGGCCACAGTCTGGGGAAGATGGCTCAAGGGCTGGATACCTCCATCCGTGTTGGCTTTGCAAGCGAAGCGTTGCGGATGAGGGTATTCTACGCCAGCCGCAATCACACATGCGTGTACGCGAGATCAGCGGGCACTGTTAATAAAACGATTCAGGAGTCTGTTTGGATTGAATCGCCGCTTGCTTGCTGAAGAGGAGCATCCTTGATGACGCAAGACGGGTGGAGCACGCCTTTAGGCGTGTAGTTGAAGTGCTTCTCTGAAGTCGGCTTTAGCCGCTGAGGTAAACGCCGGCCTATACCTCAGCGGCTAAAGCCAATTTAATCGTGGCTGTTTCATCTGCACGCCTGAAAGGCGTGCTCCACCCTACTAGCGCAGCCAATCTTCCAGCACAATGCCGCGATCGGTGCGCTCGTCGCGATACTTCACGATCACCGGCGCGTACAGCGACAGGCCCCACTCCGCCGCTTTGCCTTTCGTGATTGCGCGCGCTCCGGGCACGACGACTGCGTTTTCCGGCACTCGCAGCGGTTCGCTCTCGCTGGAGCGATAGACTTGGCCGCGAACGGTGTCGAACAGCGGCGTCGACCGTGTGAGCACCACGCCCGCACCCAGCACGGCACGCGCTCCCACCTGCGTGCCCTCATATACGCCGCAGTTGCCGCCCACCAGCACGTCGTCTTCGATGATCACCGGCGATGCGTTGATCGGCTCCAGCACGCCGCCGATCTGCGCCGCCGCACTGATATGCACGCGCTTCCCGACCTGCGCGCAGGAGCCCACCAGCGCGTGCGAGTCGATCATTGTGCCCTGGTCCACATACGCGCCGACGTTGATGAACATGGGCGGCATGCACACGACCGACGCCGCAACGTAAGCGCCGCTGCGCACGGACGAGCCGCCGGGGACGACGCGCACCTGCTGGTTCGCGGTGAAGTGATGCAGGGGGTACGAGTCTTTATCGACGAACGCGAGCACGCGCGGATCGCCGCTCTCGGCCAGCTTTCCGATGCGAAAGCCGAGCAGGATGCCCTGCTTCACCCAGGCGTTCACGCGCCAATGGCCGCCAACTTTTTCGGCGGCGCGGATTTCGCCGGCGGTCAGCGCGTCGCGAAATTTTACGAACGTCGTAATCGCATCCAGGTCAGCGCCAGCATCGGCCAGCGTAAACAAGCGCTCAATCGCAGCCTGCAATTCGTGCATGGCGGGCAGTATAAAGAAGCTCTCGACCTTTAGCTATCGGCCCTCGGCAATGAAGGTAGAGCGGGCCTTTAAACCCCGCGTCTCAACGTCCAGCCCCTGGCAGTGCGGGCGCAGGCCTGTAGGCCTGCTCTACCCTATAACTCTTAATCCGGTCGCATTGATTTAGCATCGAACTGTCCATGGCCTGGATCGACGAACTGCTTGACCGCACGCTGGTGCTGGTGGCGCATCCCGACGACGAGTGCATCGCCTTCGGCGGGCTGCTTCAGCGCATGCGCGAGCCGGTTGTGGTCTTCGCGACGAACGGCTCGCCGGCCGATCCTTACTTTTGGCAGAAGCATGGTTCGCGCGAGGCCTACGCTGCGCTGCGCCGGCATGAGGCGCTGGCGTCAATGAGCGCGGCGGGAGTGAAAGACGTGATCTTCCTCGCCGAGCTGCCGGGCGGCGAGACGCTGGTCGATCAGGAACTGTTTCGCAATCTCGTCCCGGCATTCGATCTTCTGGCCGACATCGCGCGCCGCCGCATGACTACTGCGCTGCTCACGCTGGCGTATGAAGGCGGGCACCCCGATCACGATTCATGCAGCTTCCTGGCGGCGCAGCTTGCCAAGCTGGGCGATCTGCCCTGCTGGGAGGCGCCGTTGTATCACCGCAACCACGACGGCAGCGGCAGGTTTCAGGCTTTCATCACTCGCAGCGGCGAGGAAGTGGATGTGCAGCCAACCGCCGAGGAGATAGAACGCAAGCACCAGATGTGCCGGGCGTACCCCTCGCAAGGGGATTTTCTCGGCCGCTTCCAGCTCTCGCTGGAAATCATGCGCCCGCAAATTGCCTACGACTACTCGCAACCGCCGCACCCGGGCAAAACCAACTATGAAATCTGGCAATGGAGCATGACCGCACAACAGGTGTCGGCGGCATTTTCCGACTTCCTGCGCGCCGCTGCGGCCCAGGGCGCCGGCCGATGAAGCGACCGCTTTCCATCCTCTTCGTTGCTTATCCCCTGCTCGCCGTGAGCGAAGAGAACGCGGGCGGGGCCGAGCAGATGCTGCTCACCGTCGAGCGAGAGATGATCGCTCGCGGGCATCGCACGACGGTTGCGGCGGCTGACCGCTCGCGCGTTCGCGGTGAACTGCTCGCCACCGGAGAGCCGGCCTGCGGCTTCGACCAGTACGAACAACGTGAACGGGAGCACAACGCGCGGATCCTGGATTATCTGCGGCAGCATCCGCGCGAGTTTGATTTGATCCACGACATGAGCGGCAGCTTTTTTCCCTATGCCGGGCAGTGCCCCGCGCCGGTGCTGTCGACACTGCATTTGCCGCGGGCCTTTTATGGTGAGGATCGCTTCGCGAATATGCCTGCGAACCTGCAATTCAATTGCGTTTCCGATTCGCAGGCGCAGTGGTTCGCCGATCTCCCGAACATGATTGGCGTAGTCCAGAACGGCATTGCGATAGAGCAGTTTCCTTTTACCCGCGAGAAGCGTGATTACGTGCTTTGGCTGGGAAGGATTTGCGAGGAGAAGGCGCCGCATCTCGCTATCACCGCTGCGCGCAGCGCCGGCCTGCCGCTGGTGATCGCGGGACAGGTTTATCCCTTCAGTTATCACCAGGCGTATTTCGAGCGGGAGCTGCGGCCGCATCTCTCGAAGTCATCGCAGGTGTGGTTTGTGAACAGGCCTCCGCGGACGCAGAAAATCGAATTGCTACGGCACGCGCGCGCACTACTGCTGACCAGCACGGTCGAGGAGACGAGTTCGCTGGTGGCGATGGAGGCGATGGCCTGCGGCACGCCCGTAGTGGCGTTCCGCCGCGGCGCCTTCCAGGAGATCGTGGCCGACGGTGTAACAGGGTTCATCGTGGATACGGTCGAGGAGATGGCCTCGGCTTTCGGCGGGGTTGACCGCATCTCGCCGGAGCAGGGCCGCGAGCGAGTGCAGCGGAATTTCAGCGCGTCGCAAATGGCGCAGGAGTATGAAGAGCTGTACCGGCGAATGTTGACTTCTGCTAAAGAGTTGGCAGCGTGAGCCCCGCCACCCATTCAGTCATTGACCCGAGTATCTCGGCGACGATGGTCTGTAGGACGGCGCACGGCTGCAGCGTGACCACTGCGCCGGTTTAGGGTTTCGCGGATGAAGCAACTGCCCCTTGTTCCTGCCACGGAGTTTTCTTCTCAAAGACCAGGGAACTCAGTGCCACCAGCGCCCATATCTCCAGGCAGCCCTCTACCGTGCCAATCACGGCCCTGATCGAATCCCATCGATAGAAACCGTCAAAGGCTTGCTGTAGCGCGCGGGGATCATTTCCGATTCGGCGCAAACTCAACATGATGGGGGCGGCTTGCGTAGTGGTGAGGATGATGCAGATCGTCAGTAGGGCAGCGCCATACAGGGGAATGGCCACAGACCACGGTCTGCGTGGACCGAGGCGAAAGACAATCGCGGCGGCCAGGACCAATGCCAGTCCACCGATGCCTGCCAAAGGATAGAGAATTGTGCCATTTCCAAGATCCGCGCTTCGGCTGAACGTGGCCCACGCCTGGGCCCCGAGATGCTTCCAGGCCGGCATCTCTACCAGCGTCCGGTTCAGGGTGTCGACTACGGTCCCCAACAGCTGTTCTACGATGATGAGACAAAGCGCTACGCCCAGCGCAGTCCGGGTTTTCATGATCGGTCTCCTTTCCCGGTCTATACATCGTTATACGATGTATAGGATAGAGCGGACGGGCGACGATTGTCAACCAGGCATCAACTTGGCTGTGCAGCCAGCACACGAGCGCGCGGAACTCACGTCTTGCTTCCGAGATTGCATCGAACTACAATACCTTCTTAGCCGATGTAATGGATTGTCCGAGGGTCCGCTGGAATGGCATTCGATCGAGAATTGCTCAAAGGCAGCATCGCGCTCTTAATCCTCAAGCTCCTGTCCGAACGCGACATGTACGGATACGAGATCATCCAGGAATCGATGCGCCGCAGCCAGGATGCCTTTGAATTCAAGGAGGGCACGCTGTACCCGGCCCTCCACCAACTGCACAAACGCGGCTATCTCCGCTCGGAATGGCGCACCGGAGAGACCGGAAAGCAGCGCAAGTATTACGGTTTGACGGCCGCTGGCCGAAAAGCCGCACGCCGCAGTGAACGAGAATGGCTTTCTTTTACGAAAGTCGTGAACGCCATACTTTCGAAGGCCAATGCATGACGCATCCAGATCACATTGTTTCCCGAGTTATTTCGCTGGCCAAGCTCCCGGGCAGCAAGCGCGGGTGCGAAGTGGCGAAAGAGTTGCGCGCTCACCTCGATGACGTCGCCGAGGAGGTGCGGTCCCAGGGCTATGATGATGAGGCCACGGCCCGCATCGTCAGGATACGGTTCGGCGATCCACAGGAGGTCGCCGCAGCATTCGCTTCTGTTTACGCGCCAGAACGATGGGCGAGGCGCATTCTCCAGTCGGCCATTTTGTTCGCCGCATCCACCATAGCCGTGGTGGTTGTCATCAGCAGTGTGCAGTCCATCGCTGCGGTATGTACTGCCGAGTCAGTCTTATCGACCTTCCGGAATATCCATCGCGAAGTCTTTGGCATCGCTGCGATTGCGGCGGGCTATTGCAGCCTGTACGCTGGGGAACGGCTTTTTTCGACTTCGCGGGTGAGGGCGCTTCTACCAAGCGTCACTTTAGGCTTAGTGCTCGCAGCAGTTTTCGCTTGGCTGATCCCGCAACATGCGGCGCTACCACTGGCCGCCTTTGCCTGTGCCGCGTCAGGTCGTCTGCTGCAACGCGTCCAGATACCTTTCGTCTGGTTTGCCGGAACCGCGCTCCCGCTGCTGATCGCATGGGCGTTGTTCGGTCCACTTCTTCCCGGCTGGCAGTTCCCGTGGCTGGTGTGGTTAGGCTTGACAGTTTCTTGCAAAGCGCTCCGGGAAATTGTTCAGCTTTTTGAAA